>Ga0302310_10000434_pt1 | contig 39795 bp, 38 predicted proteins | sample III_Palsa_N1_2_FD_200451 | JGI IMG/M metagenome (GOLD analysis project Ga0302310, IMG submission 200451) | Peat permafrost microbial communities from Stordalen Mire near Abisko, Sweden - III_Palsa_N1_2 | ecosystem: Environmental > Terrestrial > Soil > Palsa > Peat permafrost | place: Sweden...
GTGTTCTTTTTGTCCAGACGCATCAGCGCCAGCAGCTGCTGCGGATCCATGCCGGCGGGAATGGCGGTCGGCAGTCCAAGCATATGCAGCAAGGCGTGCAGGCGCGTGGTATCGGCGGCCTCGCTCATGCCCAGGCGCTCGGACAGCTGCGCGGCTAGCAGCATGCCGACGGCGACGCCTTCGCCGTGCAGCAGGGTGGTGTAATGGCCGGCGGTTTCTAGTGCGTGGCCGAAGGTGTGGCCGAGGTTGAGCAGTGCGCGCTCGCCCTGTTCGGTTTCGTCGCGCGCCACTACGCCGGCCTTGTAGCGCACCTTGCGCGCGATGGCCTCCAGCAGGGTGGCGTTGTCGCGGGCGGCGAGCTGGTCGGCGTTGTGTTCCAGCCAGTGGAAGAACGGCTCGTCGCCGATCGCCGCGCCTTTCACCACTTCGGCCAGGCCGGCGCGGTATTCGCGATCGGGCAGGGTAATCAGCGTGTCGATATCGGCAAACACCGCGCGCGGCTGATGAAACGCACCGACCAGGTTCTTGCCGGCAGGCAGGTTGACACCGGTCTTGCCACCGACTGAGGAGTCGACCATGGCCAGCAGGGTCGTCGGCATCTGGATGAAATCGATGCCGCGCATCCAGCAGGCCGCGGCGAAGCCGGCCATGTCGCCGATCACGCCGCCGCCCAGTGCGATGATGCAGGCATCGCGGGTCGCACCGAGTTTGGCCAGCGCATCCAGCGCCAGGCCGATGTTGGCGAAGGTCTTTTGCGCCTCGCCGTCCTCCAGCAGCAGCGACGACCACGACAGGCCTTCCAGCCCTTTCGCCACGTGATCGAGATATAGCGGTGCGACGGTGGTGTTGCTCATCACCAGCACGTGCTTGCCACGCAGCGCGGCGCGCCAGCGCGCGTGATCGGCCAGCAGGCCGCTGCCGATGGATACGGGGTAGCTGCGCTCGCCGAGCGCGACGTTGATGGTTTCAGTGACGGGAAGGTTCATGCGGTCTGCTGAGATGAGGCAAGGGGATGACGCTGCCAGTAATGATCGATCAATGCGATACAACGTTCTGTGGCGGAGGTGACGCTGCCGTGTTCGCCCGGTACGGCAAGGTCGGCGATATCGCGATACAAGGGTTCGCGAATCTGTGCCATCGCATGCAGCCGCTCGTGCCGATCGGAGACCTGCAGTAGCGGACGGTGCAGGTCGCGCTCGAGCCGCTCCAGCTGCTGCGCTATGCTTGCCTGCAGCCACACCACATAGCCGCGTTCGATCATGTGCCGGCGGTTGAGTACGGCCAGCACGGCGCCGGCGCCGGTGGCCATCAGTACGCCGTTGCGCTGGCTGCACTCGTCGATGGCGGCGCTCTCGCGCTGGCGAAAGCCGGCTTCGCCCTCGATCTCGAACACGGTGCTTACGTCCACGCCGCAGTGGCGCTCGATCTCTTGGTCGATATCGACAAAGGGGAGTCCATAATGCAAGGCAAGGCGACGCCCGATGGACGTTTTGCCGGCGCCGGTCGGGCCGATAATGAACAGGTTGTGCGACGGGTTCATGGGTAAATGCTAACAGGGCGCGCGCCGGTGGCTGCAGCGAGGTCGCTGCTATCGAGGATGCTGCATTGAGCGAACGCGTATTGGTGGCGGGTTGTGGCGACGTGGGGCTGCGCGTGGCGAAGCGATTGCTGGCACGCGGTGACGAGGTGTGGGCGTTGCGACGCCGACTGCCGGTGGGCGACGGCAGCGACATCCACTGGTTGCGCGGTGATCTCACCGATGCCGCCAGCCTGCGCGGGCTGCCTGGCGGCATCACGCAGCTGGTGTATCTGCCCACGTCCGATCGGCGCGATGAGGTGGACTATCGCACCACGTTTGTTGACGGACTGTGCCACGTGATGAGTGCGCTTGATGGCACCACGTTGCAACGCGTGCTGTTTGTTTCTTCCAGCGCGGTCTACGGCGATCACGATGGCGGCTGGGTGGATGAATCGACGCCGGCAGCACCGTACGGTTTCAACGGCAAGGTGCTGCTGGAAGCGGAGCAGTGGCTTGAAACTCAGCCGGCGACGTCGATCGTGCTGCGGCTGGCTGGGCTGTACGGCCCCGGTAAGCTGCAGTTGCTCGATCGTTTGCGCGCGGGGCAGGTTCGCGTGCCGCGCACAAAAAAGCACTGGGCCAACCGCATCCATACCGACGATGCCGCCGCCGCCATCGTGCATCTGCTTCAGCTCGATAATCCACTGCCGCTCTATCTTGGTGCTGATAGCACACCGCTACCGCTGGATGTTTTGTACGACGCGCTGGCGAAACTGATCGGCGTTGATCCGCCGCAGGACGGACCGTCGCCCGCGGGCATCGGCAGCAAGCGGCTTAGCAATGTGCGATTGCAGGCCAGCGGTTTCGTGCCGCGCTGGCCGGATTCGCGCGAGGGTTATGCATCAGCGTTCAATGCCTCATCCACCTGAACATGCTCATCCAACGGCGCAGGAGAACGATATGGCGAACCCCATCCAGCATCATCTGGTCAGCACCAGCAACGACATTCCCGGCAGTCGCATCGTGCGATCGTTCGGTATTGTGCGCGGCATCACGGTGCGCTCGCGCAGCGTGATCGGTAACTTCGGCGCGGCGCTGCAAACCCTCGTCGGCGGCAATATCTCGATCTATGCCGAGCTGTGCGAAAAGGCGCGCGAAGATGCATTCGAACTGATGTTGCAGCACGCTGCAGCGATGGGCGCGAATGCGGTGGTGGCGATGCGCTACGACGCCAACGATGTGGCCGAGGGCGTTACTGAAGTGCTGGCGTATGGCACGGCGGTATGGGTGGAGTAGCGTTTTTGAGCGCTAGCCCGTTTACGCCCGCTCAGCCGTGATTGAGCGCAATCACGTGGCGGTCGTCGTCGTATTCGACACAGCTGTCGGCCAATGCCGGAAGCGTCGCGAGAGCATGACGGCTCAGCCGTTCGTAATGCGCCAGAAAACGCACCATCGCTTCGGCTTCCATCGCCAGCGGCGCATGACGGGCGAGCAGATTTTCCTCTTGTTCGCTGCGCCAGCGGCGCACGATGTCCCAGCTAGGTGCCTGCAGCACGATCAGCGCATCGAACTTGCGCCATAACGGCTGGTAGCCGCGCAGCTGCTTGTTGACCCACTTGCGCCAGCTGCCGTCGGGATCTTCGACGCGCTCCAGCTCGTTGACCGGTTTGACAAGGGCGGCTTCGGTTTGCGGACGAATGCCCAGCGCCCAGCCTTCCACGATGACCAGCTTGGGCGGCTTGGTCGAGCGCGGCCAACGCGATGGCGGAATGCGCGTGTCGCGGCCCTTGTCGAAGCGCGGGTGCGCCACAGGCAACTTGTCCGATGCTTTTGGCAGCGCGGCCAGCACCGACAGCATCAGCTCGATTTCATGCGTGCCGGGTACGCCACGCGTACGCAGCAGCGGATGGATCTGATGTGCCAAGGCCTCGCGATCGCTGCGCGAATAGTAAAAATCGTCCAGCGACAGCACGTCGGTATGCCAGCCACGCGCTTCTGCCTGCGCTTTCATCACCCGTGCCAGCGTACTCTTGCCGCTGCCCTGCAGGCCGGAAAGGCCCAGGATATAGGGGCGACGCGAACGGGCGATGCGGCCGGCATACTGGTCCAGCAGGTGGCCGGCGAGGGCTTCGTTCTGTGCGCTGGCATGGGCTGTCATGGTTGACGTTCCGGGCGTGGACAACCCAGTGCAGGCGGCCAATTGGTGTGGTGCAAAGCGATTTCGCAGCCATACGCCATCACGCCACATACATGGGCATTACGGGATAGATGCGGCGTTGCACTATCATCGGTCGTGTTCATCAATGCCATGATGGCGCGTGTTGGCCCCGATGCAAAAGGAAAGTTTTCAACGCCATGCTCAATCCTGAAATTCTTAATACGTTTGTGCAGCTGCTGGACGAGGCCAAGGCCAGCGATGATCGTGAGCCAACGGCCATGAATTTGTCCACTGTCGACGCGTCCGGTCGCATCGCCTCACGCATCGTTTTGCTGAAGGAAGTCGACGAGCGCGGCTTTCGTTTCTACACCAATTATCAGAGTGACAAGGGCAGCCAGCTCGATGCTCATCCACAGGTCGCGCTGTGCTTTCACTGGAAGCAGCTGCGTCACGGCATACAAGTGCGCGTGGAGGGCCTTGCGCGTAAATTGCAGCCCGCTGAATCGGACGTCTATTTCGCCGGACGGCCGCGTGGCAGCCAGATCGGCGCCTGGGCTTCGCAGCAATCGCAGACGTTGCCCGATCGCGAAACCTTCGAGCAGCGCGTGGCGAAGTATGAGAAGGAATTCGAAGGCCGTGATGTCACGCGTCCGCCGCACTGGGGCGGGTTTCTGGTCGAGCCGGATATGGTCGAGTTCTGGTACGGCGCCGAGTTTCGCCTGCACGAACGCGTACGCTGGAACCGTCACGGTCAGACCTGGACCAGCAGGCTGCTTTATCCATGAGTCGCGCGATGTCCGCCGAGCAGGTCGCACAGGACAGTTTAGCGGTGCATACGCGCGGTCGCGGCTTTAGCGATATCACCGCGCAGGTGGATAATCTGGTCACGGCCAGCGGCGTGCAGACGGGCATCGCGAATATCTTTACCGCACATACCAGCTGCTCGCTGCTGATCAGCGAAAACGCCGATCCCGCCGTGCGCCGCGACATGGAGCGCTGGTTCGCGCGGGCCGTGCCCGATGGCGACCCACTGTTTGAACACGACGCGGAAGGCCCGGACGATATGCCCGCGCATATCCGATCCACGCTGACCGGCGTCACGCTTACGGTGCCAGTGCAGGCTGGCCAGCTGCGGCTCGGCACGTGGCAGGGCATCTACCTGTGGGAACACCGCAGCTATCCGCATCAGCGCAAGATCATCGTGACGGTGCTGGGGCGATGAGTTTCAGGCGTCTGGCACGTGGCTGATAGCAAACCCCAGGATCATTATCCGCAGCGGATCGTCTGCCTGACCGAAGAGCCGACCGAAGTGCTGTACGCACTCGGCGAGGAGCACCGCATCGTCGGTATTTCCGGCTTCACCGTGCGGCCGCCGCGGGCGCGCAAGGAGAAGCCGAAAGTCTCGGCCTTCACCAGCGCCAAGATCGGCGAAATCATGAAGCTGGAGCCTGATCTGGCGATCGGCTTTTCCGACATCCAGGCCGATATTGCGCGTGAGCTGATCAAATGCGGTGTTGAGGTATGGATCAGCAATCATCGCAGCGTCGATGGAATACTTGCCTATATCCGGCGGCTGGGTGCGATGGTCGGGGCTGCTGGAAAAGCCGAAGCGTATGCGCAACGCGCCGAACAGCACATTGCCGATATTCGTGCGTCAGTCGCGAAGCTGCCGCGCCGGCCGAAAGTCTATTTCGAGGAATGGGACGAACCGATCATCACCGGCATCCGCTGGGTCGCCGAGATCATCGGCATCGCTGGCGGCAACGACTGCTTCCCCGAACTCGCGCGCGAGCCGCTGGCCAAGCAACGCATTCTGCCCAACGGCGATGAAGTGATCCGGCGCGCACCGGACATCATCCTCGGCTCATGGTGCGGCAAGCGTTTTCGGTCGGAGAAAGTCGCGGCGCGGCCGGGTTGGGAAGCCATTCCCGCGGTGATCCACGGTGATCTTTACGAGATCAAGTCACCGATCATTTTGCAGCCGGGGCCGGCGGCGTTGTTTGATGGACTGGATGCGATTCATCGGATTGTGCGGGAGTGGGCGCTGCGTTGAGCTGGTGTTTTGCTTGGTTTTTTAGCAGCTTCAATTGCTTTGTTTGATTGTTGAAGCGAAAAGCTTTCGGTCGCCTGCGGCGACCGAGTCACTTTTCTCTTGTGTGGCCAAGAGAAAAGTAACCCAAAGAGAAGGCCACCCCGCTTGGCGCTTGCCGGGCGTCCTGCCCGGCAAGTCCGTGAGGCGCGGCCGGGCTTTTCGACAGGACTCCTGTCCTGTCGAAAAGGAATCGACATCCATGTCGATCCCCCTCCGGGCCTGTCGACCTCACCTCACCGCCGCACAGGGGCCCCGTTCAAGAGCAGCGCGCATCCTGCGCTTGCCATTGCTAAGATTTGTCCTGCACGCTAGGGCATCTTCATCTCCGGAAATGCCGTCCAAGGTCAATCAACACTGGTTTGATTGAGTACGGCAAATCGTGCTGGTTAACTCATGAGTTGGGCCCAATGTCAGCCGAGATTGTAACTTCGTTAATTACCGTTGCTGGCGCTGCAATTCTGGCCGTCGTCACATACGCTCTTACTAAAAAGCGCGAGCGCGAAGCTGTTCTGCGCGCAGAACGCTTAGCTCACTACAAAGACTTTTGTGGCGAGCCTCAGCGGCATCATTACTTCCGAAGATACCCCTGACGGGCAACGCGCTTTTGCCAAGGCCTGTAACAACCTCAACCTGATAGCGCCGCAGCCTGTAATTCAAGCGTTGCAGGCGTTCCAATAAGAAATTCGGATCAGCAATTTAACGCATAGCCGGGAGCGGCACGACCAACTATTGTCTCGGCTGTTGTACGAAATTCGCCTTGATTTAGGCGTTTGGCCCAAGGACAGTCAAGACTTCAGAGTCGGTATATGGGCGTCTGGTGTGCGCGCTGATGAGCTCAAATAATTCGTTCAAGGCGAACGGCTCTGCCGTCGCTTAACTCCAACGTTAGCCACATAAAATTTATGGCCGCAATCTTTGCATTCATCTGTTCTTGCTGTGGACGACGGCATGAGGGCTCACCGAGTTTCGGGTGCAAAGCCCCGATGCCTTACGAACAGCTTTCAGATGAGGACAAAGAGTCTATCGCTGAGCTCAACGACGACCTTTGCAAAATACATCATCCAGAAGGTACGGACTATTTTGCTCGTGTGGTCCTAGATCTGCCCATTCACGGCATTGCCGAGCCATTTCTCTTGGGCGTCTGGGTTTCGCTAAGCCAGGAAAGTTTCAATAAGTACACTTCGACCTGGGGTGAGCATGACGAGTCGGATAGTTATTTTGGATGGTTCAGTAACCACCTGCCGTTCTATCCAGATACCGTGAACCTCAAAACAAATGTTCGTCCTCGCAACGGCGGCCTACGCCCGAGCCTTGAGTTGCAACCAAGTGATCACCCGCTTGCAATTCATTTTCAGAACGGCATGACCATTCAAGAAGCACAGCAAATTGTCGAAGTTGTAATGCATGGAAGCTAACAATCTTTTCAAGCCAGATAGCTTTGTAGTCGCTTAAGTTCAGAGATAGCAGCTGTCAATTTAATTCGCGGGAAAGCCGCTCTGCTTTTTCAACTCCCCTGTGCGGCGGTGAGGCGAGGTCGATAGGCCCGCAGGGGAATCGACATGGATGTCGATTCCTTTTCGTCAGTGCATGGATGCGCTGTTGAAAAGCCCGGCCTCGCCTCACAGACTTGTCGGGCGCAGCCCGGCAAGCGCCAAGTGGGGTGGCCTCTCTTTTGGTGACTTTTCTCTGGCCACTCAGAGAAAAGTTACTCGCCCTCCGCAGGAGGACGAAAGCTCTGCTTCAAAACAAGTAAAAACTCAGCCAGTCAACGCCAACCGCGTCCCCAAATCCAGCAGCGGCGCCGCAATCAACATGCGCGCCAACAGCAACACGATCATCACCACTGTTGGAGAGAAATCAATATTCCCTGCCGTCAACTTGCCGCGCAGCGGCCGCAACAACGGCTCGACGATGGCGCCGGCCAGGCGCAACACCGGCTGCCGTTGATCCACCGACAGCATGCTCATCAGCGACCACGCAAAAATCAGCACCAGATAAAACAGCAGCAGGAAATCGAGCAGCTCGGCGAAGGCCAGAACCACCAGTCCAAGCGCATGCGGCATTATGCCGATCACAAGGAACAGCACGAGTCGTTTCAGCAGCATGACCAGCCACGCGAGCAGCAGCGCGGCGAGGTTGATGCGGCGCCAGTTGGGTATGACGCGGCGCACCGGCGCGAGTACCGGATTGGTGTAGCGATAAACGAACTGGCTCAACGGATTGTTGAAGTCCGCGCGGCAGGCTTCGGCCAGTAGACGCACGACGAGAAGGGTGATGACGGCATCGAAGGCCAGTTCGATCAGTAGAGATATGGCATTTAGCAGATAGCTCACGAGATGGTATCCAGACTGGCGGCGAGTTCGATGCCGCGATGGGTGGCGGCGGCAATGGCGCGCGCCACGATACGAGGAAGTTCGTCGGCGTTGAAGCTTTCCAGCGCCGCTTGCGTGGTGCCATTGGGCGACGTGACGCGCTGGCGTAATACGCCGGGATCTTCGCCACCTTCGACCAGCATGCGGCCGGCGCCGAGGCAGGTTTGGGCCGCCAGGGCACGGGCAGTGTCGCGCGGCAGGCCTTGCGCCACGGCGGCGGCTTCCAGTGCTTCGACCAGCAGAAAAAAATACGCCGGGCCGGAGCCGGACAGCGCGGTGACGGTATCCATCAGCGTTTCGTCGTCGATCCAGCGGGTGAGGCCGGCAGCATCGAGAATGTGTTGGGCCTGCGCCTTTTGGGCGGGGCTGACCCGATGGTTGGCACACAGGCCGGTGGCGCCGGCACCGATCAGAGCAGGCGTGTTGGGCATGCAGCGCACGATCGGCAGGCCAGCACCAAACCAGCGCTCAAGCTGATCCAGCCGCACGCCGGCGGCGATCGAGATCAGCAGCGGGCGGTTGCGCTGCAAGGTGTCGCGCAGCTCGGTGTGGATCGCCGGCATGATCTGTGGTTTTACGGCCAGCACGATGACTTCGGCGTCGGTCGCAGCGAGGCGGTTTTCGGCGTAGCAGGCGACACCGAATTCGCGGCCCAGCGCGTGACGCGCCTCGGCCAGCGGTTCGGCCACGCTGATGGCGGCGGCGGGCATGCCGGTTTTCAGCAGGCCGCCGATCAGGCTGCGCGCCATATTGCCGCCGCCGATAAAGGCAAGTCGTGCCATGCAGGGTTTCTCCAAGACGGGGTATCCAGGTCGCTACCTTACCGGAGGTGTCGTTTCAGCGATGCTGTCTGACTGCCACACAGTTGCGATTGCCAATGATCGTTGCGTCTGCGGGAGCGCGCTCGCCGTGGCGCCCAGCGTTTTCGGGAGGTCACGCGAAGCGCGCCAGCGGCTTGTGTTTTTTTCATGGGAAAAGACTGGCCGTACAGCCTGTTGCACGAGTAGTATCGAACGGGCTACAAGGGGATTCGGGCTTCTTCGTTCACAGGTCAGGGGCGCGCGCGCCATGCGCGAGAGCGCCTTATCCGTGCGAATATCGTCGGCATCCGCGATGGGTCTCTAAAACTCGCGCCATAAAAATTCAAGTCATCCAGACGATTGGTTCAGGGGAACACATAGATGGACATTGCCGAACTGTTGGCCTTCTCGGTAAAGAACAAGGCCTCGGACTTGCACCTGTCCGCGGGTCTGCCGCCGATGATTCGTGTCGACGGCGACGTGCGCCGCATCAACATTCCGGCGCTCGAGCACAAGCAGGTGCACTCGCTGGTTTACGACATCATGTCGGACAAGCAGCGCCGCGATTACGAAGAATTCTACGAAACCGATTTCTCGTTCGAGATTCCGGGGCTGGCACGTTTCCGCGTCAATGCGTTCAACCAGAACCGTGGCGCCGGTGCAGTGTTCCGTACCATTCCGTCGGAAGTGTTGTCGCTTGAGGATCTGGGCTGCCCGCCCATCTTCAAGCAACTGATCGAGCAGCCGCAGGGTTTGATCCTGGTTACCGGCCCGACCGGCTCGGGCAAGTCGACCACGCTGGCCGCGATGGTCGACCACATCAACAAGAACGAATACGGTCACATGCTGACGGTCGAGGACCCGATCGAATTCGTGCACACCTCGCAGAAGTGCCTGGTCAATCAGCGCGAAGTGCATCGCGACACGCTGGGCTTCAACGAGGCGCTGCGTTCGGCGCTACGCGAGGATCCCGATTACATCCTGGTCGGCGAGTTGCGCGATCTGGAAACCATCCGACTGGCGCTGACTGCCGCGGAAACCGGCCATCTGGTGTTCGGCACCGTGCATACGAGTTCGGCAGCCAAGACAATCGACCGCATCATCGACGTGTTTCCCGCCGGCGAAAAGCCGATGGTGCGCTCGATGCTGTCCGAATCGTTGCGCGCGGTGGTTTCGCAGTCACTGCTCAAAAAAGTTGGCGGCGGACGTATCGCTGCGCACGAAATCATGGTCGGCATTCCGGCGATCCGCAACCTGATCCGCGAGGACAAGGTGGCGCAGATGTATTCATCGATTCAGACCGGCCAGCAGTTCGGCATGCAGACGCTGGATCAGTGCCTGCTGGATCTGGTCAAGCGCGGCCTGGTGTCGCGCCAGGAAGCGTCGACCTATGCCAAGAACAAGGAAAGTTTCAAGTGATGTCGGAAACGGGAGACAAGGAATGGCAGGCGGCTGATGCCGGCCAGATTACGGCAGCTCCTTTGGTTCCCTGTTCCCGTTTCCTGTTCCCGTTTTCCGCGGAGTCTCGCCATGAGCGACTTTGATTTCACCTCGTTTCTGAAATTGATGGTGCACAAAAAGGCATCGGATCTTTTCATCACGGCCGGCGTGGCGCCGTCGATGAAAGTGCAGGGCCGCATCGTGCCGATTACCCAGAGTCCGCTCAGCGTGCAGCAGTCACGCGACATGGTGCTCAATGTGATGACGCCGGGGCAGCGTGAGGAATTCGAGAAAACCCACGAGTGCCAGTTCGCGATTTCCGCGCAAGGCGTGGGGCGGTTCCGTGTGTCGTGCTTCTATCAGCGCAACTGTGTCGGCATGGTATTGCGTCGGATCGAGTCGAAGATCCCGACGCCGGAGGAATTGACCCTGCCGCCGGTAATCAAGCAGCTGGCGATGACGAAGCGCGGGATCATCATCTTCGTGGGCGCCACCGGCAGCGGCAAGTCGACGTCGCTGGCGTCGATGATCGGTTACCGCAACCAAAATTCGACCGGCCACATCATCACGATCGAGGATCCGATCGAGTACGTGCACAAGCACGAGGGCTGCATCATCACCCAGCGCGAACTCGGCATCGACACCGACAGCTGGGAAAACGCGCTGAAGAACACACTGCGCCAGGCGCCAGACGTAATCATGATCGGCGAGGTGCGCACGCGCGAGACGATGGAACACGCGATCAACTTTTCCGAGACCGGCCATCTTTGCTTGTGCACGTTGCACGCGAACAACGCCAATCAGGCGATGGACCGTATCCTGCATTTCTTCCCCACGGATCGTCGCGAACAGCTGCTGATGGATCTGTCGCTGAACCTGAAAGGCATCGTGGCGCAGATGCTGATTCCGACCCCGGATGGCAAGGCACGTCGCGTTGCGGTGGAAATACTTCTGGGCACGCCACTGGTGCAGGATTACATTCGCCAAGGCGATATCCACAAGCTCAAGGAAGTGATGAAGGAGTCGACCCTGCTCGGCATGAAAACCTTCGATCAGGCTCTGGTCGAGCTTTATCATGCCGGTGAGATCTCCTACGAGGATGCACTGCGTTACGCCGACAGCTCCAACGAGGTACGACTGCGTATCAAGCTGGCGCAAGGTGGCGATGCGCACACGCTTTCGCAAGGTCTGGATGGTGTGGAGCTCGAAGAGACGCGTGATACGCAGACGTTCGGTGGCAGCAACTTGCTCAACCGCTGATTTTGTTGCCGTCACGCAGGCAAAGAAAAAGGAGCCGAGCGGCTCCTTTTTCTTTTGGCTGTCGCGTTATCAAACCCGCGACATCGGCAATATTACATGCCGCTGCTGGAGCCTGAAGCTGGAGCTGCTGCAACCGTTACGCCAGAGGCATCCACGCTCTTTACGCCCTTGACCTTCTTGGTCACGCGCACGACGTGTGCCTTTTCCTTGCTGCTGGTGGCCGTGCCGCTCAGGGTTACCGCGCCCTCCACGGTGGTTACCGAGATGTCGGTGGACTTGATGCCCTTGGTGGTGGCAAGCACGGACTTGATCTTGGTGGTGATCAGGCCATCAGCGGCTTTCTCTGGCACCGTCTGGGATGCCGGAGCCGAATCCTGGGCCATGACTTGGCTGAACGGAACAGCTGCGAAGGCGACCATCAGGCCGGCGGCAATGACGCTGTTACGGATCAATGAATGTTTACGCATGGCTATCTCCTTGGGGGTGAAAGTCGGTCAAGAACAACTGTTGGATGCCGTTGGGCTGGCTTCCGTGACGCCTATGGCAACAGTCGACGCGTGAAAATGGTGTGGCGGCACCGCGCATTGGTTCAGCAAGTGACGAAGCCTGTGACGTGTCTCTCACTAAGGTGCGGGTGACTTACCGATGGCTTTGGTTGCACTTCACAGGCATAAAAAAACCGGAGTGTGGATGCACCCCGGTTTCCGGTTCGACCAATAACGACGAATAACGCCGCGACTATTTCAGCGTGGTCTGACTGGTGATCACCATGCCGTCGGCATCGACATGCGTCTCGGCGTCGATGCTGTTGACCCGGGCAGCCTGGGCTTTCATTGCTGCGAATTGCGCTTTCGAGCGAGCCGCATCCGCCGCTGTCTGACTGGCGTCTTCCGAGGCGCTGTCTGCACTATCGACGGAAGAGTCATCGCTCTTGCCGAGCGCCGCGGCGGTAGCGGCGAGGCTGTCGGCTTTTGCTTCCATCAGCTCTAGCCAGGTGGTGTACATGGCGCCGGTGAGATGCATGCGGCCAGTGCGCCCGGTGTCACCCGTAGTGGCTTTGAGTGTGTCGGCTAGTTGCGCGTCTTCACCTGCGCCTACGCCAATTGCAATGGCCTTGTCGCCAAGGGCGACCCACGTCGGCTGGCCGAGCAGGCTGGCCATGTCCTTGGGCAGTGACGCCGGCGGACCATTCGGTGTGAGTTTCAGCTGAGCCAGCGCGGGTACCATCATCTGGCTCATCGCCAGCAGGCCGGTAGGGTTGTTGCTGCCCAGCACGATGCGGCCGGTAAAGGTGGGCATGCCGCCATCCTTGGCTGGCGTCAGCGTATCCAGCGCGACGCGCAGGCCAAGCAAATCGCCGAACGGCGGAATCGCCGCCTTCTGCATGGCCGGCCCCAGCTTGGCGAAGCCGTCATTGAGATCGGTCAGCGCGGGGCAGGTGAATGGCTTGGCGGCAACGGCGTCTGCCTGGGCCGACCAGAACGTGCGCAGTTGGGCAACCGGCAACGCAATGCTGACATCGAACGGCGAGGTACCCGCGCTGCCCAGACCCGGCAAGTCCACTTTCAGATCGAAGAAAGCCTTGCTGATGTCATCCGCCAGTGCGATATCAAATCGTACGTTCTGGTGGCCGGTGTCCAGCTGGGTATAGCCGAAGCTGATCGCCGGCACACGCGCCGCGATACGCGTGGCCTCGGGTGCGCAACTGGGCGACGTTTGCAGCTGATTGGCGATCGGCTCGCCGGTCTTGGCTGATTCGGCGGCGGCGTGCGCTTTGATGATGGAAGCGAACAGTGGATCGTTACCGCTGATGGCCATCGGCAGCGCACGGGTCAGGTCAAGGTCGCCGACCACCCAGCTCTGGTAACCCTTGGCCTTGGCCAGGGTGGTCAGTCGGCCGTCATCCTGCAGGCTTTTCTCGGGTCGATCGAGGCCAAGTGCCTGACGAATCAGCGCCGGGGAAGCTTCCGCTGGCAGTAATGACAGCACGGCCTGTTTGCCGACCATGGCGAGAATTGCTTCGGTGCCTGAAGCGGCAAAGTTATACTTGCGATAGCTCTGCGCGCCGATGCTGGCAACGTCGAGTTTTTTGCCGTAAGCGGTTTCCAGTCGGCCGACAAAGCCGTCGAATGCTTTCGGATCGCTCAGGCTGATGCGCAACACGGGTGCAAGGCCCAAACCGTACAGCGCGGAATAGCCCTTGAGGTCGAGGCCGGCATTCTGCGCAAAGGTTTCGATGGTCTTGCCGTTGAATTCGGCAACCAGTGCGTGCATCAGGCGAGCGCCGTCCGGATCCTTCTTGGCCATTTGATCGGCGGCTGCATCGAGTTGCGCCAGCTGTGACGGTAGCTGCGTATCGGCCTGGGCGAGCAGGGCCTTGCGCGTGTCGTCGTCCAGCACATCGAGATTCGCAACCACGTAAGGCGTATCTGCCGGCACGAAGGCCAGCGGCGCGTCCTTGTCCTTGTGTCCGCAAGCTGCCAGCAGGACGCTGGTCAAGCCCAGCGCCATGAAGCGCGTCGTCGATCTCATGTTGATCCCCAGAGTTTATGAGTGCTGCGACGATATTATGCCGCTTTGCGGGTTGTCGCGCTGCGGCAAATTAACGATAACTTTGCGTATCCGGCCAAAGCTTAAAGTCGACGCTCGCCTCGACAGCCCTCTGGCGGAAGCCCGGTCTTTCAGCGCGCCAGCAGCTCGTTCAGTACCGCCATGCGTACAAATACGCCGTTGCCGACCTGTTCGAGAATGCGCGACTGCGCCCCATCGGCCACGTCCGAGGCAATCTCGATACCGCGATTGATCGGGCCGGGGTGCATGACCAGACAGCCTCTTGAGGCCAGCGCCAGGCGACGCTGATCCAGGCCGTAGTGGCTGAAGTAGGCGGCCTCGTCCGGCAAGTCGATCGTGGCCATGCGCTCTTTCTGCAGGCGCAGGGTGATCACTGCGTCTGCACCGCGGATCGCCTCGTCGAAATTCTCGACATAGTGAACCTGGGGAAATTCCTCCGCCGACGGCATCAGCGTGGACGGGCCGCAGACGCGGATCTCTTTGGTGTCCAGTGCACTCAGTGCGTGGATATCCGAACGCGCCACGCGCGAATGCTTGATGTCGCCACAGATCACCACGACCAGATTCTCGAAATCCGGTCGATGCTGGCGAATGGTCAGTACATCAAGCAGCCCCTGGGTCGGATGGGCGCGGTTGCCATCGCCGGCATTGATCACTGAGACGCCGCTCATCGCATGCCGCACCAGTTCGTCCGGCGTGCCGGACTGCTTGTGCCGCACGATGATTGCATCGAGATGCATGGCTTCGAGCGTGTGCAGTGTGTCGAACAGCTCCTCACCCTTGCTGGTGGAGGAGAACCCGATATCGAAGTTCACCACGTCCGCACCCAGCCGTCGCGCCGCCAGTTCGAATGAGGTGCGCGTCCGCGTCGATGGTTCGAAGAACAGGTTCAGCACCGTGCGCCCGGTCAGCACGTTGAGCTTGCGCGTGCCGTGCGCACATGCGTCGCGCAGTGCCTCGGCGCGATCGAGCAGGCGCTCGATGGTGTCGCGTGGCAGATTTTCCAGTGTGGTGAGGTGGCGCAGGCGAGGGCTCATGGTGTCAATTCGGCAAGTGGGTAGGGTGTCAGTGATCGGCAGGGGTTGCCGGCGTTTCGATCAGCCAGCGCTCGATGATCACCGCTGCGGCTTCGGCGTCGATGGTGGCCGCGTCGCGTCGACGTCTGAGGCCGGATGCCCGCGCTTCGGCGAAACGATGGGCAGCATCCTGCGAGCTGTGTCGTTCATCGACAAAGGCCACCGGCAAGTCGTAACGTTTTTGCAGTTGTCCGGCAAAACGGCGGGCGGCGCGACTGGCTGGCTGTTCGCCGCCATCGAGGGTTAGCGGCAGGCCGACAATCAACGTATCCGGCAGCCATTCCTTGCGCAGGGCGTCGAGACGATGCCAGTCCGGCTCGCCGTCACGCACGGCAATCGTGGTGAGCGCCCTGGCGCTGGCGGTAAAACGATTGCCGACCGCGACACCGGTGAGTTTGCTGCCGACATCGAAACCAAGCACACAGCTCATGCGTGACCCGCGTAGCTGGATAGTTGGCGCGGGTCGATGCCGACCAGACTGGCGGCGGCACTCCAGCGATCCCCCAGCGGCGTGTCGAACACGATGCTGCCGCTGGCTTCGGCGGTGAGCCAGGCGTTGTCCATCAGCTCCTGCTCGAGCTGGCCGGCGTCCCAGCCGGCGTAGCCAAGCGCCATCACCGCCTGACTCGGGCCTTCGCCAGCGGCCATGGCCACGAGGATGTCGCGCGAGGTGGTGACCGACCACTCGTTGTTGATGCGATAACTCGATTCCCAGTAACCGTGCTCGCGATGCAAAACGAAGCCACGTTCCTGTTGTACGGGTCCGCCGATCAGTACCGGTGCGTCGGCCAGGTCACTGTCGAGGCATTCGAGCTTCATCTGTGCCAGCACATCACCGAAGCGGTACTCGGACAATTGATTCACCAGCAAGCCGACTGCGCCGTCCTCGTCATGTTGGCAAAGCAGCGCCACGCCGCGCGAAAAGGGTGGGTCCGCCAGGCTGGGCATGGCGATCAGGAAATGGCCGGTGAGGATGTGCGGTACGACGGTGCTCATGGCACCATTGTAAGCACGTCACACGCTTTGCGCGTCAGCGGGTCTGCAGCACGTTGTTCGGCTGGAACTGCCAGGTGCGGGTGATATTGAGTTCGTCGATTTTTTCGCCACTTTGCGGCGCCGGCGGGAATGGTGCGGCCAGCCGTACGATCCGCTCCGCCGCCGCGTCAAGCAGCTTTTCTCCCGAGCTGTGGATGACGTCAATGCTCTTGATGCTGCCGTCCAGGTTGAGTACGACGGTAAGCAGCACGTCGCCATGCACACCACGCCTACGCGCCTCCTCCGGATAATTCAGATTGCCGACCCGCTCGACGCGATCGGACCATCCGCGCATATAGGCGGCGTAGGCGTATTCCCTGGTGCTGGCGGTGAGGAATTTGATCTTGGGGCGCTTAGCGTAGGCCACCTTTTTACGATTCACCTCGGCGGTGAGTTTCGCGATGGCCTGTTCAGTTTGCGATTCAGTGACGGTGGCGGCCTGATCCTGTGGATCAATCTGCTTTTTTGCGGTATCGCTATCGACCGAAAATTTGCTGTTGCCGCTGGTGGTGACCATGCGGCTCGGCGTGGCATCCGTAGGTTGCGCTACAGCGGCTTCGACTGGCGTTGGCGCGGTGCCGGGGTTTGGCTGCGGAAGCGGGCCGGAGAAAAGATCTGACGGTCGTGCGGCGTGATCGCTCTGGCCACCGCCGCTGTTGTTGGCCTGGGCCAGAAAATCCGCCTTGTCTGGCGCCTCCTGATTGGCGACGTTAACCAAGGTTACGTCCAGCGTAGGCAGGCTCGGTTTGAGTTTGGCGAAATGGAAGGTGATACCCAGCAACAACACGCCGTGCAGCAGCAGTGAAAACAGCAAGGTGGCGCTGATCGGGTTGGGCGCCTCGCCGCCCCCTTTTATCGAACCGGTCGGCTTGAGGGGAACAATTGCAGGCTGACTCACGCGATGCGATTTCCAGAGACGCGCTGTTCGATGACGTCGAACAGCTGACCGGCAATATTAAGCCCGAACTGGGCATCGAGCTCGCGCACGCAGGTCGGTGATGTGACGTTGATCTCAGTCAGGTAATCACCGATCACGTCCAGGCCTACGAACAGCAGTCCGCGCCGACGCAGTTCGGGCGCGACCTGGCTCACGATCCAGCGATCGCGATTGGACAGCGGTAACCCCTCGCCGCGACCGCCGGCGGCCAAATTGCCGCGAAATTCATTGCCCTGGGGAATGCGCGCCAGCGCGTAGGGGACGGGTTCGCCGTCGATCACCAGGATGCGCTTGTCGCCCGCAGTGATCTCGGGAATGTATTTCTGCGCAATCGTCAGCTGGCGGCCCTCGCCGTGAGGGCCGCCAGCGAGCAGGGTTTCCAGCATCGAATTGAGATTGTTGTCGCCGGCCTTGACCCGGAAGATGCCGCGTCCGCCCATGCCGTCCAGCGGCTTCAGCACCACCTCGCCGTGTTCGGCTGTGAAACGGCGCAGTTCGGCCGCATCGCGGGAAACCAGCGTTGGCACGATGCATTGTGGAAACTGCAGCGCGAACAGTTTCTCGTTGCAGTCGCGCAGTGACTGCGGATCATTGATCACGGCCACGCCGCCGCGCTGGGCGATTTCCAGCACCATGCTGTCGTAGATGAATTGCGCATCGACCGGCGGGTCCTTGCGCATCAGCACCACGTCGATCTCGCGCAGGTCACGCCACTGCGCGTCGCCCAGCGTGTACCAGTCTTCTGGATCGTCGCGTACGCTGAGCGTGGCAATGCGTGCCCAAGGCGTGTCGTCGCGTAATGCCAGATCGCCCTGTTCGAAATAGTGCAGCGCATGCCCTCGGCGCTGTGCCTCCAGCAACATGGCCAGGCTGGTGTCTTTGGCTACCTTGATCGCGCCGATGGGATCCATCAGCACGGCGACCGAAAGGGTCATTGCGATTCTCCGTTGGTTCAAATGCGGCATTCGGCAAAAAAGTCCGCCGCCTAGGCGACTAGGATTCGTCAGATTGACATCATCAGGTGCGATGGTCGCCGAGACGGTCGATGGCGACAAGCTCGGTCTGGCCGAAGCTGTCGCCATGGGCCCGATGGTGCCAATATAGGTCACGTTGTGCGCGTTGCTCGTTGAGTCTGCGCATTATTGCTTGACAGTCTCGGCGGGCAGAGGGTACACAACAAAGCTTGATGAGCGCCGCCGCAGAGCGGGCTTGGATGCATTTTGTCTTTGTGATTTTTTACTTATACGAACGACGGCATACAAGTTGCTTGATTTCGTGATTGACCTGAGCTCGTGCGAGCACCAGGGGGGGAGTAGTGAATTTGAACGTGAGTACCAATGACTTGACCGGTCTCAAGGTCATGGTGATCGACGACTCGAAAACGATCCGCCGCACGGCAGAAACGCTGCTGGCCAAGGAGGGTTGCGACGTGGTGACGGCGGTTGACGGGTTCGAGGCGCTGGCCAAGATCTCCGATCAGAAGCCGGCAATCATCTTTGTCGACATCATGATGCCGCGGCTGGATGGCTATCAGACCTGCGCGCTGATCAAGAACAATCCGCAATTTCGTGCTACTCCGGTGATCATGCTCAGTTCGAAAGACGGCCTGTTCGACAAGGCGCGCGGACGCATTGTCGGTGCCGAACAATATCTGACCAAGCCATTCACGCGAGACGAGTTGCTTGGTGCCATCCATCGCCATGTCAGCATCGTGCCTACCAGCCGCTGACTGCAGATTCTGAGGGGAGCCTGTGGCAAATATTCTAATCATTGACGATTCACCGACCGACGTGCGTGTGTTCACCACGCTGCTTGAGCGTGCCGGTCATCAGGTGGCCGCTGTCAGCAGCGCCGAAGAAGGTATTGAACGGGCCCGGGCTGATCTGCCCAACCTGGTCATCATGGATGTGATCATGCCGGGCATGAACGGGTTTCAGGCCACGCGCACGCTGACCCGCGATCCGATCACGGCCGGCGTACCGATCGTGATGATCACCACCAAGTCGATGGAAACCGATCGGGTTTGGGGCTTGCGCCAAGGTGCGCGCGCATTCATCACGAAGCCGGTGAACGAGAAAGAGTTGCTTAGCTGCATCAACGATCTGTTGCCAGGTGCGGCATGAACCAGCCTGCCAATCGCCTGCCTGCCGTTAATCAGACGCCGTTCGAAATTTTGGCGCGCTACGAGCGGCTGTCGCTGGCGCATGCTTCCGACACGCAGGACAAGCTGGAAGCACCCGGATTGTGGCGCGGCATCGGTTTTCGCGTAGGTGCCAGGCTGCTGGTCAGCGGTATCGACGAGATCAACGAGTTGCTGGCTGTGCCGGTGCTTACGCCGGTGCCTGGCACCCAGCCATGGCTGCTCGGCGTGGCTAACGTGCGCGGCAATCTGGTACCGGTGGTCGACTTTGCGCGATTCCTGTTTGGCGAGCGCACGCAGCATTCCGATCGCACCCGTCTGCTGATCGTTCGCCAGGGCAACGGCAGCGTGGCGCTGCTGGTCGATGAGGTATTTGGCCAACGCACGGTAGACGAGGAGCAGCGGCGCGATGCCGGACGCGAGGACGATCCGCGCCTGACGCGCTTCGTCGAAAATCGTGTCGGCGAACAGCAGCTGGCGATCTTCAGCATGCATCGATTGGTACGCGCACCGGATTTTCGTCAGGCTGCGGCCTGATTTTCGATCGCGTTTTGGACACGAAGGGCCGGCGCCGATGGTGGCCGGATTTTGGTTAGCAAGTCCCAGGTCGGTGTCCGCTCAATAAAACGCGGCCGATCAGGTCAGGTCAGACGGACGAGGTGAACATGAGCACTACCGGGGGCGTTAGCAGGGAACGGAGTTATGCCGTTTATATCGTCCTGCTTGTGATTTCGATTGGTTTTGCGGCGCTCGATTTCGGTCTGCTGAACCAGAAGAACAGCGAGGACCGACAGGCCATCGCGCTAACCACGCAGATTCAGGTGCTGTCGCAACAGACCGCCAAATCCGCGCTGGAAGCGGCGAACGGCAATGCCGAGTCATTCAATGAACTCGCCGCCAACCGCAACTCGATCGACTCGGCCGTGCAGCGCCTGATCAAGGGCGATGCGCATACCGGCATGCCGGCGTATGACGACAAAAACACTACGCTCACCGGTCGCGCGGTGGTCGCGCTGAACGACTCGTGGAAGCAGCTTGATGGCGATATTGGCAAGATCCTTTCCAACCAGGCGGTGGTGACCGACTCCGGCGTGCGTGCGAACACGCTGGCGCAGCAGATGCCCTTGCTCAACTCGAGCATGGAGCAGGTGGTCAATATTCTGCAGCAGCACAATGGCAGCTCCGACCAGATGCTGGGCACATCCCGTCAGATGTTGTCAGGTGACCGAATCATCCGCCGCGTGCAGGAAGTGCTGCAGGGTGGCGATAACGCGCAGTCGGCAGCCGATGGCCTGTCCCGCGATGCGCAGCTTTACGGCAACGTGTTGAAGGGCCTGCTGGAGGGCAATTCGGAAAGCGGGGTCAAACCGATCGGCGACCCCAACGCGAAAAAGATCCTCACCGACATGACGGACAGCTGGGACAAGCTGGCCGATCCACTCGCCAAGCTGGTTGCCGCCGCGGGCAATCTTGCCGACGTGAAGCACGCTGGCAACCAGGCTTCGCTGGATTCGCAAACGGTGCTGTTGCGCGCCAACGATTTGTCCGAGCAGGTGGGCAAGTTGCCGCTGCGCCGTCTATTCCCGAATGTGTGGTGGGGTCTGTTTGGCGCCATCGCAGCGGTCGTGTTCGCGGTCGCCCTGGTTATTACCCTGGTCGGCGATCAGCGCCGCCGCTTCGCCAGCAGTACCGAGCTCAACCAGCGTAACCAGGAGGCCATCATGCGCCTGCTGGACGAAATGGGCTCGCTCGCCGAAGGTGACCTGACCGTAAAAACCACGGTGTCCGAAGACATCACCGGCGCGATCGCCGACTCGGTGAACTACGCCATCGACGAGTTGCGATCACTGGTAACCACGATCAACGAAACCTCCGAGCAGGTATCGTCGTCAGCGCAGGAAACGCAGACCACCGCGCGCCACCTGGCCAACGCAGCCGAACAGCAGGCACAGCAGATCAGCTCGGCGACCTCCGCGATCAACCAGATCGTGAGCTCGATGGACATCGTATCGAAGGATTCCGCCGAGTCGGCCGACGTGGCCGAACGCTCGGTCGAAATCGCCTCGCGCGGCGCCGAAGTGGTGCGCGAAACGATCTCCGGCATGGACTCGATTCGCGATCAGATCCAGGAAACCTCGAAGCGCATCAAGCGCTTGGGCGAATCCTCGCAGGAGATCGGCTCGATCGTGGAACTGATCAACGACATTGCCGAGCAGACCAACATCCTGGCATTGAATGCTGCCATCCAGGCAGCCTCGGCCGGTGAAGCCGGTCGCGGTTTCGCGGTGGTGGCGGACGAAGTGCAGCGACTGGCCGAACGTTCGACCAGCGCGACCAAGCGTATCGAAACTCTGGTGCAGACGATTCAGTCCGATACCAACGAAGCGGTGAACTCGATGGAGCAGACCACCGCCGAGGTGGTCGCCGGTGCGCGCCTGGCGGAGGATGCTGGTAGCGCGCTGGGTGATATCGAGCGCGTTTCGCATGACTTGTCGGCGCTGATTCAGAGCATCTCCACCGCCGCGCGCGCGCAGTCGGCCGCGGCAACGGATGTCTCGGTATCGATGAACGCGATTCAGGAAATTACCTCGCAGACCTCGCAAGGCGCGAGCCAGACGGCCGACTCGATCGGTACGCTGGCGCAGCTGGCGAGTGATCTGCGCCGCTCGGTGGCGCATTTCAAGTTGCCGGGTTGACAGACATGTCCGTCGGGCTGAGGGCAGTCCGGTGAATACAAGCATTTTGACGGGGGGCATTCTCGTCGGTTGCGTAACGCGTTGTTGGGCAATCGTTGAGAGAGGCGCATGAGACTTCAAGACCACATCGATTTCACCACGCTGCAGTGGGTCAAGCCGGAGCTCGACGAAACCTTGTCGACCGCCCGCGACGCGCTGGCAACGTACGTCGAGCATCCGACCAATCGCGATGCCATGCGTTCGTGTGCAGATCACTTGCATCAGGTGCGCGGTACTTTGCAGATGGTCGAGCTTTACGGCGCCGCGCAGGTTACGGCTGAGATGGAAACGCTGGCCGTCGCGCTGCTGCAGGATCAGGTCACTCATCGTGAAGAAGCCTATGCTTCGCTGATGCGCGGTCTGATGCAGTTGCCCGATTATCTCGAGCGCTTGTCCAGCGGGCATCGCGATGTACCGGTGGTGCTGTTGCCGTTGTTGAACGACCTTCGCGCCAGTCGCGAACAGCCGCCACTGACCGATTCGGCGATGTTTCATCCGAATCTCGATGCGTTCCTGCCGGAGCAGGCGCCGGCGGCAATGAGTGAGTCGTATGCCGATGCGCATCGCGGCGAGCTGGTCGATCTTCGGCTACGTTTTCAGCAGCAGCTGCTCAGCTGGTTCCGCGGGCAGGATGCCGATCAGCAGTTGATCGGGATGCGCAATACGCTGCTGTCCATTGCGTCGCGCTGTTATCACGTGCATGGACGCCGGTTGTGGTGGATTTCAGCCGGTGTGCTGGAAGGTCTCGAGCAGGGCATGCTGAAAAGCTTTGCCGGCGAGATTCGCCAGTTGATCGGCAAGGTTGATCGCAGCATTCGCCAGTTGATCGAGCATGGTGAAATCAGCCTGCGTGGCGGCGATGCCGACGATGTGTCCTGCAAGATGTTGTACATCGTGGCGCAGGCAAAAGAACACAGCCCGTTGATGGAGCAGCTGCGCACCACATACGCGCTCGACAGCCTGCTGCCGGATGCGGCCGAGCTGGAACATGCCCGCGGCTCGATGGCTGGTCATAACCGCGCCCTGCTTGATTCCGTCTCACGCGCGCTGAAGGACGACCTGTTGCGCATCAAGGAAGCGCTCGATCTCTTCCTGCGTCAGGAGGATGCCGATCCGTCGCAGCTTGCCTTGCAGAGTGAGATGCTCGAGCGCGTTGGCGACACGCTGGGCATGCTGGCGCTGAACGTGCCACGCCGGGTCATCATCGAGCAGCGCCGCGTGCTCGATGAAATTGCCAACAACATGCGTCAGCCGGACGAAGAAACCCTGCTGGATGTGGCCGGTGCGCTTCTGTACGTCGAATCGTCGCTCGACGACCATATCGAAAGCCTGGGCTCCGAAGAGGAAGTGGAAGCCGGCGAAGCCGTGCAGGGCCTGCCTCGCAGCGAAGCGCTCGGTGTTGTCACGGCACTGATGCAGGAAGCGATCACCAATACCGGTAACGTCAAGGAAGCGATTGTTGCGTTCGTCGAATCCGGTTGGGAACACAGTCACCTGGTCGGGGCTCCGTCCCTGATGGGCGAGGTTGCCGGCGCATTGCGCATGCTTTCCGCGCCACGCCCGGCGGATCTGGCTGACGGCGTGGGTCGCTTCGTCGCCGAAGAACTATTGATCGATCGTCGCGTGCCTTCCGGTGCGCAGATGGACCATCTTGCCGATGCGCTGGCGGCGCTGGAATACTACCTTGAAGCTGCACGCGAGCATCGCGGTGGGCTCGAGCACATTCTCGACGTGGCCGAGCACAGCCTGGGTCTGCTTGGCTACTGGCCGCTGCCTGTGGCACGCGCGGTGTCGCTGCTGTCGGTCATCGTGCCGGATACCAAGGTCGCCGAGCGCGAAGCTGACCCCGCAGCCGATGATTCAATGCGCGATGACTTTGCACATGAAGCCCATCCCGAACTGACCGAGTCGGTCAGTATGTTGCCTGGCGACGATCTGAGTCATCTGTTCGTCGGTGATAGCCAGCAGCACACCGCTCCTGCCCATAACGTCGATGGTCTGCGTCTGGCGGAAACCGAAACCACGACGCCGCCGGTGTCGGAAAACTTCGGATCTGACGATCAGGGCAATGACTGGATCGAGATCGAGGAAGAGGAATTTGAAGAGGTGCCGATGCGCGACGCGCTCGCGGCCAACGCCAACTTCAATCTCAACGCAGAAGGTATCGATGACGATATCCGCGAGATCTTCCTGGAAGAAATGCAGGAAGAAATCGACAGCCTGCGTAACGGCGAGAAAGTCTGGCTGGCTGATCCGGCGCAGCTCTCCTCGCTGATCACGCTGCGCCGTTCCTTCCACACGCTGAAGGGCTCGGGCCGACTGGTCGGCGCCGGCGTGCTGGGCGAGTTCGCCTGGAAAGTGGAGGACATGCTCAACCGCGTGCTCGACGGTACCATCCAGCCACATGAAGGTGTGCAGGCGGTGGTTCACCATGCGATCGCTGCGCTGCCGGGTCTTCTCGAAGCGCTCAAGGGTGAAGGCACCCCCAATGCGCCGCTGGGCGCGATCATGCAGACAGCCGAGGAAGTGGCTGGCGGTCAGCTGACCCGCGTCGAGGATCACCTTTCGACGGCCACGGAAATGGTTCGTCGCGTCGTGCGTCGACGCATCCCGCGGTCGCAGAGCGCGGTGGACGCCGTGCCCGAAGCCAGCCTCACCGACGTGCATACCGCCGCGGACAATCTCGCGGCCTTCGAGTCGGCACCATCGTTTGAACCGACGATGACGATGCCGGTCATGCCGCCGGTTGATCCGGTGCTGCTGGAAATCCTGCGCAGCGAAGTGGCGCAATATCTGCACACGATCCGCGGAGCCATCCAGCGCAGCGACATCGAACTGCCGATTGGTGAAGATCTCCTGCGTGCCGTACACACCTTGCACGGTGCGATTGCGATGGTCGATATCCAGCTGCTGACCCAGCTGCTGTCGCCGCTCGAAAGCCTCTTCAAGCGTTTGCGTGCACTGAACATCGCGCTGTCGTCCGACGGCGTGCGCATGCTCGAGCAAACGGTGGATCTGGTCGATCACGTCATGGACCAGTTCGATGCTGTCCAGCCAGAGCTGCCCAATGCCGATATTCTCGCCGCACAGATCACCGCACTGCGCGATCGTTACCCGGAATCGCAGATCGCTCACGTTGTTTACGAGCGCCATGCCGACGAGGAAGACAAAGAGGTTGATGCGACGGGGGCGTCAGCAGACATCGATCAGGACGATGAGCACGTCGAACCCGAGACCGAAGTGTCGCCGCAGGCAGCGCACATCGATACGGCGATCAATGATGCCGAATTCGATGTAACGCCCGAAACCACCGTGGACGAACGCATCACGCCCGCTGAAGCCGTCGAAAGCGAAGTGGATGAGTCGCCGCACGCGGCCAGCGAGACGAGTACGCCTGAGGCAGACGCTTCGACGGTAGTTCACCCTGACGATGCGCATCATGCGGCGCTCGCTGCCGAGATGGTCGCTGCGCTGGGTGCATTCGAGCCGGAGGTGGCCGCAGCCGAGCGTGCTGCCGCCGAGCAGTTGATTGCCGAAAAGGCTGCGGCAGAGCGGGCCGCCGCGGAGCAGGCTGCGGCCGAACAAGCAGCAGCCGAGCAGGCCGCCATCGAGAAGCTTGCGGCCGAGCACGCCGCCGAACTGGCGGCGCAGCAGGCGGCCGATGAAATTGCGGCCGAGCTGCTGGCTTCCGAGAAGCGCGAGGCCGAGGCACGTGCGACTGAAGAGGCCGCTGTTTCGAATACCGCGGCTGATGCTGTCGCCGAAGAGGCTGAAGTCGACCGTGCAGTCGACGAGCCGGTGATAGTTCAGGACGATGTTTATGCACTAGCCGGGTCGGGCCACATCGACGCCGATCTGCTGGAAGTATTCATCGACGAGGCCCGTGAAATTCTCGATCACGCCGATGGTGTGATGGCGCAGTGGCACGACGCGCCAACCGAGCTTTCCTATGTTTCGGAGCTGCAGCGTGACCTGCACACACTCAAGGGCGGTGCCCGTATTGCCGGCCTGATGGGCGTGGGCGATCTTACCCATGCGGTGGAAACACTGCTTGAAAAGCCCATCCGCGATCCGGCCAAGACCGGCCCGCTGATCGCAGCGCTGGAAGCCAGCTTCGATCGGCTGCACAAGCAGGTCCAATCGGTTTCGCTAGGCCAGTCGGCCGACTACCCGCAGGACATGATTGATCGCCTGCTGGCGCTGGCTGGCGAAACGAATCTCGCCGACGATGCCATATCGATTGCCGATGCCGCGCCGCAGACAAGAGCGTCCAGCGCGCTGGTGTTCCCGACGACACCGATTGCCACGGTCATTCCGCAGGATCTGCCAGACCTCCCCGATCTGTTGCCCGAAGTGCAGGAAGAGGTGCGCTCGTCGCAGGAACAGATCCGCGTTCGCGCCGACCTGCTCGACAGCCTGGTCAACCATGCTGGCGAAGTGGCGATCTACCGTTCGCGTCTGGAACAGCAGGTTGCCGGTTACCGCTTCAACCTGGTCGAGCTCGAACAGACGGTTTCGCGTTTGCGCAGCCAGCTGCGCATGCTGGAAATCGAAACCGAGGCGCAGATCATCGCGCGCTTCCAGCGCGAGCATCGCGAAGCGGGCCTCACCGTGTTCGATCCGCTCGAGCTCGATCGGTACTCGCAGCTGCAGCAGTACTCCCGTGCGCTGGCCGAGTCGGTCTCCGATCTGGTGTCCATTCAGACCCTGCTCGACGAACTTACCCGTCAGGCCGAAACCCTGCTGATCCAGCAGTCGCGCGTCAGTACCGAACTGCAGGACGGTTTGCTGCGTACGCGCATGCTGCCGTTCGACACGATGGTGCCGAATCTCCGTCGCACCTTGCGCCAGGCGGCGCAGGAAGACGGCAAGAGCGCGCAGCTGTATGTGGACGGTGCGCACGGCGAAATGGACCGCAACCTGCTCGACCGCATCAAGGCGCCGTTCGAGCACATGTTGCGCAACGCCATTGCCCACGGCATCGAGTCGCCGGACGAGCGTCGCAACGCCGGCAAGCCAAGCGAAGGCGCCGTGCATATTCGGGTCGCGCGTGAAGCTACCGAGGTGGTGATTCGCGTCAGCGACGACGGCCGCGGCCTCGATCGCGAAGCGATTCTCAAGCGCGGTATCGAGCGTGGATTGCTGCGCGCCGATACCAAGCCGACTGACAACCAGCTGCTCTCACTGATCACCCAGCCTGGCTTCTCTACTGCCAGCACGGTGACTCAGCTGGCGGGCCGTGGCGTCGGCATGGACATCGTCGCGAACGAGATCAAGCAGCTCGGCGGTTCGCTGTCGATCGAATCGGAGGCGGGTAAAGGCAGCGTGTTCGTGCTGCGTCTGCCGTTCACTCTTGCAGTGACGCAGGCCATCCTGGTGCGCATCGGCGAAGCAACGTTCGCCATCCCGATGACCTCGGTACAGGGTGTAGCGCGCGTCAGCCCCGACGACCTGGCCGTGCGCCTGGCCGAGGACGAGCCGACGTTCCAGTACGGTAGCGAGGAATACGGCATCCACGATCTGGCCGAGCTGCTGGGCCTGCCGCCCGGTCTGCCGGCCGAAGGCGAGCAGCAGCCACTGCTGCTGACGCGGGCCGGCGACTTGCGGGCCGCCATCCGCATCGATGCGGTACTAGGTTCACGCGAAATCGTGGTCAAGTCGGTCGGCCCGCAGATCAGTTCGGTGCCCGGCCTGCTCGGCGCCACCATCATGGGCGACGGTTCGGTGCTGATCATTCTTGATCTGGCGCCGCTGGTCCGTCACGGCATCACGCGCCGCCAGCATCGCATCGCCGACGGACTGAGCGCTGTGCAGGCGCCGGTGATCGAGGAAGTGCGGGTGCGGCCGCTGGTGATGGTGGTGGATGACTCGATCACCATGCGCAAGGTCACTGGACGCGTATTGGAGCGCCACGAATACGATGTCAGCACCGCCAAGGATGGTATCGATGCGATCGAGAAGCTCCACGAACGCGTGCCGGATCTGATGCTGCTCGATATCGAGATGCCGCGTATGGATGGCTATGAGTTGGCCATGCACATGAAGGCCGACCCGCGCCTGCGTGATGTACCCATCATCATGATTACCTCGCGCAGCGGTGACAAACATCGTCAGCGAGCCTTCGATATCGGCGTGGATCGCTATCTCGGCAAGCCCTATCAGGAAGCCGAGCTTCTGGTGCAGATCACCGAGGTGCTTGAGCAGCGCGTCGGAGCCGAATCATGAGTCAGGCGGCACCTGCGGTTGCACTTTTGTTTGATGATGTCGACTTGGGTGAACAACTGCGCGAGGCGTTGAACGAGCGCGGCGCGCGGATTGTGCATGAGGGAGGCATGGCCACCCTCACACGCGAGCTGCTGGATCAGTCAGGCGCCCAGGTATTGGTAGTGAACCTGGACGATTCGGCCGACGACGCGCTTGACCGGCTCTACGAAGTCATCAATGGCGACAATCCGCGCGTGGTTTTCAACGACGCCCAGGCCAGCCGTAAGCTGACCGGCTGGGATCGCGCCCGCTGGGCCAGGCATCTGGCGGTCAAGGTGCTGGAGATCGGTGACATTGATCCGCCACGTCCTGCGGATGCCCGTGGTGTCGAAGCCGTGACCAGCGAGACGCTTGAGGCACTTATCGCCAGGGAATCGGCGGTTGAGATAGTTTCCGCGCCAGCGTCCGAGCCAGAGGTTGTGGCCGAGGCTCCGGTGGAAAGCGAGGCCGAGTCGCTGACGCATGAGCCGCCATCGTTGGAATCGGATCGACCGGCCTATGCGACTACCGAGGAGCTGCACGCACATGCAGCCAGTGAGGAGTCCGAAAATCTCGCCGCCGAACTCGAAGCGCTGCTGGCATCCGGCGAGCTGATCGATGACGAGGAAGAGCCTACCGGCTCTGGTCTGCGCTTCACTGGTGACGAAGATTTGCCGCCACTGCACGATGGCCATTTTGGTCCGCCGGCAGGCGAGCAGACCGATAACGATTCCGCCTTTTCGTCGCACAACACCGATGCGATCACATCTTCGCAAACGGGTGCAAGCCCGAGTAACGTAACGCCGCCGGTTTTCCAGCTTGATCATCTGGAACTGGCGCCGCTCACGGATATCGCGATGGCAACGATTCCTGCGGCGGCAGTGGATCAGATTCCGGTCGATGCGCTGGTATCCCAGGCGCGCGCGCCTGACAGCTGGGCGTTGCTGGACGAAGACGAGCAAACCGCGAGCGTGTCCGCCGTGGAACCTGCGGCGGAAGATTTTGGCATCCACAAGGTCAGCGCCGCGGATTTTCTGGCGCCGGAGGCCGATCCGGCCGAGCCGGACGATGAGCTGGTGATGAGCCTGCAACTGCTCTCCATGGAAGAAGCCATCGCCCCCATGGCCTACGAAGATGCCGAACAGATTCGGGCCAACAGCCTTGGCCAGATCGTGCTGCTTGGCGCGGCGGCGGGAAGCAGCGAATCTGTCTGCGGTTTTCTGAAAGCATTGCCGGCGGCTACAAAACTGGCCTTCGTGCATACCCAGCATCTCGGCGAAACACCTGTCGATACCCTGGTGGAAACCTTGTCCGCGCATTCAGCGTTGCCGGTACGTGTGGCGAAGCATGGCAGTCGGGCACGGGTCGGCGAGGTACTGGTGGTGCCCGCTGGGCAACAGCTGCTGCTGATCCGTGACGGCAGCGTCGAACTTGTGCCGATCGACGCCAGTGCATCGCAGGGGCCGTCGATCGACGCGAGCTTCAGCATGGCGGCCAATGTATTTGGTCGCGAGGCGCTGGCCATCGTGTTTTCCGGGCGCGGCACCGATGCGGTAGCTGGCGCGCAGGCAGTGCACGATCGTGGCGGCAAGGTCTGGGTCGAATCGTCGTCCGCTGAACAGTACGCTGATATGGTCAGCGGCATATCCGCTGAGCGGCTAGTCAGTTTTTCCGGTACGCCCCACGAGCTGGCGGCGCATCTGATCGAGGTGTTTCCATGAGTGATGAACAGCCGCTACCGCGTGAAATCCGCTGCGTTCTGGTGCCGGTAAGCAATCTACGTCTGCTATTGCCCAACGCCACCGTCGCCGAAGTGATTACTTACAGCAAGCCCGAGCCGGTGGCTGACGCGCCGGAATGGCTGCTGGGCCGTATCGCCTGGCGAGGCTGGCGCGTGCCGCTGGTGTCATTCGCCCAGTTGGCTGGCAGCGAAGTGGGCGATAGCGAAGCCAGCGTCCGCGTGGCCGTGCTCAAGGCGCTCGGTGGCAACTCAAAGCTTCCCTTTATCGCGATCTTGACGCAGGGCTTCCCGCGTCTGACGACGTTGAATGCCGAGCTGATCATCCCGACCCACGACGGCAGTCCGCTGCCGTCGGGCGTGCGTGCCCAGGTGCTGGTGCGCGATGACGTGGCGATGATTCCCGATCTGGAGTGGATCGAAGCGGAATTGCTGGGTTTGCTCGACGATGCCGACCTGACCGAAGCACCCGCGCCGCACGATGTCACCGAGTGGTCGGGTACCGGCGGCTGAGAAGCCGAGCTTGTTCTTGTGCGGCAAATAGCGACGGCAGCGTAGCGATCAGCCGTCGCCGTGTATGGCCTGCAACGCGGCTAGTGCAGCCAAGCCAGCGGTTTCGGTGCGTAGAATCCGCGGCCCAAGTCGCAGGCCCTGGAATGTTGCCGCGGTCAGGGCGCTGATATCGCGCTCGCCGAGGCCGCCTTCCGGTCCGACCACCAGCAAGCCACCCGATTGCGCAAAGCGCAGTGAGCGCGATGAGGTGGCCGCATCGGGAAGCAGCGCGAGACGCAGCGCGCCGTCGTCGGCAAGATCGTCCAGCCATTTCTGTATCGGTAATGCAGCGACGATCTCCGGCAGTCGCGCACGGCCGCTTTGTTCGCAGGCGCTGGCGGCAACGGCTTGCCAATGTGCCAGGCGTTTCTCGGCGCGTGCCGCATCCAGTTTCACCTCGGAGCGCTCGGTCAGCAGCGGCACAATGCGCACCACACCCAGCTCGGTGGCCTTCTGCACGATGAAATCCATCTTGTCGCCGCGCGCCACGCCTTGTGCGAGGGTCAGCGGCAATGGTGACTCATTTTCGAGGGCGAGCTTTCCGGAGATACGGACGGTTATCTCGCGCTTGCCCACCGTGAGTATTGTCGCTGCGTAGTCGTGGCCATCGCCGTTGAACAGCGTCAATGGATCACCGGCGACAAGCCTCAGCACGCGCGCGGCGTGTTCGCTGGCCTGCGCCGGCAACGGCAGTTCGGCACCGACAGCTAACGGCTGGTCGATATGCAGTCGGATGTTTCGCATGCGCGGCTCGCGTGACAAAAAAGAAGCATAGCCGAGCTGTTGCCTCTGGCCGAATGCAGCGGGAAACTGAATGTCAGCGAGATGAACAGCGGTGTTTTATTGCCAGTTGCCGGCGACCGGCGCAGCATGGTGCCCGTCTCCCTGCGGGAGCGGTCGAGGGCTTGAGCATGTCCAAATTCCTTTCTTCAAAAGCGTTGCTGTCGAAGTGGTCCGTTGTGGCATTTGTATTGATCGCCGGTCTGAGCATCAGTGCGATCTCGATTGCACAGACCTCGCCGAAGATGCCGCAATCGACGCCCGGCACGGATCAGGCGTCGGTAAGCGCAGAAGCACCAGCTGCCGATCATCCGCTGATCAAGCCGGGTGATCGCGGCTGCCTGCGTCATACCGGTAGTTTGATCCCGCCGAAAAAGGATGACTGTCTTCCGGTGGCCGGGCGTAACGGTGGCAATGAATTGCGGAATACCGGTGCTATCGACAATGCGCACGCGTTGCAGATGCTGGATCCGAGCATCAGTCTCGGACACTGAGTCGCTTCAACCGACGCTGCGCGATAACGCTCACTCAGCCACCGCGAGTTCGATGCCGGCCATGGCGGTGTCGATCAGGTGATCAAGTTCCGACTCGGTAACCACGTAGGGCGGCATGAAGTAGATCACGTCGCCGAGTGGCCTCAGCAGCACGCCCTGCTTCAGCCCATGCAGGTATACACGCAAACCGCGCCGATCTTCGGCAGCGAAAGGTCGGCGTGTGGTCTTGTCAGCAACCAGCTCGATGGCCGCAATCATGCCGGTCTGACGCACGTCGGCCACATGCGGGTGATCACGCAGCGGCGCCAGCCGCTTGGCCATATGCGCAGAAAGCTTCCGGTTGCGCTCCAATACTGGTTCATCGCGAAAGATAGCCAGCGTTTCCAGCGCCACGCGGCAGGCCAGTGGATTACCGGTATAGCTGTGCGAGTGCAGGAAGGCTTTGCCCGCACTGTATTCGGCATAAAACGCCTGATAGACAGCGTCGTTGGTGAGCACAGCCGAGAGCGGCAGGAAACCGCCGGTGAGGCCCTTCGACAGGCACAGGAAATCCGGCGTGATGTCGGCTTGTTCGCACGCGAACAGCGTGCCGGTCCGGCCAAATCCCACGGCGATTTCGTCAGCAATGAAATGCACGGCAAACTCGTTGCATAGCGCGCGCAGGCCGCGGAGATAGCTGGGGTGATACATGCGCATGCCACCGGCGCATTGCACCAGCGGTTCGACAATGACGGCGCAGGTTTCATGCGCGCGCTGCTCGAGCAGCACGCGCAGATCCTGCAGCCGACGCGTGGCGATCTGCTCCGGGCTTTTGCCGGGTTCACCTTCGTACGCATCTGGCGAAGGCGCGAGAAACGGCGTTAGCAGCAATGGGGCATAGGTCTTGCGGTAGAGCGCGACATCGCTGACCGACAGCGCACCGAGCGTTTCGCCGTGATAACTGCCGGTCAAGGCGATGAAGCGCGTTTTCTCACCGTGTCCCTGATTGAGCCAGTAGTGGAAGCTCATCTTCAGCGCCACTTCGATCGCCGCCGAGCCATTGTCGGCAAGGAATACGCGATCGAGTCCCGGTGGCGTGATGCGGACCAGTTCTTCCGCCAAGGCAATCGCCGGTTCGTGCGTAAAGCCGGCAAAGATGACGTGCTCCAGCGTGCGCGCCTGCTCGGCCAGCGCGGCAGCAATACGCGGGTTGGCGTGGCCGAAAAGATTGGTCCACCAGGAACTGATGCCGTCGAGATAGCGCTTGCCGTCCGCATCGACGAGCCACGCGCCTTCGCCACGAACGATCGGCACCATCGGTACACGAACGTTGCCCGCAAGGTCGTGATCGCGCATTTGCGTGCATGGATGCCACAGGTGTTTGAGGTCGCGCGCGGCCAGCGCGGCGTTGCTGCTTGCGGAGTTGGTCATCCGGCTATCATCGACGTTGCACGTTGGACGCTCAAGTCCATTGACAGACACGACCGGGAATGGTTGATTGAAAACTTTGAAAAAATGCCTGATCGGGTTTGGTGTGCTGGTGCTGGCCGTATTGCTGTTGGTGTGGTTTCTACCTGCGCGACTGGCAATCCTGTGGATGGCACCGCAACTGCACGGGCTGCGTTTGCAGCAGGTCGACGGCCTGTTGTGGGATGGTCGTGCGGGTCAGGTGACGACAGCGGATAGTCAGGTGCTCGGCAAGCTGCACTGGCAACTATCCCGTCTGGCCTTACTGGGAAAGGTCCAGCTGCAGCTGGACTTTACCGGGCCACAGCTGGATTTTTCCGGCGTGATGCAAAAACTGCCGGCGGGCCAGGTCGAGTGGCATAACGTTCGCGCGCGCATGGACCTGTCGGTGCTGAATGCCTATTCGGCAAAGCTGCCGCAGGGCCAACCGCGCGGCGAACTCCAGCTGAGCGTGGCGCATGCTCTGCTGGAGGCTGGCTGGCCGCTGCAGTTGCAGGCAAATGCGCAGTGGTCGAAGGCGTCCCTGAAAATGCGTGACGGGGATATTGTTCTGGGCGGTTTGCAGTTGCAGGCGCAGGCGCAGAACGGCGTCTTATCCGCACAGCTGCAGGATGATGGACACGGCCCGCTGCAGGCTAGCGGCCAACTCCAGCTCAGTCCGCTGGGCTGGCGACTGGACGCGACGCTGCTGGCCCGACAGACTGATCCGGCCTTGCGCCACTGGCTGGCCCAATTTGGTAAACCAGATAGCAGCGGCACCCTACATATTCAACGCAGCGGTGGCATGGCCATGGGCTTGCCCGCATCGACTTCCGAGAGGACATCCCACTGAGCATGCAACCTGATATCGCATCCATGGCCATGAAGGCTGCACGCGAGGCCGCCGAGGCGGCGACCGAGATCATCCGGCATTACTGGCGGCGCGGCGTTGAGGTGGAAATAAAATCCGACGCCACACCGGTGACCATTGCTGATCGCGAAGCCGAACAGGCCATCCGGAAAATCCTGCAGGCGGCGCTGCCCGAGGCGGCGATCTACGGCGAGGAGTTCGGCCTGGAAGGTAAACATGGCGGCTTGCTATGGCTGGTCGATCCGCTCGATGGCACCAAGAGCTTCGTCCGACGCACGCCGTTTTTCTCGACCCAGATTGCGTTGATGGATGGGGATGATCTGGTGCTCGGCGTGTCCAGTGCCCCGGTCTACGGCGAAACCATGTGGGCCAGCGCGGGCAATGGTGCATGGCTCGACGGCGAGTGTGTACAGGTGGCGGAGACGAGTGCCATCAGCCAGGCATCAATCTCGATCGGCAACATCAAGACGCTCACCGCCGATGCGCGATGGGATGCGCTCGGTCAGCTGATTCGCGACAGCAATCGCATCCGCGGCTACGGCGATTTCTGTCACTACCATTTGCTGGCGCGTGGCAGCCTTGATCTGGTGATCGAGTCTGACGTGAACATTCTGGATATCGCCGCGCTGGTGGTGGTGGTGCGCGAGGCGGGTGGCGTGTTTACCGATCTCGATGGTGGCCCGATCACGCTGGATACGCGCAGTGTGTTGGCTGGTACACCAGCCATTCATGCTCAGGCGCTGGAGCGTCTGCGACGCTAGCTTTAACCGAGTAGCGACATGTCGCGCAAACTTCAGTGCGTGGTTTTCAACAGGCCGTTGCTCTGCATTGCTTGGACCTGCAACTGCTCGGTGCCGTGAAAGCTGCTGCTCAATAGCTGCTGCTGCGCGGCCTGTTGCTGGGTTCCGTCCATCGATGCATCACTCTGGATGACCTGGCTTTGTTGTGCGTATGCATCAAGTCGTGCCTGCCATTGTGCGCGGTTTTGATCGAGCTGCTGAAGCCGTTCAGCTGCGGCATCGCCATAAGCCTGCGCACGTTCGGCGTAGCGCGTATCAGGATCGGTCTGCGCGGCATCGAACGCGTCAGTCTGGGTTTGCACCGTATTGCCAAGCGATGTTTGCGCCAGCGCTTCCTGTTCCACTGCCGGCAAGGTGGCATCGACTGCCTGCAGCCGCCGGGCTTTTTCAGCGGCCGAAAGACTGTGGTCGGTCTGGATGGCGAGGCGCTGCAAGGCCAGCTGCTGCTGTCGCTGCTCATCGCCGAAGAAAGCTTCGGCAACATCATCACCCAGCATCTGCCGACGCAATGCGATGATCTGCATCAGCTGTTCGTTCAGTGACAAGCCTGGTTGATTGGCCAGGTTTACGGCAGCCTGTTGATAGCGCGTGTAGCGATCAAAGCTCGCCATTACCTCGTCGATCAAGGGCGCAGCGAGCTGCCGCTGTAGCAGATCATCGTGCAACAGGGTGCGGATGCCTGGTAAATCCGTTTCACCCAGCAGCACCAGGTAGTAGTCGAACAGATGACGAAGCGCCATGTCGGGCTTGAGATGGCCGCCAAAGCCGATGCTCACACCGCCGTCAGGCTCAGTACCGCGCAGCGAGCCATTTTTCAGCACGAAGCGAGGATCACGAAGCAGGTTGAGCGACGCGGGCGCCAGCGATTCCCGCGGTGGCGAATCGCTGGGCAGGGAAGGGACAGTGGCCACGGTTTTTGCCGCGGTGGAAATCGTGGCCGGGCTGTTGCGCATCAACAGGCCAGCACCCGCTAAGGCCGCCAGGCCAAGAATCCATGCAAGCGGGCGGCCTGCTGTCACAGGCCCAAGCCCTTCAGGCGATTGGCCTGGTCGCGATAGACCGCCACGGGGTCGGAAGAGAACACGCCGCGCAGCCCCAGCAACTGGTTCACCTCGTCCAGATGATTCCAGCCGTAGTTGTCGCGCAGTACCGTGCCCCAGTGGCTTGAGCACTGCCCGACCAGGCCGTCGTTGGCCGTGCCACTGAAGAACAGGCTGCCAGCGGCGAGCAGTGCGTCGGATGGGTCAAGCACGTTGGTGAGCACCGATGTGCCGCCGGATGAGTAGTAGCGAATGCCGTTCACTACCGCTAGGCCTGATCCGCAGGGTGAGGTGGGCATGCCGGCCGGGAATTCCGCATTGAACTGCGCCGTGCCGCTAGTTGACAGCTGGCTTAGAGCGGCCAGCGCATTTTGCGGATTGTTGCCGCCGGAAAACGTGTCGATGAGATCCGCCAGTGCGGTGGCAAACGCAACGGCCAGCGCGCGTTGTGCGCTGCCAGTGGGCGCAAGCGTGGCGATGCCATCAGCCACTGCGCTGCCGGTGTGCGGCGTGCCATAAGTGCTCACCGAGGCAACCAGATCGGGACGCACCGCGGCGGCATAGCGGATATCCAGGCCGCCCTGGCTGTGGCCGATCAGGTTGAACTTGCTATAGCCGTAAACCGCCTGTAGGTTTTCCAGTTGGGCAATCAGCTGGTTGCCCCGGGTGACGTCGTCGCCAAGTTGGCTGAGTTCGACTTCATAAACCGTGGCACCACCACTGCGCAGCCCATCGGTAATGCCGTAGAAATAGTCGATCGTGCCAAACAGCTGATCGAAACCGAACAGCCCGTGGACCAGCACGATCGGATAGCGGGTCTGGGTGTAGTCGCTGCTGCTGGTGGCGGTGGTTTTCGCACCGGCTGATGCGGCAAACGAAAGAAGCAACGTGATCAACAAGGCCTGGAAGGCGCGACGTAACGAACGCATGCAATTCCCCTTTTATGGATGTCAGTTGGACCCCACGGCCACCGCATCGCTGTCCCCTGACCATCGTCAGCGTCACTGTCCGTACGGCGGAGTATCTATTTGCTTGCCGGGGCGGTCAAACGAAAATTCCATAAATATCCGTGATTTATATGGTGCGTCGCAAAATAACGAGGCTGTCGCTTGCGACGCCTGCCAGTCGATACGGGTCGCCCGAGCGATGTGCATACGCACACGTTCGTCTTTGAAAGCCAGTGTCTGGATATCCGGGTTTTGTCGCATGCAGCGTCGGCGAATTCTGGCGGCAGCAGGCTAGAATGGTTGAATGCGCAAACCACCCATCATTCACGCCAAGCGCGATATCGATAGCAGCCATTTCCTGCGTGCCGAACAGCTTGATCTGGAGTTTTCCAACGGCGAACGCCGCACCTACGAACGGTTGAAAAGCAGTGGACTCGGCGCCGTTATCATCGTGCCGATGCAGGACGATGAAACCGTGTTGCTGGTGCGCGAATACGGCGCTGGCGTCGGGCGCTATGAGCTGGGCCTGCCGAAAGGTCGGCTGGATCAGGATGAGACTGCCGAGCAGGGCGCCGATCGCGAATTGAAGGAAGAGGTCGGCTACGGCGCGCGCAAGCTCACCATTCTGCACAACCTCTCGTTGTCGCCGTCGTACATGACGCACATGGCGCACGTCGTGCTGGCGCAGGATCTGTATGCCGAGCGGCTGGTCGGCGACGAGCCGGAAGAACTCGACGTGGTGCCGTGGAAGATGTCGGAACTGCACACGCTGATCGGCCGCGATGACGTTACCGAAGGCCGCTCGATCGCCGCACTGTTCATGGCCCGCGAATATCTCGCCGGCCGCTTCAAGCGTCAATGAGTCGGCGCGCATGAGTTCAGTTCCTGAGTTCGCCCGGCAAATCGGCGAGATCGCGCACGCCGCCGGCGAAGCCATCATGGCGATCTACCGCAGCGATTTTTCGGTGCAGACCAAAGCCGATACCTCGCCGCTGACGGCTGCTGATCTCGCGGCCCAGCAGGTCATCATGGATGGCCTGTCCAGACTCGACCCGCCGCTGCCGATTCTGTCGGAAGAAGCCAAGGCGCTGGCATGGTCGCAGCGCCAGCACTGGTCGCGCTACTGGCTGGTCGATCCGCTCGACGGCACGCGCGAGTTCGTCAAGCGCAACGGCGAGTTCACCGTCAACATCGCGCTGATCGATGATCGGCACACGGTGCTTGGCGTGGTGCTGGCACCCGTCACCGGCGAGCTGTATGTCGCCGAGCAGGGCGAAGGCGCGTGGCTGCAAACGCATGCCGGTGCTGACTGGCAGCGCATCCATGCGCGCGCCTTGGCGCAGCCGCCGGTGCTGGCTGGCAGCCGTTCGCACGGCAGCGAGCAGACGGCCATGCTGCAGACCTTGCTGGGCGAGGACCATCAACGCGTGCCGCTCGGTTCGTCGCTGAAATTCTGTCTGATCGCGCGCGGCGCGGCGGACGTCTATTTGCGCCTGGGACTGACCAGCGAGTGGGATACGGCTGCCGCGCAATGCGTGCTGCAGGAAGCCGGCGGCGCGGTGCTCGATCTGCAGGGAAAGCCATTCACTTACAACCGTGGCGAGTCGCTGCTCAATCCCGAATTCATTGCCGTCGGCGACACCAGCGTGGACTGGGCTGCACGCTTGCGCACGACCGGCTACGTGTAATCGGTTGGACTCCGTCACACTCACCCACGAGTCATCGATGACTGAAACCAAGCGCTACAGCCTCGACGATCTGCTCGCGATCATGGCGCGGCTGCGTGATCCCGACAACGGCTGCCCGTGGGACGTAAAGCAGGACTTTGCCTCCGTCGCGCCGTATACGATCGAGGAGGCCTACGAAGTCGTCGACGCCATCGATCGCGGCGACTGGGACGACTTGCGCGACGAGCTTGGCGATCTGTTGCTGCAGGTGGTTTTCCATGCGCAGATGGCGCGGGAGAAAGGCCTGTTCGACTTCGCCGATGTTGCCGATGCCATCAGCAGCAAGATGACGCGTCGGCATCCGCATGTGTTTGGCGACACGCAATTTGTCGATGACACCGCGCGCAGGCAAGCGTGGGAAGACATCAAAACGGCGGAACGCACAGCCAAGGGCGCGCCCGCCGATACCAGCGCGCTCGCCGGCATTTCCGCGGGGCTGCCGGAATGGCAGCGCGCGCGAAAGCTGCAAGAACGTGCTGCAAGCGTCGGTTTTGACTGGACCGAGCCGGAGTCAGTGCTGGACAAGCTGGCCGAAGAAGTGGACGAGGTGCGCGCGGAGTTCGCCGATGGCGCCGATCCTGCGCGGCTGGAGGACGAGATCGGCGATGTGCTGTTCGTGATGGTGAATCTGGCGCGTCATGCCAAGGTCGACTTCTCGCGCGCACTGCGCCACGCCAACAGCAAGTTCGAGCGTCGCTTTCGTACGATGGAGCAGCTGGCTGTAGCTGATGGCGAGGTTTTCGCACAGCAGGGTCTCGCGGCACAGGAAGCGCTGTGGCAACGCGCCAAGGCGATCGAGCGCGAGTGATCGGGCATCAACAGCAGTCTGCGGTTGCGGTGGAGATGCATGCGACGCTTGCTGCAACACGAGAGCGTGCAACCTTTCCGCCGACAGTGGCATCCTACGTGTGTCGACCTTCCACGGATTCCACCATGCGCCGCCTTTTTATCGCCGTTTTACTGCTGGCCCCTGCGTCCGTGTTCGCCGCGGCTCCCTGCAAATACCAGGCGCCGCGCAATCTGCAAGTCAATCTGGCCGGCGT
>Ga0302310_10000435_pt1 | contig 39791 bp, 30 predicted proteins | sample III_Palsa_N1_2_FD_200451 | JGI IMG/M metagenome (GOLD analysis project Ga0302310, IMG submission 200451) | Peat permafrost microbial communities from Stordalen Mire near Abisko, Sweden - III_Palsa_N1_2 | ecosystem: Environmental > Terrestrial > Soil > Palsa > Peat permafrost | place: Sweden...
GGTGGTCGGGTCGCCGAACCAGACAATGCCGATGATCACGGTGCCGAGCACGCCGATCCCGGTCCAGATGGCGTAGGCGGTGCCCAGGGGGATGCCCTTGATCGCCAGGTTGATCATGCCGAAGCTGGCCAGGGCGCACAGGCAGAAGGCCACCACATAACCCGGCCGCTCTAGCGAAAAGCCGTTGGACAGCTTCATGATGGTGGTAAAGCCGAGCTCGAACAGGCCGGCCAGCAGCAGGTACAACCAGGGTAACTGAGTCATTTATGAGTGAGCAGAGAACTGTATTTTTCGTGTCCGACGGCACCGGCATCACCGCCGAGACGCTGGGCGGTACGCTGCTGACGCAGTTCGAGGGAGTGGACTTCGCGAAGACCACTTTGCCGTTCATCAACACGCCGGAGAAGGCGCGGGTGACGGTGGACTATATCAATCACCTGGCCGCCACGGCCAGCCAGCGGCCGATCGTGTTCAGCACCACGGTCAACGAGGAGGTGCGCGCCATCCTGCGCGGCGCCCACGCGCTGTTCCTCGACCTGTTCGACACCTATGTGGCGCCGATCGAGGCCGAGCTGGGGCTGAAATCGACCCATGCCCAGGGCCGGGCGCACGGCATGGCCGACGCCGGCCGCTATCACGCGCGCATCGAGGCGATGAACTACGCCATGGAGCACGACGATGGCCAGAGCACGCGCGCCCTCAACAAGGCCGACGTGATCCTGGTCGCCCCCTCGCGCTGCGGCAAGACCCCGACCACCCTGTACCTGGCTCTGCAGCACGCCATTTTCGCCACCAATTTCCCCATCACCGAGGACGATCTGGAGCACCAGCGCCTGCCCAAGCCCCTGGAAGGCTTCGAGTCCAAGCTGTTCGGCCTGTCGTCCGATCCGGAGCGCCTGGCGCAGGTGCGCAGCGAGCGCCGCCCGGGCTCCAAATACGCCTCGCTGGCGCAATGCGCCTACGAATTGCGCCAGGCGGAGCAGCTCTACCGCCGCCGCAACGTGCCTTTTGTCAATTCGGCCAATATGTCGATCGAGGAAATCGCCGCCACGGTGATCCAGGAGAAGGGTTTGCGGCGCTGAGCGCCTCCTGGTGGCTGTAATTGCGGCGTAAGACAGGCGGGTTATCCTGATTTCTCATAAAGGACCAGCGGCCCAGGGACGGGCACTGCCGTCATTCCACCCCCCAAAGCGGGTTGCGGGCGCGACTACGCCCAACGGATGATCCCGGCCGCGGTATAACCGCTAGAATTAAGCCACTGTGGACACGGTGGACATCCTGTCCAAGACACCGGTCATCCATGACCGGACTGTTCAAACAGGCGGGCCGTTGAAACAAGCGGGCAATTCTCGGAAATCACGTTAGGACAATCATGATTCAGACTGATGTCGTCATCGTCGGCGCGGGCCCTTGCGGCCTGTTTCAGGTATTCGAGCTGGGTCTGCTGGACCTGCGCGCGCACGTCATCGACGCGCTGCCGATCATCGGCGGCCAGTGCGCCGAGCTGTATCCGGACAAGCCGATCTACGACATCCCCGGCTTCCCCACCGTCGGCGCGCTGGAGCTGGTCGAGCGCCTGCTGCAGCAGATCAAGCCGTTCTCGCCCACCTTCCACCTCGGCCAGCAGGTGCAGGAAGTGAAAAAGCTGGAGGACGGCAGCTTCCACCTGGTCACCTCCACCGGCACCGAGTTCAACACCAAGGCGGTGATCATCGCCGGCGGTGTCGGCGCGTTCCAGCCGGTGCTGCTGCGCCTGGAAGGCCTGGAGAAATACGACGACAAGCAGTTGTTTTACCGGGTCAAGGACCCCAGCCTGCACCACGGCAAGAAGGTGGTGGTCTGCGGCGGCGGCGACTCGGCCCTGGACTGGGCCCTGCAAATGGTCGGCAAGGCCAGCGAAGTGACCCTGATCCACCGCTCCGCCGCGTTCAAGGCGGCGCCGGCCTCGGTGTCGAAGTTCAAGGAGCTGGTCGACGCCGGCAAGGCCAGACTGCTGCTCGGCAGCGTGCTCGGCTACAGCGAGAGCGATGGCCGCCTCACTTCGATCAATGTCACCGGCATCGACCAGGCCAAGCATGTGCTGGAAGTCGACCATGTGCTGGCCTTCTACGGCCTGAGCCCCAAGCTGGGGCCGATCGCGGAATGGGGCCTGACCCTCAACAAGCACCAGATCGAGGTCGATACCGAGAAATTCCAGACCTCCACCCCCGGCATCTACGCCGTCGGCGATATCAATTACTACCCCGGCAAGAAGAAATTGATCCTGTCCGGCTTCCACGAGGGGGCGCTGACCGCTTTCGCCATCAAGCACCAGCTGTTCCCCAACGAGAAGGTGAATCTGCAATACACCACCACCAGCACCTCGATGCACAAGAAACTTGGCGTGCCGGATTGATGTCCAATCGGGGTAAACCGCGCTGAATGCGGAATCTGCGGCATAATTCATGCGTCGGGTATACGAAATCCCGTCGCCATTGACCCACGGAGGGATGTCCGATGAAACTGAACAACCGCATTGCCCTGACGTTCGCGCTGAGCGCCGCCTTGTTCTCCGCATCGGCGCTGGCCCAGGATAGCGCTGCCGCGGCCCCCACCGGCCCGGTCGCTGAAGCCCCGGCCGCCGCTCCGGCCATGGCCAAGCACAAGCATCACAAAATGGCCAGGTCCGAGAAGATGTCCGGCAGCCGTTACGACAGCTGCCTGAAGCAGAAGCTGGCGGTGGCCGAGTATTTCTGCGGCATCCACGCCGATTCCTGCAAGTCCGAGAAGGATGGCGCCGCCACCCAGTGCCGCGCCGAAGCGCGCGGCGTGCGGCAGAAGGGGTGAAAAAGCTAGTGATTAGTGGTTAGTGGCTGGTGATTAGTAAGCTGCTCCCCCTCCCGGGGCGGCCTTTACTAACCACTAATCACTAGTCACTAACCACTGTTTCACGTCACCACGTTCGGTGCCTTGCGCCCGGTCAGTTCGCCGATGCGCGCGATCTGCTCGGCCACGTTCACCAGCGGCGCCAGCGCTCCATCCGTTTCCCAGGCCAGGGCCGTTTCCAGCTTTTCGTAGCGCTCCAGGTACAGCCGCAGGGTGGCGCCCTCGGTGCCGGTGCCGGACAGGCGCAGCACGATGCGCGCCGCGTCACCGAACACCACGCGCAGGCCCTGGTTCACCGCGATGCTGCCGTCCACCGGGTCGCGGTAGCTGAATTCATCCGCCTGCGTCACCGTCCAGTCGCCGAAGGTCTTGCCCGGCAGATGGGCGGTGGCGTCGGCCAGGGCCTGGGTCACGCTGGCGGCGGAGGAGGCGGACAGGCCCTCGTAATCGTGGCGCGCGAAATAGTGGCGGCCGAAATGGCGCCAATGCTGCCCGGCGATTTCCTGCACGGATAAACCGGTGACCGCGAGCACATTGAGCCAAGCCAGCACCGCCCACAGGCCGTCCTTCTCGCGCGTATGCGAGGAGGAGGTGCCGAAGCTCTCCTCGCCGCACAGGGTCAGGCGGCCGGCGTCGAACAGGTTGGCGAAGAATTTCCAGCCGGTCGGCGTTTCGTGGAACTCCACCTTCAGCGCCCTGGCCACCTGATCCACCGCGCGGCAGGTCGGCATCGAGCGGGCCAGGCCCTTGAGGCCGCCGCGATAGCCCGGCAGCTTGTCCAGGTGGGCCGCCAGCATGGCCAGGGAGTCGCCGGGCGAGATGAAGATGCCGCGGCCCAGGATCATGTTGCGGTCGCCGTCGCCGTCGCTGGCGGCCGCCAGGTCGGGTGAGGCGGGGCTGTTGACCAGGTCGACCAGGTGTTTGGCGTAGATCAGGTTGGGGTCGGGATGGCCGCCGCCGAAGTCCTCCAGCGGGATCGCGTTCATCACCGAGGCCGGCGCCGCGCCGAGCTGCTCGACCAGGATGCGCTGGGCGTAGGGGCCGGTGACCGCGTGCATGGCGTCGAAGCGCAGCGTGCCGCCCTTCTTGAACCAGTCGCGGATGCGCTCGAAGTCGAACAGGGTCTGCATCAGGGCCGAGTAGTCCTCGACGCAGTCCACCACCTCGATCTCCATCTCCTCCAGCTTCTGCAGGCCGCGGCGGTCGAGGTCGAGATTGAGGCCCTCGGCCACCCGGTAGCGCTGGATGGTCTTGCTGTGCTCGTAGATGCGGGTGGTGAGGCCTTCCGGGGCCTGGCCGCCGCCGGCGACATTGAACTTGATGCCGAAGTCGCCGTCCGGGCCGGCCGGGTTGTGGCTGGCGGTGAAGAGGAAGCCGCCGCCGGCCTGGTGCAGGCGGATCAGGTGGGAGGCCGCCGGGGTGGAAAGCAGGCCGCCCTGGCCGACGATCACTTTGGCGATGCCGTTGGCCGCCGCCATGGCGATGGCGGTGAAAATGGCCTCGCGGTTGTAATAACGCCCATCGCCCCCAATGATGAGGGTCTTGCCGCGCAAACCCGTCTCGACATCGAATATGGACTGTAAAAAATTCTCGAGATAATGCGGCTGCTGGAAGACGGCAACCTTCTTGCGTAGTCCAGCAGTGCCGGATTTCTGGTCGTTATAGGGTTTGGTCTGTAGTTCGCGGATTGGCATGGTTTTTCTCTTGGCCGCGCGCATTGTCGCGCGTTGAACTCGTATCTTATAGTCCGAATATGCAACTCGATACGACATTCGCAGATCGCTGTCCCTGCTGCGGCAAGCCGCGGCGGATCGCGCATCTGCTTGACCTTTACGAGCGCAACTACCAGCTGCTCGAGCGCCTGGTGCCGGAGTTGGAGCTGCCGTTCGAGCGGGCGGTGTCGCGCAGCGCCACCGATCTGCCGCTGGTGCTGACCATGGTGGAGCGGGCGCCGTATACTTCGGAGCTGCGGCTGACTTACGAGTTCAACTCGCCGGAGGGGAAGCGGCTGGAGCCGGATATGTGGATCAAGGTCTACCGCGATGCGCGGGTGGCCGAGGCCTTGCATTGCGGCAAGCGCTTACCCTGGCTGGCGGTGGATGAGACGGACCCGGAGGCGGGGAAGTTTTTGCATGATCAGTGGGCGCGGAATCATATGCTGTCGCGCTGGCTGGAATATTTGCTGGAGCATGGGCATGGGTTTTCGTTGGCGGCGCGGCCGCGGGTAGTAGTGGTTCGTAATCAGCCTTAGGTGGCTATGAAGATCCCGTTATTCCTAGAACCTTTGTTCAACCAGGCATGGGCCTATGTCCGTCGCTGCATTGAAGCCGAAGGCTCTTTCCTTCCGTTTGCATTCGCTGTAGGCCAAGACGGAAAGGTGTTGCCATTTCAGCTCGACAAACCACAAGAGATTTCGGTTGCTATTTCTGCTCTGCTCAAGAATCTCATTCCTCTGATTGCATCCGGAGATATAGTCGCAACAGTCATCTGTACCCCAATGCCGCCGGAAGCTACTCTATACAAAGTGGCTACGGTGGTTTTTGATTTGGAGCACAAGAGCAAGCAGAGAATTCTAGCGGTGATGCAATTGCGCAAATCAGAGCGCCATGGATGGAATTTTGGCCCTATCGAGTATCGCAATGACAAGCCTAAGTTGTTCCCGACCTAATCCGTCACTCAAGTGACTTAGTGATGTAGGCTGGGATGAAGCGAAGCGAATCCCAGCTATTCGGCTCCGGAGTGTTTATAGGCGCACAACAAGAAATTGCACCCTAGCAGCACGTTCGGCGCAGCCCTGCCGGCGGCCTTACTTTCTTGGCGCAAGAAAGTAAGCAAAGAACATTTCCCGATGTCTGCGCCGAATAATCACCTGCGGTGATTATTCGGTCCCCTGCGCTTCTCGGCCGAGGTGGGCGTTTTAGACAGGCCATCCCTGGCCTGTCTAAAACGGCTTCGGCATCCATGCCTCGCCCGCGTCTACGCGCGGCTGATCCACCTCGTCCTGCGATGCTCGGCGCAGCCAGACGGGAAGGTACGTCCACAGCACATCAAAAACAGAATCCAAAGCGTCGCGACGTCCTGCTTTTAGTTCCCCCTCCCCTTGCGGGAGGGGGTTAGGGGGAGGGGTGGTTGCGGCGCATAGGGCGGAACGGGATCCAGTTTTGCCGATCTCAGAACAACCCGCCCTTGTCCTTCGGCAGCATCTGCTCCCGCACCAGCGGGATCGGCGGGCCGCCGTAGGAGAGGAACTGGTCGTGGAAGTCGTGCCAGCCGGCGCGGCCGCCGTGGGTGGCGGTCCAGTCGGTGCGCAGTTTGCGGATCATCAGCTTGCCCAGGGTGTAGTTGAGGTAAGCCGGGTCGTAGGTGCCGCGGGCGGCTTGCTGGCGGGCGCTGCCGGGGTCCTGGTAGGCCTGGTGGAGGAACATGTTTTCGCAGGTCTCGACCTTCATGCCCTGGGTGTGCATGCCGATGGCGCAGAGGAAGCGCACGTTGCGTAGCAGGGCTTCGGAGAGCTGGCCGACGTGGACGTCCGCGGCGCCGTTGCCGAGGCCGGCTTCCCACATCATTTCCTCGGTGTAGTGGGCCCAGCCTTCGGCGTAGGCGTAGCCGACGAAGATCTGGCCGAACTGGAACGGCGAGCGGTTGGCATGGAGGAATTGCAGGAAGTGGCCGGGCCAGACTTCATGCGCCGAGGTGAACAGCAGGATGGACTTGCCGGGGACGTAGGCGTCCTGGTCGGCCTTGGACCAGGTCGGGTCCGGCGGCGCGATGTAGTAGGTCGAGGGCATGCCCTTGTCGTAAGGGCCGGCGATGTTGATGTAGGCGAAGTTCCAGCGCTGGTAGGGCGGGGCCTCGTTGACCAGGGCCTTCTCGTCGCTGGGGATGGTCACCAGGTTCTTGTCGATGATGAACTGGCGCAGCTGGTCGAGCTGCGCCCGCGCGCCTTCCACCGCGCCGCCCTGCGGCTTGTCCGCTTCCACCTTGGCGACGCAGGCTTCGATGGTGCCACCCGGCAGCACTGTGGCGCAGGCGTCCTTCAGCGCGGCCAGGTTGCGCGCCAGGTCGGCCTTGCCGACCTTCTCCAGCTCGGCCAGCGGGGTGTGCACGCGCTCGGTGCGCCACAGCATGTCGGCGAACAGCTTCGGGCCGAGGGCGAAATCGTCGGTGGCCTTGGGCTGCTCGGTCTTGAGCCAGTCGGCCAGGCCCTGCATGGCTTGCACGGCGGGGCCGGTGGCGGCTTTCAGGTCGGCCTGCAGCGCGGGATCGGCGACGCCGGCGAAGGCCTTGGGGGCGTCGTTGCCGAAGAAGTCGGCGTAGCCGGCGAAAGCGGAGATGCCGCGCGCCACATAGGTTTTGGGCAGCGGCGTTTTCAGGTTGGCGCGGATCTGCGCGGCCGCCGCCGGGATGGATTTGAGATAGCCGGTGAAGGCCTTCAGGCGCACGTCCAGCGGCGCATACGGGCGCTCGAAATACACGCTGGGATCGAAGCTGCCGTCGAGGTAGTAGGACGGATTGCGGAACGGCTCCTGCGCTTCGTCGCGCCAGAACAGCTCGCCGTCGATGCGGGCCAGCAGGTATTCGCGCTCGAAGCGTTGCTGCTGGTTGAGGGCGGCGGGCTTGAACGCCTTGGCCTGGGCCTGCTCGGCCTTGAACCAGGCGATTTCCTTGGCAATGCCGGCGGCGCTCCAGTCCGGCAGCTTGCCGTCGAACTCGTGGCGCCCCTCCTGCACCGCGAAAGCCGGCTCCACTGCGAAATAGCCTTCCTGGTAACTGCTCAGGAATTCCGCCCATTTCGGGTTCGTCGCCGTGCTGTCTGCGGCCAGCGCGGGAGTGGCCGCGCCGCACAGCAGCAGCCCGGCACCAACAGCAAGCATCTGCCTGCACTTCTTGCCTGGAATCATGGTCACCCCTTGATTGTGGTGGCGCCCCGGACCGTACCGCGGCCTCTGCCGAGAGCCACATGATGCCGACAGCATACCGCGCAGTTGGCAGCGCAATCAGCTTGGTGGGATGAGCCGTGCCCGGAACGGGTTCGTGCCACCGCGGTCAGCCGGGAACTCTCATCGGCCGCGGCGGCGGTGCCCCCCGCTACTGCCCACCCGGTTCGCCATCAGGCGCAGCCATCCGAGCAGGCCCAGCATCACGAGGCTGACCGGGCTGAAGCTGCCGCCCTTGCCGCTGCAACCGGTGGGCGGCGAATCCCCGCTGCCACCCGAACCGCCCGCGGAGGGCAGGACATTGCAGCTTCCGGAAATCTTGTTCAGCGCCGCGTCGGCCTGGATGAAGCCGTAGCCGGTGTCGTAGTTGAGCCCGCCCGCCATCGGGGTGGCGCTGCTTTGCAGGGCGGTGTAGATGTCGCTCGGAGTGGCCGTCGGGGTTGACTGCAAGAGCAGGGCCGCCACTGCAGCGGCATGCGGCGCGGCGGCCGAGGTGCCGAAGAAATTCGGATACTGCGGCACGTTCTGGCACTGCGAGACGGTGGTGTTGAGCAGGCCGCTCGGGTCCTGCGCCGATACCAGGGTGAAGCCGAGGAAGGTGTTGTTGACACCGTCCGGCGCCACGAATTGCGGCTTCTGGCGCGTAACCGGCGTGGCCAGGCGGTTGCCCGAGCTATCGAACAGGATGGGATCGCCGCCGGCCGAGGAAAAATCCTCCAGCACTGCCGGCGTGGTGCCGCAGCGCGGCGTGGCGAAATAGAACGCCGCGCCCACCGCCGCCGCCCCGGCCGCGCCGGGATGGCCCTGGATGGTCGGGCTCTTGGTCTGGAAGCGGTTGATGGTCGAGCCGGCGCCATCGTCTTCCAGCAGGAACTTGACCAGCTTGGGCGCCGGGCCGGAGGCCAGGCCGATCACCACGCCGATATTCTCCGCCGCGGTGTTGCCGCCGGAATTCGCCGGATTGCCGAGGGTGATGGAGACGATGGGATCGCCGCCGACCTGGTTGGCGCCGCTGCACTGCTGGATGTTGCCGGAGCTGTCCGTGTAGCAGATGTCCAGGGCGTTGGCCGAGCCGCCGCTGGAAGGGGCACCGCTCACATAGGGCTGGTCCCATTCCACCACCAGGTTGATGAATTCACCCGGCTGCAGCGAGGCAATGGTGAGCGGCAGGCTGGTGCTGGTGCTCGCGCCGCTGGTGTCGAAGTTCAGCAGGGTTTCGCCGGCATTCGGTGCGCCGCTCGCGGCGGCGCCGGGAAATGTGGGCGCGGCATTCTCGTAGGAGTTGCGTCCCTCGTTGCCGGCGGAGGAGAAATACGCCACGCCTTTCGCCTCGACCTGGTCCACCGCCTGCGCCACGATGCCGTCCTGGAAGATCGGCTCGTCCGAGTAGCCCACATCGTCGTCGATGACCTGCGCCCCGTTCGCCGCCAGCTTGAGAATGCCGTTGGCGAAATCGGCTTCGGTGCTGTAGGCCGTGTAGAAGGCCAGGCCGGCGCCCGGCGCCACGTCGTGCACGATCTGCAGGATGGCGCGGCCTTCGTCGGTGAACGGCAGCTGCTGCGGCGCGCCGTAGTCCGGACAATCCGCTTCCTGCACCACCTGCACGGTGCCGGGCAGGTCGCCGGTCGAAACATCCTTGGCGTAATTCGCGGTGTAGCCGTTCTGGGTGTAGTTGGTGATGCCGTTCTGCTGGTAGTACGCGTAGCAGTTGAAGCTGTCGGACAGCACGCCGACGGTGATGCCCTTACCGCTCACGCCGGCCGAGGTCGAGGCGCGCAGCGCATCGCTGTACTCGGCGTAGTCGCCCTGCGAAGTGACCGCGCCGCTGCGGGTGCGTGAACGCGAGGCGCGCAGCGCCTGCACTTCGGCCAGGGCGCCGGCGGCGACGAGCTGGTCGACCGGCAGCCAGCCGCCGACGTCGTTGGAGAAAGCGGAGGCGTTTTCCAGGCCCAGGCCTTCCAGCGCGGCCTGCAAGGCCCGCGCATCGCCGCGCGTGACCGCATCGACCTGGACTTCCGGCATGGCCAGCGGCGCACGCGCGCGCAGGCGCACCGTGGGATTGAGCGTGCGCAGCGTCTCCAGCGCGGCCGGCGCCGCAAGCGCGCGCGACTGTTGCCACAGCTCGATCAGGTGGCCGTCCAGCCTGGCATAGCCCGCGCTGCTGCGTTCCCGCGCCGACATCGCCGGGGCGCCGAACGCCCGCAGCGGCAAGGCGCCGGCGCCGACGGCCGAGGCATCGACCGCGGCATGGCGTACCGATGCGTATGACGGCGCCACGGTTAGCGCCCACGCGGAAAGCAACCAGCAGCAAGACCTTGCCGAAGACAATGAAATTCTCCCTATCAGGCGTCCCTATCCGGGCGCGGTGCACGGCATGACTTCGCCGCATCTCCCGGCAATTAGACGTTATGCGGCGGCTGCGCAATTGAGACCCAGTTCACACTGCGCCTGCGGCTCATTTAAGCCGGCTTGCGCTGCTGCTGTCCAACCGCCGCACCTGACGGCGGCGGCGGGTTTTGCTGCGCCGGCGGGCCTTATGCCCGCAGCTGACCCGCCCAGCTCCTGGCGAACTGGTGCGCCACGCGCCCGGAGCGCGAAGCCCGCGCCAGCGCCCAGCGCAGCGAGGCTTTCTGTGTTTCCTCATCCCAGGCATCGTGGCCGAGGCGCTTGAGATGCAGCCGCACCAGTTCCAGGTACATCTCCTGGTTGAACGGCGGGAACGACAGCCACAGGCCGAAGCGCTCCGACAGGGCGATCTTGTCCTCCGATGATTCGCCCGGATGCAGCTCGCCGTCGACGAACTTGAACTCCTCGTTCTCGCTGCGGTATTCCGGCATCAGGTGGCGGCGGTTGCTGGTGGCGTAGATCAGCACGTTGTCGGGCGGCTCCTCGATGCCGCCGTCCAGCGCGGCTTTCAGCGCCGCCAGGGCCGGATCGTTCTGCGCCACGGTGAAGTCGTCGACGTAGAGGAGGAAGCGCTCGGCGCGCTCGCGCAGGGGCGCCACCACGTCGGGCAGGTCGGTGAGATCGTGCGGATGCACTTCCACCAGGCGCAGTCCCTGGCCGCTGAATTCGCCGAGCAGGGCCTTGACCAGCGAGGACTTGCCGGTGCCGCGGCTGCCGGTGAGCAGGGCATGGTTGGCCGGACGTCCCGCCACGAACTGGCGGGTATTGCCCAGCAGCTCGTTTTTCTGCCGCTCGATGCCGAGCAGTTCGTCCAGGCGCACATGCGAGGGAAACGTGATCGGTTGCAGGGAACCATTGCGCCAGCGGTAGGCGAGGGCTTCATCGGCAGCCATGTCCAGCTTCTCTTTAGTGAGCCAGCGCACATTTTGCGCCTTGTTTGGGTGGAGCACCCCTCAAGCGGGGGATACCGGCGGGCAGGTATACCGCCGTACTGTGTTCCGGCGGCGGACCCTGTCCGCTGCCATTCGGGGTGCTGTAAGTTCGCGCGGCGCTGCAAGGCGCCGCGCATTTTTATTGAAATTTATCTCATCAATCCCCTCTTCCCTGTGAATGTGGGGGAAAAGGTTGGAATCGTAGGCTGGGATGAAGCGTAGCGAATCCCAGCAGGTTTTCGTGGTGAAGCTGCTGGGTTTCGTTTCACTCAACCCAGCCTACATTGCTCTTGAACTCTCTGGCGTGAGCCGGCTGCGCCGGCGCCCCTCACCCCCCGACTACAACCTCGGGGGCAGGCTCTAGCCCTCTCCCCGCTGCGCAGGGAGAGGGGACGCTATGAAATGACTTCTAGCCTAACTTCTTGTGGCGCGAGCGGCGGTTGACGCCGGGTTCGGAGCCGGTGCGGCGGCGGAAGTCGTCCTCGTATTCGCGGTAGTTGCCTTCCAGGAACACCACTTCACCGCTGTCCTCGAAGGCCAGGATGTGGGTGGCGACGCGGTCGAGGAACCAGCGGTCATGCGAGATGATCATGGCGCAACCGGCGAAACCCAGCACGGCTTCTTCCAGCGCGCGCAGGGTTTCGACGTCGAGGTCGTTGGTCGGTTCGTCGAGCAGCAGCACGTTGCCGCCGGCCAGCAGCAGCTTGGCCAGGTGCAGGCGGTTGCGCTCGCCGCCGGACAGGTCCTTGATGCGCTTGCCCTGCGACTCGCCCTTGAAGTTGAAGCGGCCGATGTAGGCGCGCGAGGGCATTTCGAAGCTGCCGGCGCGGATCATGTCGTTGCCACCGCTGATTTCCTGGAACACGGTCTTTTCGCCGTCCAGCGCGTCACGCGACTGGTCGACGTGGGCGAATTTCACTGTATCGCCGGTGCGGATGGTGCCGGAGTCCGGCTGCTCCTGGCCCAGCAGCATGCGGAACAGGGTGGTCTTGCCGCGGCCGTTGGCGCCGATGATGCCGACGATGGCGCCGCGCGGCACCTTGAAGGTCAAGCCTTCATACAGGGTGCGGCCGCCGTAGGACTTCTTGACGTCGTTGACCTCGATCACCAGGTCGCCCAGGCGCGGGCCGGGCGGGATGTACAGCTCCCGTGTCTCGGCGCGCTTCTGGAATTCCTGCGAGGCCAGTTCCTCGTAGGCCTGCACGCGCGCCTTGGACTTGGTCTGGCGGCCCTTGGGGTTTTTGCGCACCCACTCCAGCTCTTCCTTCATCGCCTTGCTGTGGGCGTCCTCGGTCTTCTGCTCCTGCTCGTGGCGCTTGTCCTTCTGCTCCAGCCAGGAGGAGTAGTTGCCCTGCCAGGGGATGCCGTAGCCGCGGTCCAGTTCCAGGATCCAGCCGGCGACGTTGTCGAGGAAGTAGCGGTCATGGGTGACGGCGATGATGGTGCCGGGGAAGTCGTTGAGGAACTTCTCCAGCCAGGCCACCGACTCGGCGTCCAGATGGTTGGTCGGCTCGTCGAGCAGGATCATGTCCGGCTTGGACAGCAGCAGGCGGCACAGCGCCACGCGGCGGCGCTCGCCGCCCGACAGCTTGGTGACGTCGGCATCCCAGGGCGGCAGGTTGAGGGCCTCGGCGGCCTTGTCCAGGATCACGTCGAGATTGTGGCCGTCGCTGGCGGCGAGGATGCCTTCCAGCTCCTGCTGGCGCGCGGAGAGCTTGTCGAAATCGGCGTCCGGCTCGGCGTAGGCGGCGTAGACCTTGTCCAGCTCGGCCTGCGCGTTGGTGATGTCGGAAACCGCTTCCTCGACATTGCCGCGCACCGTCTTGGTCGGATCGAGCTGCGGCTCCTGCTGCAGGTAGCCGATCTTCAGGCCGGGCATCGGCCGGGCCTCGCCGCTGAATTCCTTGTCGACGCCAGCCATGATGCGCAGCAGGGTCGATTTACCCGCGCCGTTGTAACCGAGCACGCCGATCTTGGCGCCGGGGAAGAACGAGAGCGAGATATCCCGCAGGATCTCCTTCTTCGGCGGGACGGTCTTCCCGACCTTGTTCATGGTGTAGACGTACTGGCTCATGGCTTCTGGCGCGCTAAATAAGGTGTCGATGGGGGTGCCGTCGCGGTGCAGCGGCGGCCGGGGGCGAATTGTAACGGAGCCGGCAGGGCAGGCGCAGGCACACGCTCCAAACCGTATGAGCGATACTAGTCACAATCCTATAATTCTCAACATCCATGACCGAATTGGCTATCACAGCGGACGATGTCCGCGATGCCGCCCGCCTCATCGAGGGGCATGTGCTGCGCACGCCCTGTACCCCCTCCAAGGTGCTGTCCAAGCTCACCGGAGCCGAAATCTGGCTCAAGTTCGAGAATTTCCAGTTCACCGCCTCGTTCAAGGAACGCGGCGCAGTGAACAAGCTGGCGCGCCTGACCGAGGCCGAGCGCCAGGCCGGGGTGGCGGCGATGTCGGCCGGCAACCACGCCCAGGCGGTGGCGCACCACGCCACCCGGCTCGGCCTGCGCAGCGTCATCGTCATGCCCAAGAACACCCCGTTCACCAAGGTGCGCAACACCCGCGACCTGGGCGGCGAGGTGATCCTGCACGGCGAAACCCTGGCGGATTCCTTCGATTTCCTGCTGCGCGAGCTGATCCAGGGCAAGGGCATGACCCTGGTGCACCCCTATGACGACCGGCACGTCATGGCCGGGCAGGGCACGGTGGCACTGGAAATGCTGGAGGACGTGCCGGAGCTGGACACCCTGGTCATTCCCATCGGCGGCGGCGGCCTGTTTTCCGGCAACGCGGTGATGGGGCATGCCTTGCGTCCGGACCTGCGCGTCATCGGCGTGGAATCGGCCGGCTACTGCTCGGCCTACGCCGCGATTCAGGGCGACCACAGCCTGGTGCGCGGCGGCCCGACCATCGCCGAGGGCATTGCGGTCAAGGGCATGGGCAAGCTGACCCTGCCGGCGATCCGCGCCCATGCGCATGAGCTGGTGCGGGTGGAGGAGGCGGCCATCGAGCGCGCCGTCGGCCTGCTCGCCAACGTCGAAAAGGTGGTGGCGGAAGGCGCCGGCGCCGCCGGCCTGGCGGCCCTGCTGGCCGATCCGGCGAAATATGCCGGGCGCAAGGTGGGCCTGATCGTCACCGGCGGCAACATCGACCCGCGCCTGCTGGCCTCGGTGCTGCTGCGCCAGCTGGTGCACGAGTCGCGGCTGGTGAGCCTGTCGATCGAGATCGAGGACAGCCCGGGGTTCCTGGCGCGGGTGGCCGGCAGCGTCGGCCAGAGCGGCGGCAACATCGTGCAGGTGCACCACGAGCGCCTCTCCGCCGGCCGCCACGCCAAGAGCGCCACCCTGGAAATGCTGATCGAGGCGCAGGACGAGGCCCATTCCAACCAGATCATTGCCGATCTGCAGGCGGCGGGATACGTGGTGCGCCGGGTCTACGGCGGTTACGGCGAATTCGAATAGAGCTGGCGAGGGAAGGCGTGGTGGATGCCCGGTTGTTCCTGTTGCGCGCCTGGTACTCGGCGCAGGAGTCGACATTCCTGTCGCGCGTGCTGCTGTTCGCCACGGTGTACCTGGTGGTGCAGCTGCTGATGCTGCGGCGCGGCGGCGAGCTCAGCCCTTCGCAGCGGGCGATGCGCGCACGCGGGCCCTGGATACTGGCCGGGGTGCTGGCGGCCTGGGGCATCCTGCTTTATTCCGGCTACCAGGGACCGGTGGTGCGCGGGACCCACCTGGAAATCGCGCAGTCCGCCCCGGCGCGGGTGAGCTATGGCGATGCGCAGCATGCGCCGCTGATCCAGGTGTTCACGGCTCCGGGCTGCGGGCCGTGCAAGTACCTGGAAGGGAACCTCAAGCCGCTGATCGCGCAGGGCTATGCGGTGCAATACATTCCCGCCTCGCTCAGCGGCGACGACTGGGACCTGCTCAACGCCGCGCTGTGCGAGGCCGATCCCAGGGCCGGCTTCGAGCGGGTGTTCGGCATGAGCGGATTGTCCGTCCCGGCCGCGGCCGCGGCCTCTTGCCGCAGCGGCGTCAGCGGCAACGAGGCGGTGCTGCGCAAGCTTGCCGGCAGCGCCGTGTTTCCTACCGTCATCATGCCGGATGGCTTTCTGATGATCGGTGCGCCCTCGGACGCCAAGCTCCGTGCCTACCTGCAGGCCGCGGCGCCTTTGCCGCCGGCCGCGGCGCGGGGAGGCCAGCCGCTTTGAGCAAGGGTGGTTCGCAACTGACGCTGTTTCCCGAACCGATCACGGCGGCGCGGCGCTCGCGGGTGGCGCGCACCCGCATGTTCTTCGCACTGTGGCCGGACGAGAGCGTGCGCCTGGCGCTGGCGCGGGCCGCCATGGTGATACCGCCGGGCGATGCGGCGCGCGCCTCCTGGGTGCGCACCGAGCGCTATCACCTGACGCTGGCTTTCCTGGGCGAGATCGAGCCGCGCCAGGCCGAGGCCGCGGAACGCGCCGCGGCGGACGTGCGGGTGCGGCCGTTCCGGCTGCAGCTCGACACGGTGGGCCATTTCGAAGGGCCGAACGTGGTGTGGATCGGGCCGCAGTCGCTGCCACCGGAGCTGACCCAGCTCAAGGCCGAGCTGGACCGCGAGCTGCTGCGCTTCGGCCTGCCGGTGGTGGCCGGCAAGTTCACCCCGCACATCACCTGCATGCGCGGCGTGCGCGAGGCGCCGGACGCCTCGCCGGTGCGGATCGACTGGGCGGTGAGCGAGTTCGTGCTGGTAAAGAGCGTGCTCAAGCCGGGCATGTCGCGCTACAAGATCGTGAAGCGCTGGCCGCTGGTGATGGAGATCGGCAAGCTGGATCTGGATATGCCGGAGCCTGACCCTGGCTAGAGCACATTTGCTCTGGTGGCATCTGGCTCCCCTCTCCCGCTTGCGGGAGAGGGGTTGGGGGAGAGGGAGCTTTTCCACGTTTCACAGCCCCTCTCCCGACCCTTCGGGCCACCCTCTCCCGCAAGCGGGAGAGGGGACATTGGAGATGGCTTCTTAGCTGTCCTTGCGCACTTCCCGCACTTCGGCGATCAAACTGCCGCGCGCCAGCTTGGCTTCGATGGCAGTGCCGGGAGGCGCCTGCGCGGCATCATGCAGCACGGCGCCGTGCTGGTCGCGCACGATGGCGTAGCCGCGGGCCAGCACCGCATCGGGATTGAGGCTGTCGAGCAGGGCCTGGGCCCGCATCAGCCGTCCGCCGCGATCGGCCAGCAGGGTCTGCATGCGGCCGCGCAGCAAGGTGGCGAGCGAGTCGATATGGCGCCGCTCGCCCTGCAGGCGCTGCGCCGGGTCGGCACGCAGCAAGCGCGCCCCCTGGTTTTGCAGGCGTTCGCGCTGCGTGGCCAGGCGCGCCGCCAGAGCGTGGCGCAGGCGCTCATCCAGCTCGTCCAGGCGCTGCGCGCGCTCCTGCAGGCGGCGGCCGGGGTGCAGGACATGCAGGCGCGCCCGGTTGCGCTCCAGTTGCTCGGCCGCGCGCTGCAGGCGGCGCTGCATGGCCACGAACAGATTGCCGTCGGTGTCGTCGACCCGTCCGGCCCATTCGACGATGTCGGGGGTGGCCAGTTCCGCGGCGGCGGTCGGCGTGGCGGCGCGCAGGTCGGCGGCGAAATCGGCGATGGTGACGTCGACCTCGTGGCCGACGCCGCTGACCACCGGCACGGCGCAGGCGCGGATGGCCCGCGCCACGGCTTCCTCGTTGAAGGCCCACAGGTCTTCCAGCGAGCCGCCGCCGCGCACCAGCAGCACCACGTCCACCGGCGCGCGCCGGGGCAGCTCGGCCAGGGCGCGCACGATGGCCGGCGGCGCCTCGGCGCCCTGCACCGGCACCGGGTAAAGAAACACTTCGGCCAGGGGCCAGCGGCGGGCGAGGGTGGTGAGCACGTCGTGCACGGCCGCGCCGCTGCCGGAAGTGATCAGGCCGATGCGGCGCGGGGCGGGCGGGATCGGCCGTTTCAGGGCAGCCTCGAACAAGCCCTCCGCCGTCAGCCGGGCTTTCAGGGCCTCGAAGGCGCGCAGCAGGGCGCCGGTGCCGGCCGGCTCCAGGTGGTCGACGATCATCTGCAGCTCGCCGCGCGCCGGGTAGATGCCCACCTTGCCGCGGATCAGCACCGCGTCGCCGTTGGCGGGGTGCGGCCGGATGTAGAAGTTGGCGTTGCGGAACATGGCGCAACGCAGCTGCGCCGTCTCGTCCTTGATGGTGAAATACCAGTGCCCGGACGCCGGCTTGGCCAGGTTTGAAATTTCGCCCTGCACCCATAAGTTGGGCAGACTGTCTTCGAGCAGGCCGCGCAGGATTTCCGCCAGTTCGGAAACGGCGTAGACGGTGCGCGGGCTGGAAGCGCTGGGAGGAGAGTCGGACATGGCGGTGTGGCGCAGTGTATCGCCTGGCCCGGGCAGCGGCGAGGCGCGGGCCGCGCGGCCGGGACGCCTTCGCGGGCGGCGCCATCGGGGCGCGCGGGACGGGGGTGAGAGTTGCCGCCCGAGTCTGTATAATATCGCTTTGCCGGAGCCGTAAATGTCGCGCCAGTCCCCAGACTCCCGCATCGATCTCGAAGCCCTCACCTTCGATGACGTTCTGCTGCAGCCCGCCTATTCCGAGGTGCTGCCGCGACAGGTCGATCTGCGTACGCCTCTCACCTCCCGCATCACCCTGAATATCCCGCTGCTGTCCGCGGCGATGGATACCGTCACCGAGGCCGGCCTGGCCATCGCGCTGGCGCAGGAAGGCGGCATGGGCGTGATCCACAAGAACATGACGGCCGAGCGCCAGGCCGCCGAAGTGCGCCGGGTCAAGAAATACGAGTCCGGCATCATCGCCGACCCGATCACCGTGCCGCCGAGCATGACCATCGCCGAGGTGCTGGCGCTGACCCGTGCCAACCGCATCTCCGGCGTGCCGGTGGTGGACGGCACCCGGCTGGTCGGCATCGTCACCAGCCGCGACTTGCGCTTCGAGACGCATATGGACCAGCCGGTGTCGCAGATCATGACGCCGCAGCCGCGCCTGATCACGGTGCAGGAGGGCGCGCCGCGCGAGGAAGTGATTTCGCTGCTGCACAAGCACCGCATCGAGAAGGTGCTGGTGGTCAACGGCAAGTTCCAGCTGCGCGGCATGATCACGGTGAAGGACATCCAGAAGTCCACCGAACACCCGCTCGCCTGCAAGGACGAGCATGGCCGCCTGCGCGTCGGCGCGGCGGTGGGCACCGGCCCGGATACCGATGAGCGCATCGCCGCGCTGATCGAGTCCGGCGTCGACGTGGTGGTGGTGGATACCGCCCACGGCCACAGCAAGGGCGTGATCGATCGCGTCGCCCGCATCAAGCAGAAATACGGCGACCAGCTGCAGGTGATCGGCGGCAACATCGCCACCGGCGACGCCGCCCTGGCCCTGGTGGACGCCGGCGCCGACGCGGTCAAGGTCGGCATCGGCCCCGGCTCGATCTGCACCACCCGCATCGTCGCCGGTGTCGGCGTGCCGCAGATCAGCGCGGTGATGGCGGTGGCGGCGGCGCTGAAGAGCAAGGGCATTCCCCTCATCGCCGATGGCGGTGTGCGCTATTCCGGCGATTTCGCCAAGGCCCTGGCGGCCGGCGCCTATGCGGTGATGGCCGGCAGCCTGTTCGCCGGCACCGAGGAAGCGCCCGGCGACGAGGAGCTGTACCAGGGCCGCTCCTACAAGTCCTATCGCGGCATGGGCTCGATGGGCGCCATGTCGCAGGCGCAGGGCTCCAAGGACCGCTATTTCCAGGACACCACCTCCGAAGTGGAGAAGCTGGTGCCGGAAGGCATCGAGGGCCGCGTGCCGTACAAGGGGCCGATGGGCGCGATCGTGCACCAGATGCTCGGCGGCTTGCGCGCCTGCATGGGCTATACCGGCTGCGCCAACGTCGAGGAGCTGCGCACCCGCACGCGCTTCGTCAAGATCACCGGTGCCGGCATCAAGGAATCGCACGTCCACGACGTGACCATCACCAAGGAAGCGCCGAATTACCGCACCGAGTCATCGTAAGGCAGGCTGAGGATCAACCATGCCGGAGTTTGTCGCCGTCGATGCAATTGAAGCTATCGGCCGGGAACTGGCGGCAGCTCAGGTTCGTTATCTGGTTGTCGGTGGCTTGGCCTTGCATGCTTATGGCAGTGATCGACTTACGTACGACATTGACCTCGTAATTCAGCTTGAGCCGGATAATCTTGTTCGTGCCTTTGATGCTCTGGCCCGCGCCACCTACCGGCCTCTAGTTCCGATCCAAGCCGGTCAATTCGCCGACCCCCTGAATCGGGAGCGTTTGATTCGTGAAAAAGGCATGATCGTGCTCAATTTCTGGTCAGATCGGTTTCGTGAAACACGGCTGGATGTCTTTGTCGCAGAACCATTCGATTTCAATGCCGAATATGAGCATGCCCTTTGCGATGAGCTTGTCCCGGGCATTGATCTGCGATATCCGCAAATCGATACCTTGATTGCGATGAAGAAGCTGGCTGGCCGTCCCAAGGATTTGCAGGATATAGAATTTCTCGAGCGCTATGGCCGTACAACCGACTGAGATCGCAGCGGCATGGGCCAAGGCGGAGCACGAAGCCGAATTGCTCCGCGTAAGCCGCTATCGCGCGATGCCTTTGCGTGAACGGCTGCTGGCGCTGGAACACCGCGGAAGATTGCTGGCCCGGCTGCGCGAGCAGCGCGAAGCCAGATTCCGCGCAAGGCAGTCGCATTCCCAGGATTCCAAATAATGCAGTTTGCAGACTTCGGTACACAGATTCCGTGAATATCCACGCCGACAAGATTCTGATTCTCGACTTTGGTTCGCAATACACCCAGCTCATCGCGCGCCGCGTGCGCGAGCTGGGGGTTTACAGCGAGATTCATCCCTGGGACATCAGCGACGCCGATGTGCGCGCTTTCTCGCCCAAGGGCATCATCCTCTCCGGCAGCCCGGAGTCGGTGACCGAGCCGAACTCGCCGCGCGCGCCGGACAGCGTCTGGTCGCTGGGCGTGCCGGTGCTGGGCATCTGCTACGGCATGCAGACCATGGCGGCGCAGCTCGGCGGCAAGGTCGAGCCGGGGCTGGTCAAGGAATTCGGCTATGCCGAGATCCGCGCGCGCGGCCATTCGGAATTGTTCCGCGACATCCAGGATCGCAGCAACGCGGAGGGCCACGGCCTGCTCGACGTGTGGATGAGTCATGGCGACCGCGTCGCCGAGATACCGCCCGGCTTCAAGCTGATCGCCTCGACCAAGGACGTGCCGAACGCCGGCATGGCCGACGAGTCGCGGCATTACTACGCCATCCAGTTCCACCCGGAAGTCACCCACACCACGCAGGGCAAGCGCATCTACTCGCGCTTCATCCACGAGATCTGCGGCTGCGGCAATGCCTGGACCGCCGACAACATCATCGAGGATGCGACCAAGCGTGTGCGCGAGCAGGTCGGCAAGGGCAAGGTGCTGCTGGGCCTGTCCGGCGGCGTCGATTCCTCGGTGGTGGCGGCCCTGCTGCACAAGGCCATCGGCGACCAACTCACCTGCGTCTTTGTCGATCACGGCCTGCTGCGTCACCAGGAAGGCGATCAGGTGATGCAGATCTTCGCGAAGAATCTCGGCGTCAAGGTGATCCGCGTCAACGCCGAAGCGCGGTTTCTCGATGCTCTGAAAGGCGTCAGCGATCCGGAAGCCAAGCGCAAGATCATCGGCCGCCTGTTCATCGAAGTGTTCGACGAGGAAGCGGGCAAGATCAAGGATGTCGATTTCCTCGCGCAAGGCACTATCTATCCCGACGTGATCGAGTCCGCCGGCGGCAAGACCGGCAAGGCCCACGTCATCAAGAGCCACCACAACGTCGGCGGCCTGCCGGCGCACATGAAGCTCAAGCTGGTGGAGCCGCTGCGCGAGCTGTTCAAGGACGAGGTGCGCGCCATCGGCCTGGAGCTGGGCCTGCCGGCGGAGATGGTGCAGCGCCATCCCTTCCCCGGTCCTGGCCTGGGCGTACGCATCCTCGGCGAAGTGACCAAGCAGGCGGCGGATACGCTGCGCCTGGCCGATCACATCTTCATCGAGGAGCTGCGCCGCTCCGGCTGGTATGACAAGACCAGCCAGGCCTTCGCCGTGTTCCTGCCGGTGAAGAGCGTCGGCGTCACCGGCGACGGCCGCCGCTACGAGCCGGTGGTGGCGCTGCGCGCCGTGGAAACCATCGACTTCATGACGGCGCGCTGGGCGCATCTGCCCTACGAGCTGCTCGACGTGTGCAGCCGCCGCATCGTCAACGAAGTGCCGGGGCTGTCGCGCGTGGTCTACGACATTTCCGGCAAGCCGCCGGCGACGATCGAGTGGGAGTGAATTAGGGTGGTTTCAGACCGTCCCGCTCCGTGCCGAAAATCGCACGAACTATCTGACTAACAAGGATTTTTCTTCCTACCCCGTATCACTGCATGTCACCCCAGCCGAGCCACTTTGTTGGTACCGATGTTGGTATGGCGCAGGATGGTCGAGAAACGGGCTTCCGGTACCAACAGCGCCTGTTGATGGTATCCGTTCGCCCCCCGACCGGATGCAGATTTATGAGCGAACTCACTGATAAAGAACTGAAAAATCTGAAACCCAGGGCCAAGCTCTACAAGGTGACGGACCGCGACGGGATGTACGCGGCCGTCACCCCGACCGGGGTCGTTTCGTTCCGGTATCAGTACCGGGTGAACGGGCGACAGGAGGTCTTGACCATCGGCCGATATAGCGCCGATGCGGCGCGCAAGCTGACACGGGCGCCCGACGCGCTGGAATACGGCATGGAGGTGTCGCTTGCGGAGGCAAGGTCGCTGCTGGCGCGGGCTCGGCGTCAGGTCGAGCGGGGCGAGTCGCCGTCGAAAGCCAAGGTGGAGAAGCGCACCGCGTCAGCCGAGGCGCTGACGTTCGGCGGGTGGGCGGAAGCCTACTTCAAGCATAAGGCCGATCCCAAGTCTGGGGCCGAGAAACTGGCCGACAGCACCCTGGCGATGCGCCGATCCGTCTATGATCGCGCCATTGCAGGAGAGTTGTCGAAGCTCAAGCTGGGGGAGGTAACGCCGCAACGCCTCAAACATCTGTGCGACGAGGTCAAAGAGAAGCGCGGACCGGCCGTCGCCGTGCATGTCCGCGAGGTCGTGTTGCTGGTGTTCCGCCACGCCCAGGGAAGCGGGCTGGACGTGAGCAACCCGGCCGAGTCGATCCGCACCAGCGCCATCGCCACGTTCGAGCCGCGCGAGCGCGCCCTGTCGCCATCCGAGGTCCGCGCGGTTCTAGCGGCCTTGGATCATGTGTCGGCGGCGCCCACGCTGCGCTTAGCGGTAAAGTTTGTCCTGATGACCGGCGTCCGCAAGTCGGAGTTCATCGACGCCACTTGGAAGGAAATCGACTTCGCCGCTGCGCGCTGGACGATCCCGGCCGAGCGCATGAAGGCCGGCAAGGCGCATGTCGTCCCGCTGAGCGATCAGGCGCTCGACATTTTGACGGTGTTTCGCACCATGTTCGGCGCCAGCCGATACCTGCACCCCGGCCGATACGACAGCGATACGCCGATCAGTAACGCCACCCTCAACCGCGTGATCGACACGGTTGTGGAGCGTATCCGTGTGGATGATCCGGACTTTCAGAGTTTCGGCGTTCACGACCTCCGCCGCACGTTTTCGACCGGGCTCAATCGCGCCAAGTTCGATGATCGCTGGATCGAGATGAGCTTGGCCCACGCGCCCCGCAACCGGATCGCGGCCGTCTACAACGTGAACCGCTACCTCGCCGAGCGGAAGATCATGCTTCAGTGCTGGGCTGATATGCTCGACGCCTGGGCGAAGGGCGAATCCGCGAAAGACCTGATCGCCGACGCGAAGCAGCGTGCCGCCGAGGTCCACGACGACGAACTGGACGACGATCTCTGAACTATGCGCGGCTCGCGTCTATTCTGTCATCCCCCTTCCGACCATTTGTCGGTTCATTGGTGGCTCGCCAGCCAGCGGGATCGGCAATCCAGCGGTCGATATCGGATTCACGCCAGCCCGCACCATTGACGCTGATCCTCACCTGGGCGGGGAACGTGCCCTCGGCGATCTTGCGGTAGATGGTGGACCGGGACAGGCCGGCGCGCGCGAGAACGGTTTTCAGGCGGACGATACGGTCTGCTACGAGCATGGTTGCCCTGCCTCCTGCTGGGTGTTTCTGACGACTGTAGAGACCAGACAGAGCGCTGATTTGTTGTTGTGCAATAGATATTTAGAGGTCGTAGTAGTGCGGCGTAGAGGCGGCGGAAAATAGGATAGTTCTACAGTCCGATACCACGGCCTCTGCCGAGGTCGATGCCGTGCGTGAAGGCGAGTTCCAGTCCGAGTCGGCGGCCTGACTCGAACGAAATGCCGAGGTCTCGCTTGCGGCCTTCGAGGATGGATTCAAGCTGCGGATCGCGTTCAAGGCTCTTCGCCATGTCGCCCATCGCCGACCGTGTGGACTTGTAGCCGGACATGTCGCCCGCTTGGTACTGGTGCTTGCTGGCGCGGTCGAGGCTCCGCCAACGCTCCACGAAGCGATCCGCACGAATCTGCGGATCAGTGCGCAGTTCGGTTTCGAGCTGGAGGGCGCGGATGGTGCGATTGACCTGGCCCGTGGCCGCTTCCGAGGCAAGCTCCGGGTTCTTCTTGTAGGCGGCTTCGGCATCGTGCGAACCATAGGGCCGCACGTCCTCGAAGGCCGCGCGGGACTCCTGCAATTCCGTCACCTGCTCCGGGGTGGCCCTGCCGCCTTGCTCCTGCATCTCGAAGATCGCATCCACGGCGCGAGCATGACGCACGAGCGCCTTGGTGCGGGCGCGGCGCAAAGCCTCCTCCGGGTCTGCCGCCTTCTCCCTTTCCGGCGCCGCTCGGTCCGGTTCCTGCCCGCTATCGGTGGGCAGGCGCAGGCCGTCGAACATGCCGCGCACCTTCTCGGGAACTTGCTTGACGATCTCGACCACCCGCTCCACCCGCTCGCGGAAGGTGATGCCGCGCCGCTCGGCGTAGTCCTGCGCCGGCTCGTAATCGGTCGCCATGTCCTTGGCCCGGTCGCGCGATAGGGTGCGGACGAGCCGGTCCTGGTCGGCAAAGTCATCGCGGCCATAGTGCAGGTCCATGCCATCGCGGTGGCGCGACAGGGCGACGTAGCTGCCGTGGGCGTCCAGGCCCGGCGTCGCCAGAACATGGGTGCGGTCCACCGTCATGCCCTGCGCCTTGTGGATGGTCGCGGCATAGCCGTGGTCGATACGGTCGTAATCCTTGAGGTCGAACACGACGCTGCGCCCGTCGTCGGTGCGCACGGACATGGATCGTTCGCTGACCTGCTCAATAGTCCCGAGCGTGCCGTTCTTCACGCCAAGCCCGCGCTCGTTTTGCAGGAACATGACGCGATCCCCGCTGGCGAAACTGCGCTCGCCGCGTTCGACCGTGATACGCACGTCGTCGCCGATATCGCCGGCGGCCCGCATCCGTTCGCGCGCCGCCTCGTTGAGCGCGCGCACCTCGTCATTGGTGTGGGTGAGGATGATGCGGCTCTGGTCGGGCGACGCCTGCCGGTCACGGTCCCAGCGGCCGATCAGATCATCGCGCGCCTGCTCGCGTGTCGGCGCGGCATGGACCATGCCGTGACCGTCATAGGCATGGATAGCATCGCCGGTGCGGCCGGTCGCCAGATCGCGCGTGGCGTCGCGCTGCCAATCCTCCCGCTGGCGGCGCACCTCGCCGATCTCCGCGCCGCCGTGGCGCTCATGGATCGAGCGGAACGCCGCGCCCGCCTCGATGGATTGCAACTGCTGCGGATCGCCGACCAGCACCACCTTGGCGCCGGCCTCAGCGGCATGGGACAGCACGCGCTCCAACTGGCGCGTGCCGACCATGCCCGCCTCGTCGATGACAAGCACATCGCGGGACGTGAGCGCGTCGCGGCCCTGTCCCCAACCGTGTTCCATACTGGCGATGGTGCGCGACGCGATGCCCGATCCGCTTTCCAGATTCTCGGCGGCGATGCCGGACAGCGCCACGCCCCGGACCTCGTAGCCCGCCGCTTCCCAGGCTTCGCGCGCAACGCCCAGCATCGCGCTCTTTCCCGTCCCGGCATAGCCGACGACGACGCCGAGGTCGCGCCCGTCCGTGACATGCTCCAGCGCGTCGGCCTGCTCGCCTGAAAGGACAAGGCCGCGCGCTTCTGCACGCGCCAGCGCCGCTTCGCGATCCGCATCACGCACGCCATGGCGTTCCGTCTCGGCCATGAGTTCGGCGGCGCGGTGCAGGCGCTGTTCGGTCTCGATCATCTGGCGGGTGGTGAAGCGGTCTTCGTCGCGTCCGTCCTTGCCCAATGCGACCAGATCGGGCGCGCCGTTCATCGCGCCCATCACGGCGTTGAACTGGTCGAGGCCATCGCTGTGCCGGTGCGCGAACATCGCCATGTCGCGCCGCGTGAAGGTGGATTGTTGATGCGTGATGGCGTCCAGCGCGATGGAGGGATCAGCGACGATGCGCGCGCCGTTGTTGCGGGCGATCTCGCGGTGCATTTCCGCGCGGTCGGCGGCCTCCAACCCTTCGCTCTCGATGCGCTGCGCGGGCGCGCCGATCTGGCTTTGCGGCTCCAGTGAAATGCCCTGCGCCTCAAAGCTGCGGTGGTCGATGCGCGCGTCAATGTCGAGTTCGGCCAGCCGTTCGTTGGTAAGCTCGGCCCAGCGTTCGCGCCAGCACTCGACCATCTCGGTGCGGTTCCAGTCTCGCACCTTTTGGCCGAAGCCGTTCTCATCGACCGACCGCATGGTCAGCATGACATGGGCGTGGGGTTTGGGACTGCCGTCCTCGGCCATGTCCCAATGCACATTGAGGTCGGCGATCATGCCCTGATCGACAAACTCCGCCTGCACGAAGTCGCGGGCGAGTTCGATGCCCTGGGCTTGCATAATCTCGCGCGGTAGGGCGAACTCGACCTCGCGGGCGAGCTGGGCGTCCTTCCTGACCTCGAAGGCTTCGACGTCGTTCCAGAGCCGTTCGCGGTCACTCCACGCCTCGGGCGCATCCTCCGGCAGCATCACCTCGGAATGGACGACGCCGCGCTTGTTGGAGAAGTCGTGGCTGCGCTCAAGCCGGTCGTCGCGCAGGCGCGAGGCCGAGCGGTAGGCGGCGGAGGCCACCGCGCTGGAGCCGGCCTTGCGGCCAATGACCTTGACGTGAAGATGATAGATCGCCATCGCGACCGGATCATCACCACAGCGAAGCGCACGTCGGAACGACGTATAAGCGCGCCCTCGAAATGAATTTCTCGGGACTGCTCGCGCCGTTCCAGCCCGTCCCGGCAACCATACAGCATTGGGACAGGTGCTCAACTATCATCACTCCATCAACAGCTTATGGAGGACGTGATGCGTAAGCCACGGGACTTCGACGCGGAACTGAAGTCGCTCGAAGACAAGGCGCGAGACCTGAAAGCCCGCAAGGTACAGCAGCTAGGCGAACTGGTCATCTCGACCGGCGCCGACGCCCTCAGCGCCGACGAACTGGCTGGCGGGCTGATCGTGCTGGCCGAAACCAAGGATGCCGCAAAGAGGGAGGCATGGGCGAAGCGGGGGGCCGCGTTCTTTCAGGGCCGGGCGCGGCGACCTGCATCAACGTCTGATCGCGACACTGGCGGCGATCAATCGCAACCGGGCGGCACGCAACCAGCATCAAGCGGCGCGGGCGCGACATGACATGCGCACCTGGCAGGTCGAGCGCCGCAAGCGAACACGGCATCTGATCGAACTCGGCGGCCTTGTCGTCAAGGCCGGGATCGTGGACCTGACCCGCGATGATCGCGCCATGATCTACGGCGCGCTGCTCTGGATGGCCGACAAGCTCAAAAGCGATGAGCGCGACAAGGCGTTAGCGCTGTGGGCTGCGAAGGGAAAGCAAGCGTTCGAGGATAACTGAGCATCAGCGCAGCCAAAGGACACGCCCCTTCGATGGCGTCGCGATCAGGGAAAGAGAACGCGCTCCAAGGCATCGACCAGCTCGCGCCGTTTGGCATCGGGCAGCTTGGCGAGGTTGCGCTGTTTCCACATGACGGCGGGCAAATGCTGGGCCTCCGGTATCCCGAGAAGCGTCCAGTCCGGTTCGCTTCGTTTGAAACCGACGAGGAAGCGCCGATGGTCCTCGGGCATGTCGGCCACCATCGCGGCGATGATCGCCTCCCGCGCGGCATCAAGGTCCGCGAGCGCGACAGGCTCTTGAGTCATGCCGGCGAAGCCCCGCGCGAACTCCTCGCCCAGCGGCTTGCGGGTGGGGGCGAGAACTTCGGCCATCGGACGGTTGTGACTGATGACGTAGACCAGAAAGGCGCGGCGCAACTCATCGCCGACGCCCTCGTTTGCCAAGAGGCCGCGCACGTCGAAGAGGTCGCGCGGGTGCTGGCGGTCGAAGGCTGCCACGATCTTGCCCGCGTAAAGGTCGGCGAATGACACGACCTGCATTTCGGCGAAGCCGAAGGCGTCTTCGACAACGGGAACCACGCTCATTACGACGGGATCATAGACCGCACCGCGGAGCACTGGCGTCACCTCGATCTTGATCTGCACGCCGCTCGCCCGAACGATCAGCTTGGTGACGATATTCTCGTCGGCGGAACGCGAAGCATTGACCCTCGCGGCGGGGATGCCCCGCTCGATCCGTTCCTTGATCCGCAGCATGGCGGTGTTGATTGCCGCGAGCGATGTGGCCCGATCTGCGACCGGCAGATAGGTCAGGTCGATATCCACGGAGAGGCGCGGCATGTCGCGCACGAACAGGTTGATCGCGGTGCCGCCCTTGAGCGCGAAAGCCCGCTCCTCCGCGACGAAAGGAAGGACGCGAATGAGCAGGGCGACTTGCTGCCGGTATGTGTCCAGGAAGGCCATGAAATTCACGGGCCTCCAAGGTCGGACGGCACGGTGATGTTGTAGCGCGGATCGAGCTTGCCGCCTTTGGCGAGGACGCGCTTGCCCGAACCCAGATCGACGCGGGATACATCGAGCCGGGAACGCCACGCATGGCGATGGCGGTCGGCGAAGAAGAAAAAGAGCCGCTTCACCTTCACGCTGGCGCAAGCCTCCAGCAGGGTTTGCAAGCGGCGCGGGCTTAAATCGCTCATCCCTTCCATCAAGGCATCGACCTGATGGAAGCTCTCATGCTCGGGTAGCTCGTCGAGCAATTCGAGAACGGCGCGCTCCTTGCTGGAATAGCGGATGGGTAAGGTCAGGCCGCCGGCGCTGACCATGACGGGGCTTGGCTCGGGCGGTGCGTCGGCGTCGCCGGGAAACAGCCGCAGGCTGTTGTGCCAACGGAAGGTCACGTCGAGCGGCAGGCTCGCCAGCCAGGTCGGCGGGCGCTTCGGCCCGTAAAGATGAACCTCGCGCATGGCTGTCGAAAGGTAATGGGCGTAACCCTGCTGTTCGAGCGCGGTGCGCCCGCCGACGGTCAGCGGAAGGTCCAGCACCGTCTGGAGAGAAACGGCCACCTGCTGCCAGGTGAGCGGCGTGCGTGAGCGGCGATAAACACGCCGGGCCGGGCTATCGAGCCAGCCTGCGCGGACATACTGGCTGCGCAGCGCCGACGAGTAGCCGTGGGCCTCCATCCAAGCGGCATCGGCCAGGAGTCCCTCGGGGAGTTCCTGCTGAAGCCGGTTTAGCTTGCCGCCAGAACGCATATCCATGCTTAGCATTTTGGCAGATTTTCAAACCGATGTCGAGTTCAGATTTCGTGAAATTCGCTAAGTTATGCTTCGTGTTTCATGAAATTGATAACCGCCCTCAAGATCAATGAGAAGATCGGCCATACCGGATCGTCCTGGAAAATCCGCTTTCCGAGCGGAATTTTCAATATGATGCCGAGGCGACTCCAGCCCCTGCCGCCGCTGCTCGCCCTCAGGATGGGTAGCTATCGTTGCCCTATTCGCGCCAGCTTCAAAGCAATCAATTGTTTCCTTGAGAAAATCCTTGATTTTCTCCGATCTTCTATATACTTCCCCAACCACGAGTCACGGCGGGCGCATGACCGACGAAATCCTGACGATCCGGGAGGTGGCGGAACTTCTCAAGATCAATGAGAAGACCGCCTACAAGCTCGCCTCGGCAGGCAAGATTCCTGGCTTCAAGGTCGGCGGATCGTGGCGGTTCCAGCGGCAGGAAATCGCAAACTGGATAAAGCGTAAGGTTGAGGAACAGCAGGGGAGCAGCGGGGGCGCATGACGAACGAAGCCGACACCTGCCGAAAATTCGTCGTGCCCAAGCTGCAATCCGCCGGTTGGGACAGCGAACCCCATTCCATCGCCGAGCAGCGCACCATCACGGATGGCCGCGTCATTCCCGTAGGCAAGGGCTTTGTCCGCAAGCCGCCCAAGCGGGTGGATTACCTGCTGCGCTACACGCGGGATTTTCCGCTCGCCGTGGTCGAGGCGAAGGCCAGCTACAAATCAGCGACCGATGCCGTGCAGCAGGCCCGCGACTATGCGGAAATCCTCGGCCTCAAATACGCCTACGCCACCAACGGCGCCGAAATCATCGAGATCGACTATTTCAATGGGACGGAAACGCGCGTCGCCGACTTCCCGACCCCCGATGACCTTTGGCGGCGCTATCAGGCGGGCAGCGGAATCAACACGCCCGAGCGCGTGGAGCACCTGGTCGCACCCTACAATACGGTCGGCGGCAAGCCGCCCCGCTACTATCAGCAGATCGCCATCAACCGGACGGTCGAAGCCATCCTTGCCGGAAAGAAGCGCCTGCTTCTCACGATGGCGACGGGAACGGGCAAGACCATCGTGGCTTTCCAGATTTGCTGGAAGCTCTGGTCGAGCCGCTGGAACACGACCGGAGAGTATCGCAAGCCGCGCATCCTGTTCCTCGCGGACCGCAACATCCTCATCGACGACCCGAAGGACAAGACCTTCACGCCCTTCGGGGACGCGCGCCACAAGATCGAATCCGGCGAGATCGTCAAAAGCCGGGAAATGTATTTCGCCATCTATCAGGCGCTGGCCGAGGACGAGCGCCGCGCGGGGCTTTTCCGGGACTATCCGCCGGACTTCTTCGACCTCATCATCGTCGATGAATGCCACCGGGGAAGCGCGCGGGATGACAGTTCATGGCGCGTCATCCTTGAGCATTTCAAGCCCGCCTACCAGCTTGGCATGACGGCCACGCCGCTGCGCGAGGACAACCGCGACACCTACCTCTATTTCGGCAACCCGATTTACGAATACAGCCTGCGCCAAGGCATCGACGACGGCTTTCTCGCGCCCTACCGCGTGCATCGCGTCGTCACCCAATGGGACGCGGCCGGATGGCGGCCTAGCAAGGACGAGGTGGATCGTTTTGGCCGCACGATCCCCGACGATGAATACCAGACCAAGGATTTTGAACGCGCCATCGCCTTGCGCGCCAGGACGGAGGCCATCGCCCGCCACCTGACTGACTTCCTCAAAAAGACCGACCGCTTCGCCAAGACCATCGTGTTCTGCGTCGATCAGGAGCACGCCTCGGAAATGCGGCAGGCGCTGGTCAACCTCAATGCCGACCTTGTGGCGCAGTATCCCGATTATGTGGCGCGCGTCACCGCCGACGAGGGCGCCGTTGGACGCGGCCACCTATCCAAGTTCCAAGACCTCGAAACCAAAACGCCGGTGATCCTCACGTCGTCGCAACTGCTGACAACCGGCGTCGATGCGCCCACCTGCAAGAATGTCGTTCTGGCGCGCGTCGTTGGGTCCATGAGCGAGTTCAAGCAGATCATCGGGCGCGGGACGCGCCTGCGCGACGATTACGGCAAGCTGTGGTTCAACATCCTCGACTACACCGGGTCGGCCACCCGCATGTTTGCCGACCCGGACTTCGACGGCGATCCGGCCCGGATCACGGAAGAAGAAGTGAACGAAGCCGGGGAAACCACCGCGACGACGGAAATCGTCCCCGAAGGGCAGGAGCCGGAACCCGCCCCGCCCGAGGAAGGCGAACCCGGCGTGATCGAACCGCCGACCGGCGAGCCGCGCAAATTCTATTTCGACGGCGGCCAGGTCGAAGTCGTGGCCCACCTGGTCCACGAGCTTGATCCGAACGGCAAGCAGCTTCGCGTCGTCAAATACACCGACTACGCCGCCGAAAGCGTGCGGTCATTGGCTCCGACCTCCGCCGAGCTTCGCAGGCGGTGGGCGGACGCGGACCAGCGTAGCGAGATCATCGCCGCCCTGGCCGAGCGCGGGATCGACTTCGACGTGCTGGCCGAACAGACCGGCCAGACCGACGCCGACCCCTTCGACCTGCTTTGCCATCTGGCCTTCAACGCGCCGCTCCGCACCCGGCGCGAGCGGGCGCAGCGCCTCAAGGCCGAGCGCAAGGACTATTTCGAGACGTTCTCCCCCGAGGCGCGTCAGGTGCTCGACGAGCTTCTGGAAAAATATGCGGAACACGGCGACGCGCAGTTTGTCCTGCCGGACGTACTCAAGGTTCCGCCCATCTCAACCCACGGCCAACCCGCCGAAATCATCAAGCTGTTCGGCGGCCCCGATGAACTTCGCCGGGCCGTAAACGACCTGCAAGGACTGCTCTATGGCGCGAACTAAAAAGAAGAACGGCGCAGACGCCGCACCGATGACGACATCCCAGATGCTTGGAAGCCTTCTGAAATCCGCGCGCGACATCATGCGCAAGGACAAGGGGCTGAACGGCGACCTCGACCGTCTGCCGCTGCTCACCTGGATCATGTTCCTCAAATTCCTCGACGACCTTGAGCAGCAGCGCGAGGAGGAAACCGCGCTATCCGGCAAGAAATTCAAGGCCGCCATCGAAACCCCGTATCGCTGGCGTGATTGGGCCGCCGATCCGCACGGCATAACGGGCGATGAACTGCTTTCATTCATCAATTCCGACGAGGCCGTGCGTGCGGATGGGACGAAAGGCCCCGGCCTGTTCGCTTACCTGCGCTCTCTCTCAAGCTCCAACGGTGACAACCGCCGCGACGTGATCGCCACCGTGTTCAAGGGCGTCGATAACCGCATGAAGAGCGGCTATCTGCTGCGCGACATCATCAACAAGGTTGGCGGGATTCACTTCACGTCGTCGAACGAGCTTCATACCCTCGGCGCGCTCTATGAATCCATGCTCCGCGAAATGCGCGACGCGGCCGGCGATTCCGGCGAGTTCTACACACCGCGCGCTGTCGTCCGCTTTATGGTCGAAGTTACCGACCCGCGCCTTGGCGAAACCGTCCTCGACCCGGCCAGCGGCACGGGCGGGTTTCTGGTGGAAACGTACAACCACCTTGAAAAACAGGTGAAGACCGTCGCCGACCGCAAGCGTCTGCAAAATGACACCATCACCGGTTGCGAACCCAAGTCCCTGCCGTATCTGCTGTGTCAGATGAACCTGCTGCTGCACGGGCTGGACGCGCCGCAGATCGACCCCGGCAACGCCCTGCGCTTCAAGCTCTCCGAAATTGGCGAGAAAGAGCGTGTCGATGTGATCCTTACAAACCCGCCTTTCGGCGGGGAGGAGGAGAAGGGCATCCAGGGCAACTTCCCCGAAGACCGCCAGACGGGGGAAACCGCGCTGCTGTTCCTCCAGCTCATCATGCGCAAGCTCAAACGCCAGCCGACTTCCACCGGCCGCCCGGCGCGTGCTGCCGTTGTCGTGCCGAACGGCACGCTGTTCGGCGATGGTGTATGCGCCCGCATCAAGGAGGAACTGCTCAAGGAGTTCAACCTTCATACCATTGTCCGGCTGCCCAATGGTGTTTTCTCTCCATACACGCCTATCCCGACCAACATCCTGTTCTTCGACCGGTCCGGGCCGACGAATGAGGTCTGGTATTACGAACAGCCCTTGCCCAAGGGCCGTAAGAATTACACCAAGACCCAGCCCATGCAGTTCGAGGAGTTCAAGGGCTGCATGGCGTGGTGGGCAAAGCGCGAGGAAAACGATCAGGCTTGGAAGGTCCCGGCCAAGGAACTACTGGACGCGGGCTGCAACCTCGACCGGAAGAACCCCCGCGCCAAGGTGGATTTCGAGCACCTGGCGCCCGATCAGCTTGCCGACGATATCCTCAAAAAGGAACTGCGGATCGTCGAGCTGATGCGGGAGATCAAGGTGGTGTTGGGGGCAAGCGCATGAGCGCGGCTTGGCCGATCGTTGCTCTCGGTGATGTGCTTCGTCGTTCTGAGCACATGATTCCACTCGACCCGGAGACGACCTACAAGGAGGTGACGGTTCGTATCAACGGCAAGGGGGTTGTTCAGCGCCGTCAGGTAGCCATGCTGGCGAGGGCAGAGTTGATGGCGAACCTCCGCGATTCAGGAGGTGTTCTCGCTATGTTCTTCGAACGCTCGTCATGCCCTTACAATGACGACATGGATTTGGACTGGATGAGTTATGCGCTGAACCTGGCCACCCGCGCTGCCGATGAGGGTGAAGTACCGGTTGGCGCGGTGTTGGTGAAAGACGGGGTAATCGTCGGTGAAGGCTGGAACCGCCCGATCGCCCTGCACGACCCCAGCGCCCATGCCGAGATGATCGCCCTGCGTGCGGGGGCTGCAGCGTTGGGTAATTACCGGGTTCCGGGCACCACGCTTTATGTCACCCTGGAACCCTGTGTGATGTGTGCCGGCGCCATCGTCCATGCGCGGGTATCGCGCCTGGTCTTCGGCGCCCGCGATCCCAAGGCGGGGGCGGTGGACTCGGTCTATGACGTCATCGCGCAGCCGCGCCTGAATCATGTGGTGGAGTGGAGCGGCGGGGTGCTGGAGCAGGAATGCGGTACGCTGTTGCGGGAGTTCTTCCGCAAGCGGCGCTGATCAGGTCATTACCCCAAGGCCGGCTCTTTTCACCGGCGGTCGCGTCGCGCTAACCTTTGCTGGAATCGGCAGGCAGCATGCAAGGACGCATATGAAAGCCTTTGTCACCGGTGGTTCCGGATTCGTCGGCCGCAATCTGCTAGCCGTGCTGGCCGGGCGAGGCGATACGGTGGTGGCGCTGGCCCGCTCGCTGGGCGCCATGCAGACGGTGCGCGCGCTGGGCGCCGAGCCGCAGGCGGGAGACCTGGGCGATATGGCGGCGATGATTGCCGGCATGGCGGGCGCGGACGTGGTGTTTCACTGCGCCGCCAAGGTTGAGGACTGGGGCGATCCGGCCGAATTCCAGCGGATCAATGTCGAGGGCACGGCCCATGTGATCGAGGCGGCGCGGGCGGCGGGTGTGCGGCGCATGGTGCACGTGAGCACCGAAGCGGTGCTGGCGGACGGCACGCCGATCCATGACGCCGATGAAACGCGCCCGCGCGCGAGGCGGCCCATCGGCCTTTACCCTTCGAGCAAGGCGGAGTCCGAAGCGGTGGCGCTGGCGGGCAGCCGCGATGGTCTCGACGTGGTGGTGGTGCGGCCGCGCTTCATCTGGGGCAAGGGCGATACAGCGATCCTGCCGAAGATTGTCGAGGTGATGCGCAAGAGGCAGTTCGCATGGATCGGCGGCGGCCGCTTTCTCACTTCCACCTGCCATGTGCGCAATGTCTGCGAGGGCATGCTGCTGGCGGCGGAGCGGGGTAGGCCCGGCGAAATCTATTTCCTTACCGATGGCGCGCCGATCGAGTTTCGCGGCTTCATCACTGCGATGGCCGCGACCCAGGGCGTGGATGCCGGGCAGCGCGCGGTGCCGCGCGGGCTGATCTACGCGCTGGCCGCGGTCAGCGAGTTCGCCTGGCGCCATTTCCCGCTCAAGGGGCGGCCGCTGGTATCACGCACTGCGGTGATCCTCACCGGCGAGCAGGTCACGGTGAATGATGCGAAGGCGCGGCGCGAGCTGGGGTATGTCGGGCTGGTGACGCGGGAGGCGGGGCTGGCGGAGATGGCGGCAGCTGCGGCGGCTGGCTGATTCGACACACTTAAATTACTGTCATTCCCGCCTGCGCGGGGATGACGATGTGATTGGGATTCCGGCTACGGCTCTGGTCCTCAGCCGGCGCGATCAAAGCTGATCGCGCCGTCCTTCACCCCGATCTTCACGGTATCGCCGGCGGCGAAGCGGCCATCCAGCAGATCGCGGGCCAGCGGATTCTCCACCAGGGTCTGGATGGCGCGCTTCAGCGGCCGCGCGCCGTAGACCGGATCGTAGCCGGCTTCCGCCAGCTTGCTCAGTGCGGCCTCGCTGATCTCCAGGCCGATGCTGCGCTCGGCCAGGCGCTTGCGCAGGCCGACGGTCTGGATCTCGGTGATGGCGCGGATCTGCGCGGCGCCCAGCGGGTGGAATACCACCGACTCGTCGATGCGGTTGATGAATTCCGGGCGGAAGTGCTGACGCACCACTTCCATCACGGCTTCCTTGATCGCGGCGTAGTCGTTTTCCTTGCCGGCGGAGGCCTGGCCCATCAGATCCTGGATCAGCTGCGAGCCGAGGTTGGAGGTCATCACCACCACGGTGTTGCGGAAGTCCACGGTGCGGCCCTGGCCGTCGGTGAGGCGGCCATCGTCCAGCACCTGCAGCAGCACGTTGAACACTTCCGGGTGGGCCTTCTCGACTTCGTCGAACAGGATCACGGAGTAGGGGCGGCGGCGCACCGCTTCGGTGAGATAGCCGCCTTCGTCATAGCCGACATAACCCGGAGGCGCGCCGATCAGGCGTGCCACGGCATGGCGCTCCATGAACTCGCTCATGTCGATGCGCACCATCGACTCTTCGGTGTCGAACAGATATGAGGCCAGCGCCTTGCACAGTTCGGTCTTGCCGACGCCGGTGGGGCCGAGGAACAGGAACGAGCCGATCGGCCGGTTGGGATCGGCCAGGCCGGCGCGGGAGCGGCGGATGGCGTTGGACACGGCGGCCAAGGCTTCCTTCTGCCCGACCACGCGGGTGCCCAGCACTTCCTCCATCCGCAGCAGCTTCTCGCGCTCGCCTTCCATCAACTTGCTCACCGGGATACCGGTCCAGCGCGAGACGATGTCGGCGATCTCTTCCTCGCCCACGCTGGTGCGCAGCAGTTCGAATTTCTGCTGGGCGGTTTCGGAGGCCGCGGCGAGCTTCTTTTCCAGTTCGGGAATCTTGCCGTACTGCAGCTCGGCCATGCGCGACAGGTCGCCGGCGCGGCGGGCCGCTTCCAGCTCGGTGCGCGTGCGGTCGAGCTCGTCCTTGACGCCGGCGCTGCCGGCGACGGTGCTCTTTTCCGCTTTCCAGCGTTCATCCAGGTCCGAGCACTCGCGTTCCAGCCGGGCGATTTCCTCTTCCAGCGCTGCGAGCGAGCGCTTGGCGCCCTCGTCGCTTTCCTTCTTCAGGGCTTCGCGCTCGATCTTGAGCTGGATCAGGCGGCGGTCGAGCCGGTCCAGCGCCTCCGGCTTGGAGTCGATCTCGATGCGGATGCGCGAGGCGGCCTCGTCCATCAGGTCGATGGCCTTGTCCGGCAGGTTGCGGTCGGTGATGTAGCGGTGCGACAGCTTGGCGGCCGCGATGAGCGCGCCGTCGGTGATGTCGACGTGATGGTGCACCTCGTAGCGCTCCTTCAGGCCGCGCAGGATGGCGATGGTGTCTTCCACGCTGGGCTCGCCCACCAGCACCTTCTGGAAGCGGCGCTCCAGCGCAGCGTCCTTCTCGATGTACTTGCGGTACTCGTCCAGGGTGGTGGCGCCGATGCAGCGCAGCTCGCCGCGCGCAAGGGCGGGCTTGAGCATATTGCCGGCGTCCATCGCGCCCTCGGCCTTGCCGGCGCCGACCAGGGTATGGATCTCGTCGATGAACAGGATCACCGCGCCAGCGGTCTTGGACAGGTCGGTCAGCACCGCTTTCAGGCGCTCCTCGAACTCGCCGCGGAACTTGGCGCCGGCGATCAGGGCGCCGAGGTCCAGCGAGAGCAGGCGCTTGTTCTTCAGGCCTTCCGGTACTTCGCCGTTGATGATGCGCTGGGCCAGGCCTTCGACGATGGCGGTCTTGCCCACGCCGGGTTCGCCGATCAGGGCCGGGTTGTTCTTGGTGCGGCGTGATAGCACCTGGATGATGCGGCGGATTTCCTCGTCGCGGCCGATCACCGGGTCGATCTTGCCGGAGCGGGCGCGCTCGGTCAGATCGATGGTGTAGCGCTCCAGCGCCTGGCGCTGCTCCTCGGCGCCGGCGGAATCGACCTTCTGGCCGCCGCGCACCGTGTCGATGGCCTTCTCCAGCAGTTCCTTGCGGCCACCGGCATCGCGCAGGGCCTTGCCCAGGGCGCCCTTGTCTTCGAGGGCGGCGAGCACGAACAGCTCGGTGGAGATGAACTGGTCCTTCTTCTGCTGCGCCAGCTTGTCGGTCAGGTTGAGCAGGCGCGACAGGTCCTGGCCGACCTGGATTTCACCGGTGGCATCCTTGAGTTTGGGCAGGGCATCGAGCAGCGTGTCCAGCCCGTTGCGCAGCCTGTCGATGTTGACGGCGGCCTGCTCCAGCAGCGGCGCGGTGGAGCCGCCCTCCTGGTCGAGCAGGGCCTGCAGCACGTGCACCGGCTCCATCTGCGGGTTGTCGCGTCCAACCGCCAGGCTCTGCGCCTCGGCCAGGGCCTGCTGGAAACGGCTGGTCAGTTTATCCATGCGCATGGTGCGCTCCTCGTCGGAACATCCTGTTCAAAATGCCGGCCATCCCGGGCCGGGCTGTTCAAGTTCAATCAAACGGAATGCCTAGTAAATAGGGCTGATGGCGGCGCTTTCAAGCGCGCAGCGGCCGTAATCCGGCGCCCGCAGGGGCATCGGCAACGGAGCCGGAGAGAGATCGAAGGATGGATGGCGGACGAGATTCGCGCCGGATTGGGCGGGAGCTGCCGCCGATGGGGGATAGGGAAGTGCGGCGATGAGGCAGGGTCATCGCCGGTGCCTGATGGGTGCGGCGAAGCATGGCCGGGCGGGGGATCCTCCGCGCCGGGCTTCGCATCAGGACTTTTTGCGCCTGCCGGGCTTGTCGCTGTCGAACAGGTGATCGAAGTCCTCGCCGATCAGCTTTTTCAGCTCGCGGACCTCGCGATATCTTTCGACATCCCTCCAGTCGCGCGAGCGGCTGCCGGGGATGGGGTTGCCCTTCGCATCCACTGCGGGGACGTCGTCTTCAAAGCCTTCGGTTTCTTCGCCGAATTCGTCAAAAGCAGGTTTTGCGGGTTGTTGCGGCTTCTTCCCGGGTCTTCCAGCCATGTGCTGCGACTCTCCGTCTCTTAGAGGGGCAAATTTGCGCGCCTTGTAACAGGCTTTTTGCCTTAGGGGAAGCCCCCCTGTGTCGCCGAGTCGCATTGACCTAGCAAACACCGGGGCGTGGTCCGCTTTTTGCCGCCGCGCGCGGGCAATAATTGCGCAATTGCGCGCAGCCCGGCGCACCGGGCCGGGCGCGCGACGGGGATGGAAAAGCCGCCAGGCCCCTACAAAACTTGCGGAGAAGCCTGCTAAAATAGCGGACGCGGTACGGTGTGGGGCGGTAGCTCAGCTGGGAGAGCGCTGCGTTCGCAATGCAGAGGTCGGGAGTTCGATCCTCCTCCGCTCCACCAAATGTTGCTCCGGCAATTTCAACCGCGCTTCCCGAAAGCCCGCCCATTGGCGGGCTTTTGCGTTGGCCCCGGTGCACTTCCCGGCCACGGGAAGCTCATTGCAGCGGACCGGGGCTTTCCCCTGCATCCGATTCCCCGGTTTTATCCGCTACTCGGCTGCAGGAAGGTCCGCGCCGGGATCGGCCGCGGCCTCCTTGTCGTCCGTCGCGGCCAGCGGCCGCAGGTCCGTGATCAGGTGGTACAGGAACCGCCCCGGTTCCTCCTGCATCACCATGTGAGCGGAGTTTTCAAACCAGACCAGCTTCTTCGACGGCGCTTCGAGGTGCTGGAACCACTCCGCCGCAACCGCATGCGAAGTCGTGTAGTCGTGCCGCCCTTCGAAAAGCAGGATCGGGCATTTGAAGCGGGTCACCGGCCGGTAGTCGAGTGCCTCCAGGGCTTCGAGCAGGTGAGTGACGGAATACAGGCCGCCGTCGTCCACGGCATCCAGATCCTTTTGGGTATAGTCGGGGGAGAGCAGCTGCGCGTTGCTGTCGTAGCCGAAGTCGCTTCTGCCGTAGGTCAGCCCGCCGTAGTAGGTGAGCCATTTGCGCTGCACTCCGATGCGGTCGAAAGTGAGTTTCCCCGTGCCTCCCGGATAGGGGGCTATCGCCACCAGCTCGCGCTCGGCATCCGTATTGTGGTGTGACCGTGCCTGGTCGAGCGCAAAGCGGTATCCATCTTCCTCGTTCTGCCGCGTATTGATAAGTTGCCCCACTCCGAGATAGGCGTAGAACCATTCGGGATGCCGCTGGGCCAACGCCACGCCGAGTACGCTGCCCCAGGAATGTCCCAGCAGGAAAATCCTGCGCTTGCCGTAGCGTGCCTGCAGGTAGCGGACCACCTGTTCCGCATCGCTGGTCATCTGCTCCAGGGTGATCGAGGCCGCAAGCGCCTTGGGGTCGTTGGCGGCGTATGTTTTTCCGGTGCCGCGCTGGTCCCACTGCACCACGGTGAAATAGTCCTCCCACGGGCTCTGGAAGGTATAGGCCACCGGCATGGTGGGGGAGCCGGGCCCGCCGTGCAGGAACAGCAGGATCGGGTTGCGGCGGTCCCTGCCGCGAACCGACAGCCATTGGGTCGATCCGTTGATCTGCA
>Ga0302310_10000437_pt1 | contig 39712 bp, 33 predicted proteins | sample III_Palsa_N1_2_FD_200451 | JGI IMG/M metagenome (GOLD analysis project Ga0302310, IMG submission 200451) | Peat permafrost microbial communities from Stordalen Mire near Abisko, Sweden - III_Palsa_N1_2 | ecosystem: Environmental > Terrestrial > Soil > Palsa > Peat permafrost | place: Sweden...
TGACAGACCCAGGCCCGCCAGCAGGGTGCCGGTGCCGATACCCAAACTGGTGCCGAGAAATTCGCGTCGGTTGTTCATGAGAATTCGTCCGTATATGGCTTTCAGGTGTCGAGCGTCACGCTGCGGAAGGACTTGCGTTTTTCCTGCCGGTGCGCGATCTCGCGCCGATAGATGCCGCAGGTCAGGACCCGCGTCTCACCGCGGACCCGGTCCGGATTCGGCGGCGTGTCGTCCTGGGGCTCGGACACGAGCATCGCGTCGAAGCGCTTCTGGGTGCCCGGCATGTACTCCGGATGGGTCAGGATGAAGAGGTCATTGTGGATGACGCCGTTCAGCACCCGCTCGCCGGCCTCCATGGGATCCATGCCTGCGGGCGGCATGTTGGGGCGGGCCGGCGCCCCGGCGGGCCGATTGGCGGCGCGCTGCGCCAGGTATGGATTGGCTGCCCCGCTGCCCAGGTAGTTGTCGGTGTTGACGCCGCCCGGGCAGAACGCGGAGGTGCCCACGGTGGTGCCTTCCAGCTCCACCCGCAGCGCCTCGATCAGGCCGACCGCGGCGATTTTGGTGGCCGTGTAGACCCCCAACGGACCCCCTGGCAGCAGGCCGCTCATGGAGGAGGTGACGACGAAGTGCCCTCCCTCCCCGTGACTGAGCATATGCGGCAGGCACACCGCGACACTGTCGTAGGTGGCGGTGTAATTCACCGCCACGGCGTCATCCCAGTCCTTGGCCGAAACGGTGCTGGCCTTGGCCCAGGTCTTGATGCCCGCATTGTTGACCACCAGGTGCAGGTTGCCGAACTGGCTGTTGATGGTCTGGAGCACCTTGGCCCAGGCATCCCGGTCGCTCACGTCATGCTTGACCGGCAGAACGCCGGCGTTGCCCGGCTTGAACAGCGGCAGGGCAGCCTTGAGGCGATCCTCGTTGCGATAGCCGATGCACACTTTCATGCCGGCCGCCGAGGCCGCGCGGGCGATGCCCAAGCCGATGCCGTCGGAGGAAGCGGTGATATAGGCCACCTTGCCCTTCAGGTCGTGCAGCGGTGCGCGCTGCGCAAAGGCCGGCTCCGGCGGCGGGGGCGGGCGGTTGAAGGGGCCGGGAGCAGAACCGGCCGCGGCAGCGGCGCCGCCGGCCGGCGGTGCGCCCTGCGCTCGCGCGTACTGGCTCAGACCGAGGCTCGCCAGAATACCGGCCCCGTACACGGATCCCTCCGCCAGGAAGCGGCGGCGCTCGGCCGCGTAGCGCTCCTGCGCCTGGGAAATGTCGTCCTTCATAATATGCCCGCCCTTGAGTGCTGTTGGTTTTGCAACCACCGGATTTCGCAGCCGGGAGTGTGCCTGATCGGCCGAAGACGCGTCACCTACCGCGGGCTCAAAGCACTTGTCGCGGTTGACCCCGTGTGGGGGCTGTGGTGAGGTGCAGGCCGACATCGGGGGAAGGTACATGAGCAGGAAAACAGACGAATTGGCACCGGGCGGACGCTCCCGCCGCGGCTTCCTGGGCAGTGCGGCATTGGCCACGGCGGCCACGGCCACCGCCGGCCTGATCACCGGCGGCCGGTCGGTCGCGACGGCGGCCGAGGCGAGCGCCAGCTGCCCCGATGTGCCCGCGCCCCTGCGCGATGTCGAAGGCAAGGTGGCGTTCATCACCGGCGGCGACAGCGGCATCGGCTTGGGAATAGCCCGGGCTTTCACCGAGGCCGGTATGAAAGTCGTCATCACCTATCGGACGCGATCGCACCTGGATGAGGCAATGAAGCTCCTGGCAGGCGCCACCGAGCGCGTGCACGCCATCAATCTCGATGTGACGGATCGGGCGGCCATGGAGAAAGCCGCCGCCGAAACCGTGCAGGTTTTCGGCAAGGTCCATGTGCTGGTCAACAACGCGGGTGTCGCCGTGATCGGTGGCCTGTCCCGCGCGTCCTATGAAGACTGGGACTGGGCGATGAGCGTGAATGCCGGCGGTGTCTTCAACGGCGTGCGCGTGTTCCTGCCGCGTATCCAGGCGCAGGGCGAGGGCGGCCAGGTCGTGTCCGTCGCCTCGCTCGCGGGACTGCTGGGACACGCCCCGGCAGGGGTCTACACGGCCTCGAAGTTTGCCGTCGTGGGCATGATGGAGGCGCTGCGCGCGGAGCTCACCGGCACCAACATCGGCGTGACCGTTTTCTGTCCCGGCATCGTCAATACCAATATCGCAAGCTCGGCGCGCAACCGGCCCGCGGGGGATGCCGCGGCAGCTCCCAAGGTTGATCCGGGCTTCAAGATGGATCCGGCGATGATGGCGCAGATGCAGAAGGCCATGAGCGAGGCGCATGGAGTTCCGCCGGGGATGGATCCGCTGGATGCGGGACAGCGCGTTTTGCGCGCCGTGCGCAACAACGACCTCTACGTGCTCACCACGCCGGAATTCGAGCCGGAGTTCGCCGCGCGCGGCGACGCCATCCTCGCGTCGCTGCCGACGGATGTCAGTGTTTCACAGCCGCGCGAGATGATGGGCCGCATGATTCTGGGCAAGACGCCGTACGCCGCCGAGCGCGACCGCCGCCGCTGCGAGCGGGCACGCTCCCGCAAGGCCTGAAGCGGCCGCGCCTAGGCGCGCGCTGCCCGGGCGGCGCGCGTCGCGGCCTCATCCAGCGTCAAGCCTTCGGGGTCGAGTTGCGGATCCCCCTGGATGATGACGCCATAGTCCTGGCGCGCACCGGCGAGGGAAATGTAGCCGTCGCGCACGTCCTCGAGCACTTTCGCCGCGGAACGCAGCAGCGGGTTGCCCCAGCCGCCGCCGGAGTTCGTCATGTGGCGCAGGGTGGCGAACGGATCGGTGTGCCAGCGCTGGCGTCCGAAATACACCCACGGGGCATCCTTGCGCGGCGCCTGGGTCTTAGGGTCGAGTCGCCCTGCGACGCCGATCGCATCGGCGAAGTCACCGGCGGCAACGCCGTGCACCCGGACCGGCTCGGGGTCCGTCCACAGCCATACCCCGCCCGTCGTGCCATCGCGTCCGCCGTTGACGCCGATGCCGGTGCTTTGCTTGAAGCGCAGGGTGAACAGATGATGATCGACACTCTCGAGCCAGTAGGTGTCCTTGCAGACCGCAGCGCCGCCGCGGTGCGTGCCGGGACCCGGTGAATCCGTCACGTAGTCACGCCGCAGGAATACCACCGGAATCTCCGCCTCGTGCGCCTCGATCGGCGTGTCCATGCCGTTGACCTGGTAGAAGCTGCAGTAGCTGTCGGCATCGCCGGCGTCGGTGGCGCCCCACGGGCCGTGCTGACCGCCGGCCACGATCGATACCCAGGGTGAGCCATCGGGCCGTTGGCCCACGGCGCTGTGCAGGTTCGGGGCACTGATGTCGCCGCCGACGGCGCGTGCCCCCAGCGGCACGGCGAGCGCCGCGAATATCGCAATCAGCAATGCGTTGGTGGATTCGCCATAGGCGAAGACCACCCCCTCCGGCGGCAGCGCCGAGAGGATGGCGCCGTCTGGAATCAGGATGTCGATGGGGCGGTAGCACCCGGATGTGAACGGACCGCTGGGATCCAGCAGGTACTTCAGCGCAATGCCCACGGTGGTCTTGGCATCAAGGTAGGTGCCGTTGATGGCGCCGCGGGCCTGGCGCGCCGTCCCCGACAGGTCCACTTCGATGCGTGCACCATGCTTGCGGATGGTACAGCGGATCGGATACTCCTCGCTGTCATCCACCGCATCGCAATCCACGAGCGCCGCCCCCTGCCACTGTCCGTCGGGCAGGGTCGCGATGGCATCGGCCATGCGTTCGGCATCGGCATCGACCACGTAGCGCATCGCGCCGAGCACGGCCCCCTCGCCGTAGCGCGCGATGCTGTCCAGCAGCAGCGACTCGCCCAGCGACAGACAGGCGATGATGGTCTGCATGTCCAGGCGCAGCAGTTCGCCGAAGCGCGCATTGTCGAATATCAACGTCCAGGTCTCATTGACGGGCTTCCCCGCCTTCATGAGTGCGCGCGGCGAGAGCACCAGTCCGTTCTCGTAGACACTGAACTTGTGGGCGGAGAAGCCACCGGCCACCGAACCGCCCATGTCCAGCTGGTGCGCCTTGAGATTGACGAAGCCGCACAGTCGCGATTCGTGGAAGACGGGTCGGATGAAGAGCATGTCATTGACATGCGTACCGGTGCGGTAGGGGTCGTTGGCGATGATGACATCGCCGGGTCCGACGCGATCGACGCCATATTCCTCGATGGTATTGCGGATCGATTCGGTCATGGTGCCGGTGAAGGAGAGCTGGGACTTGCTCACCACCGGTGTCGGATAGCCGATCTGCGGGGGCCCGGTGAGGGTTGCGGCGAAGTCGTAGAAGTCCTTGAGTACCGGTGAGAACGCGCACGCCAGCAGCCGCTCGCTGACATGATCCAGCAAATAGCGGAAGCGGTTGCCGAGCACCGTTGCATCGAAGCGGCTGCAGCCGTAGGTACGCGCAAAAGCGGCACCGTCCAGGTCGCGAAGCGCGGCGGTTTTCATGGGGCCTCCGTGATCACGATCTCACCCACTGTGCCGATCCTCGCCACCTGCCGCGGGATGATGAGGGTCGTCGCGAGCGGCTCGATGATGAGCGCCGGTCCGGCGATGGTGTCGCCGGCACCGAGCGCGGCGCGTTGGTAGACCGGCGCGGTGATTTCTTCCGCGTCAAGATGCCGCAGCGTTCGCTGACCGATCGGCGTGGGCTTGCCGGTGCCGGCGGGCAGGGCTCGCCAGGCGAGCTTTTCGGTCGCGACGATCATCTGCACACGCCAGGTCACGGCCTGGACGGGGATCTGCGCAAAGGACACGCCGTTGCGACGGGCGTACTCGGCATGGAATTCATCGGTCAGGGCTGCAGGACCGCGGGCCTTGAGCGCGGCCGGATCGACATTGATGAAGGGCGTCTCCCAGCTCTGGCCGGCGAGCCGGCCGTCAAAACTGCGACGGATGGTGACCTCGGCGGCGGCGTCGCCGAGGTTCAGGCGCTCGCGCAGCTGCGCCTCGAGGGCGCCGAAAATCGCTTCGAGCTGCGGGCCGGTATCCGGCATCAGCATCAGGTACTGGCTGCGGCTGTTGGCGTAGACAAAGTCCGTGGACAGAAGTCCGATCGCGGAGAACAGGCCCGGATGCGGCGGAACGATGAGTCGGCGCGCCTTGACCAGCTCCAGAACGCCCGCCAGCAGCATCGGCCCAGCGGCGCCGAATGCCATGAGACTGAAATCCCGGGTGTCGAGGCCATGCCGCAGCGCACAGCGGGAGATCTCCTCGGCAATGTTGTTCTGCGCAATCTTCCAGGCGAACCGCACCCGCTCTGCCTGCGACATGCGGCACTCGAGCGAATCAAACGCCGCGCCCGCGGCGGCCGCATCCAGCCGGATCTGGCCGTCGGCGAAGCCGTCCGGATCCAAAATCCCCATCAGCAGGCAGGCATCCGTCACGGTGGGGCGCGTGCCGCCGCGCCCGTAGCAGGCCGGTCCCGGCGTCGCGCCGGCGCTTTGGGGACCGACCCGCAGATCACCGGACGGGGAGACCGAAACGATGCTGCCGCCGCCGGCGCCCACGCTCGCAACTTCGGTCGACAGGGTATTGACCAGCAGATCGTGCTCGATTTCAAAGCTGTCGTTGATGAAGGGCGCGCCATTGACGAGGACGGTCACATCGGTGGAGGTGCCCCCGACATCGCAGCCGATGAGATTGCCATCGCCGATGGCGGCACCCAGCCCGCGGCAGGCTGCGGCACCCGCGGCCGGACCGGCAAACAGGATGCGATGCGGCGCGCTGACGGCATCGCGCCAGGGGATCAGGGCTGCCGTGCAGTCGGCGAAGTTGAGATTGCCGGCAAAGCCCGCGGCCCGCAGCTGCGAGTCGAGCACGTGCGCATAGTCATCGTAGATGAGCTTCATCATCACATCGATGACGGTGGTCGAGGCGCGGGCGTACTCCTTCGCCCGCGGCCCCACTTGGAAGGAGGCCGACACCGGGAACCCGGGGCCAAAGACTTCGCGCGCGAGAGCCAACAGCGCCTGCTCGTGCGCCGGATTCACGAAGCTGTTGATGAGACAGATCGCCAGGCCCTGGATGCCGCAGCGTTTGAGAATTTCCAGTTCAGCGCGGGCCTGCGCTTCATCGAGCCCGATCAGCACCGCCCCGGTGGCGAGGATCCGTTCATGGATACCGCGGCGCAGGTAACGCCGCACCAGCGGACGTGCCGCATCACCGAAGGGCCGATGCCAGCGTGCGTCGGTCTGGTTGTCCATGGGCCGCATGCAGCGACCCGCATCGAGCATGTCACGATGTCCCTGCGTCGTCACAAAGCCGATCTTGGGCAAGGAGCGGGTCAGGACCGCATTGAGACCCTTGGTGCTGGCGTGATTGAACACGGCGGCGTCCTGTACGCCGAGGCGGCGTGCACCCTCGATCACCGGCAGGTGCGTGGCCGCGGCATTGCTGGGCACCTTGGTGACGTGGATGTCCCCGTCCCGGACCATCACGACATCGGTGAACGTGCCCCCGACGTCGACGCTGAACAGCGTGCGACCCATTTATGGCGCTCCCAGCGGTACGAAGGCACCCAGCAGGGGACCCGGCTCCCGTGACACCGAGTGCAGGCACTGCCCGCATTTGACCACCAGCCACCAGCCCCCTTCACTCATCACGCGGTAGCGGGCGAGGCTCTCTGCGCCGCATTCGGGGCAGGTCCCCGGGACCGGCGTTCGTGCCGAGGACACCGTGGCGGTGGTCGGGCGCGGAAAGTTATGCACGATGACTTACCTCGGTGCGGTTCGGGGCTGGGCGGAGGTTCTCGATTGCGCGGGCAGCAGCACTGCGCTTACTCCCCAGCCGGCGAGGATGATCATGAACAGCGCCAGCCACTGATTCAGCCCAAGTACCGCCAGCCACAGCGGGGAGGTGACGAAAGTCATCAGCGCACCGGTCTGGCTGAGCAGGCCGGCGGTGGAGGCGCGATGCTCGGGGCCGGCTACCCTGGGCAGCAGTGATGCCAGCACGGCCATCGCAGCGCCGGTGCAGACGAGCCACACCAGCAGTGCGGCAAGCGTGAATCCGATCTGCGTCCACGGCGCGAAGACGCCGAGGCCGGCGATGGATCCCACCACCGCCAGCGCGATGAACAGGTTGGCGGGCAGTACGCCACGGGTCAGGATCACACCGCTCAAGGTGCTGCCCAGGATCATCACGACATTGATCACCGCCATGATGCCCGAGGCCCTGCTGATGCTGATCGCATAGTGGTGTGCCAGATACGTGGGCATGACCACGCTGACGCCCAGTCCCAGCAGGATCAGCACGCCGAAGGAGCTCGCCAGCCGCAGCGGCGCCATGCCTTCGGGGGATTTCAGCAGCGCCAGTATGGAGCGACGCGGCGCGATGGGTGTTGCCCCGGCGGGGACGGCTTTCGGCAGCGCCAGCCCGATGATGGCGAGTGCCGCGAAGATTGCGCCGTGGAGCAGATAGGCATAGCGCCACTGGTTACCGGACGCGAAGGCGGCGGAGATCAGCAGGCCCAGGGAAGTTCCGACCGGTGTGTAGCTGGACCACAGTGCCATGGCGGCGGGCCGCCGTTGTGGCGCGCTGGTTGCGATCATCAGCGCGGGTGCCGCCGCGTACGTCAGCAGCGGCACGGCACCTTCGATGATCCGGATCACTTCGAACGGCAGTATCGAGTCGGCCACCATGTACAGACCATTGACCAGGGCACCGATCAGTGCGGCGAGGATCAGCGCTGGCCGCGCGCCCATGCGGTCGATGACCGCACCGGACAGCGTGCCGAAAATTGCCGGCAGGATCGCCATCAATGATACGAAGAGACCGAACAGCGCCACCGTCGCGCCTGGCAGATGGGTGATATGCGCCTGCAGTGGTATCGCCTTGGTCAGTGATGCGGCACTGACCACGCCGTACAGATAGATAAGGGTCAGGCTTGCCCAGCTGCCCTGCTTCATTGATTGCCGCGGGCCAGGTAGGAGGCGATGCGCGTGAGCTGTGGATCGCTGACCTCCGCGCGTGATAGGGCCGGCATGTTGTTCAACCCGTGGCGCACCACCGTGGTCACGAAGGCGGCGCTGAGGTTGGTGCGCGCTTCGAGCTGTTCCTGACCCTTCGGGTAGCGGCGCGACAGCAATCCGGTGCCCATGCCGGTGCTGCGGTGACACATGCCGCATTTCTCGGCGAACAGGTCGCGTCCCGGGCCCGCGGCCGGTGCGCTCTCGGGCGGGGTGTCCGTGGCGAACGCGGCGCCGCTGGCGCAGGTCAGGATCGCGATGACGACCAGGTTACGCATTGCCGCGCTCCTTGGCATAGGCGCTCGGCCAGATGCCGCTTTTGCCCGGCGCGAGGATGCCATGCGGATCCAGCGCATTCTTGACGCGCTCGTTCAGACGCCGCAATGCCGCGTGATTGAAATCGTAGGTGCCCGCCACCAGGTCCATGAACTCGATGTGCGTGCGGTATTCACCGTAGTGCTGTGCCGTCGCATCATTGACCAGGGCGTGGAAGAACTGCTGCACCCGGCCGAGCATCGCCACATCGTCCTTGTCGAACAGCACCTGGTTGACATTGGTGATGTGGCGCTCGCCGAAGGCGAAGGACGCGTGATAGTCCATGCCGTACTCCTGGTAGCGCGAGTAGGTGCGGTGGAACTGCTCGAGCGCGAGGCGGCCGTTCGCCGGCATGACGGGTGAGAAGCCGATATGGCCGCCGCGGCCCCCATGCCAGTTCGCGTTCTGCAGCGCGAGAGTGACCGGTACGCCGGTCCAGGCGGTCTGCTCGCGCGGCTGGCCACGGGTCCAGCTCGCGTTCTTCTGGCTGAGCACCGGGCGCCCCGCAAAGGCCTTCAGCACCACCTTCTCCGCTGCCGCGGTGACTTCCGCGTCGCCGTAGAAGCGCACGTTGACGCTCCACCAGCCGATGTTGAAGCGCTTGCGAATGGCGTCGATGACACTGTCCGGCAGCGCGCCGGGCTTGTCATACCAATCCTTGCGCGTGGTCAGGGCGGATGCCGCGCGCAGCCAGTTGCCGATGGAGGGCGACTGCTGCAGGGTGCCGCTGCGGCGCAGGGGCGCGATCACATCGACCACCCATTCCAGGTCTTCGGGTCTGTCGAACTCCATGTCGAAGCCGCGCAGCGATTCGGGTTCCGGCATCAGCCACAGTCCCAGCTTCGTGACGACACCGAAGTTGGACTGCACGAACATCTGGTCCCACGCGGGGCCGAAGCCATAGCGGTAGAGCTGCCAGGTGGGCGCATCGTGCATGGCGCCCATGCCGGTGCGCACCAGATCTCCGTCGGGAAGCACGACCTCCATGCCACAGATCCTGGAGGTGTGATCGCCGTAGGTGGTGTAGCCGACGCCGCGGTCGAGCGCGTTGCCGGCCACCGAGCCCCAGCTGTTGCCGGGCACGGACAGCCACAGCGGGATTTTGTGCTGCTGCAGGTAATCGTAAAGGTCATAGAAACCGACGCCGGGTTCGACCAGGACGGTCCCGTTCGCCACGTCGACTTCGATCTTCTTCATGCGCGACAGATCGAGCACCATCGAGCCGCTCAGCAGGGGTGCCGCTGCCCCGTAGCCGAGGTTCTTGCCGCGGCTGATGGGCCACAGCGGAATGCGGAACTTGCCGGCGATGCGCACCAGCTCGCGCACCTCCTCGGTCGTGATCGGCGCCAGTGCGCCGGAGGCCAGATGCGTGCGCCCGTCGAAGGAGAAGAAGTCCGCGTAGGAATCGCGGTCGGCGTCGGTGGTGAGCACCCACTCGCTGCCGATGGCCCTAGCAAATTCAGCCGTTGCCAAATCAAACTGACGTGCCGAAACCCCGGGTGGAAAAATCGGTGCAGCCATCCACGCCCCCTCTTGTTATGCTCTGGTAACTTATCACAGGAATTCCATTCGAGGGCGTGGCGAATCATGAGCGGATCGATGACCCGGCGTGGGGTTCTGACCGGTGCCGCCGCAATCGCGGGCATGACGGCACTACCCCAGTTCCTGAACGCACACACCGCCATTGCCCACGTGGTGGTTGATGAGCGCCTCGCGCAATCTGCGCAGTTCGCCCGCGGGGTGGCGGCGACCCGCGTGCATGCGGTCGGCGCCCTCGATGATCTGTGCAGCCGCTGGTACACGCAGCTGCGTGCCGAAGTACTGGCCGACGCCGGCCATATTGCCGGGCTCACGACCTGGATGGACTATGTGGTGATGCGCAGTTGCGCTGCGGAAATCGCTTATGTCGGCGCATTCCATGCCGAACATGTGCCGCTGGGCACGGCGGGCCTGGCTCATGAGGTCACCGCCCATCCGGATCTGCTGTTAGCGCTCACCCGACTGGCACGGCCGCAGGATTGGGCCCGGACCATGGGAGAGGCGCTCGCTTCCGGCGCGCATCTGCGATCGCGCCATGTTCCAGGGGAGGTTTTCAGCGGCACCAGTGCCACCAGCGCGGGGCACATGCGCATGGTCACGTGGGTCTTTTCGCCGCGGGTTTGACCGCCGGTATTACGTTCGAGGGGGGGGCATCATGAAGCGAGTGAATCCGGTCGCCACCGCGTGGCTGACCGCAGTGTTCTTATGTGCCTGCACGTCCCTGGCCGGTGCGCAGGGCGCCCGTACTGACAATAGCTGGCAGGGCGCGCGACTGGGATTCGTCGGGCGGGCGGTCAAGGACCTGGACCGCTCGGTGGCGTTCTACAAAATGCTTGGGTTCACCCAGGATCTGCAAGCGAATCCGGCGTGGCGCACGGATCCTGTGGTCGAAGGGCTGTACGGGGTCAAGGGCATCACGACCCGCATGGCCAAGATGTATGTCGTCAATTCCGATTCCGGGCAGCACTTCGTCGTGTACCTGCGCGAAGTGAAGGGCATCAAACGCACCGATCGCAGTGACCATACCGCCTGGGATCCGGGTGTCACCCACTTCGGACTCATCGTGGCAGACGCGGATCAGGTGTGGGCCAATCTGCAGGCGGCCGGGCTGCTGCACGCGCGCTCCTGGGGCGGCAAGCTGATTGCACCGCCGGGCCAGACCAAGGGCATGCTGGCCTACATCACCGATCCGGACGGCCTCGACATCGAACTCATCAATCAGCGCCCGGCGACGCCGGCTCAGAACGGCAGGCCTGCGCAGCCGGCATGGTTGCCGGGCGTGAGCCACATGGGCGTGGTGATTCTTGATTCGGACAAGTGCAAGGCATTCTACAGCGGCACGCTGGGTGGGCAGTGGCCTGCGACCCCGTCTGCCTGGCTGCAGGGTGACTTCTATGACTCGGCGGTCGGTGGGCACGGCAACATACTGCGGTTCTTCAACGTGTCCTTCCCGCAGGAAATTGCGCCCACGCTGCGCATGAACCTGGAACTGGTGGAGTTCCAGAATCGCAAGACCCCCGTGCGCCCCTCCCGAATCACGGACATGGGCGTGGGCTACATCGGCATCCAGGTGCAGAACCTCGATACGACCCTGCCGCAGGTGATCGCCGCCGGTGCGACGCTGGTTTCCAAGCCCGGCATCATGACTATGCGCAGCGGCACCCGCGAGGTGATGGTCCGCGATCCGGACACCGGCGTGTTCCTGGAGTTGTTCGATCAGCCGCCGGCCAAATGAGGCGGTAGCGTTAGCGGGCCAGCAGGGGCGGTTGCCGTTGCGCGAACGCGCGATTCAGAAATTTCCGGGCGGGTCGCTCCAGCAGGTAGAAGCTCGCGATCCCGCACACGAGACCCCCGGCGAGTAGCAGGCATCTGTCCAACGTCAGGCTCTTGTTGAGCAATGCCGTCCAATAAAAGGGCTGTTGCCACAGATAAAACGAGTAGGACAGCATACCGACCCAGGTGAGAAACCGGTTCGAGAGCGCCTTCAGGAACCAGCCCGCAGCGCCATCCAGCGTACAAACACCCAGCGCCAGGAGCGCCGTGCCCACGGTATAGCTGGCGGCCCACGGCAGGCGAGCCATAAACATCGACGCGCCCAGGACGACGCATACCAGTGGCAGCACCCTTGGCATTTTCCTGAAGTCGATGGCGTGGTATTGGCGGATTGCGAGATAAATGATCACCGACATCAGAATCGATGCCACATGCGTATCGGTGCGCCAATAGCCTTTGAACCAGTCCTGCTTCAGGACAACACTGCTGATCACTCCATCAGCCATTGATACCGCGGTCAATGCGCAGAGGATCGGCAATACCGGCCACTTATATCGGCGCGCAACGAAGGCGATGAGTCCGAGAAGCACATAGGCGTGTTCCTCGATGCACAGTGACCAGACATGATCAAGCGCAACCGCCCGATGCCCGAGAACGGTGGCGTAGTTATACGTAAACGTCAGGGCCGTCAGGATGAACGCGGGCTTGAAATGCAAAGGCGATTGCGCGGTAGCGAGAAATATCAGGAATACGAAGCCGGTCATCGCCGGATAAATTCGCGAAAAGCGTCGCCGGTAGAACTTGGGCAGGGCCGTCTTTTCAACGAATAAAATTTCGGCCATCAAACGGCCGCTGAGAACGAAGAACAGTTCGACGCCGAGTTGAGCAATGTTCAACTCGCGTACGAAAAAGTGACCGATCAGAACGCAGATGAGCGAAGCTCCGCGCCATCCGTCAAGGTATTGGATTCGCTCCGCTCCGGGAGTCTCAATCGGAATTGCAGTACGTCCAGGTCGCGGCAAATCGCGCGCAATCCTGGCGGGCTCGTCAAGAATTATAGTCGACACTTGTTTTCCTTCGTGGCCGGCCCTCTTAAGGGGTGGTCCGTCATTGATGTTAGTGCATCGCGGCCTTCGCCGGCGTGATCAATTTTCAAGGATGGTGTTATGTCTGGTGGCTAACTCGCAATCAGACTTAACGCAATGGGCGCATGCGCGAAATTAATTCCACGGATCGGCGAATATCTTTTCACTGGCCGTGAAATGACGGAGACTGGAATCAATAGACCTGAGCAGTTAACAGGCGCGAACAGAAGATTTTCATGCAAAAGCCAAGCTCTGGCAAAAGCAGCGCGGACCTTGATGCGCTGACAATTGCCCGCTACCCGGCCGCGATCGGTGTCGTGTGGTTTCACTTCGGTCGCGCCCAGCTGCCCCTCATTCCTCACTGGCTGGGAGGGTTCATCGTCAGCGGCTATGCCGGAGTGACTTTCTTCTTCGTGCTCTCCGGATTCATCCTGACTTATGTGTATCACTCGCGCGAGCTTCGCGACCCGGTGGAGCTGCGACGCTTCGCGGCGCATCGCGTTGCACGCATCTATCCGGTCTATCTGCTGGCCTGGGCGCTGTACGGGCTGGTGAGCCCCCCTCACCAATGGATTGGGGTGCTCGTGTGGGGCGCCCTCTCAGCGACCTTGCTGCAATCCTGGGTTCCGAACGCGCCGCCGAACTGGAATTGGCCAGGGTGGTCGCTCTCGGCTGAAGCATTCTTCTATGCCTGCTTTCCCGCGCTCTTGTGGGCTTCGCGGGGCGCGCGACCAAAAGTTCTGTGGTCGGTGTTGCTGTTGTTGCTGATCGCGAACACGGTGTACATCGAGCTGATACACGAGGTGGGTAACCACATTATCTTGCGCAACACGCATCTGGCGACAACCGCGCGTCAATACCTGTCTTATTTGCCCTTGCTGCAGGGGCTTCTGTTTGCCATGGGCGTCGTTCTGGGTCGATTGTTTCTCGCCCTGCGCTCGCGGCTGGTTCTGTCGCCCTGGGTTGTCGCGGCACTCGTGGCGGCCATAGTGGCGACACTGTCGGTGCGTGTTGATTTTTATCCCGGCGAACGGCGTGACATGCTTCTGGCGCCTGAGTTTTGCGCCCTCGTATTGGTCCTGGCCAATATGAGAGTCCCCGCCGGTTGGCTCACGAATTGTGGGTTGGCGCTCGGCAGGGCCAGTTATGCGGTCTATATCCTGCAGTTTCCGCTCTGGATACTCCTGGACAGGCTCATCCATTTCTCCGCGCCACCCCTCATCGAGATCACAGGCTTCTGTGTCGTACTGACCGCGACCTCATTGTGCGTCTACCGATTCGTGGAAAGGCCGGCCGAACTGTTTATCCGCTCTAATTTTGCGACAACGCCTGTGAAAAAACGCGTGATTGCGATGTCCTAGCTGCGGTAGCTGATGACGTTCATCCGCACCACGAGCCCGCCGCCGGCCGAATGCGCTGCGGCCTTACGAACACTTGCCTACCTCATGGCGATTGGCGCCATCATTGGACCGGACCGTCAGTCCTGAACGGTAAAGCCGGCAATCCTTCCTTGTTGTAGACGTTGCCGTCAGGCGTATTCATCCAATCATAGCGCACAGCGACCGGGCGTCTGACGTTCTCGGCATAGACCAATATGCTATCGCCTTCCTGCCGAGCCTGCGCCCAGATAAATTTGCCGTCGGCTGCGGCAATTTCGAACCCGCGCAGATATCCATACTGATCCTTAATCATAAGACCAGACCCGAGACTTGAAAACTTGATCCGGATTGCGTCTCCTTCAATTTCCATCGATTGGTACGTGGGACCCGAGTCGACAATGTTTTCACCGTAAACGGTCTTGGCGGCAACCAAGGCCAATCGGTGCGCCACGTCTTGTTTGTCTTTTGGATGGACATCCAGTGCGTCACCGACATCAGCAGCGGTGGCCATCCCGGTATGTGGAACCGATAGCGCCATGCTCTGCGCCTCCCGGAGTTCCGCCCACCGATAGTCGGCAGGATCAGGTCCGTTTGGTTGAAATCCCGCGAGCTGCACGAACAAGAATGGGAATTCATAGCCCCAATGGCTTCGCCAATCTTTGATTAACGCTGGAAAAAGAGCTCGGTACTGGCTGGGGCGAGCGATGTTCGATTCGCCTTGGTACCAAATAACTCCTTTGATTGTGTAAGGCGTGAGTGGTGCGACCATTCCGTTGAAGAGTGTCATTGGGGACGGATCGGTTTGCAGCGGAGTCGCATCGCCTGAATCGCTTTGTTTCAGAGAGGCGATGGCCTGATCAAATTCCGGAAACTGCTTTAGCGCGCCTGCGCTCATCCACGCTTCTGCCACGGTGCCGCCCCAGTTTGATTCGATCAATCCGATGGGTACCTGATACCGTTGGTACATTTCCCGGCCAAACAGAAAAGCCACAGCTGAGAAGCTGCCCACGGAATCCGGAGTGGCAGCGAACCATGTGTCGGCTTCGACGTCAGTTTGCGGCTCGACAGCGATTTTGTGATGAAGCTTGAATAGCCGGATTGCCGGGTAATTGGCCCCCGCGATTTCCTTGGCAGCATTTGGGACGCCGCCAAAATCGTGGACGTCATCGTGCTTCAGAGGGAATTCCATATTCGATTGTCCGGACGCCACCCAGACGTCGCCAAGTAGAATATTGTGTATCGAGAGACGGTTCCTTCCGCTCACCGTCATTTCGTAAGGACCGCCAGCCTTAAATGGGCCTACAAACATCTCCCATCGCCCTTGTTGGTCTGATTTGGCTGTCGCCTTCGCGCCGCGGAACGCGATACGAACTACTTCGCCGGGCGCCGCCCAACCCCATAAATGTATCTTCGCATCTCGCTGCAACACCATGTTGTCACCGACCAGCGCGGGCAGACGTACGTCGCCCCAGGTGACCCTGCTGAGTAGTCCGCTGAGCAGGATAATCAAGACAGTTCTCGTGGGCGTGGCGAGCATTTCTATTCCCGATCGTTTTGTTGGTATTGCTTGGCGAGTGACTGCGAGTTGTGATCCATGGCTATCATATTCTACCGTCCTACTACAATGCTGTGCCTGTAAGCGGGCCAGCCGCAGTGATGTCGCCCCTACCAGGGCGCGGGTTTGTAGTCCTTGAGGAACTGGCCCCACACGTGGGCGCCGCTGCGATGGCCGTCGAAAATGGGATCGACGATACGGGCCGCCCCATCGATGATGTCCAACGGCGGTGCGAAGCCCAGTTCCGCCTTGCGGGCCGCATGCACGGCAGGGTCTTCATCCGTCACCCAGCCGGTGTCCACGGCGTTCATGTGGATGCCGTCCCGGAGATAATCCGGGGCGCTGGTCCGGGTCATCATGTTCAAGGCAGCCTTGGCCATGTTGGTGTGCGGATGCCGCTCGGTCTTGGTGGTGCGGTAGAACTGGCCTTCCATTGCACTGACGTTGACGATGTGCTTGTGCGCGCCTGATGTCTGCAGCATCAGCGGCTTCAGGCGCGCATTGAGAATGTAGGGTGCGATGGCGTTGACCAGATGCACCTCCAGCAGTTCCGGCGTGTCCACTTCGTGCAGCCGCAGTCGCCAGCTGTTGACCGCGCGCAGATCCACTTGCTGCTGGTCCTCATCGTAACGATGTGCGGGGAACAGTTCCTCGCTGCGCACCAGTGACCCGGCAGGCGCGGACTCCTTCTCCAGCAGATGCGCGAAGAAGGCCGCGGGGCGGCGCACCGTCTGGCAGGCGTTATTCAGGATGTAGTCGAGGCGGGGCAGGCGCTCGAGCATGCAGCGCGCGAAGGTCTCGACACTGGGGGAATGACGCAGGTCCAGCCCATGAATCTGCAATCGTTCCCGGAACTGCGGATAGTCCGCCTCCTGCGCATAGCGTTCGGCGGCGTCCACCGGGAAGCGGGTGGTGACGATGACATGGGCCCCGGCACGCAATAGCTTGAGGGCGGCCTGGTATCCGATCTTGACCCGGGCGCCGGTGATCAGGGCGTAGTGCCCGGCAAGGTCTGCCGTCTGCCCGCGCTTGGTGTAGTTGAAGTCGCCACACTCGCGGCACATCGAGTCGTAGTAGCGATGGGTCAGGGTAAAGGGTTGTTTGCAGACGTAGCAGTTCAGCGCCTGTCCGAGCGTCGGCTCCGGTGCCGTGCCGTCCGTGAGCTGCGGTTCCGGGAGCCACAGTGGGGTGTAGCGGGTGGCGCGGCGCTGGACGCGCAGGCCGGTGCGGTCAATGAGCTGCCGGTCGCGCTCACGCGCTGCAGCGCGGTCCGCGCGGCGGAACGCCTTGGCCATTTTAACCAGATCGTGGCGTTCCGGTTTGGCGACGAGGCCGGCCAGGGTCAGCAGTTCCCGCCGCTGTTGCGCTGACAGATGCGTCAGCAGCGAGCGGTCGGCCTCGATGGCGCGCAGCACGTCGATGCAGGTGCGTACGTCGTCCGCGGCGAGTATCGCGCGGGGTGGGTCAGAGGTGTCCATGGCGGCATTGTATGATGGGCGTCTGCCAGGAGGCGCTTGCGTGAGACGGCCTTTGATCAAGGAGCACAGATAAATGGACCGACCGCCACTGCCGCCCTTTACGCGCGAGAGCGCCATCCAGAAGGTGCGTATGGCCGAAGACGCCTGGAATTCACGCGATCCGGCGCGCGTGGCGCTCGCCTATACGACCGACAGCCGCTGGCGCAATCGCGCGGAATTTGTACAGGGGCGCGAGGCCATCGAGGCCTTCCTGCGCCGCAAATGGGACCGGGAGCTGGACTACCGGCTGATCAAGGAGCTTTGGGCATTCGCGGACAACCGCATCGCCGTGCGTTTCGCCTATGAGTGGCACGATGATGCCGGCCAGTGGTTCCGCAGCTACGGCAATGAGAACTGGGAGTTCGACGCCCACGGCCTGATGCGCATCCGCATTGCAAGCATCAACGATGCGCCGCTCGCGGGCGCCGACCGTAAGTTCTTCTGGTCGGCCGGGCGCCGCCCGGATGACCATCCCGCACTCAGCGACCTGGGGTTCTAGCATGCAAATCCTGAAACAGATCATGGTTCTGGCAGCCTTGACGGTCGCGGCTCCGGGACTCGCCGCGGCCGATACGGTGCTGATCACCGGGGCGAACCAGGGCATTGGCCTCGAATTTGCGAAGGAGTACGCGGCGCGCGGCTGGACGGTCATCGCCACCCATCGTCGCGAGACCCCGCCCGAGGAGCTCACGAAACTCGCCGCTCAATATCCCAAGGTGCGCGTCGAGCGTATGGATGTGACGGATCCCGGCCAGATCGCGGCCCTCGGTGCAAAACTGAAGGGCGTCCCCATCGATGTCCTGCTGAGCAACGCGGGCCTGGTGCGAACGGATCCGGTCAACAAGCCCGGCGGCAACACCAATCAGATGTTCGGCACCCTGGACTACAAACTCCTCGATGACTTCATCCACACCAACGTGGCCGGCCCGCTGATGCTCACCGAAACCTTCATCGGCAACGTGAAGGCGAGCCATCAGAAGAAGATCATCGCCATCAGTTCAGCCGCAGGCTCGGTCTCGGTTCCCCCCTTCATGCCCAATGGCTCCCCCGTACCCGATCACTACTGGTACCGCATCAGCAAGGCCGCCCTCAACAGTGCGATGCGACTGCTGAGCGCCCAGTTCAAGGACGAGGGCGTCATCGTCGTGATGTTCCATCCTGGAGGAGTGCAGGTGGAAAGCTTCGGTAACGAGAAGTTGCCGGGTTTTGTGCCGCCTGCGGAGGCGATCGGCAAGATGATCAAAACCATCGATGGCCTGACCATAAAGGACAGCGGTCGCTTCATGGACAACGATGGCAAGGATCACCCGTGGTAATGCCGGTCAGGTCCGGGCGGGCTTGATGTTCGTGTTGAGACTGAACAGGTTGGTCGGATCAAACTGCGTCTTGATGCGCACCAGGCGCGGATAGTTCTCGCCGAAGGTGGCGCGTACACGCTGGTCGATGAGCTCGGAGTCGCCGTTGATGTAGTAGCCCTTGGTGAAGGGTTCCAGCCCGTCCCACACTTCGCGGTATGCCTTGCGGTCCGCCTCGGGCTGCGAGCGGCCCGCCCAGGAGTCGCCGAGAAGCAGACCGTACGCGGCCGTGCGGTTCCAGTAAGCCGTCGCATCCGAACGGATCCGCCCGACCGCGCCACCGAACTGGCCGAGGCTGGCGAAGCATTCCAGGGTGGGTGGAACCGCGGCGAAGCGCCGGACCAGCTCACCGAACAGGGCGTCGGTCGGCTGTCCGTGCAGGTAACCATGCCGCTCGAAACTGGCGGGGGCCTGGGGAACCGCCAGTGGCGCATTGGTCGGAACGCCCTGCGCTTTGAGGTAGCTCTGCACGCTCATCCGCTCGCGCAGCGTCTTGCCGAGCTTCATCAAGGGCGCAAGCAGCCGCTCTCCCTCCTTCGGGTCCCCGGCATGGAACCCGGACCAGGTGACCTGGCGTCCGCGTTCGTCGTTGGACAGTTCCACGCCCAGCGTCATTTCATCGGGCATGCCTGCGGCCAGGTCGGTGACCGCCCGCAGCACCTCCTGCGCGCGCTCGTACGGGTAGGAGCCATTGGCGGCGAGCACTTCATGGGCGAGGGGATGCAGGCGGTACTCGAGCTCCGTGACTACACCGAAGTTGCCGCCGCCGCCCCGGATGGCCCAGAAGAGATCAGGGCTGTCCTTATCGCTCAGGTGCCGCAGCTGGCCATCCGCGGTCACGATCTGCGCGGACACCACGTTGTCGATGGCCAGACCGAAGGGGCGCATCAGGCGGCCGATCCCGCCGCCGAGGGTCAGTCCGGTGATGCCGGTATCGGTGGCGGTCCCCAACGTCGTCGCAAGCCCCGCGGCCTGGGTCTTGCGATCGACCTCTCCCAGCAGCACGCCGCCTTGCGCCTTGATGCGCCGCCCCTGCACGTCGATCTGCACGTCCCGCATCAGCGACAGGTTGATCATCAGGCCGCCATCGCAGGCCGTGGCTTTTTCGACCTGGCAGTGACCACCGGCCCTGACCGCGGTCAGCAGGTCATGCGAGCGCGCGAACTGGACGGCTTTGATGACATCCTGCGCGCTGGCAGGCAGCACGATGAGCCCCGGATGACGGTCAAAGGCCGAGTCCCAGTATCTGCGCGCCGCGTCGTATCCCGCATCCTGGGGCAGAACCAGCTTGCCCTCGAGGCTGGCGCGCAGGTCCTTCAGGTCCGCGCCACTGAGCGCCATTGGTTTGCCCGAACCGCTGAGGGCGGGAAGGCTCGCCGGAATTGACCCCGCGGATTCCCCCTGCGCCCACAGCACGTGCGCTGGAACCAGCAGGCCGCCGGCAGCCGTGAGCGTGGAACGGACGAACGAGCGTCTGCCAATCTTCATTTAAGGACTCCCCGTTACCGGTAATGAAAAAGGCCGCTGTTGCAGCGGCCTTTTTCCCGGTCTTATAGTGACCGACTCCCCGGGCTAGTTGAAATGTGCCGTGAGCCGCGCATACCACTCGGCCGGCTCGTTGTAGGTGCCACCGACTTCGCCCGCGCCATAGTTGGGCGAACCTACGGTGATGTACCTGTCATCGGTAATGTTCGTGCCACCGACCGCAAAGTCGTACTTGTCGTCCGGCGAAATGTAATGCACTGACGCGTCGAGATTCCGGCTGGCCGGTCGGCGCAGCTGCGGGGTGTTCAGGGAGTCATTGAACATCTCGGCCGTGTACGTGAAGGCGGTAATGAAGCGCAGGGACGCCTGATTGCCGAGTACGAAGGTGTACTCAGGATAGAACGTCATCTTGTACTTCGGAGTCTTGGGCAGCTTGGCATCAAGTCCGATGCCGTTACCCGCGACCGTGCAGGCCGGCGGACCTGCGGGGCACACCGTCGAGCCGTCCGGCAGCGCTGACTGCGGGAAGTTCGCACCCGGGTCGAGCGAGGTGTAGTAGGCATCGATGTATGAGCCGGCGACGTTGAGCGTGAGCCCGCCGCCCACTGCCGCCTGCAGTTCAATTTCCGCGCCCTTGACCTTGGCATTACCGGCGTTGGTGTACACCGGGGAGATGCCTTCCTGGATGTTCAGCTGAATGCCGGTGAAGTCCGTGTAGTACAGGGCCGCATTGGCCTTGAGGTGGTGGTCAAACCACTCCGACTTCACGCCCAGCTCCCAGGTCTTGGTGTACTCCGGGGAGAACGTATCATCCTTGGAGCTGGCGGAGACCGCGGACAGGCGGGTCGTCCAGCCGCCGGCCTTGAAGCCCTTGCCCCAGCTCAAGTAGGCCATGGCATCGTCAGTGAAATGGAACTGTGCGGCCAGGGTCGGATCGAACACGTTCCAGGACTGGCTGTTGTCACCGGTCGGGAAGTAGCGCTCGACGAAGCCGCTGCCGAGCGGGAAGTAGCCGGGCAGAAGGGTCGGGGAGGGCGCGCCCGTTGCGGCCGTGAAGCCCGCGCAATTGGAGCCGAAGGGGAAGCAGTCCAGGTCGGCCTGACCGCCGATGAACTCTTCCTGGACATGGGTATAACGGCCGCCGGCAGTGAAGCTCAACTGGTTGTTGAGCTTGTAGTCCGCATGGATGAACGCGGCTTCATTCTTGTTGTTCGCGTCGTTCTGAATGTCGTACACGTACAGCAGGCTCTCGAACGGCACATAGTCGTGCACGAAGCCGGCTTCCTCGAAATAATACAGGCCGCCGACGTAGTTCAGGGAATTGTCCAAGGCCTTGCCGGCCAGCTGGAATTCCTGGGACACCTGCCACTGGTGCTGGTGGTCGGTCACTTCCTGCAGGGTTTCCGGCGTGCCATCGAGGTCCGTGCCGGTCTTCCAGACGATCTGCCGGTAGCCACTGATCGACTTCAGGGACAGCCCGTCATCGAGCTCGTGCGTCCCGGTGAGGGAGAAGCCAAAGTAGTTGTTGTTGGCGAAGTCCGGGCCGGTGGCATACGTCGTGTCGATGTCGCCGGTATTGGCGGCGGCCTCGTTGAAGTACAACCGCGGCGAATTCGAGCCGAGGTAGCCCGGCGTACCCATCAGCGCCGCATTCAAGGCCGGATTCGCACCGGGGATGGTGGTGCCGCCGAGCTGAACGTAGCCCGCGCCCAGCAGCGGCGCACCACCCGTCGACACGCCCGGCACGTGCGCCCGCGGCTGCGAGCACAGTGAGGCGAAGAACGGGGGGCCGCCGGCCTGTAGGACCGCATTCGTGATGGTCGCGGCCGTATTGCTGATGCACAGGTTGTACAGTGTCGAGAATGTCGAGGTATTCAGATTGCCTGAGAACACGCCCAGTACGTTGTACGGCAGTGCCGTCTGTGCCTGGCGGTTGTAGTCCGCCGTGAAGGTCACGGTGGTTTTGTCGGAGGCCAGCCACAGCAGCTTGCCGCGAACGGTCTGCACACCATAGCCGCCATAGTTGTCATTGGTCTCGTAACCTGCCTTGGGGTAGGCCGTCTGCGGGTCCACGACGAAGGAGGGAGTGCCGCTCGGGTACGGGACGACGTTCACATAGCCGTCGCGGTTCTGGGAGGAGACCGTGATGGACGAGAGCAATGTGTCCTTGATGAGGGGAATATCGGCTGTGAAACCGACGTCACGGCGATTCAGACTGCCCATCGTGACCTGGCCGGTGAACTTCTGTTCGTTGCCCGGCGTGTGGGTAATGATGCTGATCGCGCCACCTTCGGTGTTGGCACCGAACAGGGTGCCCTGCGGCCCCTTGAGGATTTCGACCCGGTCCACATCCAGCAGGTCCTGGTTGGCACCGATGGTACGGGCCAGGTAGACGCCGTCGAGATACACGCCCACCGCGGGGTTCAGGTTGAACGCGAAGTCATCCTGACCGACGCCGCGGATGGAGGCGGACAACACCGACCGGTCGCCGGAGAAGGGGGCGCCCTGGTCCAGATTGACGCCCGGCGTCAGGTCGCCGAGGGCGCGGACGTTGGTCAGGTTGCGCTGCTGCAGCGATTCGGCTGTGAACGCAGTAATGGCGATAGGCACGTTCTGAACGTTTTCGGAGCGGCGCTCGGCGGTGACGACCACCTCCTGCAGGGCGCCCGAATCGGTCGAGGCTGGGGCGGCCTCAGGTGCGGTCTGGGCAAAGGCGCCGCCTGCGCCCGTCGCCAGTCCGGCGATCGTCCAGAAGGCAAGTGTTCGGCTGCGCCGCGTCGTGGTGTCTTTCATCCTGCGTCCCCCTAAAACAACATCGTGGTGCTGGCGAGGAGTAGCAGTGCCGATCAGACCGCACTGGCCCGAAGTTTTCGGTTCCGCGGCATGTGTTGCGGTTCCGACCCCCCCTCCCTGGCGAGGCCGAAGCGTATCGCGGCGGTTAAATGTGCCGCGCGGATCACAGTGCAAAGAGATGCTCACAGTGCACCACACTCTGCAATAGTGTGGCAACTAACTTACATTGGCCGCGGCGGCGCCGTGGGCCCCCGCCGAACCCACCGTGAAGTGCCAGAGGTCTTGACGGATCAACGGTTGCGTCAGGCTTCCCGGACGGGGTCTAACTCTCCCGGAAACGGGTCCTATGGATCAATATGTTGTGTGCAAGCGACGAAAATAGCCCTGCAGGCTGAAATCCGGTACTGAATTGCCTTATAAGGAGTTGATAGCTCAATCCTGTATTGCATCTATTTCTGCCTCTGTGCCACATTCGGCAACATAAAGGGCATTACGAACGCTGGAGTCCAAGATGGGGGTAAGGGTGGACTTTGAGCGTCCCGGTCACTGGTCGACCGAGGGTGTCGACCAGCGCAAGGCGCTGGCGTTCTGGGTGGACACGGTCTGCGACCGGTTCCTCGAACTGGATATCGATACCCCTGTCCGAAGCAATTTCCGGGCCTGGATGGACCAGTTCGACTTCGGTCCGACCACGCTGAGCTTCGTCAGCGCTGCCAGCCAGCGTATCCATCGCACCCCGGCCCGGATCTCGCGCACCCGCTATCCCACCTTCTTCCTGGTCCAGTTCCGGATCGGCCATGGCCTGCTGCGCCAGCGCGGCAAGGAATTGCACGTACACGCGGGCGAATGCGTGCTGGTCGATGGCACGCAGCCGTACGACCTGGAGTGCCCGCTGGCCTCCTCCGCCGCGATCCTGCGCATGCCGGAGGACTGGTTGCGCCGCTGGCTGCCCAATCCGGAGAACTCGGCGGCGATGCTGTTCTCGCAGGGCGATTGGAGTTCGGCCCTGTGCGCGGCCATGGCCAGCCTGCGACTTGAAACCTGCAGTGACCTGGCGCTTCCCCGCAGCACGGTCGCCGAGCAGATTGCCTCGCTGCTGGCGCTTGCGGTAGGCAAGGGTGACGACGCGCAGCCCCCGCGCTCCCTCTTGAACGAACTCATGGTCACGTTGCGCGACCGTCTGGAGGAGACCGATCTGTCCCCGCTCCTGGTTGCAGCGCAACATGACATCTCCAAGCGCACGCTGCACTACGCCTTCGCGGCGGCCGGCACCACCTTCATCGAGCAGCTGATGAAATTGCGCCTCGAGCGTGCCCGGGAAATCCTAAGCGATGCGCGCCAGGCCGCGCCCCGGATCGAGGATGTCGCCACTCGCTGCGGCTTCACCGACCCCAGCCACTTCGCGCGTCGCTTCCGGCAAAAGTACGGTCACGCCCCCCTGCAGTACCGTCGCGCGATTCTTTAAGTCCAATCGAGACAATGGCAGGCCGGTTTGCGCGCTCAGACGCGCAGCGCGCTGCCGACGTGCCCCATAATTCGCTTCCCAACGCGCACGGACAAATCGATGGACATGCCCGCCAAAGCAAAGCAGTTTCCGCTGCCCAGCTCGCTGAAAGTTGTGCCCGGCACGGAGCGAGCCCAGGCAGCGTATCCGTACTACACCCAGTTTGAAGCCGCAGACGACCAGCGTTTCTGGTTCTACAACTCCATGCATTTCCCCGAGCCGATGTCGGCATTCGACATGGTCACGGCGGAGGCTGCGTACTGCGCCCTCGGCTCCGCCAATACCCGCGTGCACTGCCTGCCCACGACGCTGGGCATCGACCACCGCATCATCAACGGCCGGGTATACATCGGCGGCAATGCGGTCACCGACCCGGCGGAGATAGCCCGTCGGCTCGAGGAGTTCAAGCAGCGCGCCTTCTATTACTACGCCAACTGGGAGCGCCTCTACGATCAATGGCGCGACAAGATGATGGCGCTGATCCACTCGGCCCAGGCGCTGCCCACGCCGTACCTGCCTGATCTCGAGCCGCTTGCCAACGTGCACGCGGGCCGCGGCATCGCCGCCAATCACACGCTGTTGGATACCTACCAGAAGACCCTCGAAGGGTACTTCCGGATGTGGCACCACCATTTCGAGTTCCTGCTGCTCGGGTACGGCGCCTACCTGACGTTCTTTGACTTCTGCAAGAAGGCTTTTCCGGAAATCACCGACCAGACCATTGCCCGGATGGTGGCGGGCATCGAGGCGGAGATTTTCCGGCCCGATGATGAGCTGCGGCGTCTGGCGCGCTGCGCGGTGGCGTTGGGGATTGACCCGCATTTCGGCAAACAACTGTCGGCAACGCAGCTCATCGAGACACTGCGCACCGAAGGGGAAGCCGGGCGCGCCTGGCTCAAGGAACTCGAGGTTTCCCGCAACCCCTGGTTCAACATCAATGTCGGGGATGGCTTCTACCACTATCACCGTGCCTGGAATGATGACCTGTCGATGCCGTTCGCGAGCCTGCCGGACTACATCGAGCGGGTGAAGGCGGGTGAGACGCTGCACCGGCCCGTCGAGAAACTGCTCGAGGAGCGCAAGCAGCTCATCGAGGATTACCGGGAACTGCTGACCACGGAAGAGGAGCGCGCGGCCTATGACCAGATGATCGGGCTTGCGCACCGGGTGTTCCCGTACGTGGAAGGTCACAAGTTCTACTGCGAGCACTGGTACACCAACCTGTTCTTCAACAAGATCCGCGAGTTCGGCGCGCTGCTGGCTGAACACAAGTTCTTCGGCGACGCCGAGGATGTGTTTCAGCTGACCCACTACGAGGTTGAGTCCGCCATCATCGATCTCATGACGGCGTGGTCGAACGGCTCGCTCCCGCGCGGGCCCGGACACTGGCCAAAGCTGATCGCGGAACGGCGCGCAGCCATTCGCGAGTGGGCCAAGCATGAGACGCCGCCGGCTCTCGGGGTGGTGCCGGATGTGATTGATGATCCGGCCATCGTGATGCTGTGGGGCATCACGCGCGAGTCGCTGGACACGTGGCTGTCCAGCGGGGCGGATTCGGATCCGAATGAACTGAAGGGCTTTGCGGCCTGCCGCGGCGTGGCCGAGGGGACCGCGCGGATCGTCAAGAGCGTCGATGAGATCTCGCGGCTGCAGAAGGGCGACATCCTGGTGTGCCAGGTCACCAATCCGACCTGGGCGCCGATCTTCGGCAAGATCGCGGCGGCGGTCTCGGACATCGGTGGCTCGATGAGCCATGCGGCCATCGTCGCACGCGAATACGGCCTGCCGGCCGTGGTGGGTACCGGTAACGGCACGTCGCGGATCAAGGATGGGCAACGCATCCGGGTCGACGGCGGGCGCGGTATCGTCACCATTCTGGGCTGAGCGGACGACGCGGGCATGGCGATGAACGATTCGGAAATGGTCGGCTGGTTTGCCGAGCTGGGTCTTGCCGACCGGCCGCAGGTCGGCGGCAAGGGTGGCAGTCTGGGCGAACTGGCACGCGCCGGTATTGCCGTCCCGCCGGGATTCGTCGTCAAGACGGCGGCCTTCGAGCGGTTTGTGGAGTCCGCCGAAAAGGAGGCGCCGTTTCGGGCGCTGGTGGACAGCGTCGATGCGGACGACCTGGCGGCAGTCACGGTGCTGTCACAGCAACTGCGCGCCCGGGTCGAGGCCACACCGCTTCCGTCGCAGCTCGCGGCTGCCATCGAGCGCGCTTACGCCGCGCTCAACGAAACTCAGCAGGCGCCCGTCGCGGTACGCTCCTCGGCGACTACCGAAGATGCGGCCGATGCCAGTTTTGCCGGACTGCAGGACACGTACCTGTGGGTACAGAGTCTCGAACAGACGCTCGAGAAGGTACGCAGTTGCTGGGGCAGCCTCTATTCGGTCGAATCGATCACCTATCGGCGTCGCCACCGATTCCCCGAACGTGACGTCGCCATGGCCGTGGTCGTGCAGACCATGGTGGATGCGCGCACCGCCGGGGTCATGTTCACGCGCAGTCCGCTCACCGGCGACCGTTCGGTCATGGCCATCGAGGGCTCCTGGGGTCTGGGTTCCGCAGTGGTGGGCGGCGAAGTCACGCCGGATCGCTGGGTCATCGGCAAGATCACCGGGGAGATCTCGGTGCGCGAGATTTCGAACAAGCAGATCTGTCACGTGCCGCGCAACGAAGGGGGCATCCGCAGTGTCGCGGTCGATGAGTCGCAGCGCCTGCGCGCCTGCATGAGCGATGTGGAACTGGAGGCCTTGCGCCTCATCGGCCGCAAGGTCGAGCGGCATTACGGTCGACCGCAGGATATCGAATGGGCCGTGGATCGGCACAGCGGCGCCATCCTGCTGCTGCAGAGCCGACCGGAAACCGTCTGGTCGAGCCGGGAGACCGCGCCGGTGGGGCGGCCCGCGGAGGATCCGTCGCTGCACGTGCTGAAAATCTTTGGAGGCGTCAATCGATGAGTCTGACGGCCGCAGACGTTGCGGAAATCATGCGCCTGGTGGAGCAATCCGGCTTCGATGAACTGACGCTGGAGATGGAGGGCACGAAAATCAGCCTCAGGCGTGGTGTCGCTGCGAGCGGCGCGCCCTCGGCACCGGCCGCACCAAAGCCTGCGCCTGCAGCGCCGGTCGCGGCGGCAGCGGCCGCAGCGGTCGCAGATCCTGGCCTTAAGGATCTGCCGTCGCCGCTGCTGGGCACGTTCTATCGCGCTCCCAAGCCCGGAGCCCCCGCCTTCGTGGAAGTGGGGTCGCCGGTCGAGGCGGACACGATCGTCGGCATCATCGAGGTCATGAAGCTCATGAACACGGTGTGCGCGGGCGTTCGCGGAACGGTGGCCGAAATCCTGGTGGCAGATGGCGTGCTCGCCGAATACGGCGAGACGCTGATGCGCGTTCGCACCTCGGGCTGATCGCGCTTCGTGCGGCGCATACTGATCGCCAATCGCGGGGAGATCGCGGCGCGGATCATCCGTACCTGCCGCATCCTCGGCATCGAGACCGTGCTCGCGGCATCGGCAGCCGATCTCGACAGCGTGCCTGCCCGGATGGCGGATCGCACCGTGTGCATCGGGCCGCCGCGTCCCGCGGACAGTTACCTCAAGGTGGAGACGATCGTGCACGCCGCGCGCGCGACGCAGTCGGACGCCATTCATCCCGGCTATGGTTTTCTCTCCGAACGCGCCGCGCTCGCCAGGCTGTGCGAAGCCTCGGGCGTGGTGTTCATCGGTCCGACGGCCCAGCAGATCGATGCGGTCGGGGACAAGCTGCGCGCCCGCGCCGAGGCCGAGGCGGCGCAGGTACCGGTCGTGCCCGGCTGTGCCGTCACGGAGCTGGAGGAGGCCGTGGCTGCGGCCCGTACCATCGGCGTACCGCTGCTGGTCAAGGCGGTCGGGGGTGGTGGCGGACGCGGCATGAAGCGGGTGGATTCCCTCGAGCAGTTGCCTGCGACCCTGGAACTGGCGGCGGCGGAAGCCGGGGCCGCCTTTGGCGATGCGCGCGTGTACCTGGAGCGCTATGTTGCCAGCGGCCGGCACGTGGAGGTGCAGGTGCTGGGTGATGGCGAGGGTCGGGTGATCCACCTGGGGGAACGCGACTGCTCGACCCAGCGGCGGTACCAGAAGCTGGTGGAGGAAACGCCAGCTCCGGGACTGTCACGCGCGCTGCGCGAAGCGCTGCACGCCGCTGCCGTACGCTTTGCACGACGCCTGGCGTATCGCGGCGCGGGGACGGTGGAGTTCCTGGTGGACAAGGAACGTGACGGGTTCTACTTCCTGGAGATGAATGCCCGCATCCAGGTGGAACATCCGGTCACCGAAGCCGTGACCGGTGTGGATCTGGTCGCCGAGCAGATCGCCATCGCCAGTGGCGCGGGCCTGCGCCTGGCCCAAAGCGACATCCCGACCCGAGGCTGCGCCATCGAATGCCGGATCAACGCGGAGGATCCGGACCACGATTTTCGCCCGAGTCCGGGGCAGATCACCGCGGTGACGTGGCCCGTGCAGGAGGGGGTCCGGGTGGACACGCACATCGCGGCCGGGTCCCGGGTACCGCCGTACTATGATTCGCTCATGGCCAAGATCATTGCCCATGGGCCGGATCGCGCGGCCGCGCTGACCCTGCTGCGCCAGGCACTCGCCGCGACCCATCTCGAGGGTGTCCATTCGAACCTGGGTTTTCAGGCGCAGGTGCTGGCGGATGCCGAATTCGTGGCAGGTGGTTTCGACACGGGCTTTGTCGCCCGGCTTCTGGAGCGTCGGACATGAGTGACGTGCAACTGGTCGAGACATCGCTTCGCGATGGCAATCAATCGCTGTGGGCCGCGCTCGGCGTCGACACCGCCAATACCCTGACGATTGCGCCGGTGATGGACCGGGTGGGCTTCAAGGCCATCGATTTCACTACCTCCACGCACATGGGTGTGGCGGTGCGCTTCAAGAAGGAGGATCCCTGGGAGCGCATTCGGCTGATGGCAGCCGCAACGCCCAACACGCCGCTGCAGTTCATGTCGACGGGCTTCCGGTTCATCTCCTGGGAGACCGCGCACCCGCAGTTCATGGCGCTCGTATTCAAAGTGCTGGCGCGCAACGGCATCCGCCGTTTCTGCCTGGCGGATCCGATGAACGATGCCGATTCCAACACGGCCTGCGCGCAACTGGTGAAGCAGGGCGGCGGCGAGTATGTCATCGCGGCCCTGGTGTTCACCCTAAGCCCGGTCCACGACGACGCGCACTACGTCGCGGCTGCCCGCAAGCTGGCCGCGTGCCCGGATATCGATGCCATCTACATCAAGGATCCCGGGGGGCTGCTGTCACCGCAGCGCGCGCAGACCCTGATCCCGGCCGTGAAGGCCGTCATCGGCGCCAAACCGCTGGAACTGCATGCCCACTGCACCATCGGGCTTGCGGAGCATACGTACATGGATGCGCCCGGGTATGGCGTGAGCGTGCTGCAATGTGCCTCGGGGGCCGCGGCCGATGGCACCTCCAATCCGCCCTCGGAACGCATCGTCGCGAACCTGCGCGCGCTGGGCCACACCGTGCGCGTCGACGATGCGGCGCTGCGCGAGGTCAGCCGCTATTTTACGCGGCTCGCCCAGGCCGAGGGCCTGCCCATCGGGCAGCCGCAGGGCTTTGATGCCGCCTATCTGCAGCACCAGCTGCCCGGCGGCATGGTCGGCACCATGCGGCGGCAGCTGGGCGAGAGCCGCCTCTCGCACCTCGAGGGCGCCGTCATCGAGGAGATCGGGCGCGTTCGCGAGGAGCTAGGCTGGCCCATCGTCATGACGCCCTTTGCGCAGATCGTCATGACGCAGGCGGTCATGAACGTGACCAGCAAGGAACGCTACAAGGTGATACCGGATGAGGCCATCCGCTATGCCATCGGCCGTTTCGGCCGGCCCAATGTGCCCATCGCGGGCCACGTGCTGGATCGAATCGATTCCATGCCGCGCACCCGGGAGCTGCGGGCGGAACCGGGTATGCCTTCCATCGAGGAGCTGCGCCGACGCTTGGGACCGAACCTCTCGGACGAGGAGTTCCTGCTGCGCGCGACCATGCCGGCGGGGCAGGTCGATGCCATGCTGGCGGCCGGCCCCGCACCACGCCACTACAATCCTGAGTTGAAACCCGTCATGAACCTCATCAGGCAGCTCGCAGGCCGCCGGGAACTGTCCGCAGTCTCCATCGCCAAGCCGGGATTCAAAATGGAACTGCGCCGCCATGCGCGATGAGGGGTTGGCGGGCATCAGGGGCTTCATGTTCGACCTGGATGGCACGCTGCTGCTGAGCGACCGCTCGCTCGGCGGCTACGAAGTACTGCCAGGCGCAGTCGAGGTCCTGTCGCAACTCGCCGCGAAATCCGTGCCTTACCTGGTGCTCACCAACGGCAGCGCCTACCCCCCGCCGGAGCAGGCCAAGCGCCTGCGTGATCTGGGATTACCCGTTGCCGATGACCGCATGTTCACGCCCTCCAGTGTGGCCGCGGATGTGATGTCGCGACACGGCGTGCGGCGTACGCTGGTGCTGGGCAACCGTGGCGTGGGCTTCGCGCTCGAGCAGGCCGGGATCGAGACCGTGTTCACCGGGGAGCCGCGGGCGAGCGAAGTCGACGCGGTGTTCGTCGGGTGGCACCCCGAGTGTCACATGCGGGATATCGAGGCGGCCTGCCAGGCGATCTGGGCCGGCGCGAAGCTGTACGTGGCGTCCGATGTGCCGTTTTTCGCCACGCGGCAGGGCCGGAGCATGGGTTACTCGTACGCGATCGTCGGTGCGATCCGGCGCATGACGAAGGTGCCGATGATCCTCACCGGCAAGCCCTCACTGCATGCGATGCGTTTCGTGGCCCGCAAGCTCGGCATTCCCGTGCGCAGCGTGGGTGTGGTCGGCGACGATCCGGCCGTCGAGATCATCATGGCGCGACGCGGTGGCGCCACGGCCTTCGGTGTGACCACCGGTGTCCTGAAGCAGGAGGATTGGGAGCGGGAGACCGGCACGCGCCGGCCCCATTACGTGCTTGGCGATCTGCGCGATCTGCTGCACAACGGCGCGATCCCGGCCTAGCTTTACCAGGGCTCCGTGACACCGTCGTAGCGCAGGAATTTCCCGGTATCGGCGATCGTCACCCTGCCGATGGTGTGGATCATATTCTCGACCGTGAAGGAGGTCTTGAGCATCCCCTCGTACGTGTGGATCAGGTAGGCCTGATGTTCGGTGAGGGTGGGGCCCGGATTGAACATCACCACCGTCACGCCATCCTTCTGGGTCTCGGCGGCGACAATCTGCATTTCCCGGTTCAGCGCCGCCTTGCTCATGCGGTAGAACATAGCGCCCTTGCGCGGATGCGCTTCCCCGGTCAGGGTGCCGTTGCTGGAGCTGACGGCAATGATTTTCTTCTGGCCGCTGGCCAGCACATTCTTATAGAAGCTCTGTGACACGATCAGCGGGCCTTTGATGTTGACCGCCATGATGGTGTCCAGGAGCGAGTATTTGAATGTACCGAAGCTCTCTCCCGCATAGTCACCCGCGCACCCCTCGTCATCCCCGGCACACTTGGCCCGATCGTTGTAGACCCCCGCATTGTTGATCAGCACATCGATGGGCACGTCGGCGAGTTTCGCGGCCAACTGGTTTGCCTGATCGACGTTCGTGACGTCCAGACTCTCGATGCGGACTTTCGGATACTTGGCGGCCAGATCGGTGAGCGTCTTCGGCGGCTGCGTTCGGCGGTGGGTGGCAATGACGGTCCATCCCTGCTCGGCGTACTGCTTGGCGAATTCCAGGCCGATGCCGGAGTTCGCGCCCGTGATCATCACGGTGTCGGCCCGGGCGCTCAGCGGCGCCAGCAGCGGCGCGACGCACAGCAGCGCGGCGCTCAGTCGCAGGGACAGATCTCGAAGCCATTTTTTCTGCATCAGAGCGCTCCGGCGGTGGGTTCATTTGAGGATCAGGGACAGGTCGATCGAATCGCCCATGGCCCTGTACCCTGCATCGTTGGGATGCAGGTGGTCGGTATCGTTATAGCGTCTGTCGAAGGCCAGGGGATTGTTCTGGTCGGCGACGATGGGTGCAAAGTCGATGACGCCGTCGAAGGCGCCGCTGCTGCGAATCCAGTGATTGAGCGCTTCGCGCACCATCTCCCCGGCCGGTGAGGAATAGCCCGCGCCCTGGTAGGGGGTCAGCGTTGCGCCGATGACGCGCACGCCGTGCTCATGGGCACGGGCGATGATCTGCCGGTCCGCACTCTCCAGGGCGTCGGCGGTCACCGATTCCACGGATGTCAGTGAGCCTAAGCCCACGCCGATATCGTTGATGCCTTCGAGCAGGATGATGACCTTCAGTCCCGGCACACTCAGCACGTCCCGGTCCAGGCGTGACAGGGCACTGGGTCCGAGGCCATAGCGCAGCAGGCGGTTGCCACCGATGCCCGCGTTGACGACGGCCCAGTGCTGGGTCGCAAGGCGCTCCGCCAGGCGATCGGGCCAGCCGCGGAACGCGTTCGCGGTGGAAGCCGAGCCTTGCGTGATGGAGTCGCCGAGCGCCACGACCACGCCCGTCGGAGCGGTCGCCTGAACCTCGACCAGCGTGACGTATGGGGGAATGCGCATCAGTCGCGCACCCGGCAGGGTGGCTGCCGCGGTGAAATCGCCCGGCTTGCCGGCAACGTACTGGAACAGCGTCCGCGGGGCGCGCGTGGGTATCGGGCCAGGCAGGTAGGTCGAGATATACAGCTTCTCGAGCGCGCGGGTCGGCAGGTCGATCGGATCGCTCAGCACCGGCGCAGCGGCGGGCACGATCACTGATGATTGTCCATCGAACGTCACGACGTGATCGCTGCCGGCGACGACGGCACCATCGGTCCCTGCTTCGCCGACGTGAATGGCGGCCAACGGCAGCGCATCCGCGCTGTTCTCATTGGAAAACCGCAGCCGCAGCCGCGTGCCGCCCTGGGACACGCGCACCACCTGCCGCACGGTCAGATTGCCGAGGTCCGTGGTGGTCGTGTCCACCGGCACGTTTCCTGGATTATCGATCCCCGCGGTCGGTCCGACCGGGCGGGGCGGCGGCGGCGGCGGCGCCGGTGCTGCGAACACCCCCAGCGGCGTCGGCCCGGGCGGTGGTGGTGGCGTCGCTGCTGCCGGCATGGGGGTCCCGGGCGGCGGCGTCAGGACCACATAGCCCCAGGACCCGATCCAGTTCTCGCTGGCCGGCCGTGGCGCGGCGCTCGCTGCGACCTGCAGCAGCAGGCTCACGCCCGCCGCTCCGATCAGAATCCGTCCGACTCTGCCCATGGCTTCCCCCTAAGCTGTTGATTGCGCAATCAGCGCAGGACCCAGAAATCCGCTCCGAGTCGTGCCTCGAGCTTGCCGAGCAGTTCGCGGTGGATCTCCCGCACCCGCCCCGGAGTGATGGCCTCACTGCGCGCCACTTCCTCGATCCTGAGGCTGGTCTTGTCCTCGTACAGGTGCTCGCCGGCGAGGCGGGCCCGCGCGTCATAGGGCCAGATGAAGGCCTGGCGGCTCGCGACGTGATACAGCCGATCGGGATGATCGACCGAATAGCCGAGTTGCCTGAGAATGGCGCCTTCGGCCAGCTGGTGGAAGGTGATCTCGTCGCACACCCCCCAGTCGGCGACGGCCAGGCGGTCATCGGAATGCCACAGCACCGCTTCACCGACGCTATTGTAAAAACCAAGCACGCCCGTCTTGCCTTCGACCACCCCGGGCTTGGTGCCCCAGCTCACGCGATAGACGGGGTGCTCCACCACCATGTCGGCTTTCAGGATTTTTTCGTACTCCCCCGCGCCTTCCAGGTGCACATGGCGCCAAAAATTCAAGAGAATGGCGCGATGCAGCGGGTTGGTGGTCTGTGCCAGCAGCTTCTCGGTCGGGTGCATGCACTCATAGACCTGTTTCTCGAAGCGATTCATATGGAGCCCCCCTTTTCGCCCTGCGTTCTGCCAGCATAGCAGCCGTGAGATTGGGGGAGGAAACGTGGCAACGACATTTGATCTTTCAGGCAAATCCATCCTGATCACCGGCGCCGGACGGGGTCTGGGCCGGGCACTGGCCATCGGCGCCGCACAATCCGGCGCGAGGGTGACCGCATTTGACGTGGATGCGCCGTCGCTGGTCGAGCTGCGCAAGGCATCGGACGCGATCACGACCCAGGTGGTGGACGTGGTGGACCGGGGTGCGTTCATGGATGCCGCCGCCCGCCTCGGCCGGATCGACGCCGTGGTCAACAACGCCATGCTGATCCGCTACGACGCCATCGAGGCGGTCGATGATGCGATCCTGGACCGGATGCTGGCAATCGGCATCAAAGGCGCCGTGTGGGGTGTGCAGGCCCTGCTGCGCCACATGGATCCGGAAGTCGGCGGCGTGATCCTGAATCTCGCCTCACCGGTTGCGGAACGGGGCTTTCCGAACACCGCGGTCTACAGCATGGTCAAGGGCGCGATGGGCACGTTCACGCGCACCCTGGCCGCCGAGCTCGGTCCACGCAAGGTGCGGGTGAATGCGCTGGCGCCCGGTTCCATTCCCACGCCCGGCGCCGTCGCGATCACGCCGCAGGCCGAATACGAGCGGCGCGCGGTGAACATCCCGCTGCGCCGCATCGGGCGCGACGAGGATGCGACCTATGCGTCCTTGTTCCTGTTGAGTGACGCGGCCTCGTTCATCAGCGGCGACATCCTGCACGTGGATGGCGGGTTCCTGGCCTCGGCCTAGCAAGCGGCTGTCGTGAGCAATCGTATCTACGCCGTTCGCTACGGCCATCTGGACCGACTCAGTCACCACAACTTCCTGGGCGGTGATGACCACGCGCAGCCGATGCCGCTGGACTATTTCGTCTGGGTGATCCGCTGCGGCGACCGTACCATCCTGGTCGACACCGGTTTCGATGCGGCCGCGGCTGCCCGGCGCGGCCGCACGCTGCTGCGCCCGGTCGCCGCGGGCCTCGCCGCCATCGGTGTGCAGGCCGATGAAGTGCAGGATGTCGTGATCACGCACATGCACTACGATCACGCGGGAAATGTCGCGCTGTTTCCCAAAGCCCGGTTCCACGTGCAGGACGCCGAGATGGCATATTGCACCGGTCGCGCCATGACGCACGCGCATCTGGCGGGGCCATTTGATGCTGAAAATATCGCGGACATGGTGCATCGCATCTTCGACGGCAGGGTGGTATTCCATGCCGGGGACGCGCAGTTGTACCCTGGAGTGAGCTTGCATCACCTGCCCGGTCACACGCTGGGACTGCAGGCGGTACGTGTGCAGACCGCGCGCGGTCCGGTGGTCCTGGCATCCGATGCCATCCACTTCTGGGCCAATCTCACGCGCGAGACGCCGTTCCCGATCGTCGCGGACGTGGTCGGGTACCTGGAAGCGCTGCGCCGGTTGCGCACGCTTGCCCCGTCCGTGGATCACATCATTCCGGGTCATGATCCGGGTGTGCTGGCGCGTTTTCCGGCGGAGCCGGACACTGAAGACATCGTGCGCCTGGATCTGGCGCCTACTGTGCGGGGAGTGACATGAGCGAGTGTGGATTCATCGGACTGGGTCGCATGGGCGGTGCCATGGCGCGGCGCCTGCTCGCCGCCGGTCATCAGGTAGTGGTGTATGACCCGAGTCCTGCCGCAGCCGAGGCGCTGGCGGCGCAGGGCGCCACCGTCGGTGCCACTGCGCGCGCCGTCGCGGATGTCGCGCCGGTGGTGTTTCTGAGCCTGCCGAATCCGCAGATCGTCGAGGACGTGGTGCTGGGCGCCCAGGGCATCCGCGCGGGCCAGCGGCTGCAGGTGTGCGTCGACCTGTCGACCTCCGGTCCGGAGACTGCCGTGAAGCTCGCGGCGGGGCTCGCCGAGCGCAATATTGCCTCGCTGGAAGCGCCGGTCTCCGGTGGCATCAAGGGTGCGCGCGAGGGGACCCTGGCACTGATGATTTCCGGTCCGCAGGCGACCTGGGAGCAGGTACGGCCGCTGCTGGAAATCTTCGGCAAGCCGTTTTTCATGGGTGCCAAGCCGGGCGCGGGTCAGACCATGAAACTGGTCAACAACCTGCTCGGCGCCTGCGCGATCGCGATCACGGCCGAGGGCATGACCCTGGGTGCGAAGGCCGGACTGGACCCAGCCCGCATGATCGAAGTACTGAACGTTTCCAGCGGCCGCAGCAGCGCCACGCAGGACAAGTGGCCACGCTCGGTGCTGCCACGGACCTTTGATTTCGGGTTTGCCTCGGGGCTGTGCCTCAAGGACGTTCGTCTGTGCCTGGCGGCCGCGCAGGCATTGCAGGTGCCGCTGGGCGTCGGGCCGGCGGTCTGCGATCTGTTGCAGCGCACGGTCGCTGCCCTGGGCCCCGACTCGGATTTCACGGCGATGGCAAAAATCGTCGAGGCCGACGCCGGACTTGATCCGGACCGGTCCGCTTGAGCCCAACAGTTATTTTGCAAGAGGTCGTCGTTATGAGCAGTGAGCTTTTCGATAAGGGTCTGAAGATTCGTACCGAGGTGCTGGGGGAGGCCTATGTCAAAAAGGCCCTGGCCGGCATGGATGATTTCAACAAGCCGTTGCAGGAGCTCGTGACCGAGTATTGCTGGGGCGCCGTGTGGGGACGCGAGGGACTCAAGCGCAGCGAGCGCAGCATGCTCAACCTCGCCATGATCAGCATCCTGAACCGTCCGCACGAGCTCAAGGCGCATATCCGTGGTGCGCTGACCAATGGCGTGACCCGCGCGCAGATCTGCGAAGTGTTCCTACAGGTGGCCATCTATGCGGGGGTGCCGGCGGCGGTGGACAGCTTCCGCATCGCCCGCGAGACCTTCGCGGAAGTCGACGCGGCCTGAAGGCCTCGTGTTGCATTGGCAAAGGGCCGGGCATACCCTCATCGGCCCTTCGTAAGCTCTGGATATTCAAGGTGGGATTATTGTGACAGCTCATTCCGGATTCGACGCCAGGCGCCTGGAATTCCTTACTGCGGCGGTTGAGCGCGACATCGCAGCCGGCCAGTACTTCGGCGGGGTCATCAGCGTGCAGCGCGGCGGCGAGCGCGCCTATCACAAGGTGTTCGGGCACAGCAGCGAGAGCAAGGAACGCGCGGTCGCCGATGATTCGGTGTTCAGCCTGTTCTCGGTGACCAAGGCCTTCACCAATATCCTGGTGTTCCAGGCGATCGAGCGCGGCCTGCTGACGCTCACGACGCCGCTCGCCAAGATCATCCCGGAGTTCTCCGGCGGGCTGCGCGAGCGCATCACCATTTTCCACCTGCTGACGCACAGCACCGGTCTGCCGAGCCTGTTCGAGGCGCGCCCGGGCATGTACATCGATGTGCTGGCGGACACCATTGCCGCGATTGTCGAGGTGGCGCTGCCCATCGAGGCGGCGGGGCAGAGCGTCGGTTATGCACCGCTGTTCAACCACGCCCTGCTGGGTGAGGCGGTGCGGCGCGTGGATCCGAAGCAGCGCTCCTACAAGGAGATCCTGCACCAGGATCTGTTCGATGCGCTGGGGATGAAGGACACGGCCATGGGGGTGCGGCGTGATCTGAAGCCGCGACACCTGGTGCCGGAGTTCCGCGGCAACTATCCCATCAAGCATCTGGGCCACAGCAACCTCGGCCCCAACGGCGCCTTCGAGGAAGAGAACGTCGAAATGCCGTGGGTGGGCGGTGTCTCCACGGCGAATGACATGATGCGCTTCGCAGAGATGCTGCGTTGTGGCGGGACGCTGGAGGGCCGGACCATTATTTCGCGCGCCATGGTCAAAGCGGCGAGCACCATCTGGACCGGCGACAAGCCGAACGAGTTCTATGCCAGTGGTATCCGTGCGGCCGGTGGCATCGCGCCGCCGGCGAACATCGGTCTGGGCTTCTCGATCCGTGGGCCACAGATGGGAACGACCATGTTCGGTACGCTGGGCTCGCCCGGCACCTTCGGCGCACACGGCGCCGGCACCACGATTTTCTGGGTCGATCCGGAACGCGACATCAGTTTCGTCGGGTTGATGACGGGTCTGATGAAGACCATCGACAACGTGTGGCGCTGGCAGAAGCTCGCCGACATCCTGCTCGCGGCTGCGTTGTAGCAATGAAGGAGTCTGCCGCCGCCACCTTTGACTACGTCATCGTTGGTGCGGGAACCGCCGGTTGTGCCCTGGCCGGACGGCTCGCTGAGGATCCTGCCGTCCGGGTGTGCCTGATCGAGGCGGGCGGCAGCGACCGGCATCCGTTCATCAGTACCCCGGCGCTGGTGGCCGCGGCCATCGGGACACGGCGCCTGAACTGGCGGTTCGAGACGGTGCCGCAGGCGCATCTGAATGGCCGTCGCATCCCGCAGCCTCGCGGCCGCGTCGTGGGCGGTTCCGGTTCGATCAACGGCATGGTCTATTCGCGCGGGAATCCCCGCGACTACGAGGACTGGGCTGCCGCCGGCGCCAGCGGCTGGAGTTACGCGGAAGTGCTGCCGTACTTCCTGCGCACCGAACACAACCAGGACCTGCCGCCTTCGACGTTCCACGGTCACGGCGGACCCATGAACGTGATGCGGCCGCGCGGCCCGAACCAACTGAACCGGGATTTCATCGCGGCCACCGAGAGTCTGGGCTTTCCCGGCACCTCCGACTTCACCGGGCCGACCAACGAGGGTGTCGGCTTTCGCCAGGGCGTCATCCGCGCCGGCCGGCGTGAGACGACGGCACGGTCCTTCCTGCGACCGGCACTCGCGCGCGGCAACGTCACGCTGTACACGGATTCACTGGTGCTGCGGGTCACGGTGGCGGCGGGCCGCGCCACGGGCGTCGTGTGTGAGCGGGACGGACAGCACCGCGAAGTGCGCGCGAGCCGTGAGGTGATCCTGTGTGGTGGTGCGATCCAGACGCCGCAGATATTGCTGCTCTCCGGCATCGGTCCGGCAGTTCAGCTGCAGGCCAGCGGCATCCAGCCGGTGCACAACCTGCCCGGGGTGGGACGCAACCTCCAGGATCACCTGGCCTGCCCGGTGCTGATGACGACCACGAATTCCACCTCCTACGGTATTTCCGCCCGCGCGCTGCCGCGCGGCATCTGGGCCGTCGTGCAGTATCTGCTGGCGCGTTCGGGACCCTTCGCCAGCAACGTCTTTGAGTCGGTAGGGTTCCTCAAGACGGCACCGGGTCTGGACCGGCCGGACGTGCAGTTCGTCTTCCAGCCCGCGGCACGCCCCAAGCCCACCTTTCCGCTGCCCCTCGGTCATGGCTATGCCATCAGCCCGGTGTCGCTGTACCCGAAGAGCCGTGGCAGCGTGACGCTGCTGAGTAACGATCCTCACGTGGCACCGGCCATCGACCCGGCGCTGCTGAGCGTCGAGGAAGACATCCAGCCGCTGATCCGCGCCATCAGGATTGCACGTCGCATCCTCGCGGCCCCGCAATTT
>Ga0302310_10000439_pt1 | contig 39551 bp, 54 predicted proteins | sample III_Palsa_N1_2_FD_200451 | JGI IMG/M metagenome (GOLD analysis project Ga0302310, IMG submission 200451) | Peat permafrost microbial communities from Stordalen Mire near Abisko, Sweden - III_Palsa_N1_2 | ecosystem: Environmental > Terrestrial > Soil > Palsa > Peat permafrost | place: Sweden...
CATGCCCGCCGTCGCCGCGCGCTCAAGCTCGGGGAAGCCGGCGCCGTCCGGTCCCCCGGCATAGAAGCCGACCACCTTGAGCGAATCTTGAAGAGCGGCGATGCGGGCGGTCAATTGCTGAATTTCTTCGGCCTGATCCTGATAATAGGTGTAGTCAGGGCGCGGAACGAGGGAATCGCTCGTCAAAGTCCCATAGGCCGGGCGAGGACAGGGATAGAAGCCCGTCAGCTTGAGATAGGGCTCGTCCTCCTCAAGGGCATGGGCGAAGCCTTCGGCAACCCATAGGACGCGATTCTCGGACCTGTCCCAAACTTCCCAAATCTTGGCCTTTTTCTCAAGATTATCGTCTTTGCCGGCGTCGTCGGTCGACTTGTTGTTATAGGCCAAGCGCTCGGAAATCTTAACGCCGGCCTCGTCCGTCATCGGCTCGCCGTTTTCATCAACGAAGCGTTTTTCGACCTCTTTTTTCGTGAGATAGGCGGCGAACGCAACCCAAGTGACCTCGTCCCATGTGCGCGCGTCGTCGTGCGCGAAATCCTTCAAATGGACGAAAACAATCTTGACGCGCTCGAATTTCAGAACCTCTTGGGAGGCCGGAGTGTCATTGTCCTCGGACGTGTCGCCCTCATGGGACCCGGCCTCTTCCTCGGCGTCACGTTCTATTTCTTCGCCGGCTGCTTGGACGCCCTCGGCGTCGGCCGTGTCGAGGTCATCGCCCTCGCCGCCGCCCATGTCGACCGTCTCCATGACCGGCTCATAAACGGCACGGGCTTGACCGCGAGCGTAGAGTAAGAAATCGTCTCGAACGAGTTTGAACTTTCCGTCATAGTTTTCGGAATCAAACGTAAAATCAATGCAGCGCTCCACCATCATGCCAGCTTGGCGAGCCGTGTCGTCCTTATCGGTGAAGCGGCGCGTAACATCGGCCTTTGGCGGCTTGGCATAGGTTGCCGCCTTCATGACCTCTATGTTTGCCCAAAAGATTTGATACTTGCGGACCTTGACCGTTTGACTGTCGTCATACCGGTAAACGTCTCTGATTTTCCTGCAAGCCTCGAACCATTTCTCCATTCCGCGCGCTTTTTGCGACTTGCGAATGAGGGTGATCCAAGGATTTTCGTCGCCTTGGACTCCCGAAGTATCGTTGTCAGCCATTGGGAGCCTCGCCAGCGTCGTTTCTTCTACGCTGCGCCGGGCTCGTCATGCAAGCGGCCCTCGGCCATTCCGGCATCAATCGCAGCGGCTTCCACAGGATGCTTTGCCCTATGGCGTGCTTCGGCGGCTTCGATCGCCTGAAAATGCCCGACGATCGCATTGCGCAGATTGGCGCACCCGTGATGAAACTTGCGCTCGACCATTTCGCGGTCGTCGCTCAAAGTCCATAGGATTGCTATATTGACTTGAACGCCGCGACCGGAGAATGCGACGACGGCCATAAGATGTTGCTTTTCTCCGTCGCGCGCCCGCTGCATGAGCAATTGGAATTCCGGCGCCGTGAAGCCAGGGCGCGCGGGATCGCGATATTCTTGCAGAAATAGGCTTTTGAAAAGCTCTCGGACTTGGGCGTAGGTCATGGCCGAAGGCCAAGCCAGCGGAGCAATGACCGGCGGTTCATTTGGCACCCACAAGCTTGCGAACCTCTTCCTCGCTCAACACGGAGCCGACCGTCTTGGCTTTGCCGACCTTCGCAGCGATGCGGCCATAGGCGGCGCCGAAGCTGGCCATTTCCTGACCTGTGCAATCGGACATGGGCTTGCCGTTGGGCATGGTGAGGGCGAGGAGGAGGATTTGAGCCTTGATGCGCTCCACGGTTTCGCGGCGTGCGGCGGACGGCTCGCGCTCCATTTCGTCAATCATCGCCTCGGTGACGATCTTGTAAAGCTCGGTGACGAGCTTGTAAAGCTCATCAAGGCCAGCGCGATGATGCGCGACGATTATCTTTGCGACGAACGCCCGCAAGTTGTAGCTATCGTAGGATGTTTGCGTGTGACCGCGACGTAATTGGGTTTGCGTGTTGAGCATTGATTACCTCCTAAAGTTGAATGCCAAGTTCCTTCAGTACTTCAGGCATGACTCGCGGCTGCAAGCCACGCAGCGACCGCATAAAAGTCTCTGGGCCAGATGGCCGCGCTTGCACGGCTTGCCGGTGAAGTACCGCTTCAGCCCGAGCGCGAGCGCTTCTTTCCTGCCCATAATCTCCATCATGCCCCAGCTCCCTAATTTGCACTGGTTTGCGAGGTTTCACGGGATCAATGACCCATTACGGCCGCCCGACCCGAACCTCGCCTTGTAGCGCCTTGCACGCTTGCCGTTGCCAATGCTCCCGATGCAGGAGATATCCCGGGCGGACGCGTTCTAATCGACGTGTCGAGAAATCCGCGACAACGCCGTATGGAGGCGATCAAGCGCGCCGTCAATCCCGCGGGCGACATCGCCGAAACGCTCGGCGAGCGGCGGGGCTTCGGACCTCCCGGCTGGCGCGCGGGGCGCCTCGACGCCCAGCGCGGACGGCGGCCCGGGGCCAAAAAGCTTGACCTCGATCGATTCGGCCTCGCTCGCCAGCAAATGAGCGCGATCGGCCAATTCGACCAGACGATTGAGGCGAGACCGCAGATGGTCTGAGGGTTCCGCGGCTTGCTCGTCTGGATTGATTTGCGCGCCGTTCATTTTGGCGGCGCGCGCCTGCATGTCGTTCGGCGCGGCTTTCACTTTGCCATCGCCGTAATAGGGGGCCGGAGAAATACCCCGCAGCACCGTTCCCACAGTCAAGCCGGCGGCGGCAGTTTCAGGCAAATCAATCATATGCGTTTTTCCTTTTTCGGTGAATCCTCAATGTCCATGAATTCGTCATAGGTCATTTGAGGCAGGGGCTTAAAGGACAGTTTCGGGCCTTGAGGCTGGGCGGCAACAGGGGTCCGCCACGCGATCGACAGGTAACGGAAGCTATCCGCCCCATTCGACGCCCAATTGTGAAGAGGAGTCTTTTTGAAGACGAGATTTTTATCGTCCCACTCGCGCCTGTAATCGCGTAGACAGTCCAAGCCTCGTTTGGTCCGGACATCATCAAAGCGGCAGAGCGGAATAGTTTTTCGCGCAGCATGAATCCCGTCCGCAATGGTCTGATTTGCGACAAGCTCGGGCTTGCGTCCGAGGAGAATCATCGTCTCGATGCGGGTTCGAGCGCCGGGAGCCCCGGCCTCGCGGACCCTTGCATCGTGCGGAACGAAATCGATTCCGTGATAGCCCCGACGATCAAGCTCGCCGCAGAAATAGTCAAACCCTTTTCCGTTTTCCTCCAAATAATCCACAACGTCTAGGTGGTCGGGATAGCGTTGGAAGCACCAAACCGACATTTCGTTGCCCGCCGAGACGCCAATATCCCAGGCGGTATCGACCGGGAGGTCGAGATTGAGGGGGACGCTGCGAATATGGCCCAGCCGATCGGCGTCGGCCATCTGCTTGCCATAGAACGAGCCGAGCACGGCGGCCTCGAAAGAACAAAAATATTCCTGTTCAATCAACGCGTCGCCTTCGTCTTGTCCGAAAATCCCATGATATTCGACGCGCTGCTCCTCGACGCGTTCGAGCGGGAAGCCGGTATCCTTGACTGTGAGGACTTGCGCGAACCAGTCCTTTCCGGCCGCCATCTGCTTGCGCGCCACGTCGAGGAGCGATTTCGCATGGTTGCGCCCGCGCGCCGTCGTGATGAACATCGCCCAGCCGTCAGATTCAACGAGGATGGGCGCCAGATAGGCCCATGCGGCTGGGTTGCTCAATGCCCACTCGGAAAAGACGATGCCCGCCAGCGTCGACCCCACGGCCGCGTCATAGCGATCGGAGCCGACGATTTGCCAAGTCGATCCGTTAGTGAAGCGGATGAACATTTCGTGGTCGTTTTTGTTGGCGATCATCCATGGCGGAAACGCTTCGTCGATTCGGCGCTTGCCGGTTTTCGGGTTGACCGCCGTCCAGATTGCCTTCCGGCCTTGGGAATATTCGGGGAGCATCGTCCAATAAGAGCCGACGCGCTTGACGCTCTCGACGGCGATGCGATGGAGGCCCACGTCGTCCTTGCCGGAGCGGCGATGCCAGATGAGGCATGCGCGCCGCCCCCCCGCGGCCAGATAGCCCCATGCGGCGCGCTGATAGGGGCGAGGAGCCCAATTGTGCGGGATGGGTTTCAAATCTTGCCGACCAGCCTATAGGCATTCGAATCCCAATAATGAACGGCGTCAAACCGCTCGAGCAGTCGAGGATGATTTTGGAGCGCCTCTAGAGGAATTAATTTCCCGAGCCGCGCGCGCTTTATCCAGCGTCGAGCGCTCGGCTGCTTTCTCATTCCACGACCTCGATTTTGACCCCGAGGATAATCAGGCCGTCGGGATGCGATTCTTCAAGGGCGGCGATTCCGGGGAAGGGGGGAGGGTTAATTTCGGCGACATCCGGCGAGCGCCAATACCATATCGTATTCCAAATGTTGCGGATTCCGGCCTCACTCATTCTGGCCGTGCGCCGCTCGACTTTCTCGCCGACCTTGCCGCTGAATTCGTCGACTCTCATTTCTGCGCATCCTTCGGTTTGTAGGGCTTCTCGACAATGTCGTCATACTGGACGACCTGATAGGGGCCTGTATCGCGCGCGCCTTCGTCCTGGGGAAGCGCGGGAGCCAGATTATGCGACAGGCGCTCGATATATTGAATGTTGCGGCCCGAGGAGGTCAAGGAATTCAGCGCGGCGGCGCGCGATGGCAACGAAACCGCGCGCATCATCATCGTGCGGCGGACGCTCGTCTTGTCCCGCGCCGTTTCGTCGTCGATCGCCTCTTGAATATCGCCGATGTTGGCGGTCGCCATTTGAGCTTCGGCGAGGAGGGCCGTTGCGAGCGAGCGAAACCCGGCCCCCATGCTTCGATGGGCGCGGTGAATTGAAACCTGTTCGTCGGCCGCGGCGTCGAGGTCGGCATCTTTTGGCTCCCCTCGATTTTCTTTCTGGTGCGTTTTTTCTTTCTGGTGCGTTTGTGGTGCGTTTTGGACAACGAGCATTTTGGCGCGGGCGCGAGCGCGGACTTCGGCGCTCTTGTCCTGTGTCCATCCCTTCGAGGCGGCGCGCCGGCTGATTGTCGTATGGGGGATTTCGTAACGGCGAGCGATTTCGCGCACGGTTCCAAGGCCCATGCGAAAATCGCGCTCGATTGCTTCCCAATCTGCTTTTTTGGCTTTCATCGGTAGACGCGCGCGATGTGCCGACTCAGCGGCAGGGGGATTTTGGCAATCATGGCGCTGGCCATCTTGCGGCCTTTCGATTTTGAGCCGTGTCGACGGCAAGTCGATTTCGGGTCGCTAAACCAATCGCCGCCGATCTTTCTGCCGTCGTCATCGCTGTGATGAAGGACGGAGGCCGTCTGGAAACTCTTACCGCTGCCGTCGAAACGGAAGCCCGGCACTTTTGTTGCGCTCATCACAACAGGCATAAGAGCTGGGATATCGCCCCAAAGATAAAACGATCCGTGTTTCCATTTCGCCCGGCCGACCCAGGGCTCGGCGCCGCGCACGTTCTCGACCACCATCGGGATATGACGCCCGGCCGCTTCGCAAGCCTCGCGCTGGATGCGAAAGCAGGCATTGAACAAACGATTGAGACGTTCAAGCGCGGCGCCGGTATGGTCCGCGCGAATAGCTGCGGCTTTCGCTTTGGCGAGCTTCCAAGGCATTGCCATGTAGGAATATTCTTGGCATGGGGGCGAAGCAACGATGAGTGCCGCATCCTTGAATTGAGAGCCGTGAATCGTCAAAATATCCTGCACGATCAATTGTGCGGGGTAGCGGTGCTCGCCGTAAATATGGTTTTCAATATCGAAACCGAAAACATCATATTTTTCAGCAAGCAGCCCCTCCGTCCAGCCTCCCAGCCCGCAGCACAAATCTATCGCGATCGGCTTAGACATGGTCCCGCGTCCCGTCGTTGTAATCGGGAGGGCGGGGCCCTGAGACGAGATCGGGGGCGAAGGGCCATGCGGGAGGGTCGCCGGCGCGCGCGGCCCGAGTGGCTTCCTCTTGGGCAATCTCCAATTCCCAATATCGGGGGGAGAGCGGGCGCCAGCCGTCGAAGGGCAAGCGACGCGGTGAAAACCGGATGCGCAGCCGATGGACGGCGTCGCAATAGCGATCGGTCAAACGGCAAAGCCAATCGCCCGATAGATTTTCGGACGCCCAAAAATAATGACGCTCAAGCGCGCGGTAAATCAGACGATTCGCTCGGGGGCGCAAATCATGGAAAAGCATTTGATATTCCTCTCAGAAAAACGAATTTCAAGCTAGTGCTGGGTGGCGTTTTCCGCAGCTTTCTTGCGGTGCGCAGAGAGCCCTTGTTCGACCAGGCGCGTAATGTCGAGCATGGTCGCGCGGCCGAGCGTCCCCTTATGGCCGGTCGAAACGAGCCAAAGATAGGAATCGGCATGACCATCGGCCGCCATGGCGACCTTGTCGGGGTTCGAGGCGAACAGGGCCTCAATCGCGGCCTCATAGGGATGCGGCTGCGCGCCGGGACGCTGGACGCGAAAGGTGTTGCCTTGGTTCCCTCGGACAACAAGAGGCTCGCCACAGGCCCAGCAACCGCCCACAGGCTCGCCCTCAACCGGGGAATCGCCCTGGGCGTTGACGAAATCGGCAGCGCGCGGGCCCTCCGGACCAACGTCGCGGATAACGCGCCAGTTGCGATGATCGTTTGGGCAGACGATCCAGTCGCCCTTTCGAAGGGGCTGGGGGCCGTCGGGCATTTCGTCGGGGGCTTCGAGGGTCATAGGGACTCCAATGATTTCCTGATTCGCTCCGAGGGCGCCAGCGGCGATCGGAGATATTCGCGGCGTGATTCGAGACCGGCGAGCGCCGCAGCCTTTTCCTGCTCGGTCGGCGGTCGCTTTGTCGTCGTCCCAATAATATCTGGATAAATGGCCGACAATTCTGCAAAGGTTTTTCGCCTTTCGCGTGGCTCCTCGAATTCTGTCGGCCATTCGGCTTCGAGGACTCGGCGCCGCTCTCTGGCCTCGGCGTCTCGAATCGGCTTCATTTCGGCTTCGCAGGCCTCGCGGACCTCGGCGATGCTCGGGAGCCATTTAATCCGGCCGGCGACGCCTTCGCGCGGGTCCGTGACGCGAACAACGACGTGCTCGGGATAATCCGACAGGACCATGCAAAGAGCTTGCCCGTAAATCTCAGGATCGGCCGCCTCGTCCCGACGATAGCAGGAGGCTAGGAGCTTTGCTCTCTCGGAAATAATCCTCGGGTCGCAGGGGGCCGAGCTTTGGCGGGACGACGAAGTCGCCGCCGTTACGGTCGATATCTGCCTGAATTGCGGCGCTGACTGATCCCGATCGTCCATTTGGGTTACTCCGTTGAAATTGCGAAATATTTCCTAACCAAGTGCGCCACGCGGCGTCCCAGTCTGCCATCAAATTTCCGCGCGATCGGTGATAATCGAGGAATTTTGGCCATTGAATTGTGATAGCTGCTCGATCAAGGCCCTTGGCCTGCGCGTCGGCGATGTTTCTTTCATTCGGCATGGCCGATTCGCCGATCGATGATCGAATTTTTGCGCGGCTCGCGGTTTTTGCGGGGGGAGATTCGGGGGAAAGTGGAGGGGTAGAGTTTATTATCATAGGGGAGGCGGAAGGGGGCAAAGAGGGGGGGGCTTTTTCCGTGACAGATGCGGAAGTCACAGGATGTCCACCACCGTCACGCCCTGTCACGTGACTTACTGTGACATCACGGGACCTTTGCCGCTGCTTTCTGGCACGGTCTGCCGCCCGGCGCCCTTCTATCGCGACGACCTCGCGCGATTCCATCGCCTCCACAGCAATCGCAACAGCCTCAGGCGGCGCGCCAGCGGCAATAAGTTTTCTGACAAGATCGCCTAAGGCGCTCATGAGCGCGCCTGATTAATCAGCCTGTTGGCTATGCGCCCTATTTCAACCTCAGGAAGGATAGGGCCGCCATTGGCGATAGAAAGAGGCGAGGATCCATCGGCCTCGATATCCCATCCCTCAATCCATGCGGATTTGAATTTTCGTCCCCGAAAAGGACAATTATTGCGCTTGCGACCGGCATGATATTCTATCCTGCCCCTGTTAAACGCGCGCGTGAAGTTCCACCGAATCCCCTGAAAGGAACTCATCGCAAGTAAGCCTTGCGCTTATCGACGCGAATAATTATTATGAGACTGTTCATGGCGAGGCCTTTCGCTGTGGCGCTGGGCGGGGTCGAGCGTCTCACCGCTCCCCCGCCCGCTCAATCTCAACTGATTTGGTTCCGTCGTCAAGCCGTCATGTGCTCTCGCGCCATGACATTCGGCGAACGGTAAAGCCAACGTCCTCGGCGTGGGGCTCGGGGTCGAATACGAACCACGCGAAGGGCGCTCCGCTGTTCGTCTGGCGCTTGCCTTCCCAGCCCTCCCGGTGCATCTGCGGCAGGCGCTCTATGCCGGCCCAAACGCGAACAAGATGGCGGTCGATAAGGTCGGACCTTCCCGCGCCTTCGATGAACATCAGGCGCAGGAGGACGATGACCGGCAGGCCCAAGACGAGACCATGGCGAATGAAGTCATCGGCGTTTTTGTATGGAGGGTTGGTCACGATTGCGTCGACGCGCGGCGCCGAGCGCTCCATCAGGAAATCGATGCGCGAAGTGATGTAAGGATCCGCGCCATGATGGGCGACAAGGTCATGGGAGGCGACATCATGGCCGGCCGCCATAAGTTCGCGGGAGATCGCCCCGCGGCCTGCGGCAGGCTCCCAAATGCGCGCGGGAAGATTCTCGATGCGCATCAGCGTGAGGACCGCGCACCGCGGGCTCTCGTAAAGGTCATCCTTACGGGCGGCGAGCGCGCCGCGATCGGCCCCTTGGCGCATCTAAAACTCAATCCCTTCTGATTTCGCCCACGCCATGAACGGCTCGGGGTTTTTCGCCGCTGCGGCGAGGAATTTCCCCGCCACGGCGAGCGCGCGCATGATTTGGCCATAGCGCTCGATCTGCTCTGGCGTGCGCTTCAATGCGCCGCGCTCGGCCCTGTCACGCAAATCCTTTTCCGCCAGCCATAAACAGCGGATTTCATTCGCCAGATGCGATAGGCGGTCACCCGCGGGCGACGGTTCGGGATTGCTCATAGGTTTGGCTCGCTATCATTCTCGCGGCGATTTCTATTTTTTGCCGGTCTAGGCCCTCCGCGACAGCGGCATAGTCCCGATCCGTCGTCGCCCTGAAATCTTCGTTTTGGGCTCTCAGGCGATCGATTTTCGTAATCGCGTGCAAAACGGTAGTGTGATCGCGACCGCCGAACTGCCTGCCGATCTCGGGAAGGGAACGGCCCGTCAAATATTTGGCGCACCAGCACGCGACCTGCCGCGGCAAGACGACGGTCGCCGTCCGTCGCTCGGAAACCATGTCGAAGTGAGAAACCCCATATCGCTGTGAAATCACTATTTGGACGAGCTTTATTTGAAATTGAGGCCCGCGGGTTTGAGCGATCAAGGCCGCTCGAACGGCACCGGTGCGCAAAATCACATCGCGAAACGCGTTATCAGCGTCGGCCTGGGCGCGCATGATCGACCAGGCGTTGATTTCGCGCGCTTCCATTTTCCAGCGCAGGCGGCGTTCTATGAATTCTCGGCGGGCGCGCTGATACTCGGATTCAGGCTCTACAAGAGCTAACGCAAAATTCATGGGAGCTTCTCTTTTTCCAATAAAAGACGCAACTTCTCAGTCTCGTAAACGTCGAGCGAGATCGAAATAGACGAAGAATCGAAGATGATAAGCAATCGCCCGGCGACTATGCTTAAAATGGGCGTCTCGTCGTATTCTTCGCCATCGTGGAACGGGAAAACCCTAACGTAATGCTCGCTGGAAATGGTCGCCATCACAGACGACGCGATTTTTTCGTCCGCGCAATACCGTTCATATGAGCGCCGATGCTGGGCGCTTTCATAAGCTCGGCGTGATGGTCTGCCGTGACATCGGGATAAACATATGTCCCGCCGCCAGAATAGGTTACGTGAAGTTCATTCGTCTCAGGATCGTGGCCAATGCTTGCAATAGCCGACGATTTAACGGGGATCATTGTTACCATTTTGGGGGCTCCTCTTGAAAAAGCTTAACTGTCCCATCGATTCTATTTCGCGATGTTCCTCTATTGTATTGGGACGCGCCTCGCGGCGCGCGCGGTCGAGAACAGAATCGCTATAGCCTTCGCCTCTCACGCGACGCGGCTTTTTGGAATCTGCGGAACGCTTTGGCATAGGGTGACCTCGCGAAAGCTCGGGTGAAGGTCGGTCGGATATTCCGCCCAAACCGCCATTTGCTCGCATTTATCGCATTGGGCGTGGTGCAGCCGCGGGCCGTCGTCGGCAACCAAATCGGGGAGAACCGTCATGAGGGCGCCGCAGGAATTGCAGATGGGCGCCGAAGTTTTCATGGGGCTCGATCCAAATGAGGGACGATCGATGATCCGCGAGAGAATGGCGGCCGGCCGGTGCGACACTCGACCGAGCAGAAACGCCGTTTCGCTGGACTCCTGTTAGCCTTTTTCGGCGTGAACGGCTTTCCGCATTTTGCGCAATGAAAGATCGGGGGCGCGCTCATGCGGAATCCCCGCAAGCACCGGGAGGGGGGAGAACTTGGCGCCCCACGACGAATCTATCGAAGGGAAATGGGACCTCGGACGAATTGACAAGGTCCGACCCTCCCTCGATGACAATCGACGTGTGAAGCGACCAATCCTCGACAACAACCATCGAAAATTGCTGATACGGATAGTCTTTGCCCTCAAATTTCAGGCAGAGACCGCCGATAAACGGCCGCGCGCCAATGAAATGGCCATCGCGGAAAATGAGAACGACGTTATGACGCCGAAGCACCAAGCCACCAATCAGGCGTTCTCCTGTGTCAGCATCGACCTCATAGCCGCGCAAATCGTGGAGCACGCGGCGGCCGGTGACATCGTTCAACAGCGGAATTTGAACGGGCTTGCCGTCCTTGTCTTTCATCACGGCAGTCCCGCTATGAAACTGCGGCGCAATATCTCGCGTGCTCATGCGGCCTTCTCCGGGGCTGGCTCGGGCTGCGCGAAATCCTGAGGCTTGACCACGCCATGGGTGACCTTCTCGATTTTTAGGGCCAGCGGTAGGCGCGGAGTGCGCTCGCCATAGACGAGCTTTTTCAAAGCGCCTTGCGAGACGCCGATTTGGGGAGCGAAATGCGCGAGGAAAACCTCGACCGTCATCCCGCCAGCTTTCATGTATTCGATAAGTTTCATGGCGCGAGCATCCTATCAAACAAAAAACGTGTCAAGCTAATTTTTCCCCAAGAGAGCGCTTGACAATCCCCAAAGAGGGGAATAATGTCGTGAGACTGAAGCAACGGGGACCGAAAATGACCATCTGCCTCAATCCAACTGCCGCCGTGATCGACGCCGAAGACAACATCGTCCGCGTCGGCGATGAAGTCTACATGGTCGGCCTCGGCCATTTTGCGACCGTCGTTCGCATCATCGGCGGCTTTCACTCCTCGAACGTCGAGGTCGAATATTCCAGCGGCTTTCGTGAGACGGCGTTCGGCGCCGACATTGTCAAGGTTGCGTGAAAGGACAAAGCGATGACGGTTTATTTTCGCCTTAACGGAGCCGAGCGCACCGAGCGCGTCGACACGAACAACGCGAATTTCGCGCGCGACGCAGTCGAGGCCAGATTTCCGGGAGCAGTCGTCTGGCTGATCCTCCGATGAACGACGATTTCGACAACCGAGAGGACGAAGGCGCGATATTTGGGCGCGGCTTCGTTAACGCGATGCTGATTAGCATTCTTGGCGTTGGCGCGATTGCGGCCCTTATCGGGCTCGCGGTCATAATCTGTAGGGGATTCCATTGACCGACGATCGATACGAACAAACGAACCACCTTGGCGTCGCCATCTTCGGCCTCGGCCGCGCAGTGTGGGCGCCGCAGCCCCTCGCCCCGCCGAGCGTCTTTGACCCTCCCGAGGAGGAGGAAGCCCCCGGCCTGTCCCCGCTGCAAATCGTCGAGGCTGTCTTGACCGGGATTTTCTGCGCGGGGATGGGCTTTATGGTCATCCTCGGCGTCATCGCCTGGTTTCTGTGGGGCATGAAATAACTGCTTGTGTTTCCCCGTTTGGGGGAATACGTAGGAGGCGCGTCATGATGCATTTTCTGTTTTTGGTCTCGATATTCGTTTGGGGCTACACCTTTGGAAGAGGTTACGATAAATGAGCGATCAGTGGGCGAATTGGCGGGCGATGCTTGCGGGCGAAGCGGTAGACCTCGGCGCGCGCGGGGATTTTCCCTCGGGATATTTCCGCCTGCGCCCATGGAAAGGCGCTCAACTATACGAGCAGGAAATCGTCGCCATCTGGCGCGAAGAAGGGTCTGACGAAATCCAATGCTGGCGCTCAAAAGGCAAGCCCGCGACGACGGCCCTCGAAATTGACGAAATTTTCGAAGGCAACGATTTCGCGGCGATTCCAACTCATATTTACGAGGCCGTCGTCGATCGCGGAGAGCCATGGCCCGAGATTTATATGACATGGCTTCCAACGAAAGACATCACGGCCGGCGTCGTTTGGACCGAAGCATGGGCGCGAAAATTCCTCGCGCAAAACCCCGAGACGCATGATGAAGCCGGCAACCCGCGCGCCGTCGTCGGGAACAACAATCCTCCCGAGGATTTGACGCCAGACAAGGCGCTCGCCAAGCGCATCGCCGACGTAGGGCTTTTGGTGAAGGGCTGGCTCGACAAGATCGGCGGCAAGCTGAAAACCGCTGCGGAGGCCGAAACTCTCGCGACCTATTCCAATAAATACAAGGATTTGGAGAACGAGGCCGTCAACGCGCATAAGGTCGAGAAAGAACCGTTTTTGGTAAAAGGCCGCGAGGTCGACGCCAAATGGTTTGCGCCTGTCCGCGACAAGGCGATTGCGGGGCGCGCTCGAACCCTCGACCTCATTCGAGAATTCACCGCCGCCGAGGACGCGCGCAAGCGCGAGGAGGCCGCCAAAGCAGCCGAGGCCCAGCGCCAAGCCGCCCAAACCCATGCGCAGCGCCATGACGAGCCGGCGCCGATCGTCGAGCCCCCCAAAGAGCCCGAGCCGACGAAGGTCGCGGGACTGCGCGGCGGCGGAAAGGCGTCGGCGGTCTACAAGGTTGCGGATTACTATGCTTTCGCAACCTATCTCCTGAGCCTGAGCGCCGTTCCGCCAGACCTCGCCGAATGCCTCGACAAGCTCGCGACGAAGCTCGGAAAGAACGGGCTCGTATGCCCCGGCGTGGAGAAAAAATAACGCTTGCTATTCCCCGCTTAGGGGATTAGGATTTGAGGACTGAGGAGCCCCAAATGCAACAACTCGCCATTGCCGATACGCGCGATCTGAAAATCGTCTCTCGCCTTCCCTATGTCCCCGAGCTTGCCGACGGTTACGGCGTAGACGCGGTTCGCTGGAAAGTCTTGTGCGACACGGTTTTTCCGAACGCCAAGAGCCTCGATTCCGTCGTCATGGCCTTGACCTATTGCAAGGCGCGCGGCCTCGATATTTTCAAGCGCCCGGTTCATATCGTCCCGATGTGGTCGAGCGCAGCCGGCGCGATGATCGATACGATTTGGCCAGGGATCGCCGAGCTTCGCACTACCGCCATGCGGACGAAGCAATATGCCGGGATTTCCGCCTGTGAATTTGGCCCTCTCGTCACCCAACTGTGGGAAAAGGCAGACGGAAAAGGGGTGACCGTCAAATTCCCAATGTGGGCGCAGATGACGGTTTCTCGCGTTTTGCCGAACGGAACCATTGGGCTATTCGCCGGGCCGAAGGTCTATTGGATCGAAGCGTATGCAACGAGCGGCAAGGACAAGCCTTGGCCGAACGATATGTGGACGCGGCGCCCGCAAGGCCAGATTGAGAAATGCGCCGAGGCCGCCGCGCTTCGCCGCGCCTTCCCCGAGGAGCTTGGCAACGATTATGCCGCCGAGGAAATGGAAGGTCACTCGATCGACGACGGCCGCGCGCCACGCGCGCCAGCGCCCGCCGTCCCCGAAAGCGCCAAGGCGATTGCGCCCCCCGTCGATCGCCCGGCGCAAGAGGAGGGCGCGGCTAACCTCCCGGTCGCGTCCTCCGACCCTCCCGCACAGCGCAAGCCGCCGAAGCCGCCCAGCGCGCCTGATAATCCCGCGGCGCCCGCGACAGAGATCAAGGTCGACGACTCCCCGCTCGATTTTGACGAGCACAAGGCCAATTTCGAGTTTGACCTCGCCGGGGCCTCGACGATTGACGAAATCGACGATCTCGACGCGACCTATAGGCTCAACATTCCGCACAAGCTGACGAAGCCTCAATTCATCGAATTGAAGCACATGCATGACATGCGCGCGGCCGAGATTGGAGATTAAGAGCCATGCAAACGACCGAGGAAGAAGCGAAATCGAAATTGTGTGTCCTGGGAAGCGCCGCCCACGCGCGCCAAGGCAACTGTGTGGGGCGCGCCTGCATGGCATGGCGGTGGACGAATTTTGAGTTGAAGGAAGCCCCGCGGCCGATCTTGTTCGCCATCGATTACGACAGACCGACGCACGGCATGTGCGGCCTTGTCGGGAACCCGACCAAGGGTCCAGTGTGACCAAGGCGTCTCTCGTTCTCGCAACGGACGAAATCAGGCATAAGGCCGCCCATTGGTGCCTTCATCTGCCCCGTCTAACGCGCGTGACGTTCCAAGAGCCAAAGCGCACGCTTCCTCAGAATAAAAAAATGTGGGCGATGCTCGGCGACATTGCAACAAGCCAGCGCGCCGCGCTCAAGGCCGGCAATGCCAGCGCCCGTGATTTGCCGCCCGAGGCATGGAAGTGCCTTGTGCTTCATGCCCTTGGGAAAGAGGCCCGCTATGAGCCCTCTCTCGACGGCGAGGAGATCGTGCCGCTGGGATATTCATCAAGCGAATTAGGGATATCCGAGATGGCCGACATGATCGCTTTCATGGATAGCTGGGGCGCAGAAAACAACGTGACCTTTACGGACCCTAACCAATGACGCGCCGAAATTTCGCCCGCGCTGTGCGCGTCGAGAAAATCCGCGCGCAAACCCGCGAGAGCGTCGTTTATTGCGAGGGCTGCGGCCTCCCCTGTCGCCGGTTCGAAATTCATCACCGCGATATGGACGCGATGCAAATCGACAAAAGCCGAAAGCTTACTGTCGCCGACGCTCAACTTCTTTGCGCCGGCGCGGGGTCCTGCCACGAACGCGAGACAGCAAAGCAGCGCCCAATTTTGGCGAAGGCGCTCGCGCGAGAGGCCTCGCATTTGGGCGCGAAGGCTCCTCCGACGAAGAAAATCGAGAGCGCCGGGTTCAAGAAATCGCCCAAAACTATCGCCCGCGAGGCGCGCGGCCCGCGCCAAAGCCTTCCCCCCAGGAGCCTTTATCGATGACCCCTCCCGACATCCTCGCCAACGCCATAGCGGCGCTTGAGACTGCGCGAGGTCGACCAGGTGATTGAGTTTAATCGTGGCGATTGGGTGAAAGGCGTTGCGCATTGGCGCGAAGGCGAAACCGCATTTATTTCGGTCGCCTTTACTTGGCGCCTGCCGGAAGCGCGCAGGGTCGCAGAGTATTACCGCGCGATCGGCGTCGATCGAGTCGTCGCCGGCGGCCCAGGCGTCTTCACACAAAGAAAATTTCTCGCCGACATTTGCGAAGTCCCGCTGCCCGGCACACCCGAAGCGCGCATCCCCGATACGATCGCGCGGCATAACCCCATGGCGACGCGGGCGAGCTACGGATGCCCGGTGGGATGCTGGTTTTGCATCGTGCCGAAGATGGACGGAAAAGCTTTCACTACGCTTGAAGACTTTCCGGTGCGCCCGGTCCTTTGCGACGATAACCTTTCGGCTCTTTCGCCGGAATATCAAGATCATATTGTCGGCCGCTATCTGGCGGCAGGCGTCCCGTTGCTGGACGCTAATTCAGGTTTTGAGCCCGCCACCTTCGATGACGAAGTGTTCGCGCGCTGGCGGCCGATCTTGAAAGGCCCGTGGCGCTTTGGTTTCGATGAAGCGACGGAGGGAGACGCCGTAGCTCGGGCTTTCCGCATTCTCAAAGACGTCTCGCCGCGCAAGAAACAAGTCTACACGATGATCGGGCATGAGCCGTTCGCCGTTTGCATGGACCGCATTCAACGTGTGATCGCAAGCGGCGGCGAGCCCTACGCGCAGCCGTTCATGAAGCTCAACGCATTGGAGAAGACACCGGCTGTTCGTCACGATTGGACGCCGTTGCTACTGCGCCAAGTCCAACGCTGGACGAACCGCCATCTGTGGCGAAAGACGAAGTTCGAGGACTATGATGCATCGGCGAAAACCAATCGAAGGAGAGCAGCGTGACTGATTCGAAAGACATCCGCTCCCTTGCCTCCGCGCCAGCCGATCAGAGCGACGCTTTTAGGCACGGCATCGACGGAACTGACACCGACGCATGGCTGAGGCGTCAAGTTCGACGGGAAGGAAAATTGGTCAAGGCATTGAAAGCCGCGAAGCCGATGCTCCAGAATTTCGCCGGGGATAGTCCAGATAACGAACGCATATACAACTTGGTTTGCGACGCTATCGAATGCGTGCCCGACCAGAGCGACGCCGGGCGGGATGTGGCGATTGAGGACTTGGCTTCTCGTTTCCATGCCGCGGGTATCGAGCCTTGGGCTATTGATGCGCTCCGCGCCCTCAAATCCGCCGCCCCGGCTGAAATGGGCCAGTATGAGCCTGACGCAGTCGATCCAATGCTGCTTGAGGCCCATCTGGAATACGGGCGCGAGTCAGCCAAGGCTCAGTTATCCGCCGCCCCGGCTGAATGCACTTGCCATCCTGACGATAATCCTCCGAGGCCATGTCCACAAAAATATGCGTTGAGCGACTGCCGGTCCGCCGCCGATCGCGCCGCCATCCGCGAGGCGCTGAAAGAGGCGTCGCGATTTGCCCTTCGCGCCGCCGGCGATGACGCTAAAGCTATCTGCGATCGGATCACCGCCGCGCTGGCGTTGCTGGGGGAGGGGTAGAGCCCCGCGCGCACGCTCGCCGCCAGCGCGGCATACGATCGCGGGTGAACGTGATCGGCGCCAGGCGCGAAGGCGACCGCCGAATCGCCACGCTCGGCCGCCACAGCGCGCACCGTGAAGGCCGCGCGGCCGTTGACGGGAGCAATCCAGACGACGCGCCCCGAGATATGCGCGCGAAGGGCCTCCAAATTCGATTTTAAGGCCCTATTGGCAGGATCGTTGCTCCCGGCGCTGATGACGGCCCATGAAAACGAGCCCCCGGCCAGACGTGCTATTCTGCCGGACGGCCAGCCGACATGCGCGCGGACCTCGCATGCCGGGAATTGCTGCGCGAGCCCGACGGCGATCGAATCTCCGATAATGATACAGGTCATAATCCGCCGCGCCCGTTGAAAACGAATTCCCGCAACACGTTGCCGTCGCCGTCCTCGATTTGGACGCCATCGGCGGCGGGGATTCTTTGCAACCTGATCTCGTGCAGCCGTCGCTTGGCATATTCGACAGCGTCGTCGGGGTTCTCAGTCGGCGCCGCCTCGCGCGCAATCTCAATGTCGCGTCGGGCGTATTTGAAATATCGTATCACAAGCGCCATTGCAGGCTCATTTGGACGTAAGGGGCGCCAACGGGGCAATTGGGGCAATTGGCGCGATCGTCGATTGACTGGCCCGCAACTCCCGAATTTGCGCCTGCAAATCTTTGACGGCGTCGCCCATCGTAAAGTTCGCGCCAAATTCGTGCTGAACCTCGTTAACACGGGCCGAGAGCGCCGTATAGCGATCGTTGATACTCGTCAATCCGCTGACGATTTGCGAAGTCATCGCCGACATTTGCGTATTGATTTCCGGCCGCTTGATCTGATCGGCCGCGACAATCGCAATATCGCTTTTTTCCTGGGCGAGGTCGCGCGACGCAAAGTCCTGATATATCTTGGTTACTTCATCAACGCGCTTCTCGAATTCGTGCTGCGCGTCTTTCGACCATCTTTCGTCTACCGCTTTTTCAAGGGCGGCAAACCGCACCACGTTGCTTTTCTGATCGTCCGCGAGCGTCAAAAGCGGCGTCATGCGCTGATTGATCTCGTCTATTTTCTTGTCGAAAATGAAGGCCTGATCTTTGGCGCCCTGCTTCAATTCGGCAACATCGCCTCGAACTGGCGTCAATGCCATCGAGCCGACGACGCCGAAAATCGATATGAACGCCACGGCCAAGGCGGCGCCAGAAGAGACAATCGGCGTCCAGCGCGTGCGGCCGGATTCTATCTGCGCGGTTTGCTGGGCTTTGAAATCTCGCCCCAAATCGGCGATCTGCGTCGAAAGGTCCGACCGAAGCCCGCGAACCTCCGATGACATTTGCGCGCTGAGATCGTCAATTTTTCGCTCGGCGCCGTAAACTCTCTGTTCGAGAGCGCCATAGTCGTGGCGATCCCGCTGCACCGCTGCTTTCGTTGGGCGCGCCGCAACCATCACATGCCAGCGGGCATAAGGTGACCCCCGACGCCGTCACGCGAGCCGGCGCCCAAATAGACCGTCTGAGGATGCGAAGCGGTCGCCGGCAACGTGAGTCCGCCCCCCGTTTCGGTCGCGCCGAAATCCTTAGCGAGCGCAACGAAGGACGCAAAATCAGCCTCCCCTTCCGGGGTCGCGTAATAAGCCGCGCCGCGCTGCGCGTATTTGATGACGATGCGGCCGACGGCAAGCTCGGCCTTTTCGGTCGGCGTCGTGGCGATCAGGCTCAAAACGTGCAGGAGTAATTGGAGCATGTCAGTTGAACCCCGCCGAATTGCTATTGGGCCAATGGGCGCAAGCCGCCATCGCCAGCGCTAAAAGAACAACGATGACGGCTCGCGCGATTTTCACGAGGCGGGAGCGGCGGGGGCCGCAGCCGCAGGAGCGCCAGCGCCGGTAATGTCGTCAAAAAAGGCGTCCACGATATTGCGAACGCCAGCGCCAGCGGCGGCGCCGTCGACCTCGGCGGACGAAGCGCCAGCGGCCGGTGTCTTGCCCTCGACGCCCTCGACGAAGCCCTCAATCGCGTTGAAGACGCTCACGAAAGCAGACGTGACCGGAACGACAGCCTGCCCGATCGCCACGGCGGCGGCGGCGGGATTGGTCGCCGAAGCAGCGACCGACGCGCCCGCCGCGAGGACGGTCCCGACGCTGGCCGTGGCGTCGCCCAAGAGCTTCGCAAATTCAGGGCCCGCATTTGTAAAAGCGGTCTCAAAAGCGGTAATGCGCGCGAGGACCGAGGCGGAAATATTGTCGGCGTCGTTCTCGATTGTGGCGATAATCGTTGCAGCGGTCATTTCGTTTCTCCAATGCTCCCGAGAAAGGCGAGCGCCAGGCGGGGGCGACCCCGGCGATTACAAGCGGCCCATAACGACCAAAATTACGACGATAATCAGCACGAGGCCGATTCCGCCCCTCCGTAATAGCCGGTTCCATAGAAAGGACCGCCGCCGAAGCCGCTGAAACCGCCAAGCAAAACGACGACTAGCAGAATGAGGAGGATGGTTCCGAGCGACATGGCTTATCCTTTCGGGTCTGCGGCAGGCGAGGGGGGGGCCTGACTTTGGAGCTTGCCTATTTCGCCCACCACGAACTTTTTGAGCGAATCTGGCGTCGCTCCAACTGCTTCCATCGTATCGGGGAGGACCGATGCAATCCGCGCCGCGGCGGCGGCGACAGCCGGGCTATTGACGGTCACCGACTGCTTGGCGAGATTATCCTCGGCATTGGCGACCATAACCCCGGCCTCGGTCGCCGCGGCGCCCTTGAGGCGCGCAATCTGAGAATCGCTGATCTTGATATTCGTCCATTGATTGAGCTTCGCCGCCGCGAGCGTGATGACCGCGCCGACAACCGCCTCGACTAGCACGTCAATATAGGGCTTGAGGTCGGCGACGAAGGGAGCGGCGGAAATGTCGGTCATGACGGAATCTCTGAGGGCGATCCACTATACGCTGTATCAGATGCCTCGCCGAGCGCATCGCGTCGCGCGGCCTGAATTTGGCTTTTCCAATACAAAATTGCAGCGCCGATGAAGCCGGCCAAGCCGATTCCGGCCGCCGCAACCGGCTGCGCGCCAGAAACGGCGATCCCAGCAACTGCGGCGCTCACGGCCGTAGCGACGGAACTCGCCATATGCGTGCTGCTCGAATCGGAGGCCTCATTCGATTTCGTCGCCAAATGCTCGGAAAGGCTGAGAACGACTTTCTGTGCCGGCTGCGGGATTTTCGCGCCGGCACTATGCGCCATGACGACGGATTCGGCCTCGACGCCCGCGACGCGGCGCGACCAACCGGGAAGAAAGGTTTTGGCTGTCTTGAGCGATTCGAGGAACGACAGGCGCATCGCCGAATAGGCGTGAATCGTCGCGATGGGGTCCGATGTGGGCGCGAATTTGCCACGCTTCCAACGGCCGAGCGCCGAGCCTGGGCCAGCATTATAGGCGTCGTCGGAAACGCAATGATCGACGCCCGCCGGCAGGCCGTCCCCGTCGACCGGGTCCCAATAATTACGCTCGAAAATCGTCAACGCCTGATCGGCCGTGATGTTTTTCATGGAAACGCCGGGAAACCAGCGCGCGGCGACAGGGGCCGAAACGCCATATTTCGAGCCGACAAGAGAGCCAGTTCCGACTTTGCCGGAGGTCCAATTGCCGGGATCCTTGGGGTTGAGCGAAAGCGTCGCGCCGCCCTCCCATTTCATGGTCGCGAGGAAGGACGACATGCGGTTTGAGACAGACATCGGGGGCTCCTCAGTAAATCAGGTCGGCCAGCAAAAGGGCGTTGGCGTTGATATTCAGCGTGCCGCCGCTCGAACCGTCCCCAATTTCCATCGCGAAAATGGTATGAGCCCCGAGCGGCCCCGCCGACATTCCCAACTCGGCCTTGGTATTGCCGAAGCCGTTGGACAGGCGCCCGAGCCCCCATTCCATCCCAGCCGGCGCAACCGTGCTGCTATCGAGGCCGACGCCAGCGCTAACCGCGCTATTGGTGACAGAAACGGAATATGCCGTCGAATAAGACGCGTGAAGGCGACCCTTTGCGCCGACGACGTAAGTAATTTTGGTCGTCGCGCTCGGGCCGCCGCCCTGTTGGAAGGCCGAAGCCGCATATCCATGGCCGGCGCCCGTGTCCTGCGAAACCCCGAGAAGCGGCTCTTGATTATAGGCGTTCCAAAATCCTACGGAGCCGGGGCCGCCGAGCGCCTGCGCAAAGCCAGGGTTGAACGTGCACGTCGCCGCCGCGCCGTCGGTCATCATCGTGCCGACCCACACGCCATAGCCGGCCGGAGGTCCGTTCGTGATCGAATTCGTATTGACCTCGAATCCCTGGACAAGGCTCAAAGCCTGCGCCGTCCCGCGGCTTTCTGTGCCGAGTGCGCCGTTGCTGACGCCAAAGCCTCCGGTTCCCGCCTGCACCGTGATGGCGCCCGAGCCCGCGCCGGTGACATTGATCGCCGAGCCGCCGACGCTCGCCGAAATCTCGAACGCGTTTGCCGTGAGTCCTGCCGCAATGACGAAATAGGTGACGCCCGCCGTGAGGCCGGTCGGCAACGTCGCGGCAGAAAAGCGAACGGGACAGCCGGCCAAAAGGCCGTGAGCGGTCAAATTGACAACTGCCGGGCTCGCGGTCGGAATGGTGACCGTCGCCGTTTTCGACCACATATCGCCGCGCGTGAGCGTATTCGCGTAAAAAGTGATGTTTTCTGTGGTTGCCGTCGCCGTGGCGGGGAGCGGCCCGAAAACAACCGTCGTGCCCGTCGCGCTGACAACCGTCGAGCCAGCGGGGATGCCCGCGCCGGTGACCGGCTGGCCCGGCGCGATGCCCGTAATGCTGCTCATGCTCGTTAGAGAGGTCGAGCCGAGCGTCGTATTGCCGGTATAAGTCGTCGGCGCCTGCCAGACGAAGAGGTCATAGACTGAGTTTGGCTGCGCCGCGAGAGGCCCGGCGTTGCCGACTGACGAATTCGCGAGCGTGTTGGAAAGCTCGGAAAACGGGAAATTTGAGAAAAGCGTGCCGTTCCAAACCGGAATCGAATTGGAATTGGCCGGCGTGTAAAGAATCGCAATGGCGCCGGCGACGGTCGCCAGCAAAATCGGGGTCAATGTCGTCAGAGTCAAACGCCCCGTCGGCGCGACAGCCGCAATAGACCCCAACACGGCCGTTTGCGCCGCAGCAATTTCGGCCTGCGCGGTTGATAGAACCGTCGCGTCCGCCGTCTGCATTTGCGTAAGGTTCGGGGCGTCTGTCGAGACAACGGCCGTTGCGACATTGTTGATGTTGAAGCCGCCCATCGACAAATTGGCTTCCATCCCGGCACGCCCGAGGCGGTCGAGGGAATTGGTAATTTCATTGCCAAGGTCGCCCGTCAGCGTGTTGTAGGCGCTTGACGAAATGGTCTGGCCTGAGACGGCGGCCGTGCTGCCTGGGGCCTGATACGTGCCGTTGCTTTGCCTGGGCATTAGATGCTCCCGCCAGCCATGGGCGCGGCTGGATTCCATTCTTGCCCCGGTTGCCAAGCGGGCGCCGCGGCGGGGGCCTGCATGGCGAGCGCTTTGGCAATCGCCTGCGACCTCGTAAGCGATTGCGGAACCTGCGAGGGATTGGCGCGCAGGGCGTCCGCGACGGGCGAGCGCCCGCGAACCGCCGCGTCAACGCCAGAGAGAGCGCCGGTAGAGAGGGTATTGTCGAGGCTTTTCGCGCCATACCCCACGGCAGGAGCCATTAGGCCCGCCGCAGCGCCGGGAACGCCTGCGGTCTCATAGCCGGCGATTGCCCCCATGACGCCGGTATTCGCCGCGTGCATGCCGCCGCCGCCCCCCAGGAGGTTGCCGATGGCGCGCGCGGCGTTCGTCGTCGGCGTCCCATGGACGACATCCTTCAATCCCTGAATTTCGTCGTCACTAAATCCGGCCGTGAGCTTATCATTTCCGAGCAGGGCGGCGACGCGCTGGCGCGTTGCATTTCCAATATTTGCGCCTGAGTTAGAAGCCGCAGCGGCGAGATCGGCTTTATTTGCGATGCCGTTAATGCGATCCGACCGGAAGGCGGCGGCTTGATTGGCTCGGGCGTCTTGGAGGGTCTGCGCGGCGGTAGTGGCGTCGCCAGATAAAACAGCGCCGTCAGGAGGCTTTGCCACAAATCCGTCAATGGCCTTTTGCGCGACCCCAGCCGCATGACTGTCTTGGCCTTGGCCTGGGGAATAATCGTGGGCGATCTGCCCGAGCATTTGGCGGGCGGATTCGAGCGACGTAAGAGGGACGGAAGGGTTTGAGCCATCGGGGGGAACAGCCTGTAATTTATTCAGGATCGCATGCGTTTGGGGCGCAATTTCCTGAATGGGGAAACTCGGATCAGCTTGAACCTGGGCCGCCAAATCCGCAACATGAGACGGAGCGTAATCCACTCCCATCGCGGGAAGGGACTTATAGCCGGCGCTCGCCGCGCTTTGAAGCGCTTCCGTCGAGGGCGGCACAAAGGGGGCGTCTTTGAACGCTGGCGCGGCCAAGATGCCTTCGCCCGCGCCAATGCCGGGCGCGGCGGACAGCCCGAGCGCGGCGGCGACCCCCGTAGAGGCCGCAACGCCGGCCGGGCTTGTCGGGTCAACGCGGCCCTCCGCAACGTCCTGAGTGAGCTTCGTCCCTTTGTAAAACGGCGCCAGAATTCCAGCGCTCGGATCAAAACTGACGTTTCCGCTTGCATCGCGCGAAAACGGCAGGATTGAGCCGGAATAGGGCTGCTCGGCGGCAACATCGGTCGGCGACCATGCGGGCGCAGCGGTCCCCGGCTGCGCGGGAGCCGTCGGCGTTGCAGGCGCGTCATTGTCCCAGGCGTCGGCCATTATTTCTTCGTCCAAACCGAGCCGTCGGGCCGCTTATATTGCGCGCCAGCCGGGAGCGCAGCATAGGCGGGGTCCGACGGGCTCGAAATAGATGGAATGGCGCCGGGTGCGGGCGCGGCCGAAGCAGCCCCAGGCGCCGGAGCCGCAAACCGCTGAATGACCTTCTGCCCTTCCGGTCCTATGACCGGATAGGATGAATTCGCGCCGAAAGCGGTCTGCCACTGGCGCTGCAATTCGTCGGTTTTGCCTTGCAGGAGGGTCGAGACTTTCGAGAAAACGGCTTTCTGCTCGTCCGGGGTCATGTTCGGAGACAGGTTCGAGACCATCGCCTTGATTTCGCCTTCGGCCGGCGTGCCGCCTTTGTAAATCTTGGCTATTTCGTCGGAAAGGGCGTTTTTGTTGAACTGATAGGCCTGCAACGCGGGGTTGCCGACGGCCAATTCGCGGCCCTCGTTTTTCACGGCGTTCACGATCGGATAGCCGGTGTTGCCGAGCGCGTCCGCGCTGTCGGCGAGGCCGTTCAAATGGTGGAGGGCCGTGTTTGCCGACAGGATCATGCCGCCCGCCGAGGTCGGCGAAGTCTTGTCGCCGAATTGCTTGACCATATCGGCGCGCGCGGAAGCGACCGACGAATTGAATTCCGGCGCCGCTTTGAACACGGCGTCCCGAATGGCGACATCGATGGGCTTCGTCGCGGCGTTCGCCTCGGGAAGCGGCGCTTGGCCATTGATGATCGCGCGCGCCGATCGCGCGACGACAGAATTCGCACCGCCCGATTGCTCAAGGCCGTTGAGATAGGTTTGGCCTTGCGGCGTCATACCATTAGCAGCCGCCATATCGACCGAGCCGGCGACGGTCTGCGGAGGCGCCGCATTGGTCTGGCCCGTCGGATTGGGCGGAAGGGGGGCGACGGAAGCGCCCGGCGCCGGCGCGCCAGCGGCGGGAGGGCCGCCTGGCAAGACAGGCACGGCGGGAGCGCTCGACGCCGCGGGAGTGCCCGGAACGCCGGGCGCAGGCGCAAGCGCCGGGCCCCCAATCGCCGACCCTGCGCCGACCGGCGTCACGGTCTGAGTTTTCGGGCTGATCCAACCGTATTGTTCGTTGCCGGCGGCGTCTTTGCCGATAACGCCGAAAGTCGGGGGCGTCGGCAGTTGCGCCGAAAGCTGGGCCTCGGCGAGTTGAGCGAGCGCCGGGGGCGTATAGGGGTCTGCGAGGAGCGCCAACAATTGCTGACGATTGCCAGGGGTTTGCGGGGCCGAAGCAGCCGGGGGCGCGGACACGGCGCCGCCCGGCTGCGGCCCAGCCGGCGCGGAAGCCCCCGCGACTACGCCAGCGGGAGGTTGCGCCTGGGGCTGCGCGCCCATGGCGGATGCAAGTTGAGCAATGGCCTGGGGAGAAGGCGGCGCAGGCTGCGCGCCCCCCGCGCCCGGCGCCGCTTGAGCCGACGCCATCATTGCGCCGGGGGCCGGCGTCACGCCAGCGGGCGGAAGCGCGTTTGGCGGAATCGGCGTTCCCTTCGGCGCCGTGATGACTTGGCCAGTCGTGGGATCCTTCCAAGCGACTGCGCCAGCGTCGGCGTAAGCGCCACCTTGCGGCCCGGGCGCGGGCGCGCTCTGCGTGGGTTGGCCGGTAGAAGGGTCGATCGCATAGCCTTGAGCATTCGTGGCAACCGGCGTCCCATCGGCGGCATGCGCCATGGGACCGCCAGCACCAGACGGCGCGGGCTGGCCAGGCGCGGGCGCTGCGGCGTTGATCGCGGCGGCGGCCGGCGACAATTGCGACGTGAATTTGTCGGCATAGGCTTGGCCTGTCGTGCCGAGTTGATCGGCCGCGGTCGCGCCGCCCTCCGCAAGAGGCTTGCCAGTTAGCCAAATGCTCGCCGCGTCCTGGGGCGAATTGGTCTGCAAAAGCGAGCCGAATTGATGATTGAAAACCGCGTCCTGCAATTCCCGGCTGGCCAAGAATTCTTCTCGCGAAACAGGTCGACCGACTGCCGCCTGCGACCATTGCGGGAGATTTCCAGGCATGACGCCATATTTGCCGAGAGCCCGCTGGCCGGCATAGGGACCGCTCGCCACAACGGGGCCGAGCGCGGAATAATTGCCGCCGCTCTCGTTCCCGGCAATCGCGGCGCGAAACGGCGCCATCGGGTCTGAGCCGCCAGCGCCGGCCGGCGCGAGCGCATTGGCGACCGCCGAAGCTCCCCCTCCCGAGCCGGGAGAGGCCCCAGGCTGCGCGCCACCCAGCGCTGCGGCGATTGCAGGCGCGCCGCTCAATCCGGCTGCGGCGTCGCCCTGCGCGTCAACCGCAGCGTCGGAGTTTTGGAGCGCGGGCGTCGAGCGGCCCGGCGTCGCCGGAATGGCCTGCGCCCCCGGATCAAGGCCAAAAGCTGCGCCTTCCAACGCGTCATTGTTCGCGCGCCCCAAATTCAATTGTTGGTTCGCTTGCCGATTAATCAGCGCGGCACTAAGCGCCTGCGCGATTCGGGCGGCGCCCTGCCAAGGGCTCGCGATCGGCGACGTATCCGAACCGGATTTCGAAAGAGCGTCCGCAATGGCCTGCTGGCGCGCGATCTGTGCCGGCATGAGCAACGTGGAATTGGGATTGCTGGGGTCGCTGGCGGGAAGATTGAAATCGAGCAGACTCATGCGAGCGCTCCCAACAATCCAATGCCGGAACTCCCGAGGCCGAATAGCCCCCCCATTGCCGCGTTGCTTTGCGCGACCTGTTGTTGATAATTCTGCTCGACGATGCCCGCGACATTCGTCGGCGCGACGCCGGTTTGGGAGGTCGGCGCCAGCGTGCCAACGCCGGGCTGAGAAACTTGGCTTCCCGTTTCGAGCGAAGAAAGGGCGTTGAGAGGTTCGTTATATTCTGACGTAAGCGCGGATTGAGCCTGCGATGCGTCCTGCCCGAAAGCGGACGCATAGGCGTTGTCCTTTAGAAGTCCCTCGTTCGAAATTGCCGTGGTATAGCCGGCGCTCCCCGGCGCGAGACCTTGGTCGTAGGCGGTCTGCTGGGTCTGCGCATCGTTGCGCGCCCATTGGGGATCCATCGTGAATTCGTTTTCCTTGTCGAGTTGCCCTTGCAACGCCGAATAGGAAAGGTCGAGAGGATTCGAGAGAGTCGAGGAGGCCGTGTTTTCGAGCTGACCGGCGAGATTTGCGCTTCCCGTCGCATTCGCGATCGTTTTATCGGAAAGAGCTTGTTCGTCTGGCGCAAGCGTCGTCGTCGCTGTTTCTTCCGGCGCGCCGCTCGAACTCGTCCCGGTCTGATTGTAGGTAATGTTGCCGTAAGGCGTGATCTGCGAAACGTCGTTAAGCTGGCTCTGATAATCGGCCGTCTGCTCGTTCGATTGCGTTTGCGCCTGGGCGGTCTGATACGGGTCGGGAGGGCTCGGCTGGCTGATCATTCGAAAGCCTCAAGATTTTCTGCCTTGAGGCGAGGAGGCCTAGAATGATGCCGTCCTCTCGGGGAAAGCGATCTTTCATGACGCCCTCGGGCTCAAAGCCGAGTTTCAGAAGGCTTCTGATCGCCCGATCATTAGAAATTGGGGTTACGCACGTCACCCGCGCAACGGCGAGCTTGCCAAACACATAGTTCGCGATATTCCGCATAGCCCACATCGGCCATGGCTTCAACACTGTGCACGATAAATCGACGTTGATCCGATCGAAGTTGTTGAAAACCAGCGCGCCGGCCAATTCTTCGCCGTCGAGGACGACAAGGCCGACGAATGGCTCAGAAAAAACGAGGCCAAGAGGGACGCCGATCGCGCGGGCCGCGCGCGCATTGTCTTGCGAAACGGAGAACATTGATATATGAAATCCTTCGATCGCTTTGGGGCAGCATGGTAGCCCGCCGCTTGTCGGAGCCGAGCGCTATGACGGGGTCGCTACCCGTTAATATCTCGGGAGGGGTGCAACCCTCGCGCCGGTTCAAATCCGGCAGGCGATTCTTCACCCGAGCACGTTCCCCTCTTGGAACATCACGTCGAAGGCAGAAATCCGCTGATCGGGCAGCGTCGTTCCCAAATTCGTCGTCAACTGGAAAACAACCCCGATCGCGACGCCTTCGCCCTGCGCGTCCTGCCATGTCGAATAGGGGACGAGCGCGCCAGACCAGACGGCTTGATCCCACTTCGCCACGTCCCAAAGCGCGCCGGCAAGCGCCGTCGAGGGGTTCGGGCCAGCCGGAATCGTGGTGTTGAATTCGACGTTGATCATGATTTGCGGCGTGACAGGTTGCGCGGCGAGAAAATAGGGCTTCACCAACACAACCTGCTTTTGCGAGGCTGGGCGCCCGAGATAGGAGAACGCCATCATGATGGTGGTGGTGTAATTATTTAGGCCGGCGTCGCAGCCTCCCGTCTCGCCCTGCCAGACGTTGCCAGCCGAATCCCCGTAAAACATATTGTCGTTGAAAATGCCGAAGCAATTGGCGTCCCATCCGAGATAGCGCGCCCAGGCGCCGGTGCGGGAATTGGCGACGAATTGCGTGAAATCCGAGGCATTTTCCTTCGGCAGATTGATGATCGCCATCGATTGCAGGGGCCACGGCACGATTTGCCAGCCCGAGATACCGGCCCGGGCAATGACAGCATCACGCCAGGCGGGCGCAATCGGCTTCGTCACGGCGATGTTTTCGAGGGCGACTTGGTCGAGGGTCATGACCTTCGACATCGGGACAATGCCGTCCTCGGTCATAATGAGGAGGTCGCCGCCCGCGGGCATGGTGCAACGCGGGCCGAGCGGTCGCGCGATGGTATATTGGCCGACCAGCGTCCAGCTTGTATCGGCGGGGCTCGCGCCGTTGTAGAGAAGAACCTCGCCTTCGGACGTGATGAACACAAAGCCGAGATATTGCCCGACGCCGGAATTCACGGCCCATTGGGCCATCGCAATGAGATATCCTCCCTTGAGGCAAAATGGCGCGAGGGGAAAGAGCGTCGCCGGGCCGCCGATCGCGGCGAGGCCGAGATAATAGCAATTCAAGGTTTGGCCGTCGGCGAAATACAAATGCCCGCGATATTGCGCGACGGCGGAAAATCCGACCCCGGAATATCCGGTAATCGGCGCATTCTGATAAAAAGTGAGCGATTCCGCCCCGGAGCCCGTCGCCGCGATGCTGATGACGATGCTCGTGTTCGGATTGATGCTGACGATCGTCGCGCCCGCGGGAATGTTCGTGCCCGAAAGCGCCATTCCGACTTGCAGATTCGCGGTCGACGCCATGAGAATCGTCGTCGTCGCATTGAGCGTCCCGGAAAGGACGAAGGTGCGATTCCATCCGGTCCCGTCGAAGATTTGAACAGGATCGACCCCGTCGACGGCGACCAGATAGCTCCCCCCAAACCCGGCAAACTGCACATATTGCAGAAAGCTGCTGTTGAGGCCGGTGACCTTCGGCGCCCCAACGGCGCCCGCGCTCGAAATATCGTAAATCTCTTTGTTGCAGACGGCGAAAAACTTCGAATTGACCCCGCTTACCCAAGGCATGATGGACGAGACGGCGAAGGATCCCATCCCGCTCGCCCACAATTGCGAGCCTCCCCGCACGCGAACGTAGTCAAGTTGGGGAAATGCGTTGTCGAAAACGATTGCGGTTTTGGGGGGAGGCTGCGCCTGGTTATCGCCGACATACCAACCCGAGGTCGGGGCCGGCATATTGAAAACCTCGGAGACCTGCGCGCCCGCATCCTCCATTTGCTGCTTGCGGCGCCGGCTCATTCATCGCCTGTCAAGGTCGTATAGATCGGCAGAATCCCCGGCCATACGCTCGGGCCGCCGAGCGGGACTTGGCTCATATTCACTTCCCGATAGGTATCCTGCCGCCCGTCGGCGCGCATGAACGAGCGCTCGAACCGCTCTTTCGCCGCCCCGTAGGAAAGGCCTTTGGCCTCAAGCCAGCGATATTCGAGTCCGCGCGTCATGACTTTTTCATCAATCAGCGAAATATCGGTATCGGCCGACCAGTAGAGCCGATGAACGCCCGCCGCGGTCTGAATCCAGCGCGGCGAATAATAATTATAGGTCAACGTCTCGCCGAGCGAGAGGGCGGGCCAGACCTCGAAAGTGTTGCCGATGATATGCCAGACCGGGCGAATTGGGCCGACCGGGAAGGCCTTGAGGGCCGCCAATTCTTCGTCGGTCACCCGAACGATGGGCTGCAAAGGGAACGCGGTCGATTGCATTTGCAGGCCCGGCGACATGCCGGCGAAATCACTGGCCGGTGTGTCGGCCGCTCCAATCGGGAACGGCCAAATCGTCGTCACGCCATCGCCGGGGCCGATCGACGCGGGAACGTCGAGGGGTTGCCAGAAATCGCTTTCCGCGACTTCGTCCCCGACATCTTGCAAGAGCGCCTGCATTTGAGCGACGCCGGAATCGGCAGTGTTGCCGAAAACGGTCGCGACCGTCCCCATGTTTTTGCGGAGGCGGAACGCGTTGACGATGCTCAAAAGGCTCATGACGCGACCTCATAGGCGCCCGCTCAGGCGGCCTGTTCTTTGGGATGCGCCGGGCGCCCAGGGCCGCGCTTCGGCGCGTCTGCGGATGACGACTGCGCATCGAGGCGCGCGCCAAGCTCGCGAATCTGGCGCTGCAAATCCTCGTTCGATTCCTTGAGGCGATCGTTTTGCGCGGCGATGCTCGCGGCAATCCCCGCGTCTTTCGAGGCCCCGAGCCATGCCTTCGCGCGCTCGCGCCATTGATTGCCGTCGAGAATGCGATGGAGGGTCGAATCGGGGCATTCGGCCAAGTGCTCGACCGACAGAATATTGAGCGCCTTCAATTCCATGCAAAATCCGGCCGAAATCATCGGCCAATGGGAAAGCGGCGTCCCGTCGATATGGTCGTTTTTCTTGGTCTCTTTCCAGCGCTTGTAAGCCTCGTGGAAGCGCTCGCGCAGGGCGTCCGTCACAGGATGAACAGGCGCGCTGTTATGGTCTCCGGTGGTGCGCAGCATGACCATTTCGTCGTCGCGCGTGCGCAGCGTGCCGGCTGCATCGGTCGCGCGCTGATCGACCGACGTTTGCATGAAGAAAACCGCCGTAATGCCCTTGTTCATCGCGGCATAGTCGACGCCGTTATTGCCGACCGTGGCGAACACGTCGTTGAGGCCGAGATTTTGGGTTTCGAAGGCTGAAAAAACATCGCTCACAGGCGCGCTCCTCGCGGGGGAAAAGGAAAAGGGGCGCCGAAGCGCCCCCGGTCACTCGTTATTGTGGTCGCTCGCCGGGTCGCGGTCAATGTCCGCAAGAGAGCCTTCCCCCGCGTCTTGCTGATTGGAGGCCGCACGCTGCACGTCGGGGTCGCTCGCAGCCCATTCCGCGCTTTGGGCGATCGGCTGGGCGTGTAGAGCCGGCTGCGCGCCTCCCGATGCAACCGACTTCTGGTAAGCCATCCACTCGCAATAGGCCCCGCTTTCGGGGGGCGTCTCGCCGTCCTGCACAAGCTTAACGGAGGTCACCGCGAACGGCACGCCGTTCTGATTCGAGACCATGAGATTGACCATGGAATCGGAATGCACGAACGCCACGAGCGCCGCAAACGTCGCGCTGCGATCGTCGTGCGGGTGAAACAGCACAACGCGGCCGACCGTCGGCTTGATGACGACGGGACCGCTCGGGGCTATTTCACGTGAAACAGGACTCTGGCCATCCCGGCCGCCGATGCGGCTTTCAAGGTGCAGAAACAGAAGCTTGGTCGCGTTGTCTAAATGGTGAAAGCGCGCATCGTCCTGCGCGAATAGGTCTGACAAATAGGACATGGGGCGGCCTTTCGAGGCAAGCAAGGGAGGATAAGGCGTGGCCCCAGGGCTTGCGTCCTGGGGCCTGCTTGCAAACGCGAAAGGGAGAGAAGCCGTTCCCCGCCGCGTTAGTTCTGGACCGCGACCGACGGCCAATTAAGGAAGGCCTCGACGTAAATCGAAGTCGTCAAGGCGATATTGTTGGCCGTCGCCGTCGCATTGGCGCTCATAACGATCGTGTAGGGCGCCGAATTGCCGATGATTTGCAGAATGGTCGTCGAGCCGGGGATGCCCGTTCCGGCGATCGTCTGGTTTGGATACATGCCGGCGATCGAGGTCACGTTCGTCAAGTTCGGCGAGCCGTTCGTCGTGGTCGCCAGACCGACGCCGTTCGTTGACGTGATCGTCACCGTTCCCGAAGCCGTCGCGAGCAAATTCATATAGACGGTCGAGCCCTGGATATCGGTGATGATTGCGCCCGTCGCAATGCCGGTGCCCGAAAGCTGCTGCCCGATGACAAGGCCGCGATTCTGCGAAACGGCCGTGATCGTGCCCGAGCCGCTAACCGTCGTGCCGGTGAAGGTCCATGACAATTCGCAGGTGAAAACATTCGCGATGCCCATCGAACCCGCGAGCGGCGTCGTCGGCTGATTAAGCTGGCCAGCGACCGCCGTGGTGTTGATCGGCTTCGTCTGCGCGTTGATCGTCGCGCAGTTAAGAAGCGAAATGCCTGCGCGCTGCACCCACATGGCATACATGCCAGGGACGAACGTATATGACCAGACGTTGCCCGGATCGGGCTGGCTGGCCTGCGTCGCCTTCGTGCCGCCAAAGAATGCCGTCCCGAGATTCGCGCCGAAAGGATGCGCGCCGGCGCCCGTCGCCGCACGAATCGCCTTGAACGAATTGTCATAGACAACCGCATCGCCCTGATTGAGCGTCAGAGCCGCGACGACCGGGAAGAGAACATAGACAAATTCCGCGCCAGTGTCGCCGCCGACCACGGTTCCCGGCGCGAAGCTCGGAAATGGAGCCTGCCCAGCCGAGCCAAACGGCCCCTCGGGAAGAGCGGTGCGGGCGCCAATGGCCTCGAATTGCATCCGAGCGATCGTCATTTTGCTTTACCTTTCGAAGAAAAAGGGAATTTAGAGGGGCCTCCCTAGACCCCTCCATCGCCCGCTAATTTACTGCCACAAAACGCCATTTAGGCTGAGGTTGTTGGCAGTCATATTACCCGCCCACGCCATTATGCGCACAACCGCGTCCTGATTGACGTTGGTCCGATCGCCGCCGATGACCTTGAAGTTTCGCTTCGAGGACGGCCGATAAAGGACGGTTTTGGTGTTGAGGAAATAGGCCGTGTTCGTCGGAATCTGGCCGTTCTTGCCGCCGTCGAGGACGACGTCGACCTCTTTACCGGCGCCGTAATATTTCAGCGACGTGAAGCCCGCGCCCGCCATCGCCTTCTCTGACGTGATGCGCTGGATAAGCTGCAACGAGGTCAAATAGGCGATATAGATGTTGTTGTCGGCGACGATCAGGTCAACGCCATCCGAATTGCGCTTTAACCCGATGGTCGTCGAGTTGAAATAGCTCTGGACGTTGCTCGACGTGATGACGCCGCGCGAATCGGTATTGGCGTTGACGCTGACATTGCGCCACCACGGATTCGCGCCGCGATCGATGCCGCCGACCAGTCCCGAGGTCGGAGCCTTCGAAACGAGGAGGGCCAGGCCGCCGATCTGCTTGCCAGAAAATCCGGTGCCGTCGGAATAGACGCCCGCCGACATTTCATTGTCAAAGGTCGCTTCCGCGGTATCGGTGCGCTCGACGATCAAGTCAAGCATCTGCTCCTCGCCGTCGTTCTGAATATCTTCCAGGCCCGACAGCACAACGGCGACCGAACACTGCTTCCATGGGAAGCGGGCGGCGGTCATCGTGTCGTTCAATGAAATGTTGATAAATTCCGTGCCCGAATACCACATGAACGACTGGTTTTGGGCATAGCGGAGGCCTTGATAAATCTCTCGGCCGCCCGAGATTGGCTTGCTGTTGCCGCCCTTGCGAATGAACGCCAGGAGGGCGTTGTTGTTCGTAACGTTGTCCTCCAACGTCTTGGAGCGGTTTTCGAGGGTCGTGGTGACAACGTCACCCCAATCTACTGAGACGACTTGCGGCGAGGCCATGGCCTAATCCCTAAATTCTGGCCCCTTTTTGGGCCGCCAAGGCCTCCCGCGCGATTTCCATCGCCGATTGGCCCGCTTTTGGAGCGCTCGCGGCAGGAATGCCCCGCGCCGGCGCCCCGGTGATAGCTTTCGCCTGTCGCCGCGCCTGATCGGCGGCCTGGGCGTTGACGATACGCCTCGCGGGAGCGGCGCCCATGTGGGGCCTGATCGTCGCGTCGGCGTAACAAGCCATGTCGTAAGCGGCTTGCAGCCTTTCCTTGAGGGGCAGCGCCGCATCGATAACTCCCGACGACAGAATGCCGGGAATTTTTGCCTCGACGTTCGCATAGAACCTGTTTGATGGGTCCGCAGCGAAAGCCTCGACGACCGAAAGTCGCTCTTTTTGTCCCGCCTCCTGCGCAATTTCTTGCCGGACTTGGGCGATGATTCTTTGGGGATCGACCGTCTGATGGGTCGGGGCAGGCTGGGGATTTGGTCGAGGAGCGCCCGGCTGCTGATTGCCGGAAAGGCGCTGCGACCACGCAACTAGGAACTGTCTCGGGTCTTTGATTCCGACGTTCGCTAGGACTCTTGTCACGCCAGCAAAAACGTCACGGCGCAACTCTTGCTCGATTCCTACATATTGTTCCAAGGCTTTATCAAGCGTCGTGCCGCCCTTCAAGGCCATTTCGTGGTATTTTTCCACAGGCTTGAAGATTGAGAGCTTGGCAAAGCCCTGCTCAATCTCGCGTTCGCGCTTGACAATGTCGGCCTTGATATGCGGGGGGAGTTTTTCGAAATCGACTTTCGACTGCGGCGACCAGCCGCCTGGGGGTCTCTCGACGACAGGTGCGTTGGGATCAGCCGCGGCGACCGGGGGCGTTCCTGGGGCGACAGGCGGAACGGGAGCGCCCGTTCGATCCGGCGCAGGCTTGTCGGTCCTCGGCACGAACTTGCCGTCTGGCGCCCGCGCGCGGTCGCGCTCGGCGCCGCGCTCGCCCGAATGACCTTCGTCCCCCTCAGCGCGGTCCTTCTGATCGTTGAGCGCCGCGCGCGCGATTTCGAGGGTCGATTCGGGAGCGGCGGGGGCTGCTGTTTCGCCGGAAGCGCCATCACCAGGCGCGAGCGTGTCGGCGATTTCGTTTTCTAGTCCGGGGCCTGCCATGCTGTTGAACTTTCCGATTCGAGGGGCTTCGGTTTGTAGCCAGCGCGGACCTTGCGATAGGCCTCGCCGATTTCGTTTTTCGTGATACGGCGGGAATTGTCGAGGGTCCGCGTCGGCGCTTGATCGCCGACCTCAACCACTCCCGCCGCCTTATAGCCGCGCCGGAGCGCGGATTTCGAGGAATAGACTCTTCCGTCGGCCATGCTGCGCAAGTCGCCGATCGAATCCATATTGAGCATCGGCGCGGGCAGATGCGAGCGGGCCGGCGCCGGCCGCCGATCAAGAGGGCCGCCCTTCTCGACAAGCGCGCCGTTGCGGAAAACGAAAGTGCCTCGATTGCTCATGGGATCGACGATACGTTGCCGGTTACCGGGAAATTCCCCGAATTCGTCAGGCTATCATAAAGGAAATAGAATTCGGTCGGCGTCTCGTGCATGGTCGGGTCGCCATTGTAGGCGGCCGATGTGCCCAACTGAATTGCCTTCTGACGCTTGGTAAAGCTGATGTTGGTCCCTGGAGGCCCTGCGCAATTCCAAGATGTGGCATAGCCGATGTTCTGCCCGAAGAACGTCGTGTCAAAATCGTCGGTATAGAGCATTTCGCAATAGCCCTCGGCGTCCTCGATTACCCAAGGGTCTTCAAGGCGCGTGGTGTTTGGAAAGTCCCAATCGGTCGACACGGTATTCAGCGCTACGCCGCCGAAAGTCCACGTCGTCGGGCAAGTATTTCCGACCGGCAAAGGCGATGTGAAATAATCGATGGTTAGCCCGTTTGGCCTGACGGCAACGAACATGATCAATTGATAGGGCGTCTTGATGATATTCGGGAGCGCATAGCCGATCGGCGTAAGGGGATTCAGACCAGACTTGGCGTATGTCCCATTTACCGCAGGGGCAGACGCCAGCCCTATGGCTTCGTCGCCCCCGGTTCCCGTCGTGCCGGTCATCCCGCTGTAATACATGCAGGTGGTCGAACCAGCGGCTACATCCGATGGATGCAGAAGATATGACGAGTCCCAAGTGCCGGTGCCGGCCGAGAGGATGACGCCATTGTTGGTCCAAGGTGAAGTTAAAACGGCGGTCGCCGACAGCAGGTCAATATTTTGCCAGCCTTGATTGGGGCTCGTATTGGCGACGTTTCGCGCGCCGCCCGGCCCATAAATCGTGCCCGCGATAACCGTATCCGGCGAGGAATAATAGGGCGACGATTGCGCGCCGACGTTTGCCGCAATCGTGTTGAGCGGCGCGATTGGGTTGCCGCTATAGGCCACCGCTGCGCTAAAGTCGCGGAACGGGGGCGTCTGAGACGACGACGCGGCCGTTAGGCCCTGAAAGGTAGCGCTTGCCAGCTTCGTATTATAGCCGGTGATCGACGTGAAAAATCCCACGGCGCCGTTCGTGCCGTCTTGGAATGAGCCGAGATTTGCCGCCGTTACAGCGGAAACGGAGCCTCCCGCGACCGGCGTTCCGTTGTTGATGGCGATAGCGCTCGAACCAGCCCCCCATTCGACGCCAGCGGCCAGATAGGGGTTCGATGAAAGCCATGTCCCTATGGAATTTACTGAGCTTCCTCCCCATCCGCTTGTCGCCGCTCCTCCCGAGGTATAGCCGAGGGCGGCGACATCGGTCGCGCCGACGCCGAGGAGGGTTTGGGCGACCGACTCGCCCATATTGTCGGTGACAAAAATCAGCGTCCCGGCCGCGCTCTCGATCAGGCTGAGAAGGGCGCCGCTGGCGGGGATGATATCGGCCGGTCGCGTGACGGTCGAGGTCGTCGTGGGGATAAGCGACGAACAGTGAGAGCCTAGTTCTTCCTGACCTCCCCAGGCGAGAAACGTCACGGCTCCCGTCGGGCCGCCCGCCGCCATATAGCCGATATTGAATTGCGACGTGGCCGACATCGTCGGGCCGACGATGCACACATGCTGCCAGCCCGAAGTGAGGGCAATAGTGGTCACCCCTTGCAACGCCGTGCCATTGTAGGCGGCGATCTGAATATTCTTTCCTATGTCCCCTGCGGAGCCCGCCTCAAGCCATATGCCTCCCGAATAAGTCGTTCCGGTGCCGGTCCATGGCTGGTAAAGCTCTGAGTCATCACCCGAGCCGGAGGCTGAACGATTGACAGCAACTAGCGTCGCAGTGGTGTTCCCGTCGGGCGCGACCCCTGCGTTGGCGGTCACAACAGGCGCAACGCCAGTCCCAACCGAGAAAGTCGACCATGGCGAAGTGCTGAGACTGAGCGATTGCAGCAAAAGATTGGTTGCCGCGTTCTCGCGCAGCAAGCCGAGGTCGGTGATGCGCAGCGTGTTCGCGGCGAAATAGGAGACCGTGTTTTCGGCGGTCTGCGCGGTGTCGTTGGCCTGGTTGCGTGTGACCGACAGGCAGTTGGTAGGAGCCGCGCAGCCGCTATAGGACGATCCGGCGAAATTGAGGGTCACCGATGGCGTCGGCCCAAAGGTCCCCGCCGAGCCAAAGCGGCGCATCATGGGACAGCCAAGCGCCCCAGGGATCATGTCGCATTGGGTTACGCGGCCGGCGCCTGGAACCATCGGCGCGACCGTTGTTCCCGTCGACGGGGCCGCGGCCAGAAAAAGCGATAGCGCGACGGCGAGCGCCAGCGCGTAAAGCTGATGAAGCCTCATTTAAAATATTCCACGTTGATGGTCGCGGTCGCTGCCTGTTGGAAAAAACGAGCGGCAATCAAGACGTTATAACCGGACAGCGAAACACAATTGCCAGCCGCGACAGGCTCCCCGACGGTCGCCGAGACGGTTTGCGTGAGGTCGGTCACGTAATTGACCGCCTGGGCCACTACGCAAACCGTGGCATAGGTCGCGCCCGCGGGAACCGTGAGAGCGGTCGGCGAGGCAACACCCAAATTATATTGCGCGCCCGCCACAGGATTGAAAGGGAAAGGCGCGGGGTAAACGGTCTGCTGGGCGAGCGCCGAGCCGCAAAACAGGGTCGCGGCGACGGCGCCAACCGCTAATTTTCTCATTTGGGCGAGCATGGCCTATCCTCCAAAAATCATTCGAAACGCGAAGCCCGCGCCGACGCCGAGCTTTCCGAAAGCCGAGCCCATCACTTTTTGTCCTCGCCGGGATATTTCTCGCGATCGACCGCCGAATCAAAGCGCATGCGCTGCAACTGCTCTTTGCGCATGGCGTCCGCCGCCGCCTGATCGCCCGCAACCTGCATTTGCTGCAAATCCTGCTGATGCTCTTGCGCGCTCAGGGCAGAGTCCTGCGCGCGCGCCTGGGCGTCAACGTGATGGTCCGCCATGCTGGCCTGCGCGTCGATTTGCGCCTCTTGCACGCCAATTCGAGCCTTGGCGATTTCCGCCTGGGTTTTGACCTGCAACCCCTTGAGCTTGATAAGTTCGTCGGGGTTCGGCTGCGGCGGCGGCTTGGGCTGCCCGGCCTTCTCGACCATCTGCGCAACCATCGTCTCAATTGTGGTTTCGAGCGTGCGGCCGACCTTGTAAGCGCGCAGGGCGAACAGCATCAGGTCGCCGGCAAGCTGCGCCATTTGTGGCTGCGCGGCGACGATCGGCCCCCACGTCTCGACCATTTTGGTGATGACCTCGACAAGCTCAGTGCGGTCCTTTTTCTCCTGCGCTTCGTCCCCGGCGATCGTCGAGTCGGCCTCGATGTCCATGCGGAAGCGGCGCGCGGGATTGTCGCGCAGCAAGCGCATGACCGCATCAATGGTGATCGGCGCCCCAGGCGGCAGGGCTTGCGGGGACGGCTGCGCGGCAGGGGGCGGCGTTTGTGGCAAGCCGCCAGCGGGCGGGGAGGGGGGAGCGCCGCCAGCGGGCTGCGGAGAGGGTTGAGGGAGCATCACGGTATAGCTCCCATGGCCGGTGCACCGGGCGCGGGCGCCGGCGTGGCGCGAGACCCTCCCGATGCCATCGCGCCAGGCTGCGGGGCCTGAGCTTGCCGAATGGCCGCGGCGACCTGCGCCTGATGCTGCGCGGCCTGTTGCATGGCCGCCTGTTGCCGGGCCTGCGCCTCTTGCTGCTGAAGCTGCATCAAAACCTCCTGATCGGTCGGCAATGGCATATTCGCCATGGCCATTATCGTCTCAGGCTGGAAATGGTTGCAAATGATCTCGCCGACGATCCTCGTGAAATCGCGGCAGAAACGCCCCAATTCCTCTTGGCGGGTTCGCATCCGCGCGGAGCCATGCTGAGATTTGAGGACTTGCGCGCCTTTGGTTTCGTCGGGGTCCGTGGCGCCGCGCACAATGTCAGAGATCCCGGTGATCTGGTAAACGTCCTCAATCAGCGCCGCGCGGAGCTTAACGCATCCCTCCAAAACCTGAGAGACCATTTCGACGGGCCAGAAAATGACGGGCGGCACACTGCCATTGGCCGCGAACTGCGCCCAATTCCGAACGGCGATCATGCGATTTTCCACGCCCGCCGTCGCCGCGCGCTCAAGCTCGGGGAAGCCGGCGCCGTCCGGTCCCCCGGCATAGAAGCCGACCACCTTGAGCGAATCTTGAAGAGCGGCGATGCGGGCGGTCAATTGCTGAATTTCTTC
>Ga0302310_10000446_pt1 | contig 39154 bp, 35 predicted proteins | sample III_Palsa_N1_2_FD_200451 | JGI IMG/M metagenome (GOLD analysis project Ga0302310, IMG submission 200451) | Peat permafrost microbial communities from Stordalen Mire near Abisko, Sweden - III_Palsa_N1_2 | ecosystem: Environmental > Terrestrial > Soil > Palsa > Peat permafrost | place: Sweden...
TTGACCGTCGCGCCGCTGACCGCTGATGTCCTGGGCGGTCGGGCCAACGCGCACCTCACGCTCGATGGCGTGAAAGACACTCCTGCAGCGGCACTCGATCTTAGGATCACGGATTTGCAGCTGGGCCAGCTCCCATATAAGAATGCCGAGCACCCGCCCCTTGAAGGCCCCTTGCGGGTGCGGATCGTGATCAACGGAGCGGGTCAATCGGTACACCAGATCGCTGCCAGTGCCAATGGCACCGTGACCGCGCAGATCCGGTCCGGTGCGATTCGCGAATCCTTTGCCGAACTCACCGGCCTTGATCTGCGGGGGCTGGGCCTGCTGCTGATCAAGAACAAAAAGGAAACCCCGGTGCGCTGTGCGGTCGCCCGCTTCAAGGCGCACGATGGCACGCTCATCGTCCAGAACCTGGTCGCAGATACAGACCCGGTCCTGATCACCGGCGAGGGCCAGATCCACCTCGACTCCGAGGCCCTCGACCTGGGGATTCATGGGGATCCGAAGAGTCTGCGGCTGTTCCGTCTGCGCGCACCCTTGCAGGTTCAGGGCACCCTCGCCCATCCCTCGATCCACGTCCAGAAAAATGACTCCAAAATGCTGGTCGTCGATCCCGGTAAAGCGAAGGATGTCGACTGTGCCGCGCTCCTCGACGGGACCCACTCATGACCCAGATCGTTGACCTGCGCTCCGACACCGTGACCCGCCCGAGCGACGCCATGCGTGCGGCCATGGCCGCAGCCCCGGTGGGGGACGACCAGTATGGCGAGGACCCAACGACCAACCGGTTGCAGGTGCGGGTGGCGGAGCTGCTCGGCAAGGAAGCGGCCCTGTGGCTGCCCACCGGGACGATGGCCAACCAGGTCGCGCTTCGCGTGCTGACTCGTCCCGGTGACGAGGTGATCGCCTCGCGCGAGTCGCATGCCGCGTGGCACGAGTCGGGCGGTGCCGCCGCGAATGCGGGCGTCCAGATCCACGAGATTGGCGCAGGCGGCATTTTCGGCGCCGAAGAGATGCTGGCCGCGATCAAGCCGCGGATATTCCCGATGTTTCCGAATACGACGCTGGTTGAAATCGAGAACACGCACAACCGTGCCGGCGGAGTGGTCGTGCCGCAGCCGGAGATCATTCGCATCTGCGCCGCGGCGCGAGAGCGCGGAGTGGCTACTTTCCTGGATGGCGCGCGCCTCTGGAATGCGAGCATCGCCAGCGGGCTCTCGCCGGCAGAACTTGCGGCGCCCTTTGATCTCCTGGCAGTCGCGTTTTCCAAAGGCCTGGGCGCCCCGGGCGGCTCGCTGCTGGCCGGCACTAAATCACTGATCCAGTCCGCGGGTCGCCATCGCCTGCGCATGGGGGGCGCCATGCGGCAGAACGGGATCTTCGCCGCGGCGGCGCTTTACGGCCTGGATCATCACCTGGCGCGCCTGGCCGAAGATCACGCCAATGCACGGTCCTTTGCCCGGCGACTCGCGGCCGGCGCACCCGTCCAACTGAATCCCGACAGCGTGCAGACCAACATCGTCGTGTTTCACCTGCCGGTGAATCTCCCGTTGGATGCGCCGACGTTGGTCGCACGGGCACGGGAACAGGGTGTGCTGCTCAACGCGTTCGCTGCGCGCACTGTGCGGGCCGTGACGCATCTGGATGTGGATGCGGGACAATGCGAACGGGCGGCGGCGGTTCTGACGAGGTTGCTGACCGGCTGAAACGAGAAACAAATGCCGCGCAGTTGACGTACTGTGTATGTCTATGTACCATGTTGTACATGGTGATGTGTACGACATGGTAAAGGCGCGCGAAGCCACGCCTCCCAAGCTCGACACTGAGCTGCGGCGCGGCGCGCTGGTACTGGCGGTCCTCTCCCAGTTGCGCACGGCCCAGTATGGGTATTCGCTTCGCCAGGCCCTCGCCCGGCAGGGCATGCCCATCGAGGAAGGCACGCTCTACCCCCTGCTGCGCCGGCTCGAGGATCAGGGGCTGCTGGCGAGTGAATGGCGGATCGAGGATGGCCCGCCCCGTCGCTACTACAAGTTGAATGCGGCAGGCACACGGGCTCTGGCAGACCTCACCGCCAACTGGCGGGCGCTCGTTTCAACCCTGAACGGGCTGCTCGATTAGGAGAAGAGGATGGACGCTCAGACGGTCATCGACAATTATGTAAACGACGTCGCGGCACTGCTGGCGCGCAGCCAGCGCAACGAAGTGGGATTCGAGCTACGCACATTGCTCACCGAGGAGCTCAAGGCCGCCGCGGACAAGGTCGGCCGGCCACCCGATGAGCAGTTGGCAATCGAGGTCGTCCAGCACTTCGGACAGCCCGATGTCGTGGCGGCACACTACGGCCCGCGCGGCTTCGCCCTCATCGAACCGGAGCACGCACCCACTTTTGTGACGCTCGCCACGATCATCGTGGCAGCGCAATGGCTGATCACGCTGCCGCCGGTTTTTCGCTCGACCCTGACGTTTTGGCAATGGGAGCAAGGTCCGGGCCTGGGCGCGATGTCCTGGGTCGGACTGCTGCTCGTGTGGTTCGCCGGGGCGTCGTGGGTTCGCCGCCGGTTTCCGGTGAACGCGCAGACGCTCGCGCGACCGCCGATACATTGGCTCTTCTGGTTGCCCATCCCGCGCGCCTGGCGCCCCGTCGACCACCTTGCCAACGCCCGCCGCCTGGCGGTTGGCTTGATTCCGCTGAGCACCGTGGCGCTGCTGTTCTTCAGTGCGCCCTCATGGTGGCTGGGGCTGCTGCTACCCACGGGCACCAATACGTCATGGGCGGCGTACGATGGCAGCTTCCATCGCTGGATCTTCCCACCGCTGCTCGCCTTGATGATCCTGCGACTGCTGCTGCTGCTGACGGTCGTGATCAACGTGCGGCTATGGGCGCGCCTCGAGGCCATCCGCGTTGCGTTGTGGTCCTGCTTTGTCGTACTCCTCATCTGGGTGCTGTTCGGCTGGCAGATCTTTGCCAATGGCATCACCAATGCACTCTTCAAGACCTGGCTCGCCGTCTTCGTGTTTGTCAACGCCATTCAGCTCATAGTCTGGATGCGCAGAGAGTCACTCAAAGTCCGTGCGCCGGCCGCGTTGCGGGCCACGCGGTCTAACTGAACGGGCGGGAGGCGATGCAGCAAACATCGGTTTGCTGTCCACCATGGTCGAGGATACGATAGCTCTGTCGGTCCCTAAGAATAACCAACAGAGAACCAACTATGGACGCGAACAAGATCGTCGCCCGTGCCAAGGGGATACTGCTCACGCCAAGAACAGAGTGGCCGGTCGTCGCCGCCGAACCCGACACCATCGCCGGACTGTATTCCGGCTACATTCTGCTGCTGGCGGCCATTCCGGTACTTGTTTCGTTCCTCGCCTCGACCGTGATCGGCGTTTCCGTTCCGCTGCTCGGCACCTACCGGGTCGGCATCGCCGCGGCGCTGACAGGCGCCGTCGTGCGCTATGCGCTCACGCTCGTCGCCGTTTACGTGGTCGCGGTGATCGTCGATGCGCTGGCGCCGACCTTCGGTGCCGAGAAGAATCGGCTACAGGCGCTGAAGACCGTCGCCTATTCCTATACGGCAGTTTGGGTGTTCTCGATCCTCGGGTTAATCCCGGGACTCGCACTGCTCGCGGGCCTTGGCGGCGGGATCTACGGTATCTATCTGCTCAACATGGGCCTGCCGTCGACCATGAAGTGCCCGACGGACAAGACCGTCGGCTATACGGCGCTGACGGTGGTCATCACGATCGTCGTCGGGGTCGTACTGAGTCTGATCCTCAACGCGCTCGGCGGTCTTGGCCTGGGGGTGGGTCGTGGACTCACCGGATTTGGCCAGCCGACGGTCACCGGCACCAGCAGCTTCCAGCCAGGAACGCCCGGCGGGGCGTTGCAGAACTGGTCGCGGCAAATCAAGGCGGCCTCCGACCAGGCCGCGGCCGCGCAGAAATCCGGCGACAAGGATGCCCAATCCAAGGCGATGGGTGCACTCGTCGGTGCCGCGCTCGGCAGCGGCGGCAAGGTCGAGTCACTGGCACCCGACCGTATCCGCACGTTCATGCCCGATGCCATCGGCAGCCTCAAGCGCACCCAGCTTCAGGTTCAGCGCAATGGCGCCATGGGCATGCAGGTGTCGACGGCGACCGGCACCTACTCCGACGGCACCCAGCATACGGTGACGGTCACCATTGCGGACACGGGGTCGCTCAAGGGAGTCTTTGGGTTTGCCTCCGGCTGGGGTGGTATCGAGCAGGAATCCCAGACCGATACCGGCTATGACAAGCTGTACAAGAGCGGCGGTCAGCTGATCCACGAGAAGTGGGATTCGAAAAACAATTCCGGGGAGTACGGGGTGATCGTCGCCGACCGCTTTTCGGTGACCGCACAGGGAAGTGCCGACAAGATCGATGACCTCAAGAGTGACGTCGCGGCGGTTAACCTTGCCGGCCTGGAAGCGCTCAAGAACGAAGGCGTGCAACCGAACTGAGTGCTACGGGAGACAGGGGCACGATCACGAGCGCGCCGATCGACAGCAGTACGGGAACGGCGAGGATGGCGCACACCGTAAAGCGGTTGAACTGCATCCCCAGCAGCAAACCTGCTGTGTAGGGGCCGAAGATCGAACCGACGCGGCCGGCACTCATGACGATTCCCATGCCGGTGGCACGCACACGTGCGGGAAAGCTGATGGCCCCCGTCGCATACAAAGCAACCGCCGCGCCGAAGATACCGAAGCCAACGACGGCGGCCGTTAGCTGCGCCAGTGGCAGATTGGTCGCGGCAGCGCCGAATCCGACGATACCGATACCCATGGCGAGCAACGCCAGCGCCGCAACGAGGCGTATCGGCAGCCTGACGCCCAGAAGGCCGACGATGATGCCGCCGGCGAGACCGCCCAAGCTGGTGAGCCGGGTGATGAAGATGCCGGCCGTATCGCTGAATCCGGCATTCGTCGTGAGCTGATTGTTCCAGTTGAGGAAGAAATACTCGCTCACCATGAACAGAAAGTAGGCGAGTCCCATCAGCAAGGTGCGCGCCAGAATGGGCTGCCGCAGCAGGTCCAGCAGGCTGCCCTGCCCGGCTCTCCTGTCCGGTGCGGGCAGTTCGGTCATTGCCGGCAGCTTGAGGCGCGCGAGGACTTTGTTGAGGCCCGCAAGTGCCTTGGGCCCCCGTCGTGCGGCCAGGATGTCCAGTGACTCAGGCAGCAGAACGTACACCAGCGCCAGCAGCGTGAGGGAGCACAGGCCGCCGAAAACCAGGATTCCGTGCCAGCTGAAGCCGGCAAGCAGTGGCGGGGCGACGTAGCCCCCCAGTAGTGTTCCCACCGTATAGCCGATGACGACCAATCCCAGACCCAGCGCCCGGGTCTTGAGCGGGCAATATTCAAATGCCAGTGTGCCGACGCAGCCGGCGTTCGCGCCGACACCGAGGCCCGTACAGAAGCGCAGCGCCGCCAGCATCGCCACCGAACCGGCGGTGGCGGAGAGCGTCATGCCGATGCTCATGAGCACCAGGTTGATCAGGATGGCGGTGCGGCGCCCCCAGATATCCGCGATCGGAGATAGGGCGAATCCCCCGACCGCGGTGCCCAGCAATCCCGAGCTGAACAGCAGACCAAGGGTTTGCGGTGCCAGGTGCCATTCGCGCGACAGGGTTGGAGAAATCAGTGACAGGGCAAGAATGTCAAAGCCATCGAGCATGTTGACCGCGACACAAAGACTGATGACCAGGACCTGACAGGCCCGCATGGGCGAGTTTTCGATGTGCTGGCGGACGACCTGTAGGCTCATGCGGCCCCCTGTTATAGTGCTTATCGGCGTGCTGCAAAGAGAGCAGTGTTCGTGCTGGCGGTCAAGGCCCCACACCAGATCAAAGTTCCGATTCGCTACGTGGTCAAGGGTGAACGGGCCGTCTTCTATGCTGCCGAACGGGACAGGTCCTATTGGCCCGGCGATGACCACGAAGTCGTCATCACTGATCTGCGCTCACTGGATACTGTGCCGAACATCAGACGCAACGGCTTTACGATGTTGCGCCACGAGACGGCCGTCAGGGATCTTCTGGACCCCCGGGAAGTCGAGCAGACCTACTATCCCGAGGCGGTCGAACTGGCGAAGCGACTCAATGGCGCGGCCCATGCCATCGCCTTCGGCGCCGTAGCGCGAAGCGACAGGCCCGACAGCAGTCACGGTCGATTGCCAGCCTTCGGCGCCCACGTGGATTATGGCCGGCGCAGCATCGAGGACATAGCCCGACCCATCCTCGGGGCGCAGGCGGATCACTGGCTCAGCAGGCGCGTGGTGCTGATGAACCTTTGGCGCCCGATCAGTACCGTCCATCGCACGCCGCTGGCATTGTGTGACGCCTCAACCGTGGAGGCAGGGGATCTGCATGACAGCGAAATCCGCGGGGGCCTGGATGATCCGAACCGGCCGCCGCTCTTCGGCTACAACCTGAGCTACAACCCCAACCATCGCTGGTACTTCACCTCGCAGATGGAGCCTGACGAACTCTATGCATTCAAGCTGTACGATTCGGACCTGACCCGTCCGCAATGGACTGGCCACACGGCGATCAATGATCCTGAAACGGCTGACAACGCGCCACCGCGCCAGAGCATCGAAATCCGGACGATCTCGTTCATCTGACAATGCACACATTCGCCTGCGTCGCCTCCGCCCGCACCCATCAAACCGGCGGGCGATTTCCAGATCGTCGCGGCTGCTCCTATGCCCCCTGCGGGCTCTCAGTGTCATCCGCCAGCTGCTTTTGATTCCCGCGTTTTGTCGAACTTGAGGCGCGCCTGCTCAACCTGTTTGAGATTTTCGGCCGCCCACACCCATACCCCACAGAATGCCGCGCCCAGACCTAACCCCAGGTCCGTCAGGTTGTATTCGACTTTCGGTGGTACGACCGGATGCACGGTCCTTACCACCAATCCGTCCCGCTCCATTTGCCGCAAGGTCTGCGTCAGCATCTTCTGGCTGACGCCTTCGACCAGTTCACTCAAACGCGTGAATCGCAACTGCCCCTTCTCGGCCAACACCTCAAGGATGATCATCGTCCACTTGTCGGCAACGCGGCCGATCAGGTCATTGACTAGGGCTTCGATTCTCGGATCAAGGTCTGCAGGCGGAGTGCTGGCCGCATAGGCCCTCGCCTTGGCGATCTGCTCGACCGTGAAGTGTGCAATTTTCGGCATGAATTTCACTCTCTATTCGGTAAGTACAGCACTTTTCGGTGCCTACTATCATTTGGAGAGTGTAAGCCGTTAGAGTGATCGGAACAAGGGCGGACGGATCAGGAGAATTGCATGAAGCTGCGGGAAAGAACGGTTCTGATCACGGGGGGGACGAGCGGCATTGGTCTCGAACTGGCGAGGGTACTTCAGGAGCGTGGCAATACCGTCATCGTTACCGGTCGCGACCAGGACAAACTGGACGCAGCCAAACGCAACCTTCCCGGCATCCATACCTTCTTGAGTGATGTCAGTGATCCGGGGGCCTTAGTGACCCTGCACGACAACGTGCTCCTGCATTTTCCAGCGCTCGATACCCTCATCAACAATGCCGGAATCATGCGCAACCTGAATCTCAACACACCGCGGGATCTGCTGGATGTCACCCGCGAGATCGACATCAACCTGAGCGGGCCGGTGCGCATGATCCAGCAGTTCCTGCCCCATCTGAAAACCCGCCGGGGCAGTCTGATCGTCAACGTCTCGTCCGGCCTGGCTTTTGTCCCGTTGCCGATATCGCCGGTCTACTGCGCGACGAAGGCGGCGCTGCACTCATTCACTCAGTCGTTGCGTGCGCAGCTGGATGGCACAGGCATCAGTGTCGTCGAGCTCGCGCCGCCGGCTGTCGAGACCGCCCTCTTCCGCGGCGAGTTCGCCGAGGAAATGCGGCGCGAGAAAGGCATGGACCTGAAGGTGCTCGTACGCAAGGCGATTGCCGGAATCGAGGCGGGGAACCTGGAAATCCGCCCCGGCCTCAGCAATGTGCTGAAGATCATGAGCAGGCTCGCTCCGCAGTTCATGTTCAATCAATTGGCGAGGCTCGGTAAGCCGCCGCGAGCCGCTGTGGCCACTCATCAGCGTCAGCGGTTAGCGCTTCGGTCGCGTTGCAGGTAGAAAGCTTGCGGGTGACAGGGCAATGCGCTCGACCAGTTCTGCCTGGGACCGTATCCCTGTTTTACGAAATACCGAGCGAAGCTGCTCATCCACGCAACTCTAGTCTGCGGGAGACGCACCAGCAAAAAAATCAGGTGTCCTCGCATCCTCCATTTGGACTAAGTGCACAGAATCCAGCTTGGTCCGATGTCCTGCCGAAGATCATGACCGTAGAGGATCGCGCTGCAACATCCATAAACGGCTCCTCGGACCTGCGCGTGCGTAGACGCTTTCGCCCCTCAATAGCGGCGACTATAGTGGCCGCAGAACTACCGGAAACGGCCCGCGATTCGTATCGCTATGGGGAGGGCATCGTGAAATTCGGTTGGAGGATGCTGTTTGCAGCTACTGCGCTGGCAGCGACGGCGCTGGTTCACGCCCACCATTCCGGCGCGATGTTTGATTCACAGAAGACCGTCACGCTACAAGGCACGGTCAAGACCTTTCAGTGGTCCAATCCACATTGCTGGATCCAGCTGCTCGTACAGCGGGACGGCGTGACCCAGGAGTGGAGCGTCGAGATGGCCGCAACCACGGAGCTATATCGCAGCGGCTGGCGCCCGCACACCTTGCAGTCGGGAGAGAGCGTGACCATTGTCGTCCACCCGATGCGCGATGGATCGGCGGGTGCACAGTTCCTCTCGGCAGCAGGGCCGGACGGGGCACCTCTCGGCAAGCCGAAGCCGGTGAATGCGTCATGATCCGGGTGACCTGGCTGGGCGTGGTCCTGGTGGTCGCCACCTCGCTGGTCCATGCGGCGCCCAATTCGTCGCAGCGGGTGCGCGCATTTGCGCGGCTTCCCGACTGGACCGGTCTTTGGGAGACCGCCATCTCGAAGGAACTGACCACCCCGGGGGGCAGGTCCTCGACCCCCGGGACCCTCAAATTGGTGGGGCATCCGCCCTACAACCCTGAATGGGAATTGAAGTACCAGGCGGCGCTGGACAATCCAGCGGTCAAGGCGGCGGTCACCGAGACCTTGAAGGGATGCGGGAGAGATGCCCCCGCTTACGTCAAGAGCTTTCCGAACATCATGGATGCGCCAATGGTCTTCCAGGTCGTCGTGACGCCCGAGGAAACCCTGTTCGTGATGGACCACGGTGAGGTTCGTCACATCTATACAGATCACCGGGCGCACCCTGCCGGAGACGATCTGTGGCCGACCCCACTGGGCGACTCGGTGGGACATTGGGCGGGCCAGACACTGGTGATCGACACGGTAGCGCGCACACCCGGCCCGATCTCGATGTTCAGTCCCGCCGCCGAGCTCAGCGACCAGGCACATTTCACGGAGCGGGTGCGTCTAATCGACGCGAACACGCTGGAGGATCAGCTGACCATTGAAGATCCCATGCGCTTGGCCCACCCGTGGACCGTGATACTGCGTTTTACCCGCGTGCTCGATCTCACACGGTTCATCCCCTACGAATGCGAGGCGGATAGGAACCCGATAGAGAATGGCAAGCTCACCATCGCACCGCCCTAAAGTGCCTCCCCGGTAACGAGCAGGACCGTCAACCCGCCCGCATCGCCGTGGCGACCGGCAACCGCGCCGCTCTGATCGAGGGCAGGATGCCACCGAGGAGCGCGATGGAGAGCGCCCAGAACAGTGCGATCACGACGAGGTGAGGCGTGACGGCCATGGGGAAGGTGATTCCCGCGGCCACCACGACGTGCTTGTTGAACAGGTACCAGTCGATGCCGGCGCCGAGCAGCGCCGCCGGGATCGCGAGCAACAACCCTTCCGCGATCACTGAGGTCACAACCGGCAACCCGCCGAAACCGATCGCGCGCAAGGTGGCGATCTCCACCTTGCGGGCATCGACGGATGCGTAGAGGCTCGCGAGCGCGCCGCACGCCGCGCCGAGTCCCATCAGTCCGCCGAGGAAGAAGCTGATGAAGTCGAGCAGTTTGCGCCGGGACTTGATGATGTCCTCGCTACTTTCCTCTTCCGTTTTTACCTCTGCCGTCAGCGTCGGATCACTGACGACGGCGCTTTTGAATGTTGCGAATGCGGCGGGCGACTCAAGAACAACGTCCACGACATTGAAGGTTGCCTGCGGGAACGTTGTCAGCACGGTATCGGCGTCCCCGATGACCGAATCCTCAAGAGCCGTCGCGGTGCTGTGGTAGGCCCCGACGATCTTCCACGGCGTGCCCCTGATTCGCACCTCATCGCCAACAGCGAAATGCCTGAACTGCTCGCGGATCAGGTCGCTGACGATGAGCTCGTGCAGTCCGGCACGGAAAAATCGCCCCTCGACGATATGGACCTCCGAATTGATGGTGACCCATTCGGGGGTGACGGAGAACAAGCTGACGGTACCGCGCTGATTCTGGCGATTCACCGCGTTGATGAACATGAAAACGGTGGCAGTGACCTCGGGCTTGCCGTTGGCATCACGCTTGATGCCCGGCTTGTTGCTGATGCTGCCAAGGATCGTCTTGGGAAAGGAGCTGTCCAGGGCCGACTGCGCGCCCCTGGAGAGGACGACGACAGTGTTCGCATCGATATCTGTCTTGATGAACTTCTCCAGGCCCTCGCTCAGTGCGAGCATTGCGACCAGGACACCCATGACGGTCGTGATGCTGATCACAGTCACGAGGGAGGTGCCGAGGCGCCCGGGAATGCTGCGGATCGAAGCGACCGTCAGCAGCCATGTTTCACGTATGGTTCGCATGTCCCTGGCCTTACCGGTCCGCGAGCGCGTCGACCACGCGCAGTCGCAGCGCCCGCCACCCCGCCATCGCGCCGCCCACCAACGCGAGCGCCACGGCGAAGGCAAGGCCCGTTGCGAAGACACTCGGTGGCACCGTTACCGTACCAATCTCCTCGCGGGCGACCGGGAGCAGCCGCGTGCCGAGCAGTAGTCCGACCGCGGCGCCGGCGAGGCACAGAACGAGGGTCTCGCCGAGGATTAACAGCATCACGGACCGATCGGAGAATCCGATCGTCTTCAGGACCGCGAGCTCCGGAGTGCGTTCGCGAATTGATTGCATCATCAGTGCCCCGGTGGCGAAGAGCAGCACGAAAAGTGTGGCGCCGATGATCCGGTGTGCGACTGTGTCGATATCGCCGAAATTGGAAACCTCCGCTTCCACAAGCTCCTGCTCCGATTGCGTGAGCGTCTCGTTCGACGAATTCGTGTATTGCGAGTCTATCTTCTGCTCGATGCCGCCAAGGCGTGCGGGATCGGCGATCCGCAGGACCGCGAGGTTCATCGTGTCGCGGGCCGCTCCCAGGGGCAGTGACTCGTTGACGTAGGTGTAATGAGTGAGCAGAAGCTGCGAGTCATCCTCGTTGTCATCCTGACTGTCCTTCCACGTCCCGATGATGTCGAATGTCCAGTTACCCGTTCCGTCCTTACGTGTGAGCTGCGACTGAAGCGTCACGCGCTGCCCTACCTTCCAGCCATACTTGTGCATCGTGCCGACGCCCACGATCACACCGTCCAGGACCTGCCGCATCGCGCGCTGCTGCGCGGGGTCGACGGTATCCTCCGGGTACATCGCGAGAAATGCATCCACATCGGTTGCGCAGATCCCGACACCCTGCGTGGGGCGCTGGTAGGTCGCACCGAACTGGTAGCGCGGCGCGGCCCCGATGACGCCGGGAATGGTCTTCACCCAGTCGACGATTGCGATCGGGACGGGGAATCCCAGGTTCATTTTGCTGCCCACGTACAGCCGATCGGGATGGGTGGAGGCGATCGCGTGATTGATGCCGCTGGTCAAGCCCTGAAGGACGCCGAACAACGTGAAGGCGATGATCACCTGCGCGAGGATGAGAATGGAGCGACTGAGTTTGCGCCGCAGACCGGCCCAGATCAGCGGTATGAACTTCATCAGCCCCCCCCTTTGGCAGACCGTCAGTCGACTCCGAGCTACGGTTCTAGTCTAACGTGGCGGAGCGCTGGGCCTCTACGCCAGGATTCACCGCCCGAGCTTGTTGGTGGTAGCCTTGTGCGGCGCAATAGGCCCGCGTAGGCAAGTACACTGGGTGCACAACCAGAGGATCAGACACATGGCAGACGATCTGTTCACTGATAGGGGCGACACCTACGAGATTGATCCGCCTGATCTGGGCGCAACCGTGCAGCGGGTGCTGGAGCTGTCCCTCGCCAAGCGGTTGTCCGATCAGCTTCATAACCCCTGGACGCAGGAGACCGAGCTACAGGAAGTCATCTCCAAGCTCATTGCTGCAGCACATTCACGCGGTCTCAGGACGGTGAGACTGACCGTCACCCACAAGACCGGTCAGAAAGTGAGCCGCGACCTGGACATAGAGAAGATCGGCAAGGATCGCGTCCTGCAGTAAGGAGTACGGCTGCTCGCCGATTGCACCTACTGGTGCGCGGCTGGCGCAGGAGGCGGGCCTCCAGGGCCACCCGGCCCCAACGGCGGCGGCGGGTGGCGCTTGAGCTCGTTCGCGCGTGCGGTGAGGAACGAGCGGATCGCCTCTGCATCCTCCACATTCAGTGAGTTCTTGAACGAAATCATGCCGTTCTCGGCGAGCGCGCCATCGACCACGATGGACTTGAACAAATCTGGGGCGTTGAGCGCGACGGTGTAGTTGAGGTCGGGGAAGCCGCTGAACAGACGCCCGCCCTCGTGGCAGCCGCTGCAGTTGCGCTGGTAGAGGTCCTGGCCGTGCGCATGCATTGCGTCGTCGCCGAAGTCCGCCGGCGGATTGAGCACCTGCGGCACCGGCGGCGGGGCCGGCGGCAGCTGCACGTCGCCGTTGAGCTTGAACACCAGCAGGCGGTTCTTGCCGGCGGCGGCGGCAAAGCCGGTGCTGGCCGAGGAGATCACCGCGATGTACTGCACGCCGTCGAGCGAGTACGTCACCGGGCCGGGCACGACGTTGCCCTGGGCGTCGATCGTCCACACCTTCGCGCCCGTGTCGGCGCGGAACGCGGTGAACTTCTTCCCGGAAGTGCCCTGGAACACGAGGTTGCCGGCGGTCGTGAGCGTGCCGGCGCTGCCGCTGCCGTCGCGCTGTTCCCAGGCCGCCTTGCGGGCCACCGGATCCCAGGCCAGCAGGTAGGTGCCGGGGTTGTCGACCACGGGCTTCGTACCTTCCGGCGCACGACCCATGCTGACATCCACCATCTGGTTGCCCAGGATGCGGCCGCCTTCCTCGGCGTAGAACGAACCACTGCCGCGACGCGTCGGCACGTAGATCAGGCCGGTCTGCGGATTGAACGATTGCGGATGCCACACATGCGCCTGCCAGGGCAGTATGTAGAAACCCTTGCCGGTCTTGCCATAGTTGGCTTCCGGATTGAGGATGGGCGCCCAGTTTTTCGACTTGTCGAAACCCAGCGCCCAGTTGATCTTGGGTACATACGGATCCGCCGACACCACCTTGCCGGTGGCCGCCTCGATCACATAGAACACGCCGTTCTTCGGCGCCTGCATCACGACGTGCTTCGGCTTACCGTCGATGGTGATGTCCGCCAGCGTCAGCGGCGCGGTATTGTCGAAGTCGAAGCCGTCCATCGGTGTGGCCTGGTAGTGCCACTTGTACTTGCCGGTCTTCGCATGCACCGCGACGATGGAGGAGGTGAACAGGTTGTCACCACCGCCCGGCGACCGCAGTTGCGCCGGCCACGGTATGCCATTACCGGTGCCGAAGATCACCAGGTCGGACTTCGGGTCATAGACGATGCCATCCCAGGTGCTGCCGCCACCGCCCTTCTCCCACCACTTGCCGTTCCAGGTCTTCGCGGCCATCGGCATCACGTTGTCGGACGCCTCGCCGTCCGGGCCCTTCGAGGGCTCGCCCGGCACGGTGTAAAACTTCCACACCGGCTTGCCCGTCTTCACGTCGTACGCGACGAGGAAGCCGCGGGTGTAGAACTCCGCGCCACCCACGCCGATAAACACCAGGCCATCGCCGATGCGCGGCGCGCCCGTGATCGAGTTCTGCTGCTTCGGGTCCGTGACGCGCGCTTCCCAGATCTTCTGGCCGGTCTTCGCGTCCACTGCCATCAGGCGCCCATCGATGGTGCCCCAGATGATCTTGCCGTCCGCATAGGCTGCGCCGCGGTTGGAGATGTTGCAGCAGATCGAGGTGGCGGCTATCTCGCGCGGCGCCTGTGGGTCGACCTTCCACAGCTGCTTGCCGGACCTCGCGTCGAAGGCGTAGAGGCTGCTCCACGGGGCCGTCATGTAGAGCACCCCGTCAATCACCAGCGGCGTGCTCTGGTACCCGCCGTGCTCGGGAACTTCAGCATACCAGGCAAGGCCCAGCTGCCCGACGTTGTCGACGGTCACCTGATTGAGCTTGCTGTAGCGCTGTTCGTCCGGGTTGCCGCCGTGCTGGGTCCACTCGACGTCGTTGGGGTTGTGCTTGGCAGCCGCGGCGACTGTGCTGGCACCGGCGGCCACACCGGCCGCAACGACCAGCCCGAAGATCAATCGACGCATCAGGTTCCCCCTTGAAAAAAATCCCCCGGCGCCGTGCAGTGCGTGCAAGTCCGGGGCTGCGGTCGAAGCGTACCTTCCACAGGGGGCGCGCGGCAATGTTCCTTTCCCCTCGGACTTTCCTTCGTCGGGCGACAGGGGTGGCGACGCGCCGTTTGTCGCGGTCTGGAGTGCGTGGTCTCAGATGGTCTGCATGGCCTAAAAACCGAATCCCGCATGAGTGATTCGGGCAGTGCCTATCCTCGACCACCGCACATGCAGAAAGCTCAAATACCCCGTGCCGGGTGCGAATTCCAGGTATACGACCCGTAAGGATTTCAGTCACGCAGGAAGCGACACTCGATGCTGGACGTTCACCCTCCGCACCAGGCGGCGCACACTTGGACCGACTTCTTTATCCATATCGCCATAATCGTGGTCGGTCTTCTCATAGCGCTCGGCTTGGAACAGACGGTGGAGCACGTCCACCTGCGCCACGATTTGAATGAAACCCGGGTAGCCTTGAAGCGCGAACAGCGCGAGAACGAAACGCTCTGGGCGCAGGACGAGCACGGCTGGCGCACGGTCTTCGTCGAACTGAAGAACAACCTGATAGTGCTTCAATACCTCCGATTGCACCCAGGAACTTCGCAAAACCAGCTGCCATGAGAGCTGCGCTGGGTGCAGGGACCATTCCTGTGGGAGCATGCTGCCTGGGATGCCGCGGTGCCGCCGATTGAGGGTGACGAACGCGTCTAGCAGCTAACTGGCCAATTGCACCACCGATGTCCGAGGTTTTCGTCTCCGCCGTTGGTCAAGTTGAGAACCGCAAAGGAATCTATAACTTGTCGACAGCAGGCCCCATTTTAATGAGATTCTAATGAAAGCGTACGGAGCTTGAGCGTCTGGAGTCACAGCACTAGGCTCGACCCAGCGTTCGAAAGCGTCAAAGCCCGCAGGAGGCGAAGGAGGCTACGATGACATGGCAAATCAAGGGGGCTTTCTTCGCCTGCGCCGTAGCATTGACGCTCAGCGCGTGCGCATCAACGGCTCCGGTGCGCTCCACTCGGACAGCTTCCACACGGGAAGAGTTTCCTGGTTATGTGCACGTGGCGAGCCGCGGCGAGGAATTCTTCTGCAAGCAAGAAATGCCGCTCGGCACGTACTTTCAGCACACTGTCTGTTTCACGCGAATTCAGTTGATAGCAAGGCGAGACTGGAACGCGACGGCGGGAATCCCTTGATACGTGTCCTGCCACGCAGGTAAGTAACCGATACAGCACGCCGCCTGACAGGCGAAAAAATCCCCAGAAAGTCGTCGGCTCGTATCGGCCTCGAGCAACCTCCGAATGCGCAAGAATGTCTGCATGATCTCGATGTCTACCGCAATGGCGCGGTCGCTTTTAAGCACCGAGGACAGCGATGGAAACCAAATCCCTTCAGCCGCTACGCCTTCGCACCCGAATATGACACCGCGGATCTATACGGAATCCCGCACGAATGATTCGGGCAATACCCATCCGGATTCTTCGCCAGATACTGCTGGTGATAATCCTCGGCGTAGTAGAACGTCGGCGCTTCGCGGATTTCGGTGGTGATGACACCCAGGCGCGCGGCCGTCAACTGCTTCTGGAAATGCGCGCGGGATTCCTCGGCGAGGCGCTGCTGCTCGGCATCCTGCGTAAAGATGGCGGAGCGGTACTGCGTACCGATGTCGTTGCCCTGGCGCATGCCCTCGGTAGGGTTGTGATGCTCCCAGAACGTTTCGAGCAGGTCCTCGTAGGAGGTGGCCTTGGGATCGAAGATCACCTTCACGACCTCGGTATGTCCGGTCTGACCACTGCACACTTCCTGATAGGTCGGATTCGGCGTCGGGCCACCGGCATAGCCGACGGCCGTGGAATACACACCGGGTAACTTCCAGAACAGCTTTTCGGCGCCCCAGAAACAGCCCATGCCGAACACGGCTTCCTGCATTCCGGCCGGAAACGGCGGCGTGATGCGATGGCGATTCACAAAATGCGCCCCGGGAACCCCCAGCGGGGTGCTGCGCCCGGGCAGCGCCTGCGCGGCGCTCGGGATGGTGCTTTTGCTGCTCGACGATGCCATGGTGGATCTCCGGTGAGCTTTTAACGGATCATCTGCGTGGGGGCGGCACCGATGCAACTCAAGATGGGTCGGCCGGCTGCGATCATGCACTGCATGCCGTGGCAGAAGGGACATTAAAGGCATCGTGCGAGGACCTGACCGATGGCGAGGATCCGCAACCTGTTGATTGTTCTGGCGCTGGGGGTAATAAGCTGCCTGGCTCGAGGGTCAGCCGCGGCATTACCCGCCGATCCAGGGGTCGGCATTCCTGTCGCCACGGATACCCCCTATCCGGGTGTGATCCACCTTGCGGTTGACCTGCGCGACACGCAGCAGCGGATTTTCCGGGTGCACGAATCCGTTCCGGTGCAGCCCGGACCGCTGGTGCTGCTCTACCCGAAATGGATTCCCGGGGAGCATGGCCCGACCGGTCCGATCGACACGGTGGTCGGCTTTCAGATCAGCACTTCGGGCACGCCGCTGAAGTGGCGACGGGATCTGCGCGAAGCGTACGCGGTCAGAGTCCTCATCCCGCCGGCTGTCCACGCCATAGACGTGGACTTCCAGGTGCTCTCCGCGTCCCGTTCGGGGCTGTTCGGGCAGAGTGTCTCGGTCACCAACCACCTCATCGTGCTCGCCTTCAACCAGGTCCTCTTCTACCCGGGCGGCCACTACGCCAGCCAGATCAACGTCCAGGCGGATGTGACGCTGCCGACCGGCTGGCCGTTCGCCACCGCGCTGGAGCCCGAGCCCGGCTCCCTGGGCAGGGAGAAGACCCGCTTTGCGACCGTCTCACTGGATACCCTGATCGACTCGCCCCTGATGGCCGGTGAGTATTTTCATCGGGTGACGCTGGCGGCGGGACGAGCCGGAGAGCCTCCGGTGTACCTGGATCTGGCGGCCGATCGGCCCGAGGACCTCGAGGCCACCCCCGTGGAGCTGGAGAGCTTTCGGGCACTGGTGCAGCAGGCAACGGCGCTGTTTGGTGCCCATCACTATCAGCACTACGATTTCCTGGTCTCGCTGTCGGACCGCACCGGCCACTTCGGTCTCGAACATCACCAGTCGAGTGACGATCGGGTCGCGGCCGATTACCTGACCGATCCGGACGCGTTCATCAACGGCGCGAGCCTGCTCGCCCATGAGTATTCGCATTCCTGGAACGGCAAATTCCGCCGCCCCGCGGACCTTGCAGTGCCGATCTATGACCAGGCCATGCAGACCGACCTGCTGTGGGTCTACGAGGGCTTGACCAACTACTGGGGCGATGTGCTCGCCGCCCGCTCCGGGCTGCTGACTCCGGAGCTGTTTCGCGGTTACATGGCCTGGCTCGCCAGCTACCTGAGCCACATTCCGGGCCGCTCGTGGCGGCCGCTGCAGGACACGGCCAATAACGCCTCCTTGCTGTATCTGCTGCCACGGGACTGGTCCTCCTGGCGTCGCGGTACCGACTTTTACGAAGAGGGCGACATGCTCTGGCTGGATGTGGATACCAAGCTGCGCGAGCTCAGCCACGAGACCCGTTCGCTGGATGATTTCGCGAGGGCATTCTTCGGCATCCGTGACGGCAAGGTCGCGGTCCTGGCCTACCAGTTCAGCGATGTCGTGGCAGCGCTGCAGAGCGTCCAACCCTACGACTGGGCCGCACTGCTGCGCGCCCACCTCGATGCAACCGAGTCAGGTCCCCTGCTGGATGGCCTCGCCCGCAGCGGTTGGCAGCTGGATTACAGCGATCTGCCTGACCCCTACTTCAATGCGTACGAGGCCGACGACCGGGCTGTCGATCTGATGGCCTCCCTGGGCGTGGTCGTCGATGACCCGGCCGTGGAGGACCTCGCGGAGCGCACGCCGGGTAAACTGCTGGATGTGCTGTGGAACGGACCGGCCTTCCGGGCAGGCCTTGCGCCCGGCATGACCATTGTTGCCGTCGACGGCGACAAGTTCGGCGCGGATGTCCTGCGGGCGGTGGTGAAGGCGTCGGGCACCTCCCTGAAGCCCATCAGCCTGTTATTGGAAAACGATGGCAGTTACACCACCGTGAGCATCGATTACCACGGCGGCAGCCGCTACCCCTACCTGAAGCGCATTCCCGGCACGATCGACCGGCTGTCCGACCTCGCCCGCGCACGCTAGAATGAGACCATGGGAATCAGTAACTCACACAACCTGCGCTCCCCCCCGGTGGAGTCGCTTCGCCCCTACGGCCTGCGCGTCAGCCTGCCCTCGGGTGATCCGCTGCGCAAACTGCTGGGACCGGAGTGGCACCGCATCCACTGGTACGCGAGCCCGCAGGAGCGGGAGGTCGACATGCTCGAGATGAGTCGCCGGCACGAGTACTCGCGTGCCACCGACGCGCCGTCACTGCGTTTCGAGAAAATCGAAAACCTCGCCGAAAGCCGTGGCCTGTAAGGCCTGCCGCTACTGGAACGTGCGACCCAGGAACAGGTAGAACGCCTCCCGGCCGTGCTCCTCGTACCCGGTCGCGAGGTACACCGGACCCAGGAGCGTATCGATGCCCAGGAATATGCTGGCGTCCTTGCGGGAGTTCGCCCAGTTGATGTCGCCGAGCTTGTCGTAGACATTACCCGCCTCCAGCGACACCCCCACATAGGTCGGGAAATCAAAGGGACCGTCACCACCCTTGCCGATCTTGCGATACAGCAGCACCCGGGCGATGGCGAACTGCGGCCCTGCCAGGGAGTTGGCCGCGACCCCTGACAGATCGAACAGGCCACCCAACGGGTACTGGGTGCGCACATCCCGCGGATCGGTCTGGTTGAAGGTGGCCCCACCGGACACCCAGAACATGGCGGTCTCGCGGCCGAAGGTTCCGGCCGCCAGGTAATTCACCGACAACCGGTCAAACGGCTTGTCGCTGCCGACCTCGTATTTTTCGCTGTTCCATTCCACGCTCGCCAGCTGGCCGTTGTGCGGGAAGCGCACATCATCAAGCTGGTCGAGTGAGAACTTGGCGAAGTAGCCATTGGCGTTGAACGCGGTCTTGGGTTGCTGCGATCCGATCAGCACCGACGAACCGCCCTGTTCGTGGTAGGCGCCGAAGCGCAATTCCCCGAGGTTTTCCAGTTCGCGCCCGAAGTCCACGCCGCTGTGGAACGTGTGCACCCGGAATTCCTTCAGGTAATTCTGGCCGGAGTCCACCAGCGGCACGTTCACATCATCGAACTCGGTATGCGGATCGACGAAGTACGCCGAGGTCTGCTCGAACGGCAGGTACAGCTCGGTGTAGATATGCGGTGAAGTGCCGGTCTGCAGGTCCCACACCCACTCCCCGCCGGTCTGGGTGATGTCGCCCATCACGAGGCGCGCGCCGATGTTGTAGGTGGCGTTGCCCTGGAAATCATCCTGCAGCCCCAGGCCAAAACGCACGTAGTCCGAGCCCCACGAGTTCTGCTGCGCGGAGATCAGCAGCCCATGCTTGTCCTCATCGTTGAGCACCTGGTAGTCCAGGCTCTCCAGCTGGCCGCGCCCGTAGTAGTCATCGATCGTGCGCTCCAGCGCTTTGGGATCCAGCTGCTGGCCCGCGAACGGCGCGAACAGCTCGGTGAGCGCGTTCACGTAGGGCTTGGAGGCCGGATCGACTTTCACGTAATCGATGTGTGGCAGGCCGCGCCGCACGGCATCCCGGTCGGCCACGTACCGCGCATAGTCATCCGGGCTCAGTGCCAACGCGCGCAGCCGCGCGAGCATGTCCTGCGCCGCCTTGGAACCGGCGGCCATCGCCTTGGGCACCACGGCAAAATCGAAAGAGGACAGGCCGCCCATCTCCGGGCTGATCAGAATGTCCGATCGCGTCAGCGTCGCGAGCTGCCGCGTGGCGTCGCGCCGGATCAGGATCGAGAGCATCTGGTTGGAAATGGTCGTCGCGCTGCCGAGGCGTTCGCGCGCATACAGCGGCGCCCCGACGTCCACGACGATCAGGATGTCCACGTTCATCTTGCGCGCCACATCAATGGGCAAGTTGTCGGCAATGCCGCCATCCACCAGCACCCGTCCTTCACGCTCCGTCGGCACGAACACGCCGGGGGCGGAGAGGCTGGCGCGCATGGCCGATGCCAGGTCGCCGCTTTGCATCACCACCGGCTCGCCGCTCGCGAGGTCCGTGGCCACGGCGCGAAACGGGGTGGGCAGTGCGTCGAATGAGCTGGTCGTGGCCACCGGAAGCGTCAGCCGCCGCAGCAGCATCTCCAGGCTCTGGCCCTTGATCAGGCCCTTGGGCAGCTGAAATGCCCAGTCGCGCACGCCGACCGGAAAATCCACCAGGAAGCTGTCATCTTCCTGTTTGCGCCGGAACGTGAGCTCGGTGCGCGGCGGCCGATCATGAAACGCATCCTGCCAATTCAACGAACTGGCGACCCGGGTGATGTCCTGGGCCGAAAGCCCGCTGGCATAGAGACCTCCGACCACCGCGCCCATGCTGGTGCCGGCGATGGCGTCCACCGGCACGCGCAGCTGATCAAGCACCTGGAGCACGCCGATGTGCGCAGCGCCCCGTGCGCCGCCGCCTGACAGCACCAGTCCGATGCGCGGGCGCCGGCCGGGCGTCGAGGGCATGACAGGGGACGCTGCGGAGATTGCCGGGACCTGTACGGGGGGAACCGCAACGGGGTTCGCCACCGGGTCGGCCGCAACCGCCGCTGCTGTGAAGGCCCACAGCGCTAACCATCCGATGGTCACAGCGGCGCGATGCCTGAAGTTCGAGCGGTCAGCCGGAGGGTTGGGATTCACGCGCCAAGAATACCAGCACCAGCGCCAAGAACGACTGGACAATCACGGGCTTACGGCGTGCGGGTGGAGTTGGGGGGCAGCGGCCAGTAAGCTTGTGACCACCGTATTTCAAAAAGAAACGCATGGCCTACCTGATTCTCGCCGCGCCCATCATCATCCAGGTGTTGCTGATCGTCCACGTCATCCGTACCGGTCGCAATACCATCTGGATCTGGGTGCTCGCCCTGCTCTCCTATGCCGGGATCATCGCCTACCTGATCGTGGAGATCATTCCGCAGTTGCTGGGCAGCCGGACCGCCCAGGCCACCCGCCGCAGCGTCAAACGGGCCCTGGACCCGGAGGCGCAGCTGCGGCGGCTGCAGAGCGAGGCCCAGGTCACCAACAATGTCGCCAGCAATCAGCGCTACGCGGAGGAACTGCTGCGCCATGATCGGTTTGCCGAAGCGGCCGCGATCTACCGCAAAATCCTCACCGGACTGTACGAACACGATCCGGATCTGATGCTGGGCCTGGCCCGCGCACAGTTCGGTGCCGGCGAGGTGTCCGCGGCGCGTGCGACGCTCGATGAGGCCATCCGTCTGAATCCACAGTTTCGCTCTCCGGAAGGTCACCTGCTCTACGCGCGCGCGCTGGAAGCGGAAGGCAGCGTGGAGAAGGCCCTGGAGGAGTATCGGGTCCTGTCCACATCCTATCCGGGGGCGGAAGCGGCGGTCCGCTACGCGCAGCTGCTGCAGGCGCAGGGGCGCACCGATGAATCACGCACGGTGGCGCGGGACCTGCTGGAGCAGGCCCGCATCGCACCCGCGCACTACCGCAAGGCCCAGCGCGACTGGCTGGACAGCGCGCAGCGGCTCAGCCTGGGTCGTTAGCCGGGCACCTGCTGCGTGATGCAGTGGATGTTGCCGCCGCCCAGCAGGATCTCCCGCGCCTGCACGCCCACCACCTTGCGCTCCGGGAACAGCCGCTTCAGTACCCGTGCCGCCGCGCGGTCGGTGCGCGGATCCAGCAGCGGCATCACCAGTGCGCCGTTGGCGAGGTAGAAATTCACATAGCTGCCCGCGAGCCGCCAGCCGGCAAGCCGGGCGTGTGAGCCGCGCAGGTGCTGGATGCCCGCGGCCTCGCGCGATGTCATGTGCAGCGGCCCCGGCATCGGAAGTTTGTGCACCCGCAGGCGTTGCCCTCGGGCATCACGGGCGGCGAGCAGTCGCTCGAGTGCGTCGCTCGAGATGGCGTGCTGTGGATCGCGCGGGTCATCGCACCAGGTCAGGCAGACCTCGCCCGGACGCACGAAGCAGGCGAGGTTGTCGATGTGACCGTCGGTCTCGTCATTGAAGACACCCTGGCCCAGCCACACGATGTGACTCACGCCAAGGTAGTCCTGCAGGTGACGTTCGATCCGCGCGCGCGACAGACCCGGATTGCGGTTGCGGTTCAGCAGGCACTGCTCCGTGACCAGCGCGGTGCCCGCTCCGTCCACATGGATCGCGCCGCCTTCGTTGATCATGGGCGCGCGGTAGCGCGCCGCACCCTCGACCTCCAGGACCTTGCCGGCAACCTGATCATCCAGGTCCCAGGAGGCATACAGGCCGCCGTTCACCCCGCCCCAGGCATTGAACGGCCAATCGATGCCACGCAACTCCCCTGCCCCGTTGACCACGCCCGTGGGCCCCACATCGCGCATCCAGGCATCATCGTGCGAGAGTTCCACCACCCGGATCCGGGCCGGCAACTGCGCCCGCGCCTGCGCAAAGTGCGTTGCGGAGACGCCCATGGTCACCGGTTCGAAGCGCGAGATGGCGGTGGCGACGGCGGTGAACGCCTGCTGCGCCGGTCGCGCCGCGCGCCGCCAGTTGTCGGGCCGCTCGGGCCACAGCATCCAGCAGCCGGCGTGCGGCTCGCTCTCGGCAGGCATCCGGAAGCCAGCGCGCGCCGGCGTGCCTTTCAACGTCGCAGTCATGTCGATACTCAGTCGCCGGCGCGCTCCAGCGCCTGCGTGAGATCCTCGAGCAGGTCATCGATGTCCTCCAGACCGATGGAGAGACGGACCGTACCTTCGGCGACCCCGGAGCTCGCAGCCTGCTCAGCCGTCAGGTCACGGCTCGACATCATCTGCGGGGGCACCACCAGCGACTCGGTGGACCCAAGACTGGCCGTGATCGAAAAATACTGCAGGGCATCGGCGAAGCGCGCCGCGGCGGCATCGCCGCCGCGCACGTCCAGCGTGACCACGGTCCCGAAGTGCTCCATCTGGCGCCGCGCGAGCTCGTGCTGGGGATGGGTGGGCAGCCCCGGGTAGTGGACCTTCTCGACGCGCGGGTGGGCAGCCAGCATTTCGGCGACGCGCTGCGCCGAGCGCGTCTGGGCCTCGTAACGCAGGTAGTAGGTCTTAAGGCCACGCGCGATCAGGAAGGCGGCATGCGGGTCGAGGATACCGCCCAGAGTGCCGAACTCCCCGCGCAGACTGCGGATGATGTCGGTGCGCGCGATGACCGCGCCGCCCATGACATCGCCCGCTCCGGATGCGTACTTGGTCAGGCTGTGGACGAAGATATCGATGGGATACTGGCCGTGCTGGTGCATGCCCGCAAAGGTGTTGTCGAGGAAAGTCAGTGCCCCATGGGCCTGCGCAAGGCGGGTGATGGCCTCGATATCCGCCACCTTGGTCACCGGATTGGTGGGCGATTCAAACACGACCAGGCGCGTCGGCGTGGTGCGCAGTACGCGCTCGATGCCGGCCAGGTCCTCGATGGACAGCATGGTGCTGTTCACCCCGAACCGACCCAGCATGCGACGGATCAGATAACGCGTCGGATTGTAGGTTTCCACGAAACACAGCACATGATCGCCCTGGCGGGTCAGCGCCAGGAGTGCCTGTGAAATCGCCCCGACACCGGACCCGGTTACGATGCAGTCATCACGGCCCTGCATTGCGGCGAGCTGCAGTTCCAGCTGCCGCGTGGTGGGATTCGCAGCGCGTGAATAAAAGAAGCCGGGCCGATCCCCGCGCAGGAACTCCAGCGTGTCATCCAGCGACTCGAAGTCGAACTTCACCGACTGATAGATGGGTGTCACCAGCGGGCGATTGCCCGGGGGCAGCTCCACCTGGGGCGGATGATTGACGCTCGTCGATTTCTTCATTGCCGGTTCGCAAACTCGAGCAGCCGGGTGACTGCCTGGGTAAGGGTAACATCACGCTTTGCCACGCATAGGCGCACGAAGGGCATCGGCGGCGGCGCGACATAAAATGGCGACAGCGGGATCGTCGCCACGCCGGCCTTGACGAGCAGCTGTTCGGCAAAACTGATGTCGTCGGCAGCCGACACCGCGCTGAAGTCGAGCAGCTGAAAAAAAGTGCCTTGCGCGGGGGGCAGCCGGAACGCGGAGCCCGCAAGTCCATTGCGCAACAGGTCGCGCTTGGCCTGAAAGAACACTGAAAGCTCGGCCCACACCTGCGGCTTCTCCAGCAGATACTGGGCGATGGCCTGCTGCAGCGGCGCTGCGATGCTGAAGGTGTTGAACTGATGCACCCGGCGCAGCTCGACGCTCAGCGCCGGCGGTGCGATGCCGTAGCCGACGCGCCAGCCGGTCGCGTGCAGGGTCTTGCCGAACGAAAACACGACGAACGCGCGCGCCGCCAGTTCCGGGTGCGCGACCACCGAATGATGCCGGCGACCGTCGTACATGACGTGCTCATAGACCTCGTCCGACAGCACCAGGATGTCGCGGTCACGGGTCAGCGCGGCAAGCGCATCCAGATCCGCCGCCGTCGCTGCCGTACAGCTGGGATTGTGCGGTGAGTTGATGATGATGAGTCGGGTGCGAGGCGTGATGCTCGCCGCAACCCGCGCCCAGTCGTAGGCGAACGTCGGCGGCAGCAGCGGCACGTGAACACAGCGCCCGCCCGCGAGCCGCACCGCAGGATCGTAGGAGTCGTATGCCGGGTCAAAGACGATCACTTCATCGCCAGCGCCCACCACGGCCTGGATGGCCGAATAGATGGCCTCGGTCGCGCCCAGCGTCACCGTGATCTGCGACTCCCAGTCGGGCTGTACGCCGTAGGTCGCCTGGAGCTTGCCGGCAATCACCTGGCGCAGCGCGATGCTGCCTTCCATGGGGGCGTACTGGTTGAAGCCATCGCGCACCGCCTGCGCCAGCAGCTCACCGATGCGCGGATCGATGTCGTAGTCCGGGAAGCCCTGGCCGAGATTGAGCGCACCCAGTTCGCGGGCGCGCCGCGACATGACGGTGAAGATCGTCGTGCCCACATCGGGCAGCTTGCTGCGCGGGAATTCACTCATGGCTGTGACTCGAGACTGGCCATCGCGGCGCCGATCACACCGGCCTGCCCGGCGAAGTGCGCCGGGCGCAGCTCAGCGTCGCATTTGAGCAGTGTGGCGAATTCGGCATAGCGTTCGCTGACCGCGCCACCGAGGATGATGACGTCAGGCCAGAACAGCGCCTGCATGCGCGCGAGGTACATGTTCACCCGCTCGATCCAGGCCGGGAAATCCAGTTTCAGCGCCGTACGCACCTGTGCGGAGGCGAATTTCTCCGCGTCCATGCCGTTCAGTTCCAGGTGTCCCAGCTCGGTATTGGGGAACAACCGGCCCTTCACGAACAGCGCCGTGCCGATCCCGGTGCCGAAGGTGAGCATGAGGGCGGTGCCACTGACCTCCCTGCCAGCACCCCAGCGCATCTCGGCCACGCCGGCCGCATCCGCATCATTCAGAAACACCACCGGCCGGTTGAGCACCCGACCGACCACCGCGGCACCGTCGGCGCCCAGCCAGGAGTGATCGATGTTGGCAGCCGTGCGGATGACTCCCTGGCGCACCACGCTTGGAAAGGCGACCCCGACGCTGCCCTGCGCCTGTGGCAGGCGCGTTGCCAGGCCCGCGATCACCTCGGCCAGACGCTCTGGCGTCGACGGCCTGGGCGTCGGCGCCGAAATCGTCTCGCCCAGCACCTGGCCGGTTGCGACATCCACCACGCCCGCCTTCACGAACGAGCCGCCCACATCAATTCCCAAAAGATTCTGCTTCATACCGCTCTCACGCCTTCACTGATTCGCGGCGGCAGCAAGCTGCATGTCGCGCTCACGCCGCCGGTTCTGATAACGCATCCACAGCGCCGACAGGGTAATCCCCGTGGCCACGAACAGCACCATGATGGTTGCCAGAGCGTTCACGTCCGGGCTGACCCCCAGCCGGACCTTGGAGAAAATCACCATGGGCAGCGTACTGGAGCCGGGCCCTGCCACAAACTGCGTGATGACGAGGTCATCCCAGGACAGTGTGAAGGACAGCAGCCAGCCGGAGATGAGCGCCGGCAGCACCAGCGGCAGGGTGATGCGGAAGAATACGGTCCCGGGGCGCGCACCGAGATCCAGGGCTGCCTCTTCGAGGGACTCATCGAACCCGACCAGGCGCGACTGCACGACCACCGCCACGTAGGCGGTGCAGAAGGTGATATGGGCGAGGATGATGGTCACCATGCCGGTGCCACGCGGCCAGCCGATCGCCTGCTGCAGCGTGATGAAGAGCAGCAGCAGGGCGAGGCCCGTGATCACCTCCGGCATGACCAGTGGTGCCGTGGTCATGCCCACCAGCAGCGTCCGCCCGCGAAACGGGCCGAAGCGCGCGAGCGCCACGCCGGTCAGCGTCCCAAGGACCACGGCGCCGCTGGCCGCGATCAGCGCAATACGGATTGAGAGCCACGCCGCATCCAGGATTTCATCGTTGCCCAGCAACTCGACGTACCATTTGAGAGTCGGAGAATGCGCAGCGTCCCACACCGTCACCAGGCGCGAGTTGTTGAGCGAGAACACCATCATCGAGAGGATGGGCGCATAGAGGAACGTGAGTCCCACGGCGAGCATCGTGCGCGGGAACCAGCCCGAGGACTTCACCGGTGACTCTCCATCTGCCGGCCACCGGAGTGCTGGAACAGCATGATGGGCACGACCAGCATCAGCAGCATCAGGATGGCCACGGCGCTGGCCAGCGGCCAGTCGCGATTCTCGAAGAATTCATCCGAGAGTACCCGTCCGATCATCAGCTGATCGGTACGCCCGAGGAGCGACGGCACGACGTACTCCCCGACAGCGGGGATGAACACCAGGAGGGAGCCGGCGATGATGCCGGGAACCGACTGCGGCAGGGTCACGCGCAGGAAAGTGGTGAACGGCCGCGCGCCGAGGTCCGCCGCCGCCTCCAGCAGCGCCACGTCGTGCTTCTCGAGGTTCGAATACAGCGGCAGGATCATGAACGGCAGGTAGGAGTACACAATGCCGACGTACACCGCGAAGTCCGTCTGCAGCATGGTCAGCGGCTGGTGGATCACACCCAGGTACATCAGGATGTTGTTGATGACGCCGTTGTGCTTGAGCAGTCCGATCCACGCATAGACGCGCAGCAGGAATGAGGTCCAGAACGGCAGGATGACGAGCATCAGCAGCACGCTGCGCGCCGTGCCCTCGGCTCGCGCGATCACGTAGGCCATCGGGTAACCCAGCAGCAGGCAGAACAGGGTCGACACCAGCGCGACCTTCAGCGAATACAGGTAAGCGCTGATATAGAGCGGGTCGGTGAAAAGGAACGTGTAGTTGCTGATGTGCAGGAGCGGCTGCGGCAGCCCATTCACCCAATGCAGGAACGGGGCGTAGGGTGGGATCGAGAGCTGCTCCTGCGAGAACGACAGCTTCAGCACGATGAGAAAAGGCAGCACGAACAGCAGCAGCAGCCATACCAGCGGAATGCCCATCACCAGGCGTCGCGCGCGTTGATTCATGTTCTGCGCCATGCGCCTACTCCGTCAATACGACGGGACTGCCCGTCTGCCACGACAGGAACACGATCTCATCGCGGCCGATGCGCTGGTCCGCATCGCGCGCGGTATTCGGCAGCGTCACGCGCACCTCCCGTCCCGAATCCAGCGCCACCAGGTACACCGAGGCATCCCCCATGTAGGCGATACCGCGCACCCGCCCGCGCGCGACGTTTTCGGTTTCCGGATTGACCTCGGCGAGCCCGTCGGGGGGCTCGCGGGTCATGGCAATCTTCTCCGGCCGCACCGCCGCCCACACGGTCGCGTCCCGGGCGGCCGGCAGATGCCGGTCGACCCGGATCACGCAGCCGAGTTCCGTGCAGCGGATGCGCTGGCGCGCCTCGGTTTCACCCAGCACCTGACCTTCAAACAGATTGACCGAGCCGATGAAGTCGGCGATGAAGCGCGTGCCCGGGGACTCGTAGATCTGCGATGGCGTCCCCACCTGCACGATGCGCCCCTGGTTCATGACCCCCATCCGCGTCGAGAGCGTCATGGCCTCCTCCTGGTCATGGGTGACGACGATGAAGGTGACACCCAAGGCTTTTTGGATGTTGATGAGCTCGAACTGCGTATGTTCGCGCAGCTTGCGGTCAAGCGCCGCCAGCGGCTCATCCAACAGCAGCAGCTTCGGGCGTTTGACCAGTGCGCGTGCCAGTGCAATGCGCTGCCGCTGGCCGCCTGAGAGCTGGTGGGGCTTGCGGTGCACGAAGGTTCCCATCTTCACGATATCGAGGATCTCCCCGACCCGGCGCCTGATCTCATCCCTTCCCAGGCCCTCCTGTTCCAGGCCGAAGGCGATGTTCTTCTCGACGTTCATATGCGGGAACAGCGCATAGGACTGGAACATCATGTTCACGGGCCGCTCGTAGGGGGGCACCGTACTCATGTCGCGGCCGTCGACCAGGATGCGTCCGGCGCTCGGGGTTTCAAAGCCGGCGAGCATGCGCAGCAGCGTGGTCTTGCCGGAGCCGGAGCCTCCCAGCAGGCAGAAGATCTCACCGCGGTGGACATCGAGGCTGACATCGTCCACCGCCACGAAATCATCGAAGCGCTTCGTGACATGCTCGATGCGCACGTATGCTTGCTGTTCGTTCACCGTTACGCCTTATTCGCCGGTCTTGAATCGGGTCCACATGCGGTTCAGCAACCGCGTGAACTGTGGGGATTTGGCCAGTTCCGGCACCAGTTTCGCGCGCACGTCCTGCGGCGGATAGATGCCCGGGTCATTTCTCACCGCCGGCAGCAGGTCCTCGGCGGCCGGATCATCGCCATTGGCATATTTGAGGAAATTGCTGTTGCGCGCGGCGATATCCGGGCGCAGCAGGAAATTGATGAACAGGTGGGCGTTCTTCAGATGCGGCGCATCGGCGGGAATCGCCACCATGTCGAAATTACGCATCGCACCCTCGCGCGGAATGCGATAGGCCAGCTCGATGCCCCGCCCGGCCTCCTGGGCCCGGTCATGGGCCTGTTTCACATCGCCCGACCAGCCCATGGCCAGACAGATCTCGCCGTTGGCCAGATCATCGATGTAACGCGAGGAGTGCACATAGCGGATATAGGGCCGGATCGCCAGCAGGGCCTTCTCCGCCGCCTTCAGATCCGCCATCGACTCGCTGTTGGGATTGCGGCCCAGGTACATGAGCACCGCACCCAGCATTTCGGTCGGAGTGTCGAGCATCGCTACACCGCAATCCTGGAATTTCGAGACCACTGCGGGATCAAAGATCATGCGCAGGGAGTCAACCGGTGCATCCGGCATGCGCTCCCGGATCCGGGGCACGTTGTAGCCGGGTCCGGAGGTGATCCACATGTAGGTCACGCCGTACTGGTTGCCCGGGTTGTAGACCGCGGACTCGCGGGCCACCTCGGGATCGACGAATTTCAGGTTCGACAGCAGCGCCTTGTTGAGCTTCTGGTAGACCCCTGCGGCGATCTGGCGCTGCAGGAAGGGCCCCGAGGGGGCGACCACATCGAAGTTCGAATGCCCCATGAGCATTTTCGTCTCCAGCACCTCGTTGGAGTCGAACACGTCGTAGTTGACCTTGATACCGTACTCGCGCTCGAAGTCATCGATGACGCCCGGCGCGATGTAGTCGGACCAGTTGTAGACGTTCAGTACCGGCTCGTTGGCGGTGGATCCCCCCGTGCAGGCGGCGAGGCAGGCCAGCAGTACGCAGCCTGCAATCAGGGTACGGACGGTAGTTCGCATTGACCCCTATAGTACAGTCCGTCGTGCCCAAGTCTTCTAAACGTTCAGCAGCAGGTGCTCGCGCTCCCAGGAGCTGATGACCTGCAGGAACACCTCGTACTCCGCCTCCTTGACCAGCGCGAAGGCTTCCACGAAGGTCGGCCCAAGCAGCTCGACCAGCGGTTCACTGGCACGCAGCTCGCGCAGCGCCTCATCCAGCGAGCGGGGCAGGCCGAACGGCAGATCATGGGCACTGCCTGAAATCGGGTCCGTCGGCTGCAGCCCCTCGGTCATCCCGAGGAATCCGCAGGCCAGCGAGGCGGCCAGGGCGATGTAGGGGTTGGCATCGGCACCGCCGCAGCGGTTCTCGACACGCCGCGCGGCGGCACTGGCATTGGGCACGCGCAGACCGGCCGTGCGGTTGTCATAGCCCCAGTGGGTATTGATCGGTGCGGTCTGGTAGCGGGTCAGGCGGCGGTATGAATTGACGTTCGGGCAGAACAGCGCCATGGCCGCCGGCAGGTACCGCTGCAGGCCTGCGATGTGGGCGAAGAACAGTTGCGAGGGGCTGCCATCGGAATTGCTGAAGATGTTCTTGCCGGTCTTGCGGTCAAGGACGCTTTGATGGATATGCATGGCGCTGCCGGGTTCCTTGGCATGCGGCTTGGCCATGAAGGTTGCGTACATCTTGTGCCGCAGCGCGGCCTCGCGCGCGGTGCGCTTGAACAGGAACGCCTGATCGGCCAGGTCCAGCGCATTGCCGTGGATCAGATTGATCTCCATCTGCGCCGGTCCATCCTCGTGGATCAGCGTGTCAATTTCGATCTCCTGGTCCTCGCAGAACTGGTAGATGTCATCGAACAGCGGATCGAACTCGTTGACCGCGGCAATGCTGTAGGACTGCCGGCCGGGTTCGGCGCGGCCGGAACGGCCGACCGGGGGCTTCAGGGGATAGTCCGCATCGAGATTCGGCTCGACCAGGTAGAACTCCAGCTCCGGGGCCACCACCGGGTCCCAACCGCGCTGCGCGTACAGTTCGAGCACATGCCGCAGCACATTGCGCGGCGCCATTGCGACCCGGCGGCCATCGCCGTAATAGCAATCGTGGATCACCTGCGCGGTGGGCTCCGCCGCCCAGGGTACCCGCCGCACCGTCTTCGGATCGGCCTTGAGGATGATGTCGATTTCGGCCGGGTTCATCGCATCCCCCGGATTGACCGGGTAATCGCCGGTCACCGTCTGCAGGAACACGCTCTCCGGCAGCCGCATGCCCTCATCCTCGGCGAACTTCACGGCCGGCATGATCTTGCCGCGCGCGATGCCCGCCATGTCCGGAATGATGGCCTCCACTTCGGAAATGCCGTGGTCACGGAAGAACTGTTGGATATCTGTAGCCATAAATCACCTGGTCTGCGCACGCTCGCGGCTGGCATCGCCAAAGGCCGCAAATAACGCGCGCGAAAATGGATTGCTCATCGCCCGCCACTCGGGATGCCATTGCACCGCCACTGCGAAGCGCGAGTTGCGTACCTGGAAACCCTCGATCAGGCCATCGGGTGCGCGGGCCTCGATGACCAGGTCCCTGCCCAGCCGCTCGATGCCCTGCCAATGCAGCGAGTTGACGCGGATCTCATCCGCCGCCGCCAGTTTGTGGAACAGTCCTCCGGGCTCCAGGCGCACGTCGTGCGCGGGGCCGTACTGGATGTCCAGTTCGGCACTTTCGTCATCGCGGTGGTCCATGTGTCCCGGCACTTCATGGACCCGCTGCAGCAGGGTGCCACCAAAGGCCACGTTCATTTCCTGGAAGCCACGACAGATGCCCAGCAGCGGCACGCCCATTTCGACGGCCCGCGGAATCAGTGTCAGCGTTGTGGCATCCCGCTCCGGGTCATGCAGGGTCCCGGGAGCACTGGCGCTGCCGGCATAACGGTGCGGCTCCACGTTGGAGGGACTGCCCGGCAGCACGATGCCGTCCAGCCGCTCCAGTATTTCGGCAGGATCGAAGCTGTCACCCAGTGCCGGCAGCAGTACGGGAATGCCGCCCGCCGCCTCAGTGACCGCCGTCATGTATTTCTCGCCGGCTTGGTGGAACGGGTGGTTGCCAATCATGCGGCGATCGGCGGAGATGCCAATGACCGGGCGTCGCGATTTCATGGGTTGTTTCGAGGGTTGTTTAAAATATTAAACATACCCTGCCTTCAGGTCGTGTGACTGGGCTCCATTACACCACAGGGAGGGGCCTTTCAGCTGCACCTCGGCGCACATTTTGGCGCTGGAGAGATCGGTGGTAAACTAGCCCCTCAGCCTGACAATATAGCCATTTGCGGGCCAACCTTGACCGTACCCGGACGCCTGCCACGGGTGTGCGAAGCGCAGCGTTTGGCGCTTTAAATATTTTAAACACCTGGGGTTGCCATTATGTCCGGCCAGGCGCTCGCACGCACTTCCTACGGCGCCTCGCGCGGGCCCGCGCCGGTGCGTGCAGCGCTGCACGGTACCCACGCCTGCGATGTGTGCGTGGTGGGTGGCGGCATCGCGGGCACCTCCACGGCGCTGCATCTGGCCGAGCGCGGCTTTGACGTAATCCTGCTCGAGGCGCAGCAGATCGGCTGGGGCGCCTCCGGTCGCAGCGGCGCGCAGGTCCTGCCGGGCGTGGCGGCGGGTCAGGACAAGCTCGAAAAACTGATCGGCCCGGCCGACGCCCGCAAGGTGTGGGACGTATGTGTCGCAGGCGAGCAGCTGGTGCGCGATCTGATCGCCCGCCACGGCATCGATGGCCAGTTCGTCGCCGGCCACATGCTCACCGCGGTCAAGCCCCGACATGAGGAGGAACTGCGCGCCTACGTCGAGGAGCTTCAGCAGCGCTACCAATACGCGGGCGTGCGCTACATGGCGCGCGATGAAGTCCGCAGCATCGTGGCGAGCACCCGCTACCGGGGGGCACTGTACGACGCCAACGCCGGGCACATCGATCCTCTCAGCTACACGCTGGGCCTGGCGGCTGCGGCGCAGCGGCAGGGCGTACGGATCTTTGAAGGCACGCGCGCCATCGATTTCAGCGGACGCGCACCGGTGCAGGTGCGTACCGCGCACGGCGAAGTTCGCTGCAGCCAGCTGGTCCTGTGCGGCAACGTCTATCTCGGAGCCACCGCGCCCGCGCTGCGCTCGCGGATCATGGCGGTGGGTACCTGCATCGTGGCGACCGAACCGCTGGGCGCAGAGCGTGCGCAGGGGCTGATCACCAACAACGCGGCAGTGGCCGACATGAACTGGGTGCTGGACTACTTCCGCCGCTCGGCGGATCACCGGCTGCTGTTTGGCGGCCGCGTTACCTATGCCGGATTCGATCCGGACCGCATTGCCGCCGCCACGCGTGCCCGCATGATTCTGGTGTTTCCGCAACTCAAGGATGTGAAAGTCGAATTCGCCTGGGGCGGATACGTGGATATCACCCGTAATCGCGCGCCGGACTTCGGGCGCCTCAATCCGGACGTGTACTACCTGCAGGGCTTTTCAGGACATGGCATCGCGCTCACCGGCATCGCCGGCAAGCTGGTCAGTGAGGCCATCGCCGGTCAGGCCAGCCGCTTCGATGTCTTCGCGCGCATTCCGCACCGGGCCTTTCCGGGCGGCGCGGCCCTGCGGCGTCCGGCGCTGGTGCTGGCGATGCTGTACTACCGGCTCAAGGACCTGCTTTAGGGCGGATTTCAAAACAGCGATGGATGCGCGGGTTGCGCTCGTAGTCGAGCGCGATCGTGGCACGGGAAATATCCGTGACCGCGTGACGTTCGCTGAGCGACTCATCGAGCTTGAAGCGCTGCGCGTTGGTCGAAAACACCAGCAGGCCCTCGCGGCCGAGCAACTGCGTGCACAACTCGATGAGTGCGCCGTGATCACGGCTGACATCCAGCACCCCTTGCATGCGCTTGGAATTGGAGAACGTCGGCGGATCCAGGAATATCAGATCATAGCGTTCACCTGCGGCAACGGCCTCTTCGAGCCACTGCCGACAGTCCTTCTGGATGAGCTCATGCGGCTCGCGGCCTAGGCCGTTCAGGTCCAGATTGCGCCGTGCCCACTGCAGATAGGTGCGCGACATGTCCACCGAAGTGCTCGCGCGCGCGCCGCCGGCCGCGGCGTGCACCGTGGCCGTCGCCGTATAGCAGAACAGGTTCAGGAAGCGGCCGCCGGTTGCGTGCGCGCCGAGACGCTCGCGGGTGATACGGTGATCCAGGAACAGACCCGTATCGAGGTAGTCATCGAAGTTCACCCAAAAGCGCAGCGCGGCCTCGCGGGCCATGTGGAACACGGACTGACTTTCGAGCTTGCGGTACTGCCCGCCACCGGACTGCTTGCGCCGCAGGCGCACGCGGATGCGCTCCCCCGGAACCCCGGTCACCTCGGTGAGTACCGACAGCGCCTCGCCGCGGCGGCGGCGCGCGGCCTCCGGATCAATGCTCGAGGGCGCCTCGTATTCCTGGACGTAGAGCCAGTCCTCCGGCCCCGCCTCCCCGACAATGCCGTAGCGGTCGATCGCGAGCGCGTATTCGGGCATGTCCGCATCGTACAGCCGTACATTGAACACGCCCTCCCCGCGCGCCCAGCTGTCCAGGCGCTTCAGGTTCTTGGCGAGCCGGTTGGCGAACATGCGCGCACCGGACGTGGCGGCGGCCTGCGCATCGGCGGTCAATCCGGTGCGCTTCTGTCCGATCTCGCGGAAACTGGCCACCTCCACGGTCAGGCGCAGCAGCCGGCACTCGATGGCCCCATTCCACATGGTGTGCGTGCGCCGTGCCCGGATGCCCAGCTCCAGGCCTAACTCCGGCGTACCGGTGAACACCGCGGCATGCCAACCCTGAAACTGCTCACGCAGCACGATGCCGAGCTCCCGATGCGCAACGCGCGCGCCCGCCATATCCTCCATGCGCACGCCATAGGGCGGATTGGTGGCCAAAAGGCCGGTGCTCTGGCCGGGCAGCGGTTGCGACTGCGCCAGCAGGGCGGTCGAAAAATGCACCCACGATGCGATGCCGGCGCGCTGCGCATTGCCCACCGCGGCGCGCACGCTTGCCGCATCCCGATCCACGCCACGCAGCGGCTGATGATCGGCCGGCACCTCGCGCACCTGCGCCTGGACCTGGCTGCGCACCCGGTCCCACAGCGCCGGCTCGTGCCCTTTCCAACCACTGAAACCAAAGTAGTCGCGCGTCAGTCCGGGCGCGCGGCCGGCCGCGATCAGCGCCGCTTCGATGACCAGTGTTCCGGAACCGCACAGGGGGTCCAGGAATCCTGCGCCCTCGGCGGCGAGCTGCGGCCACCCCGCCCGCAGCAGGATGCCGGCCGCCACGTTCTCCTTGAGGGGTGCCTCCCCGGCCGCGCCCCGGTAGCCGCGCCGGTGCAGACTCTCCCCCGACAGGTCGATGGATATCGTCAGCTGCTCGTGGTTGGCATGGGCGTGGACCCGCACGTCGGGGCGTTCGCGTTGCACGTCCGGCCGATAGCCGGCCCAGGCCCGCAGGCCATCGCAGATGGCGTCCTTCAGCTTCAGCGCACCAAAGTGCGTATGCGTGATCTGCGGATGCTGGCCGCTGAAATCGCAGGCAAGAGTCGCCTGCGGACCCACGTGCTGCGTCCAGTCGATGCGCCGGACCTGTGCGTAGAACTCATCCGTCGTGGCGGCGGTGAAGCTCGCGATCTCGAGGAACAGCCGGTTGGCCGTGCGCGATCCCAGACACACGCGATACGCGCATTCCAGGGTTCCCTCGAAACTCACACCGGTGGTGCGTTCGCGGATACCGCTCGCGCCGAATTCCTTGAGCTCCTGGACCAGCAGATCCGCCAGCCCGCGCGGGCAGCTGGCAATCAATGACAGCGATGCGCCGTCCTCGGAAGGGGTACTCATCCGTTACTGTCTTGGGGGTGTGACACAGCTGACAATTTCGCACACTTCCCGACCGAGATTGCGGAAGCGATGGGGCAGCTGGCTGGCAAAGTAATAGCCATCACCCGGCCCGAGCACGCGCATGGAGCCACCAATGGTCAGCTCGATGCGCCCCCGGATGACCACCCCGCCCTCCTCGCCGCGATGCGCGAGCATTTCATCGCCGGTGACGGCCCCGGGGGCGTAGCGCTCGTGCACGAGCGAGAGCTGCCGTCCGCTGCGCTGTGCCGCCACCAGTCGCTGCGAGACCTGCTCAGTGCCGATTTCCACCAACTCGTCGGCGCCAAAGAACATCTGCGGCGCGCTGCCTTCGTCCAGCGTGAAGAATTCGGCCAGGGTCATGGGGACTCCATCCAGTACTTTCTTCAAGGAACTGACCGAGGGGCTGACCCGATTCTGTTCGATCAGGGAGATCAGGCCATTGGTGACCCCGGCGCGGCGCGCCAGGGCTCGCTGTGACAGCCCGAAGGCCACCCGTACGCTGCGCAGCTTCGTGCCAACGTCGATGCTCATATTATGTAAACGACTAATATGTTGAGGATACTCAACGAATGGGAGGAAATTTCGGGCCTTCTAGCCCAAATTGTCAACTTTCTTTATCATAGGCCCCCTCGTTCACCGTACACACTCGCGCTCCGGAGCACACGATCATGTCGACGCCCTCGCTCGAATCCCTGTGGATGCCCTTCACGCCGAACCGGCAGTTCAAGGCCAAACCGCGCATGCTCGCGAAAGCCTCCGGTATGCATTATTGGACCGCCGACGGACGCCAGATCCTGGATGCTGTCGCAGGCCTGTGGTGCGTCAACGCCGGTCACGGTCGGCGCGAGATCACCGAGGCCGTCGCCCGGCAGCTCGAGACCATGGATTACGCCCCGCCGTTCAACATGGGGCATCCGGGCGCCTATGAGCTGGCGAACCGCGTCGCGGCACTGGCGCCGGCCGGACTGGATCACGTGTTCTTCGGCAATTCCGGATCAGAAGCCGTCGATACGGCGCTGAAGATCGCCATCGGCTACCACGCGGTGCGCGGGGAAGCGCGCCGCACCCGCCTCGTCGGCCGCGTGCGCGGCTACAACGGTGTGAGCTTCGCCGGCATTTCAGTCGGCGGCATCGCGGCCAACCGCAAGATGTGGTCGGGCACGCTGATGCCGAATGTCGATCATCTGCCGCACACGCATGACATCGCGCGCAACGCGTTCTCTCGCGGCCTGCCCCAGCACGGCGCCGAACTGGCCAATGAGCTGGAACGGATCATTGCCCTGCAGGATGCTTCCACCATTGCCGCCGTGATCGTCGAGCCCATTGCCGGTTCCACCGGCGTGCTGCTGCCGCCCGTGGGCTACCTGCAGCGGCTGCGCGATATCTGCACGAAGCACGGCATCCTGCTGATATTCGATGAAGTCATCACCGGCTTCGGCCGCACCGGTGCGCCCTTCGCCGCGCAGGAATTCGGTATCACCCCGGACATCATCACCTGCGCGAAGGGTCTGACCAACGGCTGCGTGCCCATGGGCGCCGCAATCGTCAGCAAGACCATCTACGAAGCATTCATGAACGGCCCGGATGGCATCGAGATCTTCCACGGTTACACCTACTCGGGTCATCCGACCGCCTGTGCCGCGGGACTTGCGACCCTGGACATCTATGCGCGCGAGAACCTGCTGACCCGCGCCAAGAGTGTCGCCAAGGAATGGGAGGAGGCTTCGCACTCGCTGCGCGGCCTGCCCCATGTCATCGACGTGCGCAATTACGGCCTCATCCTCGGACTGGAATTCGATCCGATCCCCGGCAAGCCGGGCGCCCGCGCGTTTGATGTGTATGTGAAGTGCTTCGAGCGTGGCCTGCTGGTGCGCCAGACGGCAGACATCCTGGCACTGTCACCGCCGCTGATCATCGAGCCCAAGCACATCGATCAGATCTTCGAGACGCTGCGCGCTGTCGTGAAAACCCTCTAAGGACCGGACGGTCCCGTAGAACGCCGTGCGGCACACAGCTGCCGCACGGCGCTGCCGTCACTCGGCGCTGGCCACCGTCACCGCCCCAGACTGCGCGGCCGCCGCAACGCCGGACTCGCCCAGCAGCTTGACGCTGACCCGCCGCTGGAACGCATAGTCATCCAGGTTGCCGGTGTCACTGGCCCCGCCCGCGCCCAGCGCTTCGATGACGATCCGGTCCTGGCCCAGACCGGCGTTCTCCAGCACCGCGGCGACCGACTCGGCGCGATCCTGCGACAGGGACTTGTTGTAGTCCTCCGAACCGCGCGGATCGGCATGACCGCTGACGCGGATCTTCACACCGGGCATGCTGCCGGCCAGCTGCCCGAGCGTGGTCAGCTGATCGATGTCTTCAGTCGTCAGATGGGCATCGCCGGTGCGAAAGGCGATGTTGAGCGTGAGGTCCCGCGCATGTTCCAGCGTGCCATCCAGCTGCATCACCGTCTGGGTCAGTTTTGCCTTGGCGGCGTTGCTGCCGGAAAGATCCGCAGCCAATTCGTGATTGGCCAGTTTCTGCTTGTGATAATGCTCACCCAGCAGCGCCCCGGTGATCCCGCCGGCCACCGCGCCGAACGGACCGCCCACCACCGCGCCGATCGCCAGACCGCTGAAGAAGCCGATGTTCTCCTCGGCGGCGGCCTTGCTCTTCTTCTTGCCCTTATCCTTGTCCTTGTCCTTGTCCATGTCGCCAGGAGCGCTGCTGTCCGGCGGGATGCTCTGCCCCTGAACCGTCACCGAATCCATGGCCGCGGTGGTCTCGCCGGCAACGCAAGGCAGCGCTGCCGCCACGGCG
>Ga0302310_10000451_pt1 | contig 38970 bp, 29 predicted proteins | sample III_Palsa_N1_2_FD_200451 | JGI IMG/M metagenome (GOLD analysis project Ga0302310, IMG submission 200451) | Peat permafrost microbial communities from Stordalen Mire near Abisko, Sweden - III_Palsa_N1_2 | ecosystem: Environmental > Terrestrial > Soil > Palsa > Peat permafrost | place: Sweden...
GTCGCCGCGGCGAGCGCCAACGCGTTGCCATGGTTGCCCGAGGAATGGGTCACCACGCCGTGTGCGGCCTGTTCGTCATTCAACGCCCACACCGCGTTGCAGGCGCCGCGGAACTTGAACGCGCCGCCGCGCTGCAGGTTCTCGCATTTGAAGTGCAGCTCGGCGCCACTCAGCGCATCCAGCGCCTCGCTGCGCAACACCGGCGTGACCCGTGCATGCGGTGCGATGCGCGCAGCGGCATCACGGATCTGTTCAAAACTTGGCAACGCACCCAGCGATGAACTCATGGCAACTCGACCTCCACACCACAACGGAAACTGCGCTCGGCACCGGGCAGCAAACGGATCGCGTCGGCGCATTCGGGGCGATTGAATGCATCGGCCATGCACTCCATCGGCTCCAGCGCGATCGCGCGGCGCGCATCGCGGCTTATCGTGTCGGCGGTGAATGCGTGCATCACGCCGTGTTCCTGCCACACCGCGATGCCAAGCCCGCTGGATGGATCGCGCAGATGGGTCCGGATGTGGCCATCGGGGTCGGCTATCAGGTTCGTGTATTCATGATCGAGAATGCTGTCGCCGAGCAGCCGCGGCTTGCGGAAATCCAGCGCAGGCACATCGTCCAGTGCCACGAACGCCGCCGCGCCGGGCAGCGCGATCAGATCGGCATCGGCACGGATCAGCGTCTGCGCGGGAATCTGCAACTGCCAGCCATCGACCGTGCTGTCGACCAGCCGGAAGTACGGATGCCAGCCGAAGAAGCACGGTGCCGCGCTGTCGCCGACGTTGCGCATGCGCACCTCCAGGGTGATCCCGCCAGCATCCAGCGTGAACGTCACCGTCAGATCGATCGCATGCGGATAACCGGGCTGCGGACGGATCGAACTCGTGCCCAAGGTCACCCGCGCCGCGTGTTCATCCGCCTCGAGTGCCGTGATGTCGAACTCCGTATCGCGCACGAAGCCATGCCGGCTGGCGCGGGCGGCACCGACGATACCGGGCTGCAGATCCTGCAGCTGGCCATCGAAGTGGTAGCGTGCATCGGCAATCCGCCCGGCGAACGGCACCATGATCGCGAAACGCGAACCGGGTCGACTGGCCACCTCGGCAGCATCGCGGTAGCCGTCGGCCAGATCACGCATGCTCCCATCCAGCGCCACCTCGAAACTGAGCAGCGCCGCGCCATGACGCGCGATGCGCAGGCGCCGGCTAGCGCCGGGACCGGTCAGCGCCACGATCTCCTGGTCGCCCAGCCGGGCGCGCTCGGCGGTATATGGCGTTGCGTTCGTTGGCATCTGCGGGTTCTCCTGCCGTTAAAGCGCCCCATGTTAGCCTGATCATTATCCGCCCCCACTGTTGTCCGCATGCACGCACTTTCCGAGCAAGTCCCTGCACTGATCCGTCTCAGCGATTACCGTGCACCCGCCTGGCGGGTCGAGACGGTCGAACTGGATTTCGACCTCGGCATCGATGCCACCGAACTGTTCGCACGCCTGCTGTTGCGCCGTGATCCCGCGCAGACAACGCCGCTGCGGCTGGACGGCGAGAACCTGCAGCTGCTGTCGATCGCACTGGATGGTGAGCAGCTGCCCGCCACCGCGTACCGCTACGTCGGCAACGTGCTGGAAGTCGATGGTGCCCATGACGGCAGCGTGCTGGAAACGCGCGTGCGACTGCGCCCGGCCGCGAACACCGCGCTGGAAGGCCTCTACCTGTCCGGCTCGCGCGAGGCCGGCTTCCTGCTGACCCAGTGCGAGGCCGAAGGCTTCCGCCACATCACCTTCTTCCCCGACCGGCCCGACGTGCAGTCACGCTACACCGTCACTTTGAGTGCCGACCGCGCACGCTTTCCAGTACTGCTGGCGGGCGGCAACCCCGACGGCGCCGGTGAACTGGAAGGCGGCCGCCATTGGGCTCGTTTCGTCGATCCACACCCCAAACCCAGCTACCTGTTCGCGCTGGTCGCCGGTCGTCTGGAAAAGATCGAGCGCGACTACGTCACCGCCGATGGACGCGCCGTACAGCTGAAGATTTGGGCCGAGGCCGACGCGATCGACCGCTGCCATTACGCGATGGACGCGCTGGAACGCTCGATGCGCTGGGACGAGCAGGCCTTTGGCCGCAACTACGATCTCGATGTGTTCCACGTCGTCGCCACTCACGATTTCAATATGGGCGCGATGGAGAACAAGGGCCTCAACATCTTCAACGCGAAGTGCCTGCTGGCCAATCCGGATTCGACCACCGATGATGAATACCGACATGTCGAGGCCGTGGTAGCACATGAGTATTTCCACAACTGGAGCGGCAACCGCGTCACCTGCCGCGACTGGTTCCAGCTATCACTGAAGGAAGGGCTCACGGTATTCCGCGAGCAGAGCTTCTCCGCCGACATGAATTCGGCATCGCTGAAGCGCATCGAGGACGTCGCCCTGCTGCGTCGTGCGCAGTTCCCCGAGGATGCCGGCCCGCTGGCGCATGCGGTACGTCCGGCGCAGTACAGCGAGATCAATAATTTCTACACCGCCACGGTGTACGAGAAAGGCTCCGAGCTGGTGCGCATGCTGGCTGGGCGACTAGGCAAGGATGGCTTCCGCTGCGGCATGGATCGCTACTTCGAGCGCAACGATGGCCGCGCCGCCACGCTGGAAGATTTCCTCGGCGCGCTGGGCGAAGCCAACGGGATCGACCTCACGCCATATCTTGCCTGGTACGCCCAGGCCGGCACACCACGGCTGAAGGCGCACGGCCACTACGATGCCGCCCGGCGCGAGTACACGCTCACGCTGGCCCAGCACATCCAGGCCGGCACTGAACACGGGCCGAAGGCGCCTTTGCCAATCCCGGTCAAGCTGTCCCTGTTTACGCGAAACGGTGACATGCTGCCGTTGCATTTGGACGGCCAGCCACCCACCCGTGAAACCGAATGCATGGTGGTGCTGGCACAGGCCGAGCAGAGCTTCGTCTTCAACAACGTCATCACCGCGCCGGTGCCTTCCCTGCTGCGCGGATTCTCCGCGCCGGTGATCCTCGACTTCGACTACACGCCGGACGAACTGGCACTGCTGTTGCGCCACGACATCGACGGCTTCAATCGCTGGGAGGCCGGCCAGCAACTCGCCCTGCGTGCCTACGAAAATCTACGCGACGACACCGCCACCGATGCCCTGCAGGCCTGGGTCGATGCGCTGGTGTTCCTGTTCAACAACGATGCCATCGAAGATGCGTTATTGGCCGACCTGCTGACCCCGCCGGGTGAAATCGAGCTGGCCGAGCACGAGCAGGCGGTCGACCCGCAGCATATCCACATGCTGCGTGAGCGCCTGCAGCAACGGTTGGCCGAGCAGCTGGGCGCGTCGGCATTGCGCCAGCGTTACCAGACGCTGGCCGCGCATGCCAATGCCGAGCTGGATGCTGTCAGCCAGGCGCGACGCCGGCTCAAGCGTCGCGTGCTGGAGCTGTTGAATCTGGTCGACAGCAGCAGCGCCCGCGTGTTGGCCACGGTGCAATATCGGGGCGCGTCCTGCATGACCGACCGGCTCGCCGCACTGACCGTGCTGGTGCGCGGCCATGCCGCGCAGGCAGCACCGGCGCTGATCGATTATCACGCACGCTACGCCGACAACGCGCTGGCGCTGGACAAGTGGTTTGCCGCGCAGGCGCAATTGCCCGGCGATGTCGCGCTGGAACGCGTGCTGCTGCTGGAACGCGACCCGGCATTCACACTGAAGAACCCGAACCGGGTGCAGGCGTTGCTGGGCGCGTTCGTGCGCGGCAATCCGAGTGGCTTTCATCGCATCGACGGTGCTGGTTACCGCTTGCTCGCCGAACGGCTGGTCACGCTGGATGCACTGAATCCGCAGCTCGCGGCGCGACTGGCCACAGCGTTCAACGGTTGGCAGCGACTGGAACCGCAGCGGCGCGAGGCGGCGCGTGCAGCGATTGCCAAACTGGCCGAGCAAGGCGGGCTTTCGCGCAATCTGGCCGAGATCATCGGTAACGTGCTCAATCACTGAGCGGTGGCGGGGCGGCTGTGCACGTGCCTGCCCCGCGGCGTCATCCCCGGTACACGTGGTGCGATCACCACGCACATGCTCTACATGATTCAGACGGCCAGATGATCCAGCGCTTCGATCAGGCTCTGCATGCGCGATTCCAGACCCGGCTGCAGCGCACCGCGCTCGTTGTCCTGGCGCTCGCTCAGGCCATCGATCGCCATCTCGACCTGACCCAGCTCGACCAGCAGATCGTGATGCGGATAAACCGGTTCGAAGTTGAAGTTCATGTCCATGGTATGTCTCCTTCGCCTTGGTTCGTGTTGGTAGTGGGGTGAATGCATTGCCCGTGCCAATGTGTGATGTTGGTCACGCTTGATCGATGACCCACTTCGCGTGACTGACGCTGCACGTCAACTGCTGCCGCGGCCCGGCACAAAAACCCTCTTCAGTCACCCCTTGTTCACGCGTATGGGGTAAATATCGACACACGTTCCGCGACAGCGCTCGCTGTCTGCGCCAGCAACATTCCGGTTTCTGGCGCTCGGCAATACGGTCATCCTGGATTCCCCCTGTTCCTGAGACCGCCGGGCGCCAGATCTATCAGCACAAGGCCCCGCGGCTGCAAACCGCGGGGCCTTGTCTTTTGGGCCTCATAAAAGACGACGGCACCCCGAGAGGTGCCGTCTTGCTTCCTTTCCCGGTACACAATCGAACCCCTGTCCGTTCGATCTCGGCGCGCGTAGTCGCGCAGCGTCTGCCCGTGAAAGTGCTGATGGAATAAAGCAGGAAACATGCCAATGAACGTGATCGGTCCACATGGGCTTGATGGCGTTACCATGGCGCCCCGTTTCGTCACTTTTTTACTCTGCCAGGGCAGTTTCATGCGTCATCCGACCCGCTACGACGTCATCGTGATCGGCGGCGGCCACGCCGGCACCGAGGCCGCGCTGGCCGCGGCGCGTACGGGTGCACGCACGCTGCTGCTCAGCCACAACATCGAGACGATCGGCCAGATGAGCTGCAATCCGGCGATCGGCGGCATCGGCAAGGGCCATCTGGTCAAGGAGATCGATGCGCTCGGCGGCGCGATGGCGCACGCCGCGGACCGCGCCGGCATCCAGTGGCGCACGCTGAATGCCTCGAAGGGGCCGGCCGTGCGCGCCACCCGTTGCCAGGCCGACCGCGCGCTGTACAAGGCTGCGATCCGCCATATCGTCGAAACCCAGCCCAATCTGGAGCTGTTCCAGCAAGCGGTGGACGACCTCATTATCGAGAACGGTCGCGTCACCGGCGTGGTGACCCAGATGGGCCTGTCATTTGCTGCGACCGCGGTAGTACTCACTGCCGGCACCTTTCTCGCCGGCAAGATCCATATTGGGCCGGCGCAATACGCTGGCGGCCGTGCCGGTGATCCGCCGGCCAGCACGCTGGCCGCCAAACTGCGCGAACTGCCGGTGGCCGCCGATCGCCTGAAGACCGGCACACCACCACGCATCGACCTGCGCAGCATCGATTTCAGCGGCCTCGAGGAACAGCCCGGTGACGATCCGGCGCCGGTGTTCTCCTACCTCGGTACGCGCGACGAACATCCACGCCAGGTCAGCTGCTGGATCACCCACACCGGCGAGCGCACCCACGAACTGATCCGCGGCGCGCTGGATCGCTCGCCGCTGTACACCGGACAGATCGAAGGCGTCGGCCCGCGCTACTGCCCGTCGATCGAGGACAAGGTGGTGCGCTTTGCCGAGAAGGGCTCGCACCAGATCTTCATCGAACCGGAAGGACTGGACACGTTCGAGGTCTATCCGAACGGCATCTCCACTTCGCTGCCGTTCGATGTGCAGCTGGCGCTGGTGCGTTCGATCAAGGGTTTCGAGAACGCGCATATCACCCGACCGGGCTACGCGATCGAGTATGACTACTTCGACCCGCGCGGACTGCAGCCGTGGCTGGAGACGAAAGCCATTCCCGGCCTGTACTTCGCCGGCCAGATCAACGGTACCACCGGCTATGAGGAAGCCGGCGCGCAGGGGCTTGTCGCCGGCCTCAATGCGGCACTCGCCGTGCAGGGGAAGGCGCCGTGGTATCCACGTCGCGACGAGGCCTATATCGGCGTGCTGATCGACGATCTCACCAGCAACGGCACCATCGAGCCGTACCGCATGTTCACCTCGCGTGCCGAGTACCGCCTGCATCTGCGCGAGGACAACGCCGACCTGCGGCTCACCGAAACCGGCCACGCGCTGGGCGTGGTGCCGCAGGCACGTTTCGATGCACTGCGCGCGAAGCGCGCGGCGGTCGAACGCGAGACACAACGCCTGGGCGCGCTGTGGGCCGCGCCGAACAATGCGCTCGGTGCAGCGATCGAGCGCCAGCTCGGCATCGCGGTAAGCCGTGAGACCAATGTGCTGGATCTGCTGCGCCGCCCGGAACTGGACTACGCGAAACTCACCAGCGTCGCCGAGCTTGGCCCGGCGGTGGAAGGCGCGGATGTCGCCGCCCAAGTCGAGGTGCAGACCAAGTATTCCGGCTATCTGGAACGCCAGCGCGAGGAGATCGAGCGCCAGCGCCGGCACGAGCATACGGCGATCCCTGTCAGCTTCGACTACGACAAGGTGCGCGGCCTGTCGGCCGAGGTGCTGCTGAAGCTCAAGCGCACGCAGCCGGCCACGCTCGGCCAGGCCGCCCGCGTCAGCGGCGTCACGCCCGCCGCGATCTCGCTGCTGCTGGTGCATCTGAAGCGCCACGCCGCCTGACGCGATCCATCCCGGCGTGCTGCACTGGTACCTGCATCATGCAGAATCCGCCAACACTCATGGCATCATGCCCACTTTGACCAGCTTGGGGAGTGTGCTCGATGGAAATCTGGATCGGTCGTGATGGCGAGCGGCATGGCCCGTACAAAGAAGACGATGTGCGCCAGTGGTTGCGCAGCGGCCAGCTCAGCCGTGAGGATCTGGCGTGGTACGAAGGCCTCGCCGACTGGCAGCCGCTGTCGGTGTTGTTCGCCGATGAAGTGCGCACCGCGCCGCCGACCGCCAATCCCTATTCGGCACCTACCGCGCCGCTGCTGCCGCTGCCGCAGACCAATGCTGCCGCGCTGGAGGACTATGCCGGCTTCTGGAAACGCGTGGGCGCTTACATTCTCGACGCCATCATCCTGTACTTCCCTTCCCTGCTGATCCAGAAAATGATGGGAGTTGATGCGGCCAAGCTGGCGATGACACAGGCCATCACCAACGCCGCTGGCGATCCGCATCTCATGCTGGCTGCACAACAGGCTTTCTATGCCGCGATGTGGCCGGCGATCCTGCTCGGCATCCTGATCGACTGGGCTTACTTTGCCGTATGCGAAAGCTCGACCTGGCAGGCCAGCATCGGCAAGCTGGCGCTCGGTATCCGTGTCACCGACCTGCAGGGCCATCGGATCAGCTTCATGCGTGCACTGGGGCGCTATCCGGCCAAGATACTCAGCGGCCTCATCCTGTGCATCGGCTTTCTGATGGTGGCCTGGACCCAGCGCAAGCAGGGTTTGCACGACATCATGGTCGGCACCCTCGTGCTGAATGGCCGCGCCAGCGAGTTCAAGCCGACCCAAGCCTCATCCGGCAACAGCAACTCGTTCAGCGCCTGATCGTTTGTTTCCATCCACGGCGCCGCGACCCCGTCGCGGCGCCGTTTTCGTTAGGGGTCCGACATTCGGCTGATGAGGTGTCGAGGCCGCTTGCTATCATCGTCGGCTCGATAGCATTCATCCGGCGCGGCGCGCCATTGCAAGGAACAGAAAGTCACCCATGCCCAGCATCGAACAACGCATTGCCCAGGACATCGCCGCCAAGCCGGAGCAGGTACACGCAGCGGTAGACTTGCTCGACGGCGGTGCCACCGTGCCGTTCATCGCGCGCTACCGCAAGGAAGTCACCGGCGGTCTCGACGACACCCAACTGCGTCTGCTGGAAGAACGCCTGTATTACCTGCGTGAACTGGAGGATCGCCGCAGCGCGATCCTCGCCAGCATCGAGGAACAGGGCAAGCTGAGCGACGCATTGAAGGGTGACATCCTCGCCGCCGACACCAAGGCGCGGCTGGAGGATCTGTATCTGCCGTTCAAGCCCAAGCGCCGCACCAAGGCGCAGATTGCGCGCGAGGCGGGACTGGAGCCGCTGGCGCTGGGCCTGCGTGAGGATCCCACGCTGGCCCCTGAGGCCTTCGCTGAAAAGTTTGTCGATGCGGAGAAAGGCGTGGCCGATGTACGTGCCGCGCTCGACGGCGCGCGCGCGATCCTGATGGAGTCGATCGCCGAAGATGCGCACCTGGTCGGAGAGCTGCGCGACTGGCTGTGGGCGCAGGGGCAGATCCGCGCCAAAGTAGTCGAAGGCAAGGAGAACGAGGGTGCCAAGTTCCGCGACTACTTCGATCACGTCGAACCGGTCGGCAAGATCCCTTCGCACCGACTGCTGGCACTGATGCGCGCGCGCAACGAAGGCGTTCTTGAGCTGGAACTCAGCCCCGCCGCCGACAGCGAACAAGGTCATGCCGAAGGCGAAGGCCGCGTCGCCGCGCACGCCAACATCCACAACCGTGGCCGCGCCGCCGATGCATGGCTGCGCGAAACCGTGCGCCTGACCTGGCGCGTCAAGCTGCACCTGCACCTCACCCTCGACCTGTTCGGCCGCGTGCGCGAAGGCGCCGAGGATGAAGCGATCCGCGTATTCGGCGACAACCTGAAGGACCTGATGCTGGCCGCGCCGGCTGGTGCAAGCACGGTGATGGGCCTGGATCCGGGCATCCGTACCGGCGTCAAGGTGGCGGTGGTCGATGCCACCGGCAAGCTGCTCGCCACCGATGTCATCTATCCGCACGAACCACGCCGGCAGTGGAATGAATCCCTCGTGCAACTGGCGAAGCTGTGCCGGCAGCACGGCGTGAATCTGATCGCGATCGGCAACGGCACCGCCTCGCGCGAAACCGACAAGCTGGCTGGCGAGCTGATCAAGAAGCTTCCGGAGGCCAAGCTGTCCAAGATCGTGGTGAGTGAAGCCGGCGCTTCGGTATATTCCGCCTCGGAACTCGCGGCAAAGGAATTCCCCGAGCTCGACGTGAGCCTGCGTGGCGCCGTCTCCATTGCGCGTCGCCTGCAGGACCCGCTGGCCGAACTGGTGAAGATCGAACCGAAGGCGATTGGCGTCGGCCAGTACCAGCATGACGTGAACCAGATCAAGCTGGCGCGTGCGCTGGATGCGCGTGTCGAGGATTGCGTCAACGCAGTCGGCGTGGATGTGAATACTGCGTCTGCTGCGTTGCTGTCGCGCGTGGCCGGCTTGTCCGCGTCCGTCGCCGAAAATGTCGTGAAGCACCGCGACGCGAATGGCCCGTTCGCCAACCGCAAGGCGCTGCTGAAGGTGCCGCGTCTCGGTGACAAGGCCTTCGAGCAGTGCGCCGGCTTCCTCCGCGTACCGAACGGCGACAACCCGCTGGACGCCAGTTCGGTGCACCCGGAGGCTTATCCCGTGGTCGAGAGGATCATCGCCCAGTGTGGCCGCGAGGTACGCAACATCATCGGCGACACCGGTTTCCTGCGCGGCCTGAAACCCGAGCAGTTCACCGACGAAAAATTCGGCGTACCGACCGTGCGTGACATCCTGAAAGAACTGGAGAAGCCCGGCCGCGACCCGCGTCCGGAATTCGTCGCGCCGAGCTTTGCCGAGGGCGTCGAGGACGTGAAGGATCTCAAGCCCGGCATGATCCTCGAAGGCCGCGTCACCAACGTCGCCGCGTTCGGCGCCTTCGTCGACATCGGCGTGCATCAGGACGGCCTGGTGCACATCTCGGCGTTGTCGCACACCTTCGTCAAGGATCCCCGCGACGCCGTCAAGGCCGGCGACATCGTCAAGGTCAAGGTGATGGAGGTCGACCTGCCACGCCAACGCATTGGCCTCAGCATGCGGCTGGACGACGAGCCCGGTCAGGCACGCAGCCGACCGGCTGCCGGTAGCGACACGCCGAGGGGTCAGCGCGATGCACGCCCGCCGGCGCGCAGCAACACGAATAATCCGGCGCCGGCGCCAGGCGGAAACGCGTTGGCTGATGCCTTTGCACGGGCTCGCAAGAACTGACGCCGAGAGCCGGAAAAGATGGTGCGCATGACCATGCGCATCCGCACGTTTTCCGATATTGTTACGCCCTTGTTACGCGGCCCTCCCGGGCCGCCTTTCCGGGGAGTCAGCACATGCTTCGCACACGTCATCTGGTCACGGCGATCGCCGCCGCCATGCTTCTGGCCACCACGGCACACGCGGCCGGGAGTGCACCGTTCGACAACGTCGTGGTGTTCGGCGACAGCCTGAGCGATACCGGCCAGTTCTTTTCCACCTCGCTCAACGAATACTCCAAGTTCACCACCAATCCCGGCGAAGTCGCCGTGCAGATCGTGGCCGGGCACTACGGCTTCAACCTGCAGCCCTCGCGCGTGGGCGGCAGCGACTATGCCTACGGCGGTGCTGGCATCGTCACCGATGACGATGGTCCGGATCCGTCGATCCCGACCATCACCCAGCAGGTCACCGGTTACCTCGCCAATGGCACCAAGGCCGATCCGCACAGCCTCTACATGGTCTGGGGTGGCGCGAACGACATCTTCTATCACTCTACCCAGTACGGCATCGGTACCGTCATTCCCGGTGCCGGCGAGACCGCGGCACAGGCGACCGCGAACATCAATGCCGCCGCCACGCAGGAACTGGTGCTGATCAACCAGATCAAGCAGGCCGGCGCGAATTACCTGGTGGTGTTCAACCTGCCAAATATCGGAGATACGCCCTCGGCGCACGCGGACGAAGCGCTGGTGCCGGGCATCGAAGCTTTCCTTACCGGCGTGTCGCAGTCCTACAACCAGACGCTGAATGCCGGGCTTGGCTCGCACACGCTTGGGGTCAATACCTACGCGTTGTTCGAACAGGTGGTGGCTGATCCCGCCAAGTACGGTTTCACCAACATCACCACGCCGGCCTGCACCACCGCCAGCTCACATGACTGCGATGGCAGCACCCTGGTCGCACCTGGTGCGGATCAGACCTATCTGTTTGCCGATGGCGTGCATCCGACCACCGCCGCCCACGCCATGCTGGCGCAGGTGGTGCTGTCCGAGCTGGCGGCGCCAGGACAAATCTCGCTGCTCGGCGAGGCACCGCTGGCTTCCGCCACCGAGCAGACAGGCGTGTTGCGCGATCAGATGTTGAAGGACAGCCTGGGTGACACCGAGCGCGCCTTCGTCAACATCGATTACGCTCAGCAGCGCTTCGACGGCAGCAGCAGCTCGCCGCAGACCAACAGCAATAACCTGAACCTCACGCTCGGCGTCGACTTCAAGCCAGCCGACAACCTCTCCGGCGGTGTCGCCTTCGGTGCGGCACGCAATAATGCCGACATGCCGGGCAGTGGCGGCTACACCCTGAAAGACTATTCCGGGCTGGGCTATCTCACCTATCACGCCGGCGGCGGCTATGTCGGCGCCTACGCCAGCTACGGCGAGTCCAGCTTCGACGACATCGACCGCACCTTCCAGATCGGCGCCGCGCAGACCAGTGAAACCGGCAATACAGATGGCACGCACCGCGGCGTCGGCTTCACCGGTGGCTGGTGGTTTGACATCGGCACCATCAAGACTGGCCCGTTCGCGAATCTGGAATGGCAGGACATCGATGTCGACAGCTACAGCGAAAATGGCAGCGACGCCACCGCCATGTGGTTCGGCAGTCAGCACCGCCAGGCGCTGATCTCCACCCTCGGTTGGCGCCTGCAGGGCCAGTGGCAAGTTGGCAACCTGGTCATGACACCGTATGCCCAGCTGGCCTGGAACCGTGACAGCAAGGCTGATCCACGCGAGATCAACACCGGTCTGAACACCATGAATGGCACGTTCGCCCTGGCCGGCTTCGTGCCGGACAAGACCTGGGGTACCGCCAGCTTCGGCCTGTCCGCCCAGCTCGCCCCCAACGTGACCAGCTGGATCGGTTACGACGGTCGTTTCAGCGACAACAGCCAGAAGTACAACAGCCTCAACATGGGCTTCAAGATCGGCTTCTGATCCATAAAAGCCGCGCAGCAAAAAGGCCGTCCGCTTGCGCGGACGGCCTTTTCATATCCGACTTTGCGGACGACGGGCTTACTTGTTCTTGCCGTTCGTCGCAAGGCTGAGGATGTCCATCGCCTGCCTGTGCAGCTTCGCTGCCGCGTCGTCGTCGAGCGTCTGCACGTCGCTGCCCACCTGATGCTGCTTCAGCACCAGCGTGCCGTCATCGCTCCAGCCGGCACGATCGATCGAACTCGGCTTCGCACCGCTGTTGGCCATGGTCTGCTGCACGACCGCCCACACCTTGCCGTCCTTGTAGGCGTAATCGGTACTGGTGAAGCCCTTGTCGCCGTAGTCGACCAGTTCGCGGATGAACTGGATCTTGCCTGCCTGGCGGAAGACCTGCCAGCCGCGCGAGGCATTCGGATCGAGCTTGGTGCCATGGCTGACCTTCATCCCACCCAGCTGCTTCTGGTCATCGGTAAAGGCGGCCAGCACCTTCTCGCCCGGGGTCTGTTCGGCCACCAGCTCGATCGCCACGCCATCATTCTTGCTGCCCTTGGCCAGCACCGGCGCCTGCATCGGCATCACGTAGTGACGCTCGCCGTCGGTCAGGATGACCTGAACCACGTAGAGATCATCCGGCTTCACCTGGGCCGGATTAAAGGTCAGCTGGAACGGCTGCGGGAATGTTCCAGCCGGGGACGTCTTGCTCGCCAGCGGCGCAGAGCCCGCGGCGGTCGCCGACACGTCGACCAGGTTGATCACCAGCTGGGCCGTCGCCGACGGCTGGATCGATCCGCGCAAGGAGATCGTGCCGCTCACCTGGCTGACGACCTTGGCGGCCGTGGCCGTCTCTGCAGAGCCGGCGGAAGCCGCGCCCGTGTCCGTCGACTGCGACGAGGAAGGAGCATTGTTGCAGCCGGCCAATGCCAGTGCTGCAACCGACATCAGCGACAAAACCGTCTTGCGCATGGGAAAACCTCATCAACGTGAAAGCAAGCACGAAACCTGTCAGACGCCTGTGCGCCTCGGCTCTACGCGGGGGAAGTTCCAAGCATAGCCCAAAAGGCCGTGCTCGGAAAAGTCAACCCATCCAATGACCTACCATGCGCAGGCGTACGCAGGTTCTTGCATGATCGCCCACCCTCCGGATTGCTGTTGATCGCCAACCAGCTCAGGCGCCGAGCTCAATCGCGCCGCAGGGCACGATACGCGATATCACGACGACAGAATGCAGCTTCGTAATGAATCTGCCTGACCGCGGCATAGGCCTGCTCGCGGGCGTCAGCGATGTCCTTGCCCAGCGCGCACACGGTCAGCACGCGCCCGCCCGCCGTGACGGTACGACCCTGGTCATCGAGCCGGGTGCCGGCATGGAAGACCTTGCTGTCGCTGTGGGTCACTGCATCGAGACCCTCGATAAGGTCACCGCTGCGAACCTTGCCGGGATAACCACCCGCCGCCATCACCACGCCAATCGCCGGGCGCACATCCCAACGCGCCTGGGTGTGTTCCAGCCGGCCGTCCAGCGCGGCATCGATCAGTTCGACCAGATCGGATTTCAGGCGCAGCATGATCGGCTGGGTTTCCGGATCGCCGAAGCGCACGTTGAACTCGATCACCTTCGGGTTGCCCGCCTTGTCGATCATCAGGCCGGCATACAGAAACCCGATGAACGGCGCTCCTTCCGCCGCCATGCCATGCAGGGTCGGTTCGATCACTTCACGCAGGATGCGCTGCTCGACTTCGGGGGTGACCACCGGTGCCGGCGAGTAGGCGCCCATGCCGCCGGTATTCGGGCCAAGATCACCCTCATCGCGCCGCTTGTGATCCTGGCTCGAGGCCATCGGCAGCGCATGGCTGCCGTCGCTCATCACGATGTAGCTGGCTTCCTCACCGTCGAGGAACTCCTCGATCACCACCCGCGCCGAGGCATCGCCGAAGCTGTGCGCACCCAGCATGTCGTGCAGGGCCAGCTCGGCATCGGCCAGGGTCAGTGCGACCACCACGCCCTTGCCGGCAGCAAGGCCGTCAGCCTTGATCACGATCGGTGCGCCGTGCTGACGCACGTAGGCCAGCGCCGGATTCAAATCGGTGAACACCGCGTAACGCGCGGTGGGAATGTTGTGGCGCTGGAGGAAATCCTTGGCGAACGCCTTGGAGCCTTCCAGCTGCGCGGCAATCGCGCGCGGGCCAAAGATGCGCAGGCCGGCGGCGCGGAAACGGTCGACCACCCCGGCAACCAGCGGGATCTCGGGGCCAACCACGGTCAAACCGACCTTCTCGCGCTTGGCCAGCTGCAGCAGGCCATCGAGATCGTCCATCGCCACGTCGACGTTGCGCACGCCGTGCTCATGTGCGGTGCCCGCATTGCCGGGAGCCACGATCACCTCGTCAACCTGCGACGATTGCCCGAGCTTCCATGCCAGCGCGTGTTCGCGCCCGCCGCTGCCGATCACCAGAACCTTCATGCCTGCACTCCGAGAGCCACCCATGCGCCACGCAGCGCAGGCGCGCATTGTAGCGGCAGCGGCGGATCACCCGCGCAGGCGGCGCTGTGCGGGTCCTTCAGTCGTGATGCTGCAGCAATTCCAGCAGCGCCGCCCGCGGCAGCTTGCCGGTTTCGTTGCGCGGCAACGCAGCCACCAAGCGCAACGGACGCGGCAGGAACAACGGATCGATGGCGCGGCGCAGCGCGTCGAGGATCACGTGCTCGTCCAGCCCCGGCGCCACCGCCAGCGCGGCAATCCGGTGCACACCGAGTGCATCGCCACCATCGAGCTGGAATACCACGCCGTCCTGCACCCCAGGTATCGCCAGCAGGCGACGACTGAGATCGCCCAGTGAGGCCCGCTTGCCAGCGATCTCCAGCATGTCGGCATGCCGACCGCGCAGACGGAAGCGACGTCCTCCTTCGGACAGGCTGACGATATCGGCCAGCGTGACCGATCCCTCCAGCTGCGGCGCCTCGACGGCCGTACCGTCCGGCTGCGGATGCAGGGTGACGCCGTCGTACAGCAACCAGTCTTCGTCCACGGTAGGACGACGGCTGGCAAATACGCAGGTCTCGGTGGAGCCGAAGACCTCCAGCAGCGGCGCGCCAAAGCATCGCTCGGCGGCCTGTGCCAGCTCGATCGGCAGCGGCGCGGTGGCCGATACCATCGCCGTGATCGACGGCAGCTCGATACCGGACTCGACCAGCGCGCGCAGATGTACCGGCGTGGTCACCAGCACCCGCGGCGCCGGCATCTCGGCCAGTGCAGCCGCCACGTCGGCGGGAAAGAACGGGCGACCGGCATGCACGCCAACTTCGCCGAGCAACGGGAGCAGCACCGACATTTCCATGCCGTACATATGCTGCGGCGGCACCGTGGTGACCACGCTGAAATGCGCCCCGACAACCGCCTGCAGCATCACCAGATTGCCGGTATTGCTGGCGTGGAAGCTGCGCCAGGTCTTCTCGTTTGCACTGGGCGTACCGGTGGAACCGGAGGTATAACCGATCGCCACCACCTGGTCAGCCGGAATCATCGGCCACGCCGCATCCAGCTCCAGCGATGGCGTGACTTTCAGCGGCGGGAGCTGACGATAGCCGCTCGGTGCGGGGTCGAGCGCCTGTTCGCCCAGCGCATAGCAGCCCGGATGTGCTGCCATGACTTCGTCCACCGCCTGCGGCGCACGCGACGATGGCAACAGGTTGGTCTGGCCGCGCAGCACGATCGCGCAGAATGCCACCATGAATGAGTAACGGTCCTCGCACAGGTTCACTGCCGCCGTGGCCATCGGCAGCCTGGCGGCCACGGCACGCACGTGTGCGAGAAACTGGGCGGCGCTCACCGCGTTGCCATCGCGCCATGCCAGCACCCGTACGGGGTCAGCCGCACTCAGCAACGGCAGCCGCTGCGGCGCTTCACGCTGATAGGTGTCGTAAACGATCGCCACTCGCGGTCTCCCTGACTTACTCGATTCGTTGTGCCAGGGCAACAGCATTGCGCCGACTGCTGGACGGCGACGTGAACGGCGAAAACGGTCGTCCCGCAACGGTTCAGCTGTCGCATGGCATGCGACTTTCGATCCGGCACGCTCCCCTGGACCGCTTACGCCCGAATGATAGCGCCCGACAGCGCATCCCGGATCACCGAGGGGCTGGCCTGTCCGCCCAGCGGTGCGTCCAGCACGCCATCCAGCGCATCGCCGAAATAATCCGCCACGGTCGGTGCCGAACGCGCTGGCGGTTGGCCATGCGGATTCGCGCTGGTCGACACCAGTGCACCACCAAACTCGCGGCACAAGGCCGCAGCAGGTTCATGCGCGGTGACCCTCAGCGCGATACCGGCATGTGTGCCGGCGATCCACGCCGGCACGGCCGCCGAACGCGGAAAAATCCAGGTATGTGGCCCGGGCCAACTGGAGCGCACTTGCCGCATGACCTCCGTCGGCACGGTCGCCAGATCGATATAGCGCTCGACCTGCTCGAACGTCGCAGCAATCAGCAATACTCCTTGCGTCGACGGTCGTTGCTTCAGCGCAAACAACCGCTCGAACGCGGCACGATCATGCGGATCACAGCCGAGTCCAAACACCGCCTCGGTCGGATACGCCAGCACGCCACCGCCGTGCAACAACGCAGCGGCGGCATCAAGCTCGGCAAGGTTGAGACGCCGCAGCACTCAGGCCCCGACTGTCCTGGCGGCAGCCTTCTTCGTCGCCGCTTTCTTGGTTGCTGTTTTCTTGGCGGCGGTCTTCTTGGCGCCCGTCTTTTTCGCAGAAGTCTTCTTCGTCGCGGTTTTCTTGGCAGCCGCCTTCTTGGTCGCTGGCGCCGCCTTCTTCACGGCGGCTTTTTTGGTCGCCGTCTTCTTGGCAGCCGTTTTCTTGCCGAAACGACCCTTGCGCACCGGTGCGGCCGCGAGCAGTTCGAGACATTGCTTCTCGGTCAGCTCCTTCGGCTCCTGCTCCTTCGGGATGCGTGCGTTCTTCTCGCCATCGGTGATGTAGGCGCCGTAGCGGCCATTCAGCACCTGCACGCCGTTGCCGAAATCGAGGATCAGGCGGTTCGCCAGCATCTCCAGTTTTTCAGCCACGATCTGCAGCGCGCGTGGCAGCTCGATCGTGTACGGGTCGTCCTCGGCTTTCATCGAGGCATAGGTGCTGCCCTGTTTCACGAACGGGCCGAAACGGCCGATCGCCACGCTGACTTCATCACCGTTTTCCGCCTGCCCGAGCTGACGCGGCAGCTTGAACAGCTCCAGCGCCTCGGCCAGGGTGATCGTATGCATGCTCTGGCCGGGGCGCAGCGAGGCAAACGTCGGCTTGTCCTCGTCTTCCTTGGTGCCAATAGCGGCATACGGCCCGAACCGGCCCAGTCGCACCGACACCGGCTTGCCGGTTTTCGGATCGGCGCCGAGTTCGCGTGCGCCGGTCGCCTCGTTGCGATCGACCGATTCGGTCTTTTCGTCCACCTGCTGCTTGAACGGCAGCCAGAAGCGCTCCATCAGCGGCACCCAGGCCTCTTCGCCACGACTGACCGCATCGAGTTCGTCTTCCATCTTCGCGGTGAAGTCGTAGTCGACGTAGCGGGTGAAATGCGCAGTGAGGAAATTGCTGACCGCGCGGCCGACATCGCTGGGCTTGAAGCGGCGGCTGTCGATGAAGACGTATTCACGGTTCTGCAGCACCTGGATGATGCTGGCGTAGGTCGACGGGCGACCGATGCCGTGCTCTTCCAGCGCCTTGACGAGGCTGGCTTCGGAGTAGCGCGGCGGTGGCTCGGTGAAATGCTGGTCGGCGGCGATCTCGTGCAGCGGCACCTGCTCGCCCACGGCCAGGCGCGGCAGACGGCGACCTTCGTCGTCGTCCTCAGCACTCTTCTGGTCGCGACCTTCCTCGTACACGGCAAGAAAGCCCGGATCGATCACGGTGGTGCCGCTGGCGCGGAACGAGGCGTCGCCACCGGCAACATCGCGCAGTGCAAATTCCACCGAGACGGTATTCAGCGTGGCGTGGATCATCTGGCAGGCGACGGTGCGCTTCCAGATCAACTCATACAGCTTGCGCTGGTCATCGTTGAGGAAGGCAGCGACCGCTTTTGGCGTATACATCGCGGAAGTCGGGCGGATCGCTTCATGCGCTTCCTGCGCGTTCTTCGACTTGGTCTTGTAGACCTGTGGCGCATCCGGCAGCGCGTGGGCGCCGAAATCGCGCACGATCAACTGGCGCAACTCGGCCAGCGCATCATCGCCAAGCATGGTGGAGTCGGTACGCATGTAGGTGATCAGGCCAACATTGCCTTCGTCGCCGAGCGCCACGCCTTCGTACAGGCCCTGCGCCACCTTCATCGTGCGGCTGGTGGTGAAGCCGAGCTTGCGCGCGGCCTCCTGCTGCAGGGTGGAGGTGGTGAACGGTGCCGCCGGGCGACGCTTGCGCTCCTTCGAGCCGACATCGCTGACGGTAAGGCGCCCGTGTGCGGCCTGTTTCAGCGCATCCCGTGCGGCCTGGGCATCGGTTTCGTTGGTGAGGTCGAACTGCTCGAACTTCTTGCCGTTGAGCTTGCTCAGGCGCGCCGTGAAATCGCCATCGGCGTGCTTCAGCTGTGCCTCGATCGTCCAGTATTCGCGTGCCTTGAACGCCTCGATCTCTTCCTCGCGCTCGACGATCATGCGCAACGCCGGCGACTGCACGCGGCCGGCCGACAGTCCACGCTGTACTTTGCGCCACAGCACCGGCGACAGGTTGAAGCCGACCAGGTAATCCAGCGCGCGGCGGGCCTGCTGCGCATCGACCAAGTCGTGCGACAGCTGGCGCGGTGCCGCCACCGCGGCCTTGATTGCTTTCGGGGTGATCTCGGAGAACACCACGCGGTGCAGCCGCTTGCCCTCGGTCAAGCCACGCTCCTTCAGGATCTCGCTGATGTGCCAGCTGATCGCCTCGCCTTCGCGATCCAAGTCGGTCGCCAGATAGATGTCGTCGGCCAGCTTGGCTGCCTTCGCAATCGCGTCAACGTGCTTCTCGTTGCGCTCGATCACCTCGTAGGCCATGGTGAAACCGTGCTCGGTGTCGACCGCGCCCTCCTTCGGCTTCAGGTCACGCACGTGACCGTAGGAGGCGAGAACATGGAAGTCCTTGCCGAGGTATTTGTTGATCGTCTTGGCCTTGGCCGGTGATTCGACGATGAGCAGGTTTTTTGCCATGAAACAGGATTTCCAGAAGCGAACCACCGGCGTTTGCGGTGCCGGACATATATATAGTTGAAACCATGCCGTGCCAACGGCTGTCAAGCCCAGACCCACGCCAGTGAGCGCTCAGCCAGCAAAAGATCCGTCCGGCAACCGTTGAAAGCGATTGCCCGGCAGGCTCTCGATCCTTGCCTCCAGTTCCAGCATCAACAGCAGCGAGGACAAGGCAGCGGCAGATTGCCCGGTACGTTGCACAAGTTCGTCCAACGTCGCCGGCTCATGGCCAAGTTCCAGCAATAACTGCCGATATTCGGGATTTTCGAACTCCCTTGGGAGGACGCCCGCAGGATTCGCCACGGGCCTTTCCAGTGGCGAACCGACTGTCACACCCGCCGATTCCGTCAACAACCGAACCGCCAGTTCACCGCCCAGCATGCGCGCTGCCGGCGCCAATGTCTCGACAATCTCGCTGGCGCTCTCCACCAGTCGTGCACCCTCACGAATCAGGCGGTGACAGCCGCGGGCGAGCGGATTATGAATGGAACCGGGCAGCGCGAACACCTCGCGCCCCTGCTCAGCAGCCAATCGCGCCGTGATCAGCGAACCAGAGCGCAGCCCGGCCTCGATGACCAGCGTGCCCAGCGCAAGGCCGGCAATAATCCGGTTGCGGCGCGGGAAATGATCGGCCCGCGCCGGCGTACCCGGCGGGAACTCGCTGACCAGCGCGCCGTGCCTGGCGATGCGCTGGGCCAGCGCATGATGCTTGCGTGGATAGACCCGGTCCGGGCCGGTACCGATCACCGCCAGTGTCGCCGCACCGGCATCCAGCGCAGCCGCATGGGCAGCACCATCGATGCCATCAGCCATGCCGCTGGTGATCATGAAGCCGGCCTGCGCCAATGCGTGGGCGAATGCGCGGGCATGCGCCAATCCGGCCGCACTGGCGCTGCGCGCACCCACGATGGCGACCTGCGGATAGAGCAGCAGGCTGGCGTCACCGGCCACGAACAGCGCGGCAGGCGGTTGCGGGATGTTCTCCAGCTGTGGCGGGAAATCCACTTCGGTGCAACGCAGCAGCCGATGGCCCGGCGTGGCCAGCCACGCCAGGTCAGCATCCAGTCGGGCTTCGTCCGGCTGCGCCAGCCACGCCTGTGCCGGCTCGCCAAGCGATGCGGCGAGGCCATGCAACTGCACCAGCACCGCCTCGATGTCGCCATCGGCCGCAGCCAGCCGTTCCCGCAGGCTGCCACGCCCGAGCCCCGGCGTCCGTAGCGCGATCATCCATGCACGCAGTTCATCCATGTCATTCATGCATTGCAGTGTACGAAGCGGACACAAACAGAAACGGCGCGGTGGTAGCCGCGCCGTCCTGTAGGAAAGTACCGATATCGATGCGCCAGAGATTAATCCGGTGCGCGCAGGTGGTCACCAACATGCACCGGCCGCAGGCTATCCATGATCAGTCCATAGCTGACCCGGTTGAAGGTGCGGAAGACCATCACATGGCCGACGTATTCGTCCGGCAGCTCGATATTCTTGCCCACGCCACGATGCCAGCTGCTGCTCGCGACGTCGTCGTGAATGGTTTCGCCCGGCTCGTAGATAGAGTAGGTCTGGCCATTGTCGACCCCATCCTTGGCGCCCATCGACAACAGCACCACCTGACGCGAGCCAGCTGCGTCCATCGCATCGGCGAAACCGATCACCCTGGCGTCGGCGGGTACCGATTTCGGCGCATGCGGATAGAAATACGGGTCATAGGGCGTGTCGTCGTACGGCATCACGCGATCGCCGCTGCGGATTTCCACGGTCGAGTCGAGCAGCAGCAGGGTGGACGGATCGCCCATGCGCAACGTCTCGGCCGTACCGATCACGCTGACCTCGACGCCAAGGTCAGCGCCACGACCGTGGTGGTGACCGTCACTGGTCTCGACACCGAGGTTGGCATTGCCGCCGTAATGGCCGAAGTTGCTGGTGTCCTCGAGCCAGGGCGTATCCACCATCGACGCATCGCTGTCGATGGTATTGCCAATCAGATCAGCCTTGCCCGTATCGTCCTGGGCGAACCCGCGCAGTATGTGGGTCGGCCGCACGATCGCCCAGCGCTGGCCCGGTTCACCCTGGAGGCCGCGCACGTAGATATTCTGGCCTACCGTGCCAGCCAGACGCGCTTCCTCGAGGCCGACCACATACGGCGCGGACTTGACGGCGCCGGAATCCATCACCCGCATGTCCTTGAGGAACATTTTCAATTCGGACAGCGGAATCGCCGGCACGGCTTCGCCTTCGCGATGCACGCTCGGCTCCAGCCCAAGCCGCGGCTCATTGTTGATGAAGGACAGGTTGAGCACGTCCCCAGGGTAGATCAGGTGGGGATTGCGGACCTGCGGGTTGGCCTGCCAGATCTCCGGCCACAGCCACGGCTTGGACAGGAATTTGGCGGAGATATCCCAGAGGGTGTCACCCCGGCGCACGACATAACTGTCCGGATGATTGGCGCGCAGCTGTGCACCTGCCGCGTACACGGCCACGGTGACCAGCATGCCGGCCAGCAAGACGAATAGCTTTCTGATCATTGGTGGGAATCCCCCTTCCCCAGAGCTCGGTCGAGTGTAACCGAATGGTTAACGCACGCAACTGGTTTCAGTTGGCAAAAATCGTCTGCGCTCGGATGTTTGCCGACGTACAATAAGGCACATTCTAGATCGCGCCGGGGGTGGCTTTTACCAAACCGCCCGCACTTTTGGCGCCGAGGCAAAATCCATGTCGATACTTTCCATTCTCGAATTCCCCGACCCCCGCCTGCGTACCCGTGCCGAGCCGGTGCGTGTGTTCGACGCCAAGCTGAAGCAGTTCGTCGCCGACCTGTTCGAAACCATGTACGCCGCCAATGGCGTCGGGCTGGCGGCCACCCAGGTTGATGTGCACCAGCGTGTGCTGGTGGCCGACATGAGCGACGACCGCAAGCAGCCGCTGGCGCTGATCAATGCGCAAATCCTTGAAAAGGAGGGCTCGCAGGTCTATCAGGAGGGCTGCCTGTCGTTCCCTGGCCTGTACGCCGACGTCACTCGCGCGCTCAAGGTGAAGGTGAAGGCGCAGGACGTTGCTGGCAACGAGATCATCGTCGAGGCCGAGGGTCCGCTGGCGGTGTGCATCCAGCATGAGCTGGATCATCTGGACGGCAAGGTGTTCGTCGACTACCTGTCGTCGCTGAAGCGCGCGCTGCTGCTGAAACGGCTGGACAAGCAGCGCAAGCAGGCGGCGAGTGCTTGAATAGCCCAGGTTTGCGGCTGGTCTTCGCCGGCACCCCGGAATTTTCCGTCCCCTGCCTCGAAGCCTGCCGTGCCAGTGGCGCCGAGGTCGTGGCCGTGTATACCCAGCCCGATCGCCCCGCGGGCCGCGGCCGCAAGCTAACCCCGAGTCCGGTCAAGCAGGCTGCACTGGCGGCCGGCATGGCGGTCGAACAGCCCGAGTCGCTGAAATCCGCCGAGGCGCAACAGGCGCTGGCGGCGTACCAACCCGACCTGCTGGTGGTGGTCGCCTACGGCCTGATCCTGCCGCGCAAGGTGCTGGCAATTCCGCGCCTGGGCTGCTGGAACGTGCACGCCAGCCTGCTGCCACGCTGGCGTGGCGCCGCGCCGATCCAGCGCGCGATCCTTGCTGGCGACAGCGAAAGCGGCGTCGACCTGATGCAGATGGAAGCCGGCCTGGATACCGGCCCGGTCCTGCTGCAGCGGCGTACCCCGATTGCCCGCGTGGACACCGGCGGCTCGCTGCACGATCGCCTGTCCGCGCTGGGCGCCGAGGTGCTAGCCGAGGGCCTGCGCCAGGTACTGGCCGGCGAGACGCTGGCCGCCACGCCGCAACCGGAAGAAGGCGTGTTGTACGCACACAAGCTGGACAAGGCCGAAGCGAAACTCGATTTCAGCAAGCCTGCGGTCGAGCTGGAACGCCAGGTGCGCGCCTTCGATCCGTGGCCCGTCGCCGAAGGCGAGATCGCCGGCGAGCCGTTGCGGATCTGGGCTGCGCAGGCGATCGAACTCGATCATCACGCTGCGCCCGGTGACGTACTCGCCGCCGGGCGCGATGGCATCGACATCGCCTGCGGCCGCGGCGCGCTGCGCGTCACCTTCTTGCAGCGCGCCGGCGGCAAACGCATTGGCGCGGTCGACTACCTCAACGCCCGCCCCGAACTGCGCCAGCCCCGATGAAACACGTCCGATGAAAACCGATACCCGTGCACTGGCGGCCAAGGGGCTGGCCGAGGTCGCCCTGCGTGGCGCCTCGCTGCGTGACGTGATGGAGCGCAACGCGCCGCGCCTGGCTGATCCGCGTGACCGCGCCCTGCTGATGGCCTTGCTGAGCGAAGGCGCTCGCTGGTGGCTGCGCTTCGACGCGGCGATCGACGGCCTGCTGGAAAAGTCCCTGCGCCACAAGGATCCGGCGATCCACGCCCTGCTGGTGCTGGGCCTGGTCCAGCTGGAAATCCTCGAACTGCAGGACTATGCGGCGGTGGCCGCCACGGTCGAGGCGGTGCGCGCATTGCAGCGACCGCAGCTGGCCGGACTGGCCAATGCCGTGCTGCGCCGCTGGCAGCGCGAACGCGAAACCCTGATCGCCCAACTCGATGCCAAGCCGCAGACCCGCCACGCGCATCCGGCGTGGCTGGCGGCGGCGCTGCAACGCGACTGGCCCGAATTGGCCGAGACGGTGATGGCCGCCGATAACCGCGAACCGCCGCTGATGCTGCGCGTCAATCGCCAGCGCAGCCAGCGACAAGCCCTGATCGATCTGCTGCAAGGCGCTGGCCAGTTGGTCACGGCCCATTCCTGGCTGAGTGACGCCCTGGTGCTGCCGCACAGCACCGACGTCACCCGCCTGCCCGGTTTTGAGGATGGCCTGTTTGCCGTGCAGGACGGCGCCGCACAGGTGGCTGCCGACCTGGCCGACCTCAAGGATGGGCTGCGTGTCCTCGATGCCTGCGCTGCTCCCGGTGGCAAAGCCTGCCACCTGCTCGAGCGCGCCGATATCGACCTGACCGCGCTGGAATTCGATGCCAAGCGTGCCGAACGGATCCGCCAGAACCTGATGCGGTTGCGGCTGAATGCCAAGGTGGTGATCGGCGACGCCGGCGCAACGGCCGGCTGGTGGAAGGGGCAGCTGTTCGATCGCATCCTGATTGATGCACCTTGTTCGGCCACCGGCGTGTTGCGGCGGCGCCCCGATGTACGGCTGCATCGTCGCGAAAGCGATATCGCCGCCATGCGCGAGCAGCAGCGCCGGATCCTGTCCGCACTGTGGCCTCTGCTCGCGCCAGGTGGCCGGCTGGTCTACATCACCTGCTCGGTACTGCGCGCAGAAAACGAGGCGATCGTCGGCGAACTGCTGGCCGCCCAGCCGGATGCGCAGGCCATGGCATTCACGTTGCCAGAGGGCCACGCGGCGGCAGTAGGCTGGCAGATCCTGCCCGGCGACGGTGACCTCGACGGCATGTATTACGCGGTGCTGCAGAAGCGCACCTAGGCCCATTTTTCGGCTAGTAACAGCACCGGGCCACGCGACCAAGCACGCTCGGATAACCCTGACTGCCGGGCTATGCTTGGCTTCGTTCACCACCGCTGACAAAACCACCTGATCCGTGAAGCCTCGCGTCCCCCTGTCCCATGCGCGCCCGCTATGGCTGAACAGCGCCCGCCGGGAATTGCTCCTGTTCGGTGGGTTCGCGCTGCTGCTACTTGGCCTCGGCATCGGCCTGCGTGATCCTTGGCCGTCCGACGAACCACGCTTCGCGCTGGTCGCGCACTGGATGGTCGAACACGGCCAATGGCTATTCCCGCACCGTGGCCACGAGCTGTATCCGGACAAGCCGCCGGTATTCATGTGGCTGCAGGCGCTGGCCTACCTGTTCACCGGATCCTGGCGAGTAGCGTTCCTGCTGCCCTCACTGGTCGCCGCACTGGGCTCGCTGGCTCTCGTCTACGACCTCGCCCGTCGGCTGTGGAACCACCGCAGCGCCCTACTCGCCGCGGCCACAATGCTGGTGACCATCCACTTCGGCTACCAGATGCGCAACGCGCAGATCGATCCGCTGCTATTGGGCTGGATCACCCTGGCCAACTACGGCCTGCTGCGCCATTTGCTGCTCGGGCCGTCATGGCGCTGGTTCGCCGTCGGTTGCATCTTTGCCGGCGTCGGCGTGGCGACCAAGGGCGTCGGCGTGCTGGCGTTGCTGCTGCTGATTCCGTACCTGATCGCCCGACGCGGCCACTGGCATCAATTGGCGTTGCCGGAAGGCGGCTGGCGCTGGGTCGGTGGGCTGGCGCTGTTCCTGATACCGATCCTGGCGTGGCTGTTGCCGATGCTGATGGTCGCGCGCGCCGACGGCGATCCGCAACATGCCGGATATGTGCAAAACATCCTGTTCGGGCAGACCGTGCATCGCTACGCCACGCCGACCGGGCATCTGCATTCGCCGTTCTATTTCTTCGGCATCATCGTGGTCGACTGGCTGCCGCTGTCGCTGCTGCTGCCGTGGGCGCTGCCGGCATGGTGGCGCCGGCTCAAACGGCGGGATGCACGTTTCCTGCTGCCATTGGGCTGGATCGTGTTGCTGCTGCTGTTCTTCTCGTTCAGCCCGGGCAAGCGCGACGTCTACATCCTGCCGGCGCTGCCGATCACCGCGCTAGCGCTGGCGCCGCTGCTGCCCGGACTGTTGCGCAAGCACGGCGTGCGCGTTGCGGTGTTTGCGCTGACCCTGCTGCTGGCCACCGCGCTGACCACCGCAGCGGCACTGGCCCTGCACATGCACCCGAAATGGGCGGTCCAGCTGGAACAAAGCCTGGACCCACAGATCTGGTGGTTGTTCCTGAGCATGGGACTGGCCGGCCTCTTCGTTGCCGCGTTTACCCGGGTGCGCCGTGCGGCGCTAGGCTGGCTGCTGTTCACCTTCATCCTGTGGGGGCTCTACGGCCTGTGGGGTTATCCCATGCTCAACGGCGATCGCTCGGCGCGTGACGTGATGCTGCGGGCACGCGCCATCGCCGGGCCCGATGCGACGATCGGCCTGCTGGCATGGAAGGAGCAGAACCTGCTGATGGCGCAGGGTCCGGTCACCGAATTCGGCTTCCTGGAGCCGTGGCCGCAGCAATACGCCGACGCCATCGCCTGGCTGCGGCAGGATCCGGCCCATCGCTGGATTTTCAGCCTGGACGAGGCGATGGGTCCTTGTGTGGATCGCCACCATGCCGTCTATGTCGGCCACGCCAATCGGCGCGAGTGGTGGATGTTCCAGGCCAATGCGGTGGTTGCCGGCTGTACCTTGCACATCGCTGGAAGTGCCAATGACGACACTGACTACTGAGAGTTGAACCTTTGCAAGGCCTATCCCCCGTCTATAAACTTGCTCACTTCGTGGCGCCCACGTTGAGCCCAGCGCCGGCCAGCATGTCAGTCACCGCACGCCGTATGCAGGTGATGACATCTCGTCCTTAATGAGTACCCAGGCCCGTCCCCTCACTAGCATTCGCAATGCCGTGCGTATCGCAGGGCAATGGTGCGCCGTCGCCAGCCTTTTTGTTGTTCCCCTCAACAAGCCTGCGACCAATATTGCTCTTGTATTGAGCGTGGTCTTTTCGTTGCTCGGCAATGACGTACGCCAACGCTGGCTGGTCGCCGCGCGCAATCCTGTGGCGCAGGGCGCCCTGCTGTGGTCGGGGGTGCTGATACTGAGTGCCGTGCACACTTGGTACACCACCTCCGTCCTGCCGCTGGCCGGCTCATTTGTGTGGGCATGCTGGTACCCCCTGGTTCTGGGCTCGCTGCTGCAGACATCGCAGTGGCGCTGGCGTGCACTCGCTGCGTTTGCCCTGGCCGTGGGACTGGTAATGCTGATCTCCTACGGCATGGACCTGGGCTTGATTCCCCAGCGCGCGCTGGCTCACTCAGAGCCGGCCATGCGCAATACCGTATTCAAGGAATACACCCAGCAAGGCGTGGCCCTGCTTGTTTTGGGATCCATGGCCTTGGCTGCGGCCATGACCACACGATCCAGGCCCCGAAAGATCTTTTTCTCGGCGGTGGCCGCGCTGGTATTGATCAACATCACATCGGTGCTCGAAAGCCGCACGGCCTATCTGACCCTTGTCCCGCTACTGGCGTATTGGGGTTGGCGCACCCTCATCAAGGATCGCGTGAGCTGGCGTTCCGTATTGACCGTCTGCACCCTGGCTGTCGCCGCCGTAGCCATCGTATGGTTTACGCCAGCGGTTCGAGAGCGGCTGGTCGTATCGGTCGCGCATGAAGCCGAGCTCTATGTCAGCCAGCGGACACCGACCTCCACCGGCATTCGTCTTGAATTGTGGCGACGCACCCTCCCGATCATTGCCGCGGCTCCGGTGTTCGGTCACGGCCTGAGCCAATGGGCGCCGCTGTACCGGCAATCGATCGAGGGACTCCCGGATTTCAATGCCTTCCTGATGGGACATCCACATCAGGAAATGCTGCTGATCCTGGCCGAACAGGGATTTGCGGGTTTGCTGGTGTATCTGTTGTTACTGGTGGCACTGGCACGCTACATAGTGCGCCTGAACCGGCCGGAGCGTGATATCTATGCCTGTATCCTGTTGATCTACGTGACGGCCGGGCTCGCAAACTGTCTTTGGGACGACTTCTCACACCGTCACTTGTTCATTCTTTTGCTGGGTTGCATCCCGCTGGCCGGGAAACAGGGAGCACTTCAAGAGGTTTCCTGATGGCCGACATGTTCCATTCATGGGCGACCTTATACATTGCGGATAAATGGCTGCGTAATCATTGCATCTTCACGCATATGCTCGGAAGCTGCACAAGAAAGTCGTAAACCAGCACCAATACGGAAGTCACCCAAGTCAGGATGAGACTCATGGGGAATCAGGAGAGATCCAAATGAGGCCCCGATAATGCATCGCAACCCCTTTGAGCAAGTGACGATCATATGCGTCACCTACCATAGTCAGGCGCTCATCGAGTCCCTTGCCGCCACTTTGCAGCCTTTTCCCCATGTGCTGGTGATTGACAACGGCAGCAAAGACGGCACGACATCGACCGTGCGTAAGCTGATGTCACAAGCCAGGATCATCGAACGAGCGGACAACGGCGGGTTCGGCAAGGCCAATAATGAAGCAATGGCACAGGTTCAGACCCCGTTTGCCCTATTGCTCAACCCCGATTGCAACATAAAACCCGATGGACTGCTGACCCTGATGGATGCGCTGCACCGCTATCCTTCGGCAGGAATCGTGGCGCCACAAAGCTGGCGGGATAACCAGAAGCCTCAAAAATGCTTTCGTCCCGCCTTCTACGAAACTCCACCGAAAAAACCATACCGGGTAGCTAACGCCATCTGCTGTGCCCAGTGGCTGAATGGCTGCTGCCTGCTGTTGCGAACGGAAGCGTTCCGCCATATCGGTGGGTTCGATGAGAATTTCTTCCTGTTTTACGAAGACGATGACCTGTGTCTGCGCATGCAAAAGGCAGGCTTTGAATGTCTGTTGGAACCGGCGGCCAACGCATGGCATGCCGGGGGAGCATCGTCCGCACCGAGCTTGCGAGTCAGCTTCATAAGGTCTTTTCATTACGTACGCTCCCGCCACTTGGCCATCTGCAAATACCTGGGCAATGGCGCGGGCTGGGGCTACCTCATCAAGATCATGCTGGCTGCTTTGCCTGTCGCACTTGTCTACGCCCTGTTGCTCCAGCGCAAGCATTTCATCAAGTGGGTCGCGTGGGGATCTTCAGCAGTGTCATCGGCGCTCACCACGAGACCCAGTCCACAGCCTCAGGCTATGCATGCCTCTTCGACCCACGCTCTGACGCCGCCTCTGCCAAGTACAAGTACGCATATGCCTAGTCGCCAACCACGCAGCCTTACCGAGCGCCCGGGTTCAGCTCAGGCCAGGGTGCGTTGAACTGTGCGTTGAACTGAACGAAGGTCAGCCGGAGCGGTTGTGAATTCGGCCAGGTGCTGGTCGAGACCGTGTTCGCAACGGATCAACTGACGCGCACGCGTGTCGTCAACGATCAAGTCGTTCGGATTGCCAACGACATGCTTGCGGGTGCGATGGTAGAGATGCGTCGCCAGCGCGCTGAAACGGAGGTCGCACCGGAACAGGCCAGCGTGGAAGGCGCGTGCAGCCAACTCGGTATCCTCGCGGCCCCAACCGGTCATCGCCTCGTTGAATCCGTTGATGCGCAGCAGGTCATCACGCCAGAACCCCATATTGCAGCTCTTGATACCACGCCGCTTGGTGCTGGGCTTGGCATACCAGTAAGCCATTACCCGCATGTGCAGCGTGTGACGCCGTCGATCGATGCCACGGCTGAAAAAGCCCGGCATCAACACGCCATGCTCCAGCATGCGCCGGGCCAGATCTTCATTGGTCAGCACGCGCGACCCCTGCGCGAAACAGCCACGGCGTGCAAACAACCGGTGATCGGCGATGAAGTGCCGCTCAGCCACCATGTCTCCGTCGAGCAGGATAATGTAATCGCCCTGTGCGGCGGCAATCGCGCGATTGCGTGCGCGACTCATGCGCGCGCCATCGTCTGGCTGCCACAAATGCACCAGGCGCACCGGATAGTCCTGCGCGATGCGCTCAAGCAGTTCGCGCGTGGCGGGCTGCGAACCATCGTCGGTGACGATCACCTCGTAGGGCAACTCGGTCTGCGCGGCCAGCGCCCGCAGCACCAGCTCCAGCGCCGCAGGCCAGTTGTAGGTGATCACCGCGACACTGATACGCATCGCCGGGACCGTGCCCACCTCACGCATGGTCGTGGTATCAGCCACGCAGCCTCCAGCCGCGCCGGAGAATGTTCACCGCGCGCTCCCATTTTCGCCATGGTGATACCCGTCGCATCATCACCAGCCTGACATAGCGCTTGGTCTCCTTCCACGGCGGCCGTGGCTTGGTCATGAATTCCAGCTTGCTGAACTCGATGCACTCGGGACCCATGCCGACCCTTGCGGCGTAATGCTGGATCAGCGCACTGGAGGTCATCTTGTTGATGTACTCGAGCCGCGGCGACTCGTTCGACCACCAGCCGTTCGCGCCGTGGATGCGGTAACGGACGCAACCGGTCGGCAGGTAGTATTTGTGTGCGCCGAGTACGCTGCAGCCGAACACCAGGCAATTGTCTGCCGACAGCCGCCAAGTCCGCTGGAACGAGTCTGGAAGATCCAGTGCCTGCCGCGCCCACCGCGCGCGCATCGACAACGCAGAGGAGGGGGCGCCATACCACTGCGTCAGCACATAGGTGCTGATTGCGGTGTAGCCGAGGTCGACCGCGTGGTCGTGAAATTTCATCACCCGATCCTGCTGGTCGAACAACTGCAGATCGGAAAACACAAAGTCGATATCCGCCCGCGTGTCGTACAACGCGCCGAGATGGGCCAGATACGCCGGCTCCCAGCGATCATCCGAATCGAGGAAGCAGATGACCTCCGCCCGCGCCGCGTTCACACCACGCTGGAACGCACTGAGCTGGCCACCGTTGACTCCGCTGATCAGGGTAACCCGTTCGTCGGCAGCATAATGTTCGCGCAGCAAAGCATCCGACCCATCGGTGGAACCGTCGTCGACCACGATGACCTGCACCGCCTTGCGGCTCTGCGCCAGCGCACTTTCCACGGCTTCCAGCACGAAATCGCGATAGTTGTAGCTGGTGATGACCACCGCGAACGTGGTTGCCTGCCCCCCCGCGCCGCGGTCGTGGCTGGCAGTCGCTGGATCAACCGCAGCCTCTTTCGAAAAGGGCGGCTCTGCCAGGAGGCCTTCGCTCACGTTGTCGCTCATTCGCGCCCACTCCGGAGGTGACTACTGCCTGATGAGACAACGTGTCCCCAACACTAGTTGCCAGCAGCTCGTGCCATCCGCCCATCATATCGAACTCAAAGGATATGTCAGCCGTTGCGGACAGCGACCCATCCCTGTCACCTATGGGCAACCATCGCGACCAGGCATCCGAGGGGATCGGCTAGAATCCGTTGCATGTCCACCTTCCCGCTGACCCTCGCCGTCATCACCCACAACGAGGCCGACAATATCGCGCGCTGTCTGGACAGCGTGCCGTTTGCAGTCGAGAAGCTGGTGATCGACAGCGGCAGCGACGACGACACGGTAGCGATCGCACAGGCGCACGGCGCGCGCGTCGTCCACCAGGACTGGCTCGGCTTCGGTCCGCAGCGCAATTTCGCCACCACGCAGTGCCGTCACGACTGGATCCTGGTGCTGGATGCCGACGAATACCTCACACCGGAACTCGCCGCGGAACTCGAGCAGCGCCTGCCGGAACTGATGACAAGCGCCGCACCGGCCGCCTGGCTGCGCCGCAGCACGATCTACATGGGCCGGCCGATGCGCTGGTATCGCCCGGCGGTCGGCGAGCGCATGGCGCGGCTTTACCACCGCGGCCGCGCGCGCTGGAGCGATGCAAGAGTGCACGAATCGCTACACTTCGACGGCGCCGCACCGACGCTGCGCGCACCGTTCAACCACGTCAACAACCCGACCCTGCCGCACAAGCAGCTGAAGGTGCTGCGCTACGCCGAACTGAAATGCCGCGACTGGCTGGACAAGGGCAAGCCGGTGCGGATGTGGCAGGCGCCGTTCGTGTTTGTGCTGGCCTTCCTCAAGGACTATCTGTTCAGGCTCGCCTTTCTCGACGGCTGGCGCGGCTTCATGATCGCGCAGACCGCGGCCAACTATGCGCTGTACAAACGCATGCGCTACTACGAAATGGTCAACAACCCGGAGTCGGTGGCGCAAGCGGCGCACATCCTCACCCAGCACGGCATCGATCGCTGATGAGCAGCAAAAAACATTATTTACTGTACGGATCGGAGCGCTACGCGCTGGCGATCCTGCGCCCGCTGCAGGAGGCGATCCGCGTTCGCGGCGATGAGGCCGCATGGTTCTTCGATGGCCCCGGCGCGGAGGATCTGGTCGCGGATGAACGCCTGCTCACGGTGGACGAAGTGCGCCGCTGGAAACCGATCGCCGTGATCACCTCCAGCAATGCGGTGCCGCATTTCTTCCCCGGTGTGAAGGTGGAGACGTTCCACGGCTTCGACGCCGGCAAGCCGCGGCATATCTACGTCCGCGGCTTCTTCGACCTGTACTGCACGACCGGGCCGCGCGACACCGCCAAGTTCAAGGAAATCGCGGACCACGTCGGCCACTTCACGGTGACCGAGACCGGCTTTCCCAAGCTCGATCCCTTCATGCAGGAAATCACCGGCCCGCTGCCGGAAGTGCGCAAGCCGCCGGTGATCCTCTATCACTCGACGTTCTCACCTTCGTGGAGTGCGGCCGAGACGCTGTACGAGGAGGTGAAACGGTTGTCGCGTGATGGTCGATGGCGCTGGATCGTCACCTTCCACCCGAAGATGAATCCGGAGACCACGGCGAAGTTCAAGGCGCTGCAGAACGAATACCTGAGCTTCGCCGAGAACGACAACATCCTCGAACTGTTCCCACAGGTGGACATGATGTGCTCGGACACCTCGTCCGCGCTCAACGAGTTCCTGCTCACCGGCAAACCGGTGGTGACGTTCAAGAACCGCCGCCCCGGCCCGCAACTGATTGACATCGATGAACCGGCACAGTTCGAGCCCGCGATCGAGCGAGCGCTGGCTAGGCCGCCGGAACTGCTCAAGGCGATCCGCGACTACGCCGACGCGATTCATCCGTATCGCGACGGCCACTCCAGCGAACGCGTGCTTGACGCGATCGACGCCTTCATCGCCATCGGCGCCCGCAACCGCCGGCGCAAGCCGCTGAACCTGTGGCGCAAGCTAAAGCTCCGTCGCCGCATCGGCTACTGGGGACCCGCCTGAACACGCAGCGCTGACTCCATCGCCTTGCAGGTACCCGACGCAGGCTAGAATCCCCTCAAATCCGCCAAGAGCGAGCCACGTGTCAGTCAGCGCCTATAGCCGTTCCGAACACCTGCGGGCCGCATGGCCATGGCTGCCGCTGTGGGCGCTGGTCGCCCTGCTGGCGATCTTCTCGCACGGACCGATGCCACTGTACTCGACCCGCACGCTGGCGGTGGCGTGGGAGATGTGGACGCACGGCCACTGGCTGGTGCCGCATATCAACGGCGAGCCGTACAGCGAGAAGGCGCCGCTGCTGTTCTGGCTGATCCATGCCGGCTGGTTCGTGTTCGGTGTCAATGACGTCTGGCCGCGTGTACTCGAAGTGCTGATCGGCGGCATGCAGCTGGTGCTGATCTCGATGCTGGCGCGGCGACTGTTCCCGAGCCGGCCATGGATGGCCAAGGCGGCACCATGGATGCTGTTGGCACTCGGTTATGCGTTCCTGTTTGGCCTGCAGATCATGTACGACGTGCTGCTGGCGGTGTGGACGCTGGCCGCCTTGCTGTGCCTGACCCCGAAGATGCGGCGTGCCGAACCGCGCTGGTGGCTGTTCGGCCTGTGCATCGGCCTGGGCCTGCTGACCAAGGGTCCGGTGATGCTGCTGCATGTCCTATTTCCCTGGCTGCTCGGGCCGCTGTGGAACGACTGGGCCCGCCAGCATCGGGCACGCTGGTACGGCCGCGGCGCGCTGGCGCTCCTGCTCGGCGGCGCAATGCTGCTGGCATGGGCGCTGCCGGCCGGCTTCTCCGGTGGCGAGGCTTACCGGCAGAAACTGTTTTTCACCCAGACCGCCGGTCGTGTGGTCAACGGTCTGGCGCAGGCAAAGAACCTGCAGAACCATGCCGAGCCCTTCTGGTTCTATCTGCTGTGGCTGCCGTTGCTGCTGTTTCCGTTCAGTGGCTGGCCACGGGTCTGGCTAGCCCTGGCCAGCCTGCGCAAGCCGCTCGAGCCCGGCCTGCGCTTTGCGTTGTGCTGGTTGCTGCCCAGCTTCATCGTGTTCTCGCTGATCACCGGCAAGCAGCTGTATTACCCGCTGCCGGAATTCGGTGGTGCCGTGCTGCTGATGGCCGGCGCAATTGCAGTGCTGCGCGAGCGGCGCCCGGCACTCGCGGACAATACCTGGTTCGGCACTTGGCCGCTGGGTGTGGGCGGCATCGTTTTTGCGCTGCTGCTGTTCGCGCTGCCACTGCTGGTGGCCGGCAATTATGTGCATGGCGAATGGCCGGATGCCGCTGCACCGTACAGTCGTTACTTCGCCGTGGTGTTCCTGGTACTCGGTGCCTTGCTGTTGCTGCGCGGCCGTGGCGAATTGCGCCGACTGGCGGTGGCCGGACTGGTCGGCACGCTCGCCCTCAATGCCTTGTTCACCCTGACCCTGTGGCCGCGTTGGGACTTGAGCCCGACCGCTCACTTGCTTAGCGAGGCCGAACAAGCGCAGCGCCCGATCGGCTACCTGGGCAATTACGAAGGCGAGTTCCATTTCGAAGGGCGGCTGACCCAACCGATCGCCGAACTATTCGGCGATCAGGCCGTGCAGGATTTTGCCCATGCCCATCCGGATGGCCTGATCGTGGCACACCCGGGCAAGCTCGAGGCCAACGATCTGCGCTATGCCCTGCTGGTGCAGCCGTTCCGTTCGTCGTGGCTGGTGGTCTGGCCTGCCGCCTCGCTGGCCGACCTGCGCGCCGGCCTTACCCCGCCAGAGCCGGCCCAGCCGACGCAGGTCTACCCCGTCGATGACAGGGGCTATCACGCGCAGCCATGAATGCGGCACTGATCAGCAGCCTGCGCCTGCAGTGCGGCGGTCCGCGCGACGGCGCGCTGCTGCGCTTTTCGCTGGGCAGTGTGCTGCTGGGTGTGGGCGCGGCCGCCGAAGCCATCGATGAGTTTCAGCGCGCAGTAGCATTCGATCCCACCTATTCGGCGGCATGGAAGCTGCTCGGCAAAGCCTACCTGACAGCTGGTCAGACGCAGGCTGCCACCGAGGCGTGGCGCAGCGGTATCGCTGCGGCGGCGCAACGCGGCGACAAACAGGCGGAAAAGGAAATGACCGTGTTCCTGCGCAGGCTGGAAAAAGAACGGCCGTAGGACGTACCTACTCTTCTTGCTCTCTGTCGTACGGGCTGATCAGACCATCGGCCGAATAGCGCTTGTATTGCCATTGGTATTGCGCAAAGGCCAACTCGACGCAGTCCTGCACGCCCTGGTTCAGTGCAGTGCAGGCGATGCCTGGATCGGCATCGGCCAGCCGCTCCGGCGCCGGCAGTATCTGGATGCGATAGCCTGCTCCGTGCGGCAAACGCTCGGCAAACGCGAATAGCACGGTCGCACCCGTGCGCGCGGCCAGCCGCGGCAGCAACACCATCGTCAGCGCCTCGCGGCCGAAGAAGCGTGCGAACTCGCCCTCGCCAGCGCGCGGCTTCTGGTCCGGCAGGATGCCGACCGTGCCACCGGCCGCCAGCCGCTTGTACAAGGTGCGCACGCCAGCGCCATCGGCACGCACCTGCTCCGGTGCGAGCGCGCCGCGCACCTTGCGCAGCAGCTGCTCGACCGCGGCGATCCGCGGTGGCCGATACAGGATCGCCATCGGGGTCTTGCGGCACAGCCAGTAATTCAGCAATTCCCAGCAGCCCAAGTGTGGCGCCGCGATGATCACGCCCTTGCCGGCGGCCAGCGCGGCGTCCAGCAACGCCTCGCCATGCACCTCGCGCACCAGCGCCAGCGCAGGCTCGGCACCCGCGCCCCAGACCTTGACGATCTCGCTGACCGACTTGCCGCTCTCGATCATCACCTCGCGCAACAACGCCATCTGCGCAGCATCATCCAGCGATGGCCGCGCGATACGCAGGTTCACCGCGGTGTTCTGCACCATGCGGCCATGCCGCCACAGCAGCAACCGGCCCACGCCGCCGCCGATACTGTGCAACACACGCAAGGGCAGCAGCGCGAGCAGGCGCAACAGCAGATAGAGGAGATAGATGTCGGGACGCATCCGCGCAGTTTACGGGAGCGGACAGCCACGCCGGGATCACCGAACCGATCTGGCATCTTTCACCGCCCCCGGCAGCACCGTAAGCTAGCCACCTGATCCTTACTCTGTCGCCATGATTGCCCTGATCCAGCGCGTCCTTTCCGCCCGTGTCGATGTCGACGAGGAAACCGTCGGTGCGATCGGCACTGGCCTGCTGGCGCTGGTGGCCGTGCAACCCGACGATGGCGAGGCGCAGGCGAAGCGCATGCTGGAACGTCTGCTCGGCTATCGTGTGTTCGCCGATGACCACGGCAAGATGAACCGCTCGCTGACCGACACCGGCGGCGGCCTGCTGCTGGTCAGCCAGTTCACCCTGGCTGCCGATACCCGTTCGGGCATGCGTCCCAGTTTTACCAGCGCCGCACCGCCGGAGCATGGCCGACGCTGGTTCGAGCGGCTGCTGGAACTTGCACGCGCGTCGCATCCAGGGGTGGAAACCGGGCGCTTCGGTGCCCATATGAAGATCCAGCTGGTGAACGACGGCCCGGTAACTTTCTGGCTCGACACCGGCTGAACGGATACAGACAGGCCACAAGTGGCCCGCAGCCTGCAAAAGCATTGCAAGGCCGCAATTTGGCGCGATTTTTGCGTATCTTGCTGAAAATTTTTCTCACTTGAAACTGGTCAAAAAAGCAGCACATCGCTATAATGTCCGGTTCTTGAACCCCGCGGCGGTCGGTTAATTAATGAACAGCAAAGCTCCCCATGAGCAACAGTCGGAAATCAAGGCGCTCATCTCCAAAGGTCTGGAGCAGGGCTACCTGACTTACGCCGAGATCAACGATCACCTGCCCGACGACATCGTCGACCCGGAGCAGATCGAAGACATCATGGCGGTACTCAAGGGCGTCGGCATCGAAGTGCACGATGCCGCACCCGACACCGACACCATCGCCGACGGCGCGGCACCCGGCAACACCTCCGGTGACGACGATGCCGCCGCCGAAGAAGCCGTGGCCCTGCTGTCCGCCGTGGATGCCGAAGTCGGCCGCACCACCGACCCGGTGCGCATGTACATGCGCGAAATGGGCACGGTCGAACTGCTGACCCGCGAAGGCGAAATCGCCATCGCCAAGCGCATCGAGGAAGGCCTCGGCCAGGTGCAGACCGCGCTGGCCAGCTTCCCGCTGACGATCGAACTGCTGCTTGAGGAATACGACCAGCACCTGGACGGCAAGCGCCGCCTCAGCGAAATCCTGGCCGGCTTCCTCGACCTGGAAGAAGCCGCTGACCTCGCCCGCAAGGAGAAGGAAGCCGCCGCGCTGTTGCTGCCGGAGCCGGATCCCAGCGACGAGACGGAAGCCGACGACGACGAGACCGCGACCGAGGACGAGGAAGAAGCCGGCCCGACCGGTCCCGACCCGGAAGAGGTCAAGCGCCGCATGGAGCTGTTGCGCGACTACTACGGCAAGTTCCAGAAGGCCGCGCCGAAGGCTGCAAGCATCACCGACAAGAAGATCGTCAAGCTGCGCGACCAGATGGCCGAGGAATTCCTCAAGCTGAAGCTGCCGTCCGCACTGATCGACGGCTTCGTGCGCAAGCTGCGCGAAGTGGTCAACGACATCCGTCACCACGAGCGCGTGTTGATGGACATCTTCGTCAAGCAGGTGAAGATGCCCAAGGCCGAGTTCATCAAGACCTTCCCCAGCAACGAGGGCAACCTCGAGTGGGCGGCCGAACTGGGCCGCAAGCGCCAGAAGTGGTCGCCGAACATCAAGACCCACCGCGAGGCGATCGACGCCGAACAGGAAAAGCTCGCCACCATCGAGCGTAAGCTGTTCCTGCCGCTTATCGACATCAAGGACATCAACCGCGCCATGGCCAGTGGCGAGGCGAAAGCCCGTCGCGCCAAGAAGGAAATGGTCGAGGCCAACCTGCGCCTGGTGATCTCGATCGCCAAGAAGTACACCAACCGCGGCCTGCAGTTCCTCGACCTGATCCAGGAAGGCAACATCGGCCTGATGAAGGCGGTGGACAAGTTCGAATACCGTCGCGGTTACAAGTTCTCGACCTACGCCACGTGGTGGATCCGTCAGGCGATCACCCGCTCGATCGCCGATCAGGCGCGCACCATCCGTATCCCGGTGCACATGATCGAGACGATCAACAAGCTCAACCGCATTTCCCGCCAGATGCTCCAGCAGTTCGGCCGCGAGGCCACGCCGGAAGAACTGGCCAAGGAAATGGAGATGCCCGAGGACAAGATCCGCAAGGTGTTGAAGATCGCGAAGGAGCCGATCTCGATGGAGACCCCGATCGGCGACGACGAGGACTCGCATCTGGGCGACTTCATCGAAGATGGCAACGCCAGTTCGCCGGTAGACTCGGCCACCGAGACCGGCCTGATGGAAACCGTGCGCGACGTGCTCGCCGGGCTGACCCCTCGCGAGGCCAAGGTGCTGCGCATGCGCTTCGGCATCGACATGAACACCGATCACACGCTGGAAGAAGTCGGCAAGCAGTTCGACGTCACCCGCGAGCGGATCCGCCAGATCGAAGCGAAGGCGCTGCGCAAGCTGCGTCACCCGAGCCGCTCCGAACAGCTGCGCTCGTTCCTCGACGTCGATTGATAGCCGTTGCAACCTGCAAGACTGAAACAGCCCCGCCAACGCGGGGCTGTTTCGTTTCGGGAGTGAGGTCTGGAAGAACTGACCGAGTACAACGGTGCCATCGCACACAAGGTCTACGGTAAACTTCCGCTCTTGCGCGGGCCTATAGCTCAATGGTTAGAGCAGAGGACTCATAATCCTTTGGTTCCAGGTTCGAGTCCTGGTGGGCCCACCA
>Ga0302310_10000454_pt1 | contig 38866 bp, 37 predicted proteins | sample III_Palsa_N1_2_FD_200451 | JGI IMG/M metagenome (GOLD analysis project Ga0302310, IMG submission 200451) | Peat permafrost microbial communities from Stordalen Mire near Abisko, Sweden - III_Palsa_N1_2 | ecosystem: Environmental > Terrestrial > Soil > Palsa > Peat permafrost | place: Sweden...
GGTGTACGTCAATTGCCGCTCGGTGAATAATTTCGGCTCATTTGAGTACTGGTTCTCGCTGATCAAAGTGATCGCCATTATTCTCTTCATCATCTTCGGACTGGGCGCCATCTTCGGACTGGGCACCCACGCAGGGCCTGTAGGTATACACAACCTCGTGGGCTTGCCTGGCGGCTTCATGCCACATGGTTTCAGCGGTGTCTGGATGGGCGTGCTGATTGCCATATTTTCTTTTTACGGCGTGGAAGTGGTGGCGGTCACCTCCGGCGAGGCGAAAGATCCAACACGCGCGGTCCCGCTCGCGCTGCGCTCAATGGTGTTGCGCCTGACCCTGTTCTACATCCTCGCGCTCGGCATCATGATGACCTACCTGCCGTGGACCGAAGCAGGCGCCAAGGTGGTCCAGCAGAGTCCGTTCGTACGTGTATTTGCTCATGCCGGAATATGGCATGCCGCTGGCATCATGAATTTCGTGGTGATCACGGCCGCGTTGTCCAGCATGAATACCAACCTGTACCTGTCGTCACGCATGCTGTTCTCACTGGCACGGGCAGGGCTCGCGCCGCGCTGGTTCGGCAAACTGACGGCGAAAGGCACGCCGGTTGTCGCCACTCTGATCTCCAGCGCCGGCGTGGCCGTCGCCGCGTTGATCTCGGTCTTCAGCCCGCTTGCCTACAACTACCTGTTCGGTATCGCGTTGTTCGGCGGCATCATGGTCTGGATGTTTATCCTTGTCACTCACTTGCGTTTTCGCCAGGCGTGGAAGGGGCGCGCATTGCCGGTCCGCATGCCGTTCTTCCCGTATGCGCAGATTCTCGGTCTCGTATTGCTGGGCGCGATCCTGGTCACCATGGGTCTCGACACCTCGTTTTGGGACATCTCGTGGATTGTCGGCGTGCCCTGGCTGGTGGTGATCTCGATTCTTTATTTCGTCTACCGCAAGCGCTTCGCAATGTTGGCCGCGGCCTGAAGTTGCAGCGGGACCTACCCCTTTGCTTGTCAAACGCGCTACAGGTGCCTGTGAAGCGATGCCTCAGCATATCTGGCCGCGTGTATGGCGTATTTGACTTATCGACTTATCGATTGAAACAGGTGATGAATGACGTATCTTAAGGATAACTACGAAGGCTGGTTGATGTATCACTCGGTCGGTCTTTTCCCCGATCACGAAACGGTTGTCGGAGCCGCATTGGCCGACTACAACCGGCAGTGGTGCCGCCGCGAGAGCCCCCGATGGGACTACGGTCTGCAAGCACGCGACAAGATGCTGGGCCTTTGGTCACAGTTGATCCACGGGGACCCCGCTAACGCGTTCGCGAGCGAAAACGTGACCGAAGCGTTTGGTCGCTTTGTCTCTGCGCTGGGGCCGGCGCGATTGCGGGGCAGGAAGGTGCTGATCGCCGCGGATTGCTTTCCGAGTCTGCACTTTCTGCTCAGTGGTCTTGCAGAGCGCATCGGCTTTGATCTCGTCACGGTGCCGCTGGCCCCCGAAGTCTCGTACGTCACCGATGACGCGTTCCTCGCGCATTGGGACGATCAGGTCGGGTTGGCGATCATCACGTGGGTCACGTCGACTACGTCCAAGCGCGCCGATCTCGCTCGTCTGGTCGAACATGGCCGCACCCGGGACAGTCTGATCGCTGTAGACATCACCCAGGGGGCCGGCGTGCTGGAATTCGATGTAAGCGAGCCCTGCGTGGACTTCGTCGCCAGTACCGCGCTGAAGTGGCTGTGCGGTGCTCCTGGTACGGGCCTGGCGTACATCGCACCGCACTTGCTCGATGACAGCCTGACCCCGCTGTTCCAGGGCTGGTTTAGTCAGCCTGACCCGTTCAACTGGGATATCACGCGCTTTTCCCTGGCGGCCGAGGCGCGGCGTTTCGACAACGGCACACCGTCCTTCCTTCCGTTCATTGCGTCCACGCCGGGACTCGAGTGGCTACTTGCGCAAGCACCCGGCTCGGTCCGAGCGCACAACCTGACGCTGTCGCATCGCCTGATCGAGATTGTCGATAGCGTCGGCTTCGAGCTGGTGTCACCTCGCGCCGATGATCAGCGCGGTGGCAGTGTGATGGCAAGGGTGCCACAGGACCTCGAAGCTGACCCGGTCGTTCGCGAATTGAGGGAACACGGATTCGAAGTCGATTCACGTGGCCGCACGATACGTTTTTCGCCAGGGCCACTGACCACGGCCGCGGCGCTGGATCGATTGAAACCAGTCCTGCAAAAAATCAGCGACTGACCTGTACAAGCAATGCACCCACAACCGGCTGAGTCTTTGCAGCAACCTGTTTCTTATTTGGGAATCCAATGAAAAAAATAATTGCCGTGATGGTTCCGGGGCTGCTTTTATTCGGGCACGCCTTTGCGCAATCGAGCGTGACGCTTTACGGAGTGGTGGATACAAGCATCCTGTATCAGAACCACGCCAACAGCAGCGGCGGCCACTCAATACAAATGACGGACGGAGCAGTCAATGCAAGCCGAATCGGCTTCAAAGGCAATGAAGATCTGGGCGGTGGTTTGAGCACTATCTTTGACCTCGAGGGCGGTTTTCAGCCGGAAAGTGGTGCCCTCGATTCGGCCAACACGATGTTCAACCGTCACGCCTATGTGGGCTTGCAGGGCAACTGGGGAACGGTCACGTTAGGCAGGCAAGACACGCTGTTCTTCACGGGCCTGGGCAACTACGACCCGTTGACCGTGGGCAACTACTACAACAATTCCTGGTATTTCTACCAGTCCGATGCCCGCTATAGCAACATGGTGAAGTATGAAGGCACGTTTCGCGGCTTGTACATTGGAGCGAGTTACGGTCTTGGCGGTCAGCCCGGCAGTATCTCCGCCGGTTCCCAAGCGGCGATCGCGCTCAGTTATACGACCGGCCCGTTCTCTATTGGCGGCGTATTCAGCCAGACGCACGCAATCAATAATGCGACGCAAGATATCGCCGGACTCGCCGCTTCATATCAGATCGGTACGACTACGCTGTATCTTGGCTTCTCTCATAACGACGACGGCAGTGGCCTCGCGGAAGAGGGCCTGACGGTGCAGCCTGTGACGGTTGGCACCTCGAACGTCCGGCGCAAGGACACCGGCTTCTTCACCGGCGCGATCTGGCAGGTGAGACCGGACATCGCGCTCACGGGCGCGTATTACTACGACGCGATCAAAGATGCTTATTCCACTGCCGGCGACAATGGTCATCGTCAGACGGTAGCGTTCTTCGCGCAATACCTGCTGTCCAAAAGGACGTACGTGTATGCGACGGCGGACTACAACAAAGTTGAAGGACAGGCCGCGCTGGTCGAACTCCCGGGTGCGAACAATCAGTTCGAAGCCGGGCTCGGACTGCACCACTCGTTCTAAGTGACTCGATTGTCCGGGGCGTGTCGTCATGCGGCACGCCCCGGTGCGTGAATTGACGAAAAAGGCACGTGGCATGTTTTTGTTTCAACATCGCGATCCATGAAACCCGCCCGCATCAACTCTTCGCTCGCACCGCTTGACGGCATCCTCATTAGAAATTACTCTGAATTCAGAATTCTTTTTAAGGCAGCCGCACATGGCAAGTGATTCAACCGTTATTAAATTGCCGCGTCGAACCGCGCTCAAGGCCACTACGCTGAGCGAGGCCATCTACATCGAGATCCGTGCACGTCTGCAGCGCGGAGAAGTAGGTACCGAGGATCGGGTCCTCGACTATGAGGTCGCCAAGGAATTCGACTGTACCCGCATGCCGGTTCGGCAAGCCTTGCTGCGTCTGGTGAACGACGGTTATCTGATTGGCACCACGCGCGGCTTCGTCGTTCCCACGCTGACCAGCGACGACATCCACGAGATTTTTGAAGTACGCCGCCTGCTGGAACCCGCCGCGGCGGCCAGCGCGGCCGCGGTCTTGATTGACGCCCAGGAAGCGGCGCTGGAAGCTGCCTACAAGAAGATGCGTCGGGGTTTCGACAAACGTTCGGCGGCGGTCATGATTGACGCCAACATCGAGTTCCGGGACGTGTGGCTGAGCGCGGTACAGAACGAGCGGCTGAAAGCCACGATCGCACGGTTTGTCGATCATGCGCAGCAGGTCCGCCTTGGTACGCTGAACAACCGCGGCACCCAGAAGATCGCTCTCGACGGCATGCGCGCACTCGTCGAAGGTTTCGTCGAGCGCGACGCGAAGCTGGTCAAGACCGCAATGCTCGAATTCATTCTCAGCGCGGAACAGCAATATTTCGCCTTGTTGAATGCCACGGACTAGGTGCCGCGCTCGACCTCATGCGTACCGGCATCGCCGTTGTTGGCCGCGCTGTCGCCCCATTATTCGTTGCAGGAGTTTTTGTGGCTCGTCCAACCTTTCAATCAATGTTGAATGAACGTCAGCCCGTCGGAGTGGTCTGGCTGGCGTTAGGTTGTGTCGCCGTGGTCGAGATCGCTGCGCACTTCAAGCCCGCAGCAATCGTTATAGATATGCAGCACGGACTGTGGGATCGCCATTCGCTAGAAGCCGCGATCGGCGTGGCCCGAGTTTCGACACAAGTCATCGTGCGCTGCGCCGACAACACGGCCAGCGCGATCTCAACGGCCTTGGACGCAGGAGCCCATTCGGTACTGATTCCCCTGATTGAATCGGCTGATGCCGCGAGACGCGCGGTGTCGTTCAGTCGCTATCCACCGGAAGGGATCCGCTCGGCGGGAGGCGTACGGCCGTTGTTGCGGGGCGTTGAGCGGTTCGCCAGCGCGAACAGCGAGGTAACAGTCGGCGTGATGATCGAAACGATTGAAGGCGTGCGAGAGGCGGAGGCTATTTCGGCGGTAGAGGGTATCGATTATCTGTTCATCGGGACCGGCGACCTCGCGATGTCGCGTGGCGCAACGAATGAAGATGACATCAAGGGCGACTGTGCTCATGTGCGCGACGTGGCGACCCGGCACGACTTGCCGTGCGGAATCTTCACGCATGGCGTATCCAGTGCCTTGAAAGAATTAGCGCACGGTTATGACATGGCGGTGATTGCTAACGATATCGATATCGTCAAAACCGGTGTCGCCGGCGCGCAAGCGTTGTTCGAGCAAACCCTTGGCGCAAGGTTCATATCGCAGTAAGTCGTGCGCAATAAGGCCGTGCGCAAGAATACGATCGCGAGCAGGCGATCGTCCGGCCTTTAAACTCTTTTCATTGAGGCAATTGCATGCTGGTTGAAAACGCGGTGGCGTTTGTGAGCGGCGCGAATCGCGGAGTCGGCGCGCGCTTTGTAAAGTCGTTGCTGGAACGTGGTGCGCGCAAGGTGTATGCGACCGCGCGTGACACCCGCATGATCGTCGCGCACGACCCCCGTATTGTGCCGGTAACACTCGACATCACGGACCCGGATCAGGTCGAGCAGGCAGCGTTGCTGGCGCCCGACGTTACCTTGCTGATTAACAACGCCGGCATTAACCGCCTGGAGCGTGTGATCCGCGCGCGCGACGGCGACGCGGCGCGGGACGAAATGGACGTGAACTACTTCGGCACACTACGTATGTGCCGCGCATTCGAACCGGCGTTGATCGCGAATGGCGGGGCGATTGTCAATATGCTGTCGGTGCTCGCTCGTATCACGCTGCCCGGGATGGGCTCGCTATGCGCCTCCAAGGCCGCGTCGCTGCGCATGACTGAAGGCATGCGCGCCGAGATGGCCGCTCACCATGTCAGGGTGCTTGCCATCCTGCCGGGTGCAATCGACACGGACATGAGCCGAGATTTTCCGCCGCCCAAACTCCCGGTTTCTGAAGTGGTCGATGCTGTCTTCAATGCGCTCGACGGCGGTCCCGACGAGGTCTACGTCGGTGAGATGGCAATAGGTGTTGCGGCCGGCCTGGCGGTGGATCGCCAAGCCCTGCAATTGCAGTTCGCAAGCTACCTTTGAAGGAGATGGCATCATCATGAGCGGTCAAATCATTGACGTCGCCGCACGCGACGGCGGCAAATTTTCAGCATATCTTGCGACCCCGGCCAAAGGCTCCGGACCGGGGCTCGTGTTGTTGCAGGAAATTTTCGGGATCAACGACTATATGAAGTCGATGGCCGATCGTTACGCCGAAGAAGGGTACGTCGTACTGGTACCGGATCTTTTCTGGCGCATGAAGCCCGGTGTGGTGCTCGGCTATGAAGAAGCGGATTTCCTGCAAGCGCTCGACTACCACGAACGCTTCGACGTGGAAGCATCCGTGGGTGATATTGCTGCGACCCTGGACGCGTTGCGCCGGCTCCCCCAGCATGCGGGCAAGACCGGCGCGATTGGATACTGTCTGGGCGGCAAACTCGCAATGCTCGCGGCCGCGCGTACCGACGTCGACTGTGCGGTGAGCTACTACGGCGTGGGTCTTGACGCGTACCTCGACGAGGTTGCTGCAATCAAGTGTCCCATGGTGTTTCACTTCGCCGAAAACGATTCCCTCTCATCGCCCGGCATTCGCGAAAAGGTCCAGGCGGCGTTGAGCCAGCAGGCGCAGATCGAGCAATACGTCTACACCGGTTGCGATCACGCGTTCGCTACGCCCGGGCGCGATCATTTCGACAAACCTGCAGCCATGATGGCGTACTCGCGCACCATGGCCATGCTGCGAAAAGTGCTGGGTCCTGTGTACGATCTGAACCACTTGTGGGAGATGCATTGCTACTATGAGTTCGGCACCCGCGACGTCAACGCCGTGATGCCCACCATGGTGGCGCAACCCTACGTGAACCACGTTCCAACAATGACTGGCGGCGTCGGCCACGATCAGCTGAAGCGCTTTTACAAGTACCATTTCGTGGATTCGAACCCCGCCGATACGAAGCTGATTCCGGTCTCGCGGACGATTGGTGCGGATCGGGTAGTCGATGAATTCGTGTTCTGCGCCACGCATGACCGTGAGATCGACTGGCTTTTGCCCGGGCTCAAGCCGACCGGAAAATACTTCGAAGTGCCCATGCTCGCGGTTATCTGTTTTCGGGGCGACAAGCTGTACAACGAGCATATTTACTGGGACCAGGCGTCGGTGCTGGTGCAGATCGGCGCTCTCGATCCGACAGGCTTGCCCGTCGCGGGCATTCAGACCGCGAAGAAAATGGTGGACGAGACATTGCCCACGAACGCTTTGATGCCGAATTGGGCGAGTAGTGAAGGCAAGCCGGTTTAAGCTACCTGGTCCAGGAATCGCATAGATTAACTGTGCGATTCGCAGACATCCGTTGCAACCAAGGTGCTCTCACGGGTCGCTCAAAGGTCGGCTGATTCAGGACGGACACGCTTCTGTGGGGTTTTCTCAGCGTAGTCGAGCCGACTGTACTTGCGGGCAGAAGCCGCAAGACTCTTCTCGAAGCGAGCACCAATGTGCGCAGGGATTGTGCCTCGGCGCGTCCGAACGCGGACTCAAAGTTCTTCTCCCCCTGGGCCCAAAGCGCATTCGTTTCCGCGACTTACCGTATTTAGACGAACTTAAGGATAACTGGCAATCGCTCAGAAGGCAGTCGACAGTTTTTGGGTGAGCTCAGTGAATCGATGCCACGCGGCAAACATATCGTTATCTGCGAGTAGTGAGAGGGAAGGTGACTCACCGAGCGGAGAAACTGGAAGGCAACAACTGGGCTGCAGTCAACTGCAAAATACCCTCTCGATCACGAACTTGGTAGCCGCAGGGGAATGAGCGCGTCCTTCTGACGTGCTGTTTTACCCCGGGTGAGGCGCCGGCACAAGTGCCTCGAAAAGTTTTCTGACGTGCGGCGCCAGCCGTTGCGAAGACCTGCAGACGAGTTGCAGCTCCCGCTTGGACCACTGCTCGTCGAGCGGTACGATCGAAAACGGCAGTGCGCCGCTGAGCCGGCGCGTTGTTGATTCGGGCACCAGCGACACGCCCACACCCGCTGCCACCATATGGCACACGCCCTCGAAGCGGTTGTGTCGCGATAAGGTCGAAAAGGCGAACAATTCTTATATGATAAGGATTCCTACATCATCAGAGAGTAGAACTGAGCGGCAGCTGTTCGCGCGACACCGCCGTCTTTCATTTGGCCTTTCCTGATCATGTGCATTGTCTCAATGCCTGAGAGGATGATGCGGGCACAGCGAAAATCCTTGAAGCCCATCATGGGCCTAGTTCGGCGTTTGATCGATCGATGATCCTGCTCGACGATGTTGTTCAAATACTTGACCTGCCGGATCTTGATGGGCGTTTCCCGTTTAGCGTTGATGACTTGGAGGGCGGCCAGATTGGCCCCGCTTTTATCCATGGTCACGATCTCAGGCGCGCCGTTGCGATCGATGGCCTTCTCGAAGTAGCGCATTGCGGCAGCCTTGTCGCGATGCGCCCGCAACAGGAAATCGACCGTATTTCCGGCCTTGTCCACTGCGCGATACAAGTACTTCCACTGGCCGCGCACCTTGACGTAGGTTTCATCCATCCTCCAGCTCTTACCCACCGGACGTTTGTGCTTGCGAAAGGCTTTCTCGAACAACGGTACGAGCTTGATGACCCACCGATGCACGCTCGAATGGTCAACCTCAAAGCCGCGCTCAGCCATCATCTCTTCGAGATTGCGATGGCTTAGCGAGTAGGCCACGTACCACCGCACACACAGCAGGATCACATCCAGCGGATAGTGCAATCGCTTCAGAACTTTCGCGATCCCTGCCGGTAATATCTTGCGCGGCGTCTTGCCCGTCATGGTCATCGTGCTCGTCTCAATTCCGGTGGCCGAATTTTACATGATCGCCTTAGCGCGACAGAGCCTCAGTTCGCGCATTGCTACCGAGGTATTTCTATTCACGTGCGCGAACTGATACAGCCTGGTCTGCTAGACGCGATCAGGCGGCACGAGGTGGAATTTGGTATTGGCCCAAGTTTGGAAGACTCAAACGAATTCGAATTTCGGCCCGTTTTCGAAGATCCGTATGTTGCCCTGTTGCCCGAAAAGCATGCGATAGCCGAAAGAAGCGAAATTGCATTGAGTGAATTAGCCGGAATGCCAATCTTAGCCTGGCCTCTTCGCAGTTTCATGAGCATTTGTTGCAGGCGCTCGACGCGCAAAGTTTGGCGGTCGAACTTAATTATAATTTTACCAACGTGACGACGCTGATCGCGATGGTCGATGCAGGGCTTGGCGCAGCGGTTTTTCCATCGAGCGCGGCCCCGCAACGCGACGAACTGAAGGTGCTGCGCCTCATAAATCCCACCATGTGCCGCACAATTTCAATCATTACCCTTCGTGGTCATACGTTGTCGCCAGCCGCAACGCGTTTTGTGAAGTTGTTCGAAAATTCCTTAACACAACCTGCAAGCCTCTCGCCAACCGCTTTATGGAGCGCCTAGTCGGTTTATGATTTACGATAAAAGGATGAGCGCGATCACCGCAGAATTCTTATATTTTATAATAGGGATTCTTACGTCACTGAATAGTGCAACTGCCCAGCGCTTGTTCGCGAGACGCTATCGCCCGGCAACGATAAATCCGCTTGTGCCGGGATTCTGTAAAGATCTGATCGACACGTTACGATCGACCCGCACCTAAAAATCAGCCGCTCGTCAATCAAATGACATCTATTTGACATAAATAGAATGATCGTCGGTCGACACGACATTTAACACCATGTGCTTCGTATTCCGTAATATTTGGCTGCATCTACGATGCAGGAAGATTTCTTTATTCAGAGGTAAAGTGATCGCGTCTCTTGGCGCCCAAGGTTGCCTTCTCAACTGCTTGCTTTCGTAGCGAGTTGCAGCGACGGCAGGAACACTCCGCCATCGCTTCGAAGACTTGCTATGGAAGCACCAAGGTTCAGAGTTTCGGATACTGGGTGAGCCCTCAGGGATCGTGATCAATCGATAGATGGCCTGCTATGCTCACGCTTCGAGCTTACCCGTCGAAGCCGCCCTTTATGAACCTGACCGCACGTGGGAACAGCGACACTCAAGACCAAGCTCAGCGCAAGCCCCGGGTCATGATCTATGGCGTCGGCTTCTATGGCATGGAGGCAGTGCGCATCTTAGCAAAAAAGGCTGGTCGATCGTCGCGGCCGCGAACCGAGCGGGTCCCAAGATTGGCCAGGATCAAGGACGCCTCGCTGGTCTGAACGAAGATCTAGGGGTCATTGTTCAAGATTGCGAAACTGCCGACTATGCTGCCATGGGGGCGGACATCGCGCTCGTTGTTCAGACTGAAAGGCTGAATCGAACTTGATGGCGAACCAACGTCTTCTAGGGGCTGGCATCAACGTTATCTGCCACGGTTCCGAGTCCTACTTCCCACAAGGCGCTGATCCGGGGTTGGCCGAGAAGATCGACGCCTTGGCCAAGCAGGGTGACGTCACGTTCACGTGCACCGGCATCTGGGACTTCTCGCGTATCTGGCCGGGTATCCTAATCGCTGGGCCTTGCAGTGAACTTTGCTCGCTCAATCATCACAGCCTGCACAAACGCAGAGCTAGCGAATGAGCGCATGATGCGAGCCTATGGCGTAGACATGACGCAAGCCGAGTTCGCGCAAAAGGTGACCAAGGTGCCTGGTCAACTAGGTGAATCGTACAAGGGCATTCCGCACCACGCGATGCACGCGCTTAGCTTCACCATCACGAACGTGACTGAACGGCGCGAGCCGGTGCTCGCCGATCAACCCGTGTGGTGCCGCATCCTGAATAGGTCCCTAGACCCCGGCATCTCGCTTGGCCTAAGGATCGTCGCGTCAGTCGAAACCGCCGAAGGGCCGACGCAAGCGCGCATATCCAATTGCGCATCCTTGCAGAGGGCGAGGCCGAACACATGATGTGGACGGTTGACGGAAGACCGCCATCAAAAACCCGGGTCGACCGCGCGGACGGAGTGCACACCTCGGCCGCATGCATGGTGAACCGCATCCCCGACGTTATAGCCGCTCCGTCGGGAGTGAGATTGATCTCACAGCTTGGTCCTTTGCGGCCTTCAGTCGCATAGCTGCGGCCATCCGGCTCCTCGCGGTCGGGGACAGGCCGTTCGTCGCTAGGTAGCACAACCAACGCCGCGCTGTGCGTCTTGTTCGTGGCAGCGATAAGTAGATGAATACCGCCGGTCCGATATTCACTTGATTTTCACGAGCCTCCGTTAAAGCTTATAAATGGCATGCTTGGGTCGAAACCTTGTTCACTCCAGCATCATCCCCTTCGACTCAAGACCAGACACAACCTTCGCCAAGGCTGCGATCTCTGCGTCGGCGCGGAACACCAGCTTGATATCTTGCGCAACTGCTGTCCGAGCTCCCCAACAAAGGCATCGAGCATTCTTCGGATCGCAGCCGGAGGCGTCATGCGCCAGCAACGGGGATGCGATCATAATTTCGCTGGATTGCATGCAACGATCAGCAGCAGGCCAAAGACGATCGGAAGGATCGACACCAGCGCAAAAGCCATATAGAACGTGCCCGTCGCATGGACGATAAAGCCGGTGAACAGCGGTGCGACAATACCCGCCGTCGAGCCAATGCCCGTAGTCAGGCTCGACGCGGCGCCACCATGTTCCGGGCAGGCGTCGATCGGAATGGCAAAGAACACGGGGTTCGCGATGAAATTGATGAAACTCGCGACGCTGATCAAGGCGACGATCGCGTAGGTATCGGACAGGACCAGCGTGAGGCTGATGATCGCGCCTGTCAGGATGAGGCACGCGCCCGCCAGGTAGCTGCGCGCCCACCGCAGATTTTGCGTGCGCCGGTAGACAAAGTCAGACACCGGCCCGGACAGCAGCGCACCCGCGGTCATGGAAACCCACGGCAGGATGCCAAGAAAGGACACATGCGAGAATTCGATATGGCGTTCGCGTACCAGCCACGTCGGCAGGAAATTGAGCAGGAAATACAGCACATACGCCGATGAGAAAAACGCGAGACCGGTGAGCCACAAGGTCTGGCTGCGCAACACGAGTCTCCACGGCACTGGCAATGCGTCGTGCTCCGTTACGGCGCCACCGGACTGCGCATTCGCCGCCGCTTGCGGCGTGTCGTGCACAAACAGTTTGCACAATATGGCCCATGCAATACCCACTACGCCAAGCAGAAGAAATGGCGCCTGCCAGCCGTAGTTCGCGGTGAGCCACACCGCGCATGGAATGACGAGCAGCGAACCCAATGGAATACCGGCGCCCATCAGTGACGCAGCGCGCCCGTGCTCTTCTTTCGTGAACCAGTTGCCGATCAACTGCGAGCCGCTGGGAAACACCACGCCTTCGCTGACGCCGAACAGCAAGCGCAATGCGAAGAGGCTTGCAAAACCGGTTGCAACCGCAACCAGCGAGATGGTGCACGACCACAGCACCGAGAACCAGACATAGGTACGCTTGGGGCCCAGCCACGAGACGATTCCGCCACCGAAAAACACCATCACCACGTAACCCCAGCCGAACGCGCTCGCGATGATGCCGAACTGGCGAATGTCGAGATTGAAGGTTTTGATCAACACCGGCGCGACCACGCCCAGCACTCCGCGATCGGCGTAGTTAATGATCGTGATGATGAAGAGCAGCCAGGCGATGGTCCAGCGGTTGCCTCGGCTCGCAACGGCCGTCTGTGCACTGTAGTCCGAAGCTGCCATGTCTCCTGTCTCCCCGATTCTGTCCTGCTGATGGGCCGACGAATACACGCCCCGCGGGCAAAGCCGCAAGGTGCGTAAAAGCAGACTAGGAAACGTCTTCAATAATGTCAACAATTTTGTTTGATCGGCAAAAAATTCTCGAAAATAAACTTGAAAACCTTTGTAAAACAGCGCTTATACGATTCCGACAATATTGTTGACAACCTGATATCAAGTTACTACCATCGGTTGCAACACGTGGATACGGACAGCACATGAAACGGGATAGCACCACCAGGCGGGGTAGCAGCCCACAGGAGTCTGCGGTTCCGAAAACTGGTAAGGCGGCGAAGGGCGGCGAGCAAGCGGTGGCTAAGCCGACGCTGAGATCCGTGAAGCCCGTCGGGCAAGTAACAAAGGCTGCAAAGGTTACGAAGCCGGTAAAGCCCGTCAAGAGCGAAGACGTCTTTCAGATGCTGCGCGACCAGATTGTGTCGCATCAGATTGCGCCGGGCAGCCGGCTGCGCGAGCAGGAACTCGCCGACGAACACGCCATTCCTCGCGCAAAAGTGCGCGACGTCCTGGCCATGCTGGAGCAGCGCGGTCTCGTCGAGCGCATTCCGAATCGCGGCGCGATTGTGGTCAAGTTCGACGTCTCGCAGATCTTCGAGTTTTACGAGGTGCGCGAAGTGCTCGAAGGTCTGCTCGTGCGCCTCGCGACAGAGAAAACCTCTCCTGCCGACTGGCAAGATCTGGTCGAGTTGTTCGCTGGGCCGATGCAGACTTACGTCGATAGTTGTAACTACGAAGCATTTCTCACAGGCTATTCTCTGTTCCGCCAGCGTATTCTCGGTGCCGCGGGCAACCCCGTGCTCAGCGCAATGATCGACGGCATCTATGAAAAGACGCAGGCGGTGATCCGACGCGTGATCATCTTGCCGGGACGCGCCGAGCAGGGACTCAAGGAGCACCGCGCGGTGCTCGACGCAATGCGCCGTGGCGACGCGCAGGAAGCCGAGCGCTGCCGTCGCGAGAACATGAAAAGCGCGCGTGAATTCATCAAGCGGTACAAGAACTTCATCGTCTGAATAGTCTGTATGACGCACAGGCGCGGCCGTCGTGCGGCGCCGGGGAGTGACAGATGTCGGAGACGCAAAACGAAGGTGGGCCGGTGCGGCAAGGGCCGCTTGTCGGTTTGCGTGTGCTCGAACTCGGTTCGACGATCGCCGGGCCGTTTTGCGGCAGGCTGCTCGCCGATTTCGGCGCCGAGGTGATCAAGATCGAGCCTCCCGAGGGCGACGCGCTGCGCACGATGGGCAAGCAGTACAAGGGGAAGTCGCTGTACGCGGCGAGTTTGCTGCGCAATCGCGAACTCGTGTCGATCGATCTGCGTACGCCGGCCGGGCAGTCGCTCGTCAAGCGGCTTGCCGCGCGCTGCGATTGTCTCGTTGAAAACTTCCGGCCCGGCGGCCTCGAGAAATGGGGCCTCGGCTACGACGAACTGTCTGCAGTGAACCCCGGCCTCGTCATGGTCCGCATCAGCGGATTCGGCCAGACCGGACCCTACCGCGAACGCGCAGGCTATGGCGTGATCGGTGAAGCGGTCAGCGGTTTGCGGCACATCACCGGCGACCCGGACCGGCCGCCAGCGCGCACGGCGGTGTCGTTGACCGACTATTGCACCGGCCTGTACGCGGCCTTTGGCGCGGTAATGGCATTGCTCGCTCGCGGGCGCACGGGCGTTGGCCAATGCGTGGACGCGGCGCTGTACGAATGCGCGTTCAGCTTCATGGAGCCGCATATCCCCGCTTTCGAAAAGCTCGGAGTCGTTGCCGGTCGAACCGGTTCACGGCTGCCGGACAGTACACCGAACAATCTGTATGCCTCCGCCGAAGGCGAATTCATCCACATTACCGCGATGGGCGATGCGGTCTTCAAAAGGCTTACACAGGCGATGAGGCAGCCGGCCCTCGCCGACGATCCACGTTTCAGCAGCGGTCTCGCCCGTTCGGAACATCACGAGGCGCTCGACGATCTGATCGGCAACTGGGCCGTCATGCATCCGCTGGCCCGACTCGAAGATTTCCTGCACGAGGCGGACGTGCCCGCCACGCGCATCTACACGATGAAAGATGTCTTTGCCGATGCTCACTTCAAGTCGCGCGACATGCTCTTGCCAGTCGCCGACGATCAACTCGGCACCGTGACGATGGCGGGCGTCGTGCCGAAGCTGAGCGATACGCCCGGCCAGTTGCGGCTCAGCGGCGGCGCGGTCGGCCGCGACACGCGGCGAGTATTGCAGGCACTCGCCGATGTGTCGGACGAGGAACTGGCGAGTCTCGATGCAAGCGGCGTGATTCACATCGCCAGGAGCGTCACGCCCGCGAGTTCCGCTTCGCTCTAAAAGTCTTGCCACTTAAGGCCACGCCGTGAAGTCATCCGATCCCCGTCAAGACGCCGCTTCATCGGGAAGCAAATCGACAGCGACGCAGGAAAGCGACTTACAAACCGAGTTTGAGCGCCGGCAAGCGGTAGCGCTTGCCATGGGCGGTTCTTCGAAGCTCGACAAGCGGCGCGAGCAGGCCGTGCTGAATGCACGGGAACGAATCGAGCGGCTCGTCGATGAGAACAGTTTCATCGAATCCGGATTGTTCGCGACGTCGTCCGTCTCGGAAGCCGACCGCAGCCGCACGCCGGCGGACGGCAAGATTGTCGGCTATGCACGGATCAATGGCCGCGAGGTTGCGGTGGTGTCGAACGACTTCACGGTGATGGGCGCATCGAGTAGCGCGACCAACGGCAAGAAGATTGCGCAGATGAAGCGCGTCGCGACGCAGCGCGGTTTGCCCTTGATTTTCCTGGGCGAATCGTCAGGGGCGCGGATGCCCGATACGATGGGCGCCCGCGGCATGGGCAGCATGCTCGGAGCAGACCCGACGCAATACCAGCGCACCCGCGAAACACCGTGGGCCGCTGCGGTGCTCGGCTTCTGCTATGGATCGTCGACGTGGTACACGGCGCTTTCCGACTTCAGCGTCATGCGCAAGGGCGCGGTTCTCGCCGTGTCCAGTCCGCAACTGGTGTCGCTCGCGGTAAAGGAAGCCATCGATCCGGAAGAGCTCGGCGGCTGGCGGCTGCATGCGCAGATCACCGGGCTGGTTGACCGCGTCGTGGATACCGACGACGAAGCACTCGACGCGATTCGCACGTTCCTCGATTACCTGCCGAGCCATTGCAACGAAGCGCCACCGGTACGCGCAGTGCCAGCCGGCTCCGGTACAACGACCCGCGATATCGGCGCGCTGTTGCCCGAGCAGCGCACGCAAGTCTACGACATGCGCGACATTTTGCAGGCGGTAGTCGATCGCGACAGTCTGTTCGAACTGAAAGCGCGTTTCGGCAAGTCGGCGGTCACGGCGCTGGCCCGGTTGAACGGGCGGTCGGTTGGCATTATCGCGAATAATCCGCTGCATAAAGGCGGCGCGCTCGACACCGACGCGTGCGAGAAGATCACCCGCTTCATCGTGCTGTGCGATTCATTCAACATCCCGCTCGTGATGTTTGTCGACACGCCGGGCTTCATCATCGGCCTCGACGCGGAACGCAAGCGCGCCCCCGGCAAAATCATGAATTTCATGAGTGCGCTGGCGCTCGTGAGCGTACCGAAGCTGTCGATCATTTTGCGCAAGAGCTACGGTCAGGCCTATCTGAACATGGGCGGCGGCCGCAATTCCGATGAAGTGGCCGCGTGGCCGAGCGCCGAGATCAGTTTCATGAACCCGCATTACGCGGCGCAGATCGTGCACGGCCTCAAGCCCGGCGACGACGCCTTCGACGACGTGCTTCAGCAGATGGACAAGGACAGCAGTGCATACGACATTGCCGGCAACTACGGCATTCAACATGTGATCCTGCCGCAAGACACGCGCGAATACCTGATCCGTATGCTCGACGTGCATCGTTTGCGTTTGACCGATGGCGTTGGCGCGCATCGGATGCATACCTGGCCGTCCACGTTCTAGGCGCAGCGGTATCGAAAATCATAATGAGGAAGCCGAATGAGCACGTACGAGATGAAGGCGGAAGTCACGGGATCGGTCTGGAAGGTGCTGAAAGCCCCAGGCGATGCGGTGGCCGAGGGCGAAGTGCTGATCATCTTCGAATCGATGAAAATGGAGATCCCGCTTATCGCCGAGGACGCGGGCACTGTAACGGAGATCCTCGTCGCCGAAGGCCAGTCGGTCGCTGAAGGCGACACGGTCCTGCGGCTTGAATTGTCGTAGCCCGTCCTTTGGACATAACGGGGAATGCCTAGCAACGGAGCACGAGAACATGGACGAGCACTGGCAGGCAGAAGCAGATGAAATTGCGTTGCGGCACCGATGGGCCGACGAACTGGGTGGCGCTGACGCAATCGACCGTCAGCACGCACAGGGACGGCTGACGATCCGCGAACGCGTGGAACGGCTCGTTGACGTCGGCTCGTTCGAGGAAATCGGCAAGCTCGCGGGGAACGGAGTCTATGAGAACGGCACGGTTCAGAAAGTGGTTCCCGCGCCCTACGTCTGCGGTCTCGCGAACCTCGACGGCCGGCCGGTCGCAATCGGCGGCGAGGACTTTACCGTGCGCGGCGGAACGAGTTGGGGCGGTGACCGGAGGAAGGGGGGGCAGGGCGGTTTTGTCGAAGATCTGGCCTACAACTATCGTATCCCGCTGATCAATCTGATCGACGGCGCGGGCGGTACGGTGAACACCGCGAAAAGAAAGGGCCACACGGTATTCCCGGGTGTGCACGGGTTCGAACGTTCGGTGCAGCTGCTCGGCGTGGTGCCGGTGATCAGCGCGGTGCTCGGCACCGCCGCGGGCGGCCCGGCTGGACGCGCGATTCTGTCCCACTGGTCAATCATGATCAGGGACACGAGCCAGGTGTTCGCCGCTGGGCCGCCCGTGGTCGAACGATCTCTCGGTCAGAAAGTGAGCAAGGAAGAACTGGGCGGCGCGCACATGGCGGTCGATATCGCCGGCACGATCGACAATGCCGCCGACAGCGAGGTCGACTGCTTCGCGCTGATTCGCCGCTTTCTCAGCTATCTGCCGCAAAACGTGTACGAACTACCGCCGGCGCTGCCTTGCGACGACCCGCCCGATCGCGCCGATGAAGCCTTGCTCAGCATCGTGCCGCGCGATCGCCGCAAGCCCTACAACATGCGTAAGCTGATCGGCATGGTGGTCGATCGTGATTCGCTATTCGAAATCCAGCCGAGCTTCGGCAAGGCGCTGATTACCGGTTTCGCGCGTCTGAACGGCAAGGTGGTTGGCATCGTCGCAAACAATCCGATGGTCGCGGGCGGCGCGATGGAAGTGAAGGCCGCACGCAAGCAGGTTCATTTCATCGAGCTGTGCGATACGTTTCATGTGCCGCTGGTGTTTCTCGTCGATGTGCCGGGTTTCATGGTGGGCACCCAGGCCGAGGCGGCCGCGACGCTGCGCGAAGGCATGCGTGCCGTGTATGTCGGTCTGCAGGCCACTGTGCCGATGCTGACCGTCGTGATCCGCAAGTGCTACGGCATGGCCGGCATGAGCACGACCGATAAGAACGGACTCGATCTCAAGCTCGCGTGGCCGTCAGCGGAGTGGGGGTCGTTGCCGGTCGAAGGCGGCGTCGCGGCTGCATTCAAACGCGAGATTCAAGGCGCGGCAGATCCGCTGCTGCGGCAGCGAGAACTCGAAGAGGAGTTGCGTGCGCTGGCTTCACCCTTTCGCACCGCCGAAGCATTCGGCGTCGAGGACGTGATCGACCCGAGACAGACACGGCGTTATCTGTGCCGTTTCATCGACGCGGTGCAAGGGCGCATGAAAGCCGACGTCGGACCAAAACTGCGTGCGGGCGTTCGGCCGTGAATGATGACCCGTGTACGAAGCCGACTCGTCCTTGGCCGATGAGACAGCCATGTTCAACAAGGTCCTGATTGCCAACAGGGGGGCGATCGCCGCGCGTGTCGTGCGCGCGCTGCGGCAGATGAAGATCGCCTCGGTTGTCGTGTATTCCGAGGCGGATCGCGATCTGCCCTATGTCGTGCAGGCCGACGAGGCGATCTGCATTGGCGAGGCCGCGCCGGCAGCGAGCTATCTCAACGTCGACGCGCTGAGCGCGGCGATCCGCAAGAGCGGTGCAGATGCCGTGCATCCGGGCTACGGTTTCCTGTCGGAGAACCCTGACTTCGCCACCGCCGTGAGCGCGCTCGGCGTCACCTTCATCGGGCCCGACGCGCGTTGGTTGCGCGCAATGGGCCGCAAGACCGACGCGCGCGCGTTGATGGCGAGCCTGGGCATGCCCCTGAACCCAAGCAGCGGCGTGCTGGCCGGCACGCCTGACCAGCAACTCGCGGCAGTTCGAAACGTCGGCTTTCCGGTGCTCGTCAAGCCAGTCGCGGGCGGTGGCGGCATCGGCATGCTGCCGGTCCGCGACGAAGCGCAGGTAGTCGATGCGCTGGAGCGCGCACGGTCGATGTCGCAGCGCAGCTTCGGCAACGCCGACGTGTATGTGGAGCGGCTGATCGAGCGCCCGCGCCACATCGAATTTCAGTTGCTGGCCGACAAATACGGCCAGGTCAGACATCTGTTCGAGCGCGACTGCTCGATCCAGCGTCGTCATCAGAAGGTCATCGAGGAATCGCCCGCGCCGCATCTGCCGCGAGCGTTGATCGAAGAAACCGGTACGCGTATTGCGCGCATCCTCAGCGAACTCGGCTACGACGTGATCGGCACGGCGGAGATGCTCTATGCCCAGGATGGCTCGCTCAGTTTCCTTGAGATGAATACGCGTTTGCAAGTCGAACACGCGGTGACCGAGGCGATCACTGGCATCGACCTTGTGCAGGCGCAGATCCGTCTCGCAGCAGGCATGCGGCTCGACGCAGTCTTACCCGCTTCAATCGAGGCTTCAGGACACGCTATCGAAGTGCGTGTCTATGCCGAGGATCCACGACGTTTTTTCCCGTCGCCAGGGCCACTGGATGTATTCAGGCCGCCCACGGCGCACGGCGTTCGTATTGAGACGGGCTATGCCGAAGGCAATCGCGTGACACCGTTTTACGACCCGATGCTCGCCAAAGTCATCGTGCATGAGGCGACCCGCGAGCAGGCCATCGCGCGGATGCTCGACGCGCTCACGGCCTTCGAGGTGGTCGGCGTAAAGACCAATATTCCATTTGCTGCGGACGTGTTGCGCAGCGACGCCTTTCAGGCCGGCGATGTGCACACGCAGCTTGGTTCTGCGCTGACGCGAGCATAATTGAGGAGCCCATGACCGACCCAAATAATGCATCTAAACGTCCAATGCTTTATTCGCGAGGAAAAGCGGGCGTTACCCAATGCCATTACCCTTCCTGCTCCTCGCGCCCTGGGCGTGCGCCCACGTATTCGTAATTTTCAGTATTTAAACGGGATACGCGAAGCTCGACCGCACAACGATGATACGAGTAGGCGATCCGCCGGATTTCCAGTAGCGGTGTGCCGAGGTCGAGGGACAGTTGATCGCTTTCCATTTTGTTCGCTCGCGCAACGGTTACGCGCTCGTCCGTCTCAACCACGTTGATTGCAAATACGTCTTGGTAAAAGTTGTAGAGCGTATTCGGGCGATTGCGCAACTTCGCCTCGGTCAGCCCCGGAAATTGGGCCTCCGGAAGCGTGATGTGTTCGACGAGAACAGTCGAACCGTGCAGTGCAAGGCCGTTGATAAACTGAAACACGCGTGCGCCGGCTTCGATGCCGAGCACCGCCGCGGCTTCGCGCGAAGCGCGCGCTTTGCGGAATTCAATTAGCGTGACAACGGGGTACGCCTTCTCTCCATCGCGCCGGACAATGCGAAAAAACCGAAAAAAATGGCGGTCGCGCTGATGCATGGAGACGAAAGTCCCCAAGCCCTGATGCCTGATCAGAATGTTCTCGGCGCACAGTTCGTCAATGGCTTTGCGCAACGTGCCGATAGACACGCCGAATCTTTCGGCGAGCCGCTTTTCGGAAGGAATGCATTCGCCGCCTTTCCACTCACCCGCGGACAGTGCCGCCAGGATGGCGCTCTTGACTTCCTTGTAACGCGTGCCGCCTAGCGACGGCGGAGTGATGGCGAGCGTGCTCATAAAAACCTCTGACGTGAGCGAATTGCGTCGAATTTAGTCCGTGCCGGCCTTCCATGCTTCCAGTCAGGCCCATCGAGGACCTGCCCCGATTTTAAACGACAAAGTCATATAGCACATATAGATGAGGTGGGTTTTGTAGGTTTGTCGATACAAGGGTTTCACCTTGGGCCGCGCGAGCGGAATTCAGCGTCGTACATACCCCAAGAAACACTTGCGCTCGAATCAAGAATTATTCGCTGTTCAACCGTAGATGCAGCGCGCTAATCTGAGTATCAGCCTCTCCTCCAAAGCCATTCAAACAGGTGTTATTCTCCATGCAGCCTTCTGTCAGCGACTCGCTGAGCGTGCGCGTCTGGCGCGGTGCCGAAGACGGCGCGTTCGAAGCGTTCGACGTTCCGCGCCGCGAAAGCCAGACCGTGCTCGACGTGGTGACCCATATCCAGCGGTGTATTGACGCCACGCTGTCCTACCGCTTCGCATGCCGCGTCGGTATGTGCGGTTCGTGCGCGATGACCGTAAATGGCCGGGCGCGCTGGACTTGCCGCACGCACGTAACAAAAGTGCTTCGCCACGCAGGCGATGTGCTCGAGATCGCACCGTTGAACCACTTGCCGATCGTGAAGGATCTCGCGGTCGACATGACCACGTTCTTCGATAAATGGCGTGACGCAAAAGGCTACTTCTCGGGCAACCGCGACCGCAGCGCGCCGCTCGAATTGATTGATCCGGCATCGCGCGAACGGCAGGCCGCTGATGCGGGTATCGAGTGCATCGGTTGCGGCGTGTGTTATGCAAGTTGCGATGTGGTCGGATGGAAACCGGATTATCTGGGGCCGGCAGCGCTGAACCGCGCGTGGACGCTCGTCAACGATGTGCGTGATATCCAGCAGGGTGTGCGCCATGAAGCGGTATCGAACGATGCGGGCTGCCACTCATGCCATACCCTTGGTTCGTGCACCGAACGTTGTCCTAAGGCACTGTCGCCTACAGCGAGCATCGCGGGCCTCAAACGCGCGGGTCCGCAGACGCCGAAAAGAGGGACGCGATGAATATCATGTTCAACGGATGGTGGCTGCAACGCATGTCCGCGATGGTGCTCACAGTGTGCGTCGCGTTGCACCTTGCGACCATGATCTGGGTGGTGCATGGGGGCCTGCGCGCCACTGATGTAATAACCCGCCTGCACGGCAATCTCGCGTGGGGCGCGTTTTACGCGGTCTTTGTGATCGCGGCGTCGGTGCACGTGCCCGTGGGCCTGCGCCGTATCGCCGATGAATGGCTGAACTGGCGTGGTGCGTGGGCCGGGATCGCCAGCGTGATAGTCGGTATTGCGCTGGCGCTTGCGGGCCTGCGGGCGGTCTATGCGCTGATTGCAGGAACGCCGGCATGAGCACGGACCGCCATGTTGTCACGCCCGGACGCAAGCTGGATTTCCGCGCGCGCAATCACCCTGCATGGTGGGCGTTCTTGGTCCATCGGTTGTCCGGGCTGGCACTGGCGTTTTTCCTGCCCGCGCACTTCTGGGCGCTCGGAACGGCGTTGCATGGCGCAGCGCCATTCGATTCTTTCCTGAGCGTCACGCGCGCGCCCGCGTTCGTCTTTGCGGAATGGGGACTTGTCACGTTGCTGGCGGCTCACCTGATTGGCGGCGTGCGGCTGCTGCTGATCGAGTTCCGTCCGTGGAGCGGCTTGCGCAAGGATCTGATTGCTGCAACGGCAGGAGGCGCTTTCGTCATCGGAATGGCGTTTGCGCTATCGCTGACATTGTAAGAAAGACGTTGCGAGGCTGACGGTTTAAGCACGCGTGCTATGAAAGAGGTGTCCATGGAAACGACAACGGATTTGACGATCGACTACGCGTTAATCGAAGAGATCGCGAAAACACTGTATATCCGATCGCTGAAGCACCTTCCGCCGGACATCAAGGATGGCATTGCGAAGCTCGAAGCGGGCGAACGCAACGATACCGCGCGGCGTGTGCTTGGCACGATGCGCCAGAACATCGTCGTCGCGGAGCAGGCCGATAACCTGTTGTGCCAGGACACGGGCATCCCCATCTACAACGTGTCGATCGGGCAGGGCGTGCAGTTCGATGGCATGCGCCTGAAGGCCGCGATTCGCCGCGGTTGTGAACGGGCGACACATGAGCATCCGCTGCGATCATCGGTTGTCCATCCGCTCACGCGGCATAACGAGCAGAGTTCGTGCGGCGCGGAAGTGCCCGTGATTCACATTGATTTCGACGATACCCCCCAAAAGCTCTCGATCGAAATGATTCCGAAGGGCAGCGGCTCCGAGAACAACTCGTTCCTTCGCATGGCGATTCCGGCAGAGGGAGTCGACGCCATTCGGCGCTTCGTCATCGACTGCGTGGTCGATGCTGGCGGCAAGACGTGTCCGCCGACCATTGTTGGCGTGGGCGTCGGCGGTACCTCCGATCTGTGCGTGGCGCTTGCAAAGCGCGCGGCGACCCGACCCCTCGGCACGCAATGCCGCGATCAACATGGCGCGGCGCTCGAGCAGCAATTGTCCGCCGCGGTCAATCAGTTGGGTGTCGGGCCGCAAGGACTCGGTGGCGACGCAACGGCGTTCGCGGTGCACATCGAGTTGGCTGCCACGCACATTACGATGAACCCGGTTGCGGTGAACATGCAGTGTCATTCTGCGCGGCGGGCGCGCGCCACCTTGAGCGAGCAGGGAGTCGACTATGGCTACTGACACGCTCGCGACCGGCAAGCATCATCCGCTCGACATGCCGGCAACCGAAGAACAGATTCGGGCATTACGCATAGGTGACACGGTCACGCTCAATACCACGCTGTTCGGTATCCGCGACGCCACTCAGATCCATATGTTCGACCACAAGCGCACGACCCGGTTCGACCTCCGCGGCCATGCCGTGATCCATACTGCGCCGAACGTGCGGCGGGTCGAGGCATCGGCCCAGAATCCCGCCGGTTACGAACCGGTCTGTATCGGCACGACAACGTCGGCTCGCATGGAGCGATTTACTGCACCGCTGATGCAAACCTATGGCGTGCGGATCGTGATCGGTAAGGGCGGTCTCGGAGCGGCATCGAGCGGGGCATTTGTCGAATTCGGCGGTGTGTATCTCGCAATAGTCGGCGGCACGGCCGCGCTTGAGACCACGTGGATCGAGCAGATAGAAGACGTTGATCTGGACGATCTCAATCCCGAATCGCTCTGGCGTTTCCGAATTCGCGACTTCGGCCCGTTGCTCGTCGCCATGGATAGCCACGGCGGCAGTCTCTATACCGCCGTCCAGCAGAACACGCGATCGCAACGCGATGTGGTGCTTGCGTCGCTCGGCATTCGCTCCTGAATATTCCTATGAAACAGTTCGATACTGACATCCTCATCCTCGGCAGCGGCGGTGCGGGCCTTTTTGCCGCGTTGCACGCGCAGGCCGCAGCGCCGCAGTTGCGCATCACGGTGGCCGTCAAAGGGCTGCTCGGCAAGTGCGGATGTACGCGCATGGTGCAGGGAGGCTACAACGTCGCGCTCGCGCCGGGGGATTCTGTCGAGCGGCATTTCATGGACACGATCGAAGGCGGGAAATGGCTCTCGAACCAGGACCTTGCATGGATGCTGGTAACGGGTGCCATCGAGAGAATCCAAGAGCTTGAAAACGAACTCGGCTGTTTCTTCGATCGCAACCCCGACGGCTCCGTGCGCCAAAAAGCGTTCGCCGGGCAGACCTTCGACCGTACCGTGCATAAGGGCGACCAGACCGGCATCGAGATCATCAACCGGTTGGCTGAGCAGATATGGGCACGGGGCATTGACCGGCTGGAGGAGCATCGGGCCGTAGAGTTCATCCACAGCCGCGATGGCAAGTCGCTGGCCGGCGTCCTGATGATCGACATGCGCAGCGGCGAGTTTGTCTTCGTGCGCACGAAAGCCGTGTTGCTTGCAACGGGAGGCGGTCCGACCATGTATCGGTACCATACGCCCAGCGGCGACAAAAGCTGCGACGGCATGGCAATGGCACTGCGCGCCGGCCTCACGCTGCGTGACATGGAGATGGTCCAGTTTCATCCCACGGGGCTACTTGCCGGCGCGCATACGCGCATGACGGGCACCGTTCTCGAAGAGGGTTTGCGTGGCGCGGGCGGCTACTTGCTCAGCGGTGCGGGCGAGCGTTTCATGCATGCGTACGATTCTCGTGGAGAACGCGCGACGCGTGACGTCGTTTCGCGCAGCATCTTCCATGAGCTTCGGGCAGGGCATGCAACGCCCAACGGCGGCGTGTATCTGCAGATGCATCATCTCGGCGCCGATAGTGTGCGCAAGCGCTTCAAGGGCATGGTCGAGCGGTGTGCGGATTGCGGTTTCGATCTTGCGGGCGGTCGAGTGGAAGTCGTACCGACGGCGCATTACATGATGGGCGGTGTGGTCTTCGAGTCCAATTGCGCGACCACGCTGACCGGGCTTTTTGTGGCGGGCGAAGACGCGGGCGGCGTGCACGGAGCGAACCGGTTGGGCGGTAACGGCGTGGCGAATTCAACGGTGTTCGGCGGTATCGCCGGCGATACGCTCGCGCGTTGGGTACCGCAGCACGGTGCCTATGCTGATGTTGACACCGACGCGATCAATGCGGCGATCACCCGATGCAACCGTCCGCTCAACCAGCCGCGCGGCGATCTTGAAGCGATCCGCGACGCGCTCGCTGAACTTATGTGGAACGATGTCGGTATCCTTCGCGACGCGCAAGGGCTCGAGCGTGCCAAGCAGCAGCTCATCGGGCTTGAGGTGCAACTTGATCGAACCGGCGTCGACGGTCGCGACTTACGGTTCAACCTCTCGTGGCACGACTGGATGAACCTGCGCAACCTTATCCTCGTGAGCCGCGCGATCACCGAATCCGCGCTGATGCGAGAGAATTCGCGAGGCGCGCATTATCGTGAAGACTTTCCGGAGGCCGGCGCGCTGGAGACGTCTGAGTACATGTGCGTCCGACTCGATGACAACGCATTCGCCACCCGCCGCGAACGCGTTCAGTTCACGCGCGTGCGCCCCGGTGAATCGCTGATCGAAGAAGAAGGTTCAGCGGTATCGATGAAATGACGCTTCACTGCGTCCGTGAATGCCTGCCTCGGATGATCGCGCCGTTCAAGCAAACCCACGCGGCGAGGCGTGATGTGCCCGGGCAGCGGCGTGACGCGCAAGCCCGACTCGCGGGTCCAGTTCGCGTTGGCAAGCAGCGGCACGATCGACACGCCAAAGCCGCGCCGCACCATCTCGGAGATCGCCTCGATGGAATTCAGCTCCATGATTTCATCGCGGGCAAAACCGAGCTGCCGAAGGGCGTTGTCGACCAGAACGCCAGTCCACGTATGCCGGTCGAAACGAATGAACGGCTCTTCAAGCAGGGCTTCGATGCAAGCAGGCGGACCGTTGGAGGGTGCGATGAAGACCATTGGTTCGCTGTACAGCATCGTCCACTTCAGCGAGGCTGGCAACGCCGCGGGGGATTGCGTGACAATCGCGGCGTCGAGTTCGCCATTTTCCACCCGCGCCGCAAAGTCGCTGGACAAGCCCGTGAACAACTTCAGGTCCAGACGCGGATAACGTTGCTTGAGTTTAAGCATGGCGTCAGCGAACGCGCCCATCAGCGACGAGACGAGAGCACCAACACGCACCGTGCCCGACAGTTCGCCCGCGTTGCCCGTTGCAAGGATCTGCCTGTACGTTGCCACCAGCGTTTCCGCCAGCGGCAGCACTGCACGGCCTTGCGCGCTGAGCGATACCGAGCGGGCGGCACGGTCGAAGAGAACCAGGTCGAGATCGCGCTCGAGCGAACGCATCTGCAAGCCGACAGCGGCTTGCGTGAGACAGACCTCCTCTGCAGCGCCAGCGAACGAGCCGTGCTTCGCCACTGAGAGAAACGTCACGAAATACCGGATCGCGCTCAACGCCGTCTCCTTTTCATTTCAGCGCGTGCCGCAGCGATGACCCCAGTAGTGCCACACCCGACGCGAGCAGCAGGACGAAAAGCATGCGGCGAAATGCGTACTCCGAGAGGCGCAGGTAAAGCCGCGACCCGAGCCACGCGAACAGTAGCGACGACGGCATCATCCATGCGAACAGCACGAGCGTCTGTGCGGAAATGAGTCCATTCAAGCTGTACATGACAAGCGTCAACGTTTGCATCACGATGAAGAACGTCTGGCAAATCGCCCGCTGCGAATCCTTCGGATAACCTCGCAACATGCACCATACCGTGGGCGCCGGACCGACAAGACCCGCGATACCCCCGAGAATTCCGCCGATCACGCCAACACCGCCGTCCGCGAACACGCTGCGGCTTGCGCTAATGGTGATGGTGGGCAGATTCGCCGCCAGTAACATCAGACCGCAATACACGATCAGCAGCACGCCTACGCCTAAACGAAACGCCACCGGGTCGAGCCACGGCAACAACGCTGCCCCGATAGGCACACCGACAAGCCCGCCCGCGAGCATGGGCGCGATCTGCTTCACACGGATGCTGCGCCGCACGGTCCCGACCGTCAGTACCTGTCCTGCAAGCGAACCGACGACGAGCATCGGCCCGATCATTTGCGGTGGCAGCGTCCACGCCCAGAAAACCATCGCGACAAGCCCGAACGCAAACCCGGCGAGCCCGGAAACGAAGCCCGCGATCGCACTTCCGCCAATGACCAGGAGCGCGAGGTTGGCGGTCATCGCGCACCGCTCCGGAAGCGCGTCAGGACTGCATGCCCCAGCGCTGCACCGTATGGCGCTCCAGCACCCGGAAAATCAGGTTCTCGACGGCAAGCCCGATCAAAATCACCGTGAACAGTCCGGCGAACACATTGGCGATATCGAGCAGATTTTTGTTCTCGTAAATAAACCATCCTAGGCCGCCCGACCCGGCGCTCACGCCGAACACGAGCTCCGCCGCGATGAGCGTGCGCCACGCAAACGCCCAGCCAATCTTCAGTCCGGTCAGGATGCTCGGGAATGCCGCGGGCACGAGAATTTGCAGCACATAGCGGCCGCCGCGCAAGCCGTAGTTCCTGCCGACCATCTTGAGCGTGTTGCTGACCGAGAGAAAGCCCGAGTGCGTGTTCAACGCCACTGACCACGTGACCGAATGCACCAGCACGAAGATGAGGCTGCCATTGCCCAGGCCGAACCAGATCAGCGCAAGCGGAAGCAGCGCAATCGCGGGCAGCGGGTTGAGCATGGACGTCATGGTTTCGAGAAAATCGGTGCCGATGCGCGAAGTGATCGCAGCCGCTGTGAGCACGGCAGCGAGCGCGATTCCGCAGGCATAACCGATCAACAACACATGGATTGATGCCCATGCCTTGCCCGGCAACTCGCCGCTCGCAATGCTCCTGAAGAACGCTTCAATGGTCGCGCTGAAGGTGGGGAACAGTAGCGGATTGTTCAGCCAGCGACCGTAGATTTCCCAGACGCCTGCAAGCAGTACGAGAATCACGACCTTGCGAATCCAGGCCTGGTTATAGAGCCGTTCGAACAGCGACAGCGGCTTTTCCACCACGCTGAACTCGCGCGTTTCAGCGGGCTCGCGGACCACTTCGGAGCGTGGCACGACGGCAGCCTGCTTGCGATGACCGGAACCGCCGTGAGTGAGCATGTCAGACATTTTCGGCCCTCGCGATTTCGTCTTCGAACAGCATGTGCTGGATGCGCTTTTCAAGTGCGATGGCGGCTTCGGGCGTAGCAGCGGTTTCGAGTTCTGCTTTGACCTGCCCAGGGTGTGGCGAGAGCAGCAAGATCCTGCTGCCTACCTTGATGGCTTCGGGAATGGAGTGCGTGACGAACAATACGGTGAAGCGGGTTTCATCCCACAGCGACAGGAGTTCGTCCTGCATCTTGCGCCGCGTGAGGGCGTCGAGCGCGGCGAACGGCTCGTCCATCAGCAGGATGTCTGGCTCCATTGCCATGCCGCGCGCAATGGCCACCCGCTGCTTCATACCGCCCGAAAGCGTGTGCGGATAGCTGTCAGCGAACGCAGATAGATTGACCTTGTCGATGTAATGCATGGCGCGGTCTTCTATCTCCTTGCCATAGAGTCGACGAGAAGCCTGCAGCGCAAACATCACATTCTGTCGAACCGTTTTCCACGGCAGCAACTGGTCGAACTCCTGGAACACCATCATCCGGTCCGGCCCGGGCCGCGTCACCGTCTTGCCCTTTAGCGAGATGGTGCCTTCGGTGGGCGCAAGATATCCGCCGACACTTTTTAGTAACGTCGACTTGCCGCACCCGGACGGTCCGAGCAGGATGAACCGGTCGCCGCGGAACACGTCGAAGTCCACGCGGTATGTCGCCATCACGAGCGTCTTCGGTGTCTTGTACTGGAGCGTGACGCCGCGCACCGAGAGCAACGGCGAAGTGTCAGGGTAAGCGGCGGTATCTAGCGCAGCGCGCATGTCAGCTTCCTTGCAGGGATTGAGCGACGGGAAAAAACATGTCTTTCCACGATTGCGGTTTGGACTTGATAAGCCCCGTGCGCGCCATGAAATCGGCGTATTTGATGGTGTTTTGCGGGACCGTGGTAAAGGAAACCTCGGGGGACGAAATCATCTTCTCGACGGCATCGACACTGCTTTTTTCCTTAGATATCCGCAAGTACGCGATTGCCGCCGCATGCTTGTCCCGGTTGATCCACGCTTCCGATTCAGCAAGTGCGTCCATGAACGCTTTCACCAGTTTCGGGTTCTCGTTATAAAAGCGCGCTGTGCACCAGACGAGGTTGAAGCTGGATTTACCGCCGAGCACGTCATAAGAGTTGAGTACGGTATGTACGTTTGGCTTTTGCAGTTCCTGTTCCTGGAACGGCGGCGAGCCGAAATGTGCGGTGACTTCGCTGCTGCCCGACATCAACGCTTGCTGCGCGTCTGGATGCGAAAGCGATACGGTGTACTTGTCGAGCTGTCCCTGGTTGCCTGCACCGAACGCCTTTTCCGCGGCCATCTGCAGCGTGATCGCCTGGATGGATACCTTCGCGGCTGGCAACGCAATCTTGTCCTGGCCCGTGAAGTCCTTGAGCGTCTTCACTTTCGAATTGGTCGTATTTAACAGCAACGGCATGGAGTTGATCGCGGCCAGCGCCTTCACCTCGACCGGCGTGCCCTGCGTGCGCGACCACAGCAACACGAGCGGCGCAACGCCACCCGATGCAATTTGCAGCGAGTTGGAGAGCAACGCGTCGTTCATCACGTTTCCGCCTGCAAACTCCACCCATGACACCTTGAGGTCGGCAATACCCGCCTGCGCCGCGTGTTTCTCGAAAAGCCTCTGATCCTGCATGATCATCAGGGGCAAATAACTCACGCCGTATTGCCGCGCGATCTTAACCTCGCTTACTTCGGCACGGGCGGTCCCCGCTGCGAGCGTGGCGGACAGCGCACACGCGACGCCGATCATTCGAAAGATTTTCTTCACGTTCATCGAGGACGACCCTGTGGGTGGCAAGAGCGCCGACGCGGCGCAAAAAGCGAGGAACCAAGACGCGAGCCTAGGCTTTCCTCAAGAAGGAGGGTCGATCGTGGCGTTGAGCGGGGACGGGCCGGACTTGATGACACGCGGACCCAAACGCGGCCCACGGATGAAAGAACAGGTGCGATGCATCGTGCAGTCTCCTGTTGCCGGTCGTGCGTATTGCGTGCATGGCTTGCGCGCTTCGTCCGCCGGCTATTTGTTCGTTCGCTTGGACTCCGGTCATGCGTTTCTATTGCGCCGGAAACCGTATGACGTATGGCCAAGATGCCCATGTGATTTAGGTCATCTGTATGACTGCGAAGTCTAGGCGATGGATTCCTTGAAAGCAAATTGGGGGAAACACGGCATTGATCCAGACTGCCAAAGGAATGCTGCGGCGAGCGCGAATGAGAGAACTAATGGAAAACACTCATCCAACACATATAGATGACCTAGTTGACATAGCGCAACCTGCCGCCTAATATCGATTTCAACGCAGCGCATCTGGCTCGCTGCCCACGCGGGACGCACACCGCATTCCACACACGAACGGAGACGCTAATGAGCAATCCCACGGCAGACATCAACAGCACGGCAGCAGCGGGCGCAACGCCCGAGCGCACGACTATTCACATCGTGCTGCACGAGGCGAAAGACACGGTCGGCGTGGCCGTTGTTGAGGGCATTAAGGCGGGAACGCAGCTCAACGCATGGATCATGGACGACGACGAAGTCGTGACTTTCCCCGCCAAGCAGGACATTCCTATCGGCCATAAGGTGGCGCTCAAGGATATGGCTGTCGGCGACACGGTCTTCAAATACGGCGTCGACATAGGCAAGGTGGTCGCGCCGATCAGCGCCGGCGAACACGCGCACGTGCACAACATCAAGACGAAGCGCTGGTAAGTGACACGCCAATGCGTGACATGGCCCGATCCAATCCCCCGAATTGAACCGACTGAACCGACCCAAACGAGAGACACACCATGAGCGTGATTGACCTGGATACGATTTTCCGCGGCTACCGTCGCGATAATGGCCGCGTTGGCGTGCGCAACCACGTGATCATCCTGCCGGTCGACGATCTGTCGAACGCCGCAGCGCTGGCGGTCGAGAACAACATCAAGGGCACGATGGCTTTACCCCATCCGTATGGTCGTCTGCAGTTCGGCGCCGACCTTGACCTGCATTTCCGCACATTAATCGGTGCGGGCAGTAACCCGAACGTCGCGGCGGTGGTGGTGATCGGTATTGAGGAAGGCTGGACCAAGCGCGTGGTGGACGGTATTGCCAAGACGGGCAAACCGGTAATGGGGTTTGGCATCGAGTTGCATGGCGATCACGACACCATCATGCGGGCATCGAAAGCGGCGAAGGAAATGGTGCAGTACGCAACGTCCCTGCATCGCGAGGAATGCCCGATCGCTGACCTTTGGATATCCACCAAATGTGGTGAGTCGGACACCACCTCGGGCTGCGGCGCGAACCCGACCGTCGGCAATGCATTCGACAAGCTGTACGGTCTCGGCACCACGCTCGTGTTCGGCGAGACCTCCGAGTTGACAGGCGGTGAGCAGATCGTGGCCGCGCGCTGCGCCAACGATGGCGTGCGCGAGCGCTTCCAGTTCATGTTTGATCGCTATCAGGAGATGATCAACCGCTGGAAAACGGATGACTTGTCGGAATCGCAGCCGACCAAGGGCAACATTGCAGGCGGCTTGACGACGATTGAGGAAAAGGCGCTCGGCAACATCCAGAAAATCGGCAAGAAGTGCATGGTGGATGGTGTGCTCGATAAAGCCGAGGAGCCGACGCATCCTGGTCTCTGGTTCATGGATTCGTCCTCCGCCGCGGCGGAAATGGTGACGCTGTGCGCGGCATCGGGCTTTGTCGTGCATTTCTTCCCGACGGGGCAAGGTAACGTGATCGGCAATCCGATCGTCCCTGTCATCAAGATCTGCGCGAATCCGCGTACAGTGCGCACGATGAGCGAGCATATCGACGTGGATGTGACGGGCATTTTGCAGCGCGAACAGAACCTCGACCAGAGCGGCGACAAGCTACTCGAATGCATGCTTGCAACGGTGAACGGGCGCTTCACCTCGGCAGAAGCGCTCGGGCATCGCGAGTTCGTACTGACCCGGTTGTTCGAAAGCGCCTGACGTTCAAGCGGCAGGGTCAGTGCAATAGCTGGCAAGACAGTGAAAGGCCGGCGCGCGCCGGCACGGAGAAGGCCATAAGAACGGCCTTGGCGCTCCCGTGCCGGCCGACCCATGCCGCCAACGGCGCCGGCTCAAGACTTCGCGGCAGCGAGTGGAGGAGACACCATCTTGCGCGTGCTCAAACATCTATACGTGCAGGTCCTGATCGGACTTGCGGCCGGGATTGTCGTCGGTTATTTCGCGCCTTCGTTCGGCGTGGAAATGAAGCCGCTTGGCGACACGTTTATTCGTCTCATCAAGATGCTGATCACGCTCGTCATCTTCTGCACGGTCTCCGTCGGCATTGCGCGAATGGAGAGCCTCAAGCAGGTGGGACGCGTCGGTTTCAAGACGCTGCTCTACTTCGAGGTGATGACCACCATTGCGCTGGTGATCGGACTGATCGTGGCGAACGTGCTGCATCCCGGTGCAGGCCTGAACATTGACCCGGCCACGCTGGATCCCCACGCGATGTCGCACTACGTGGCCGACGCGCACGCGGCGTCGTCCAGTTTCTTCGACCTGATCGTGCCCAACTCGGTGGTCGGCGCATTCGCCCGGGGCGATCTGTTGCAAGTGTTGTTGTTCTCGGTGCTCTTCGGCATTGCGCTATCGATCATGTCGCAACGCAGCCGGTTGCTCATGCGCGGAATCGAGCAATTCGGCGATGCACTGATGAGCATTGTCGGCATGATCATGCGGCTTGCACCGCTCGGCGCATTCGGCGCGATTGCCTTCACAGTCGGCAAATACGGCATCTCGTCCTTGCAGCAACTCGGGATGCTGATCCTCTGCTTCTATGTCACCAGCATTCTGTTCATCGCGATTGTGCTGGGGGCCGCCGCGCAGTGGGCAGGCGTCGGGCTGTGGCCGCTGCTCAAGTATTTTCGCGAGGAACTCTTGATCGTGCTCGGCACGTCGACCACAGAATCCGTGTTGCCGCGCCTGATGGAAAAGCTCGAACGCATGGGCTGCCCGAAAGCTATCGTGGGACTTGTGTTGCCGACCGGTTATTCATTTAATCTCGACGGTGCAGCGATCTATTTGACGATGACATCGCTGTTCATCGCACAAGCGACCAACACCCACCTTACGCTGATGCAGCAAATCGGCTTGCTGGCCATCCTGATGCTGACGTCCAAAGGCGGTGCAGGTGTGGCCGGTGCGGCGCTGGTCGCGCTGACGGCGACGCTCTCCACGCACAACATCATTCCGGTTGCAGGCATCACGCTGATCCTGGGTGTCGACCGGGTGCTCAACGAAGTTCGCGCGCTCACGAACATGATCGGCAATGTGGTGGCCGCGCTTGTCGTCGCACGCTGGGAGGGTGCGTTCGATCCCCGCGCGGCACGCGAGTTTCTCGCTGCACCGAGCGAGCGTCAGCAAGATCTCGTCGGCCCGAGCCTGGAACAAGAAGTACGCCAGCCCGGCTCCGTTCAACTGATGGAAAAGGCGGCCGAATGAAGAAGATCGTCATCAGCGAGTTTATGGACGAAGCCGCAGTCGATACCCTAAGAGAGCGCTTTCAAGTCCGCTTCGACGCCACCCTCGTCGATCAACCGGAACGCCTTGCTGCTGAACTCGTGGACGCGCATGCATTGATCGTGAGGAACCGCACGCAGGTGTCAGAGGCGTTGCTGCAAACGGCCACGAAACTGAGCGTGGTGGGCCGTCTCGGCGTTGGACTCGACAACATCGACATGCCCGCGTGCGCCGCGCGCAACATCGCTGTCTTCCCCGCGACGGGCGCTAACGCGCAAGCGGTCGCGGAGTATGTGATCGCTACCTCGTTCATGCTGTTGCGCGGCGCGTACCTGCGCAGCGCCGACGTTGCCGCGGGCGAGTGGCCGCGTCAGGTGTTATCGAATGGACGTGAGATCGCCGGCAGCGTGTTGGCGGTGATCGGCTTTGGTGGCATCGGGCAGATCGTGGCGAGGCTGGCGCGTGGCCTTAGCATGACGGTAGTCGGCTATGATCCGCAGCAGCCCGCGGAGGCATCCTGCTGGAACGAAACCGGCGCGCGCTACATGGCGCTTGAAGAAGCGCTGGTCGCTGCTGATGTCATCACGCTGCACGTGCCGCTCACCGAACTCACGCGCAACCTGCTCGACGCCAGGCGCATCGGTTCGCTGAAACACGGCGCCATCGTGATCAATACGGCGCGAGGCGGTACCATCGATGAAAGTGCGCTCGCTGCCGCGCTGCAAGAGAAACGGTTGGCGGGCGCTGCGCTCGACGTTTTCTCCGATGAACCGCTGCGCGCCGGTTCGCCTCTCGCGGCCGCGCCAAACCTGATCCTTACGCCGCATATTGCGGGACTCACGGTGCAATCAAACGAACGCGTGAGTTCGCTCGTCGCGGCACGGGTCGCCGCCGCGCTGGCAGAATAAGATTCACAATTTAAAAGGAATGATCGATGTCCCGACTGCTTCCCGACGCACTCACAGCGCTTGCCGTCGACGCGCTGCTTGCCGCCGGCGCGTTGCCCGCGACTGCGCAATCGACGGCCCGTGCGCTTGTCTATGCTGACTTGCGTGGGCTGTCATCACACGGGGTATCGCGTCTGCCGATGTATTGCGCGCAACTGAGCAACGGCCGCGTCGATCCATTGGCGCAACCGGCGATTGTCTCGGATCGTGGCGCGGCTGTTCTGATAGATGGCGCCGATGGGCTTGCTTATCCCGCCTGCGATCTAGCCATCAGCACGTTGACCGAACGTGCGAAACAGTTCGGTAGCGCGGTGGCGGGCGTCAGGCGCAGTCATCATTTTGGCGTCGGCGCGGCGCATCTGCAGGCGCTTGGCGCGGCAGGCATGGTCGGTCTTGCTTTCAGCAATTCGCCCGCAGCCATGCCCGCGTGGGGCGGTCGCCGTGCGCTCTTTGGCACCAACCCCATTGCCGCTGTCTTCCCGCGCCGTCAGGCCGAGCCCCTGGTGATCGATCTGGCACTTTCGCAGATCGCACGTGGCAAGATTGCCATTGCCGCACGCGACGGCAAGCCGATTCCCGAAGGCTGGGCGACCACCCGGGACGGGCAGCCGACAACCGATGCCCGCGCTGCGTTAAACGGCATGATGCTGCCGTTCGGCGGTGCGAAGGGCGCGATGCTGGCATTAGTCGTCGAGTTGCTGGCGGCGGCGCTGACCGGTGCGAACTTCGGTTACGAAGCCGGTTCGTTCCTGACGGAGGAGGGCGAGCGCTCCCGCATTGGTCACTTATTCTGGGCGATCGATCCGGGCGCACTGGCCGGTGACGATACCTATCTCTCGCGCGTGGAAACGCTGATTGAAATGATGCTCCTGGACGACGATGTCCGGCTTCCCGGTTACCGAAGGGAACGACTTGCGGAAGCATCGGAACAGCAAGGTGTCGATATTCCTGACACGTTGATCGCGCAATTGAAGCCTGGCTTCTCTTGATGAACGCCAGGCGAAGCATCGGTAAAACCTTTATTTCGCGCCGTTCGTACGACGTTGGACCGCAGGCGGCGCAGTCGTCCCGCGCACGATCAGTTCGATCGGCAGGCGTTCATGCGCCGGCGGCTCACCTTCTGCAAGCCAGTTCAGCACAGCGCGAGCGGCCCGTTCGCCTAGTTCGTAGGTGGGCAGAAGGATCGTGGTGAGGCCGGGCATGATCTGCGATGCAATCGGCAGATTGTCGCAACCGACTATCGACAAAGTTTCAGGCACCGCTATACCAAGCGATTGCGCTTCGAACAGGCAGCCAAGCGCGAGCACGTCGTTGCCGCAAAAAATAGCAGTGGGTGAAGGGCGCAGTTTCAGCAAATGCTGCAAGCCCGCACGGCCTCCTTCGAAGCCGAAGGATTGTTCGATCACAGAGGCTTCCGGCAGCGCGCAACCGTGGCGGGCAAGCGTCGCACGAAAGCCCTCCACGCGTTCTCGGGCCCGGTCGTTGTATCGCGTGAAGCCGGATATCGCGCCGAAGCGCGTATGCCCGAGAGACAGCAGATGATCGGCCGCGAGCTCACCGATATGACGGTTATCGAAACCAATGGAGGGTGGCGTGTCATCAGTGTCCGCGCTCTGCGCCGACGGATTCGACCACATGATCACCAGCGCCACCTGGCTCGCACGAATCAGCTCGTAGGTCTGCGGCGCGTGGTCCTGGCCGACCAAAAGAATGGCATCGACGGAGCGTTCGAGCAGCGCGCGCACCACTTCCGTCTCGGCGGCAAGGTTGTACTCGTGCGCGGAGATCAGCAACTGATAACCCGAATTCGATAACGTCGTCTGAAGCCCTTGAACGGCGCGCGCGAAGATCGCGTTGTCGAGCGTCGGTACGATCGCGCCGACCGTGCGCGCCCGTCCTAGCGCAAGCGCCCGCGCGGCGCCGTCCGGCACATAGCCGAGCGCCGCGATGGCTTCGCGGATCCGCGCGCGCGTGTCGGCCTTGACCACGTCAGGGTTCGATAACGCGCGCGATACCGTCGCCGTGGAGACGTCGGCGAGACGCGCGACGTCGCTGATGCGGGCGCGCGTGAGAGAGAGATCGCGCAAGGGATGATCCAGTTTCTGTCCGTCTTTCATGCTGATTCGTGTTCGTTCGCAATGTGTGTTCAGCGCGTCCCGTTAGTCGGATTGTAGTCGTTCGATGCAAGCGGACAACATTCAGTTGCCCGCACCCGTATAACTACCGATGCCAGTTTCCAGCGTCAGTATTATAGTCAAATGCAAGCGGTTGCATTTGGCGTCAAACAAGGCAAGCCGCTGAATATTAAGGAGACGACGTGCACCTTGTCATGCGTTCCGCCCGTTCAGTAGTGTCACCGCGTCTTGGGTGCAGTATTGTGACGCTCGCCACCGTCCTCTTGCTGTGGTACGCGGTGACCGGCCTGACTGGAATGGTGTCTGCGGCGCGGTTGCCGTCGCCGCTGGACGTCTGGCAGGCGCTGGTGCAAGTGACGGTCGAAGGTTACGCGGATGGCCGCCTCGACCAGCACATCGTCCAGAGCGTCAAGCTCGTGCTGTACGGCTTTCTCACGGCAACGGTCTCGGGTGTGCCGCTCGGCCTGTGGATGGGGCAATCACGCCGCGCCCAGGCTTTCCTCAACCCGATCTTCATCATGCTACGTCCGATTCCGCCGCTCGCCTGGATTCCGCTTGCGATCGTGTGGCTTGGGCTGGGTGACGCCGCGAAAGTCATGGTGATCTGGTTCGCCGCGTTTGTGCCGAGCGTCATCAACAGCTTTGCAGGGGTGCGCAATCTCGATCCGTCGTTGATCGAGGCCGCCGAGATGCTCGGCTTGCGGCGAAGCCAGTTTGTACGCGAAGTCATGATTCCCGGCGCATTGCCGATGATCTTCACCGGCTTGCGGCTTTCGCTTCAGGCCTCGTGGACCACACTGGTTGCCGGTGAATTGATCGGGGCGGTGCGTGGGCTCGGTCATTTGCTGACGCAAGGTTCACTCGACATCTTCCCCGCGATGATCGTCGTCGCCATGCTGACGGTCGCGTTATGCGGCTGGCTGATGACGGTGCTGCTGGGGCTGATCGAACGTCGCTCGATGCCATGGAGACCGTCGCGATGAAACTGCCGATGAAACTGCATCACATAGCGCGTTCGGAGATGGATCCGGTGAGCATCGTCAGACAGACCGACGCGGCCCATGCCGCCCATCGGCGGCGTCTCGCGCGCAAGAGCGCAAGTGAAGCACGGGGCGGCGTCACGCGCCGAAGCACATTGTGGGCGCTCAGCGCAGCCGGACTGATCACATTTTTCGGTATCTGGTGGCTGGCGGCTGCAGCCCAACTGATTCCCGCGATGTTCTTGCCAACCCCGCTTGCCGTGGCCCAACGGTTCGTGGACTTGCTGACGCATCCGTTCGTTGGCTTCACGCTCGAGCAGCATCTGTGGTCGAGCTTGCAGCGCTATCTCATGGGTGTTTTGCTTGCGATGGCCGTAGGGGTGCCGCTCGGGCTGATGATGGGCTGGTTCCGCTGGCTGGACTACATCGTAAGTCCGCTTTTCGAGACTTTGCGGTTTATTGCTCCTATTGCCTGGGTGCCGTTCGCGGCGCTCTGGTTCGGGACCAGCGTGGGTGGTCCTGTCCTGATTATTTTTGCGGGCGCGTTCCCTCCGTGCGTGGTGAATGCTTACCGCGGTGCCAAGCAAGTCGATGAACGCCTGCTCGAAGCGGCGCGGATGCTTGGCCTGTCGAATCGCATGATTGTCTGCGAAGTGCTGCTGCCCGGCGCGCTGCCAGCCGTCGTGGCGGGCTTGCGGGTCGCAGCGGGCCTTGGATGGATGTCGCTGGTCGGAGCGGAACTGATCGTGGCGTCGAGTGGAATTGGCTACATGATGGTGAAAGGGCAGGCTGCCGTCGATACCGCCACCGTGATGAGCGCAATGATTGCGATCGGCATGGTAGGCGCGGTGATCGATCTGTTGCTGGGACGTACAGAGGCATTCGCCATGCGACACCGGCGCCGTGCGCGTCAATGACTTGATGCGGTGCGTGGTGACACCCCTGAAGC
>Ga0302310_10000455_pt1 | contig 38641 bp, 30 predicted proteins | sample III_Palsa_N1_2_FD_200451 | JGI IMG/M metagenome (GOLD analysis project Ga0302310, IMG submission 200451) | Peat permafrost microbial communities from Stordalen Mire near Abisko, Sweden - III_Palsa_N1_2 | ecosystem: Environmental > Terrestrial > Soil > Palsa > Peat permafrost | place: Sweden...
TTCCAGATCATGGATGGGGAGGATCAGCTGCGCCTGATCCGCAAGATCCTCAAGGCGATGGAGCTGGATGAGGCCCGCTGGGTGCCGCGCGATATCCAGTACTACATCAATAAGCACAAGGACGAAGGTCGCCGCCCCGCGATGCTCAAGGCAGCTGCCGACCCGACCGAGCAGCAATTGCTCAAGGTCTACGCCGAGTATGAGCTTGCCTGCGCGCGCGCCGGTGCGGTTGATTTTGCCGAACTGCTGCTGCGCGCCTATGAGCTATGGCGCGACCAGGCGGATGTGCTGCGCCATTACCGCGCCCGCTTCAGCCACGTGCTGGTCGATGAATTCCAGGACACCAACTCGATCCAGTACGCGTGGGTGCGGCTGCTGGTGGGCACCGAGGGCTATCCGTTCGTGGTCGGCGATGATGACCAGTCGATCTACCGCTGGCGCGGCGCCAAAGTCGAGAACCTGCACAAGTTCCGCGAGGACTTCCCGCAGGCGAAGATGTTCCGGCTCGAGCAGAACTACCGCTCAACGGCATCGATTCTGGATGCCGCAAACGCACTGATCACACACAACAGCTCGCGCCTTGGCAAGCAGCTGTGGACCAGCGGCGCGCGCGGCACGCCGGTGCAGCTGTACGCCGCCTACAACGAGCGCGATGAAGCCGAGTTCGTGCTCAATCGCATCCGCCAGTGGGTGGCGCAGGGTGGCGCGCGCAAGGAAGTGGCGATCCTGTATCGCTCCAATGCCCAGTCGCGAGTCTTTGAGGAAGGCCTGGTACAGGGGCGCATCCCCTACCGGGTCTATGGCGGGTTGCGATTTTTCGAGCGCGCGGAGATCAAGGACACGCTGGCCTATCTGCGCCTGATCGTGAACCGTGATGACGATGCCTCCTTCGAACGCATCGTGAATCTGCCAACGCGCGGCATCGGCGCACGCACGATCGAAATCCTGCGCGAGCACGCGCGTGGTGCCGGTAGCTCAATGTGGCGCGCCGCCGGCGCCGCGCTCGGCGATAGCAGCGCCGGACGCAATGCCGCGCCGCTGCAGGGGTTCCTCGGGCTGATCGAGCGGCTGGGCCGCGACATCGAGGGCCTGCCGCTGTTCGAGGCGGTCGATCATGTGATCAACAACAGTGGCCTGATCGAGCATTACCGCAAGGACAAGGCAGATCGTGGCGAGGCGCGCATCGAAAACCTCGCGGAGCTCGTGAGCGCGGCGCGCGGCTATGAGCCGGAGGCCACGGACCTGCCGCCGGTGCAGAGCTTCCTCGCACACGCGGTGCTCGAGTCCGGCGAGATGCAGGGCGATGCCTGGGAAGATTGCGTGCAGATGATGACGCTGCACACCGCCAAGGGCCTGGAATTTCCGGTCGTGTTCCTGTGCGGCATGGAAGACGGGCTGTTCCCGCACCAGCGTTCGCTGCAGGATCTTGAGGGTCTGGAAGAAGAGCGGCGGCTGTGTTACGTCGGCATCACGCGCGCAATGCGCGAGCTGTATCTGACCTATGCCGAGCAGCGTCGGCTGCACGGCGTCGATAGCTACAATGCGCCCTCGCGCTTCATCCGCGAGATTCCCGAGGCGCTGCTCGAGGAGCTGCGCCCGCGCGTGCGCAATACGCAGATGGCCATCTCCAGCAGTGAGCGGCGCGAGCGACCCTCGGCGGCGCTCAGCGAGACGCCGCCGACGCCTGGCATGCGCCTTGGCGCGCGCGTGCGCCATGGCAAGTTTGGCGAAGGTGTCATATTGAACGTCGAGGGCCAGGGCCCGCATGCGCGTGTGCATGTGAATTTCGAGCGCCAGGGCGCCAAGTGGCTGATGCTCAGCTACGCCCACTTAGAAGTGGTGTAGCCTTGGCAATCCGGCAACGGGCGCTGGCACCGGTCGGCAGCAGGCAGGTAAGTGCATGAAGATTCTGATCCTCGGTGCTGGCCAGGTCGGCCGCACAGCGGCCTACCATCTGGCGCGCGAACCGGCCAATGAAGTGACCGTGGTCGATACCAACGAGCAGGTGCTGCGCGACCTGCAGGATCGGCTCGACATCCGCACCGTGGCCGGACAGGGCGCGCACCCGCCGGTGCTCGAAGCCGCTGGCATTGCTGATACCGACATCCTGATCGCACTCACCAACAGCGACGAAGTGAACATGATCGCCTGCGAGATCGCGCACGCGCTCTACCGCACCCCGACCAAGATCGCCCGCATCCGTGCCGCCGAATACACCAGCCGCGAGAAGCTGTTTTCCGAGGGCGCGCTGGCGGTAGATTTCTGGATCAGCCCCGAACAGCTGGTGACCGAGCATATTGCGCGGCTGCTGGTGTATCCGGGCGCGCTGCAGGTGGTGGAATTCGCCAATGGCCGGGCACAGCTGGTTGGCGTGCGTGCGCGCCGCGAAGGCCTGCTGGTGGGCAAGCAGCTGCGGACGCTGCGCGAGCACCTGCCCGACACCGACGCGCGGGTCGCGGCGATCTACCGTAACGATCGGCTGATTCCGGCCGATGGCGATACCGTGATCGAGGAGCAGGATGAGATCTTCTTCGTCGCTGCGGCCGATGACCTGCGCAAGGTCCTCGGGGAGCTGCGCAAGAACGAGGATCCGGTTCGACGTGTAATGATCGCGGGCGGCGGCAATATCGGCCTGCGACTGGCGCGCACGCTCGAGGGCAGCAACCAGGTGAAGCTGATCGAGCGCGATGAGCGGCGCGCGCGGCGCGTCTCGGAGCTCCTGCACAGCACGATCGTGCTCAACGGCGATGCCGCCGACGAAGAGCTGCTGATCGAGGAGAACATCGACAGCGTCGATATCTTTGCGGCGCTGACCAACTCCGAGGAGGCCAACGTGCTCTCGGCGCTGCTGGCCAAGCGGCTGGGTGCGCGCCGTGTCATGGCCCTGGTCAACCGCCCGGCCTACGGCGAGCTGATGGAAAACCGCGGCATCGACATCGTGATCTCGCCACAGACGATCACGATCGGCTCGCTGCTCGCGCACGTCCGGCGCGGCGATGTGGTGCGCGTGCACTCGTTGCGCCGGGGTGCCGCCGAAGCCATCGAAGCGGTGGTGCACGGGACGCGCGAGCGCTCGCGCGTCATTGGCCGGCAGGTGGGTGAGGTCTCGCTGCCCGAGGGAGCCAGCATCGTCGCCATCGTGCGCGGTGAGCAGGTGATCATGGCGCACCATGACACCTCAATCGAGGCCGAGGATCACGTGATCGTGTTCCTGACCGATCGCCGCCACGTCGAGGCGGTGCAGCGGCTGTTCCAGTTCGATTACTGACGCCCGGCCGATTCAGGAAATCCCATGCGCTCGCTCTTCGGAGTCCTGCACGCCCTCGGTACCCTGCTGGCACTGTTCGCGCTGTATTTCCTGCTGCCGATTGCGACCGCGCTGATCTACCGGGAAAGTGCGGTGAGTGCGTTCGTCGCGGCGGGGGCGATCACTGCTGCCCTTGGTATCGGCCTGCGCCTGGTGACCAGAAGCTACCGCAGCGAGCTCAAGCCGCGCGATGGTTATCTGCTGATCACCTTGAGCTGGCTGGCACTGGCCGCGGTGGCGACGATACCGCTGCTGTGGACGCTGCCGAACCTGAGTTTCACGAATGCCTTTTTCGAGACGATGTCGGGCCTCTCGACCAACGGCGCCACGGTACTGACCGGCCTGGATCTGCTGCCCCACGCCGTCAACCTGTGGCGCCACGCCTTGAGCTGGCTGGGTGGCATGGGCCTGATCATCATGGGTGTGGCGATCCTGCCGCTGCTGGGCATCGGCGGCATGCAGCAGTACCGCGCCGATGCGCCCGGACCCACCAAGGATGCACGCCTCGGGGCGCGGATCGCGCACACGGCGCGCCTGCTGGGCCTCGTCTACCTCGGGCTGACTGCGGTGTGCACCGCGGCGCTGTTCGCTGCCGGCATGAGTCCCTTCGATGCGATCTGCCATGCCTTTTCGGTGCTCTCGCTCGGCGGCTTCTCAACCCACGATGCCAGCATCGCCTATTTCCACTCACCGCTGATCGAGACGATCCTGATTGTCTTCATGCTGCTGGCGGCGATGAACTTCGCCACCCACTTCGTGGCGCTGCGTAAAGGTGAGCCAGGCACCTATGGCCGCGATCCGGAAGCCAAGTGGATGTTGCTGTGGATCGCAGTCAGCTGCGTGGGCGTCTCGATCCATGTCTACCTCAAGGGCGTCTACCCCGATTTCATTACGACCTTCCGCTACGTGAGCTTCAACCTGGTCTCGATGGCCACCGACTGTGGGTTCGTCAATGCCAACTACGGGGTCTGGCCAGTGTTCGCGCCGATGTGGATGCTGTTCTTGAGCTGCGTGTGCGCCAACACCGGATCGACCGGCGGCGGCATCAAGATGTTCCGCTCGCTGGTACTGATCAAGCAATCCTGGCGCGAGATGTTCACGCTGGTGCACCCGCAGGCGGTGGCGCCACTGAAGATTGCCGGGCAGGTGCTGCCCAACCGCGTGGTGTACTCGGTGCTGGCCTTCATCTTCATGTACTTCATGACGATCGTGCTGCTCACCTTCGTGCTGCTGATCTCGGGGCTCGATCTGGTCTCGGCCTTCTCGGCGATCGTGGCCTGCATCAACTCCGCGGGGCCCGGGCTCAACGTGGTCGGACCCGGCAACACCTACGCCAGCCTCAGCGACTTCCAGACCTGGATCTGCACCCTGGCCATGCTGCTTGGCCGGGTCGAGATCTTCGCCTTCGTAGTGCTGTTCACCCCGACCTTCTGGCGCAAGTAGCGCACACCCGAAACGGGCGCTAATTAACCTAATTTTGGAACTGGCTCACAGTTCCCGCTGCCTGCGACATTAAGTCGCTGCCTTGTCAGGCCGATAAGCCCTCAGCAACCGACTGCCCGGTTTAGGTAAAAAACCCCGGGTTGGCGGCTTGCAGTTCGCATCGGATTCACCAGACAGGACGCCTCATCCCATGGCAAGTCAGCCCGTACCGGCGAGTGCCAGTACCACGATTCGCGAGATCGGGCCCAGCAGGGGCTTCAGGTCCCTGCGCGTGCGGATGTACCTGCAGATTTTTGCCGCGGTACTGCCGCTGGCAGCGCTGCTCGTCTACGAGTCGGTGCTGGTCAGCGTCATGGTGCGCGATGTAAATTTTGGTCTGACAATCAGTCAGCTGGCCACCGGTGCGCAGGAGAGTTACCGCGAATTCGTCAACGGCGTCACCGATGCCGTGGACACCGGCTCGGTCGGTCCCAAGGCGATCGAGGCGCTGCATGAGTCCTTAAGCCAGCTGCGCGATCTCGAGGCAGCGCAACCCTCCGAGGAGCTGCGCGGCGCGATCGATGAAGTCAATCGCGTGGATTCTGCGCTGAATTCCAGCAATTCCCTCAAGACGCTGCTGCCGCTCAGGAGCGATGTCAACGGCGCCGAGACAGCGATCAAGGCGACCGCGGCCAAGATCGAGAAGGAGCTGGGCAAGCGCGTGGCCGAAGAACAGGCCTCGGGCCGCAAGCGCGAGATCATCCTGATCGGCCTGACGCTGGCGACGCTGGCCGCCCTTGCCTGGACGCTCGGCCACATGATCACCTCGATTACCTACCCGATCAGCATGGCGGTGAACGTTACCAACCGCGTGACCGACGGCGATCTGACGGGCGAGGTCGAGATCAAGACCCGCGATGAGCTCGGCGAGCTGCAGGCCGCGCTGCTGAACATGCATATCGCGCTGACAGAGATCGTCGCCGACGTACGCCGTGCCGCCCAGGATATCGCCGAGGCGACCACCAACATCGCCGATGGCAATGCGGATCTCGCACGCCGCACCGAACTGCAGGGCGAGAGCCTGGCCAAGATCCGAGACAGCGCGGTGCAGCTGCGCGACACGGTGGCCGAGAACGCCCGCGAGTCCGAGAAGGCCAGCGAAGTGGCCAGGCGCACCGCGGATGTCGCAGCCCGGGGCGGCGAGACCGTCGATCAGGTCGTCGACACGATGCGCTCGATCTACGCCAGCTCCAAGCAGGTCGTGGATTTCATCGGCTCGATCCAGAACATCGCCTTCCAGACCAACATCCTGGCGATCAATGCGGCCGTGGAAGCGGCGCGCGCTGGTGACAGTGGCCGCGGCTTCGCGGTCGTTGCCGCCGAGGTCCAGGCGCTGGCCAACCGCTCCGAAAGCATCGCCAAGGATGCCCAGGAACTGATCGGCAAGACCTTTGTGCGCGTCAAGGACGGTACGCAGCTGGTCGAGCAGGCCGGCCGGCAGATGCAGGAGATCATCGCCTCGGTGCAGTCGCTGGCCGAGACGACCCGCACGGTGATGCAGATCTCACAGCGCCAGCAGCGCGATACCGATGAGGTGGCATCGACCGTGACGCAGATCGATGAGATGACACGAGAGAACTCCGCCTTCGTGCAGGATGCTGAACGTGCCTCGGCCGCGGTGCGCGAGCGGGCCAGTGATCTTGATCAGATCGTCGGGCGCTTCAAGCTGATGCGCCACTCGCGTCACATCGTCAACTGGGAAGCCAACGGCAGCTTTGGCGGCAAGCGCTTTGTCGGCATCGTGCGCGACATCTCGGTCACGGGCATGTGCATGGAGACCGATGTGGTTTTCAAGGTCGGCCACGCGATGCGCGTCCTGGTGCAGTCGGCGCGCGATGGCTTTGCAGCGCCGGTGTATTTCGAATGCCAGGTCGTCAAGACGCGCGGAGCCGGCGAGCGTCTGCCCCATGCCTATGGCGTGACCTTCAGGCGCATCCGGGAGGCGGACCGCCGCGCGACCCGCGAGTGGTTCATCCGCGCGACCCAGGATGCAGGCGGCAAGCAGCAGCTGCAGGCGCAGCGCTCGGGCCTGACCGAGATCGAGCGACTGCCGGCCACTGTGGAGACCGAACACGAGCCGCAGCCAACGCCAGCCGCTGATCTGCGGTTGGCGAGCTAGAGCGCGACGGCTGCAGAGTCCGGAGCCGATGTTTTCACTTACCGCCCATCGGGTGCACCTCATTGCGCAGCGCTGGGCACCGCTCCTGCCGTTGCTGGCGCTGCTGGTCGGCGGCCTGTTTGGCGCCGCCGGCGCTGCCGAAGCGGCCAATCCCTACGCGCTGCCGTTGCAGTGGCAGGACGATCAGGGCGGTGCCGTGCGGCTCGAGCAGTTCCGCGGCCAGCCGGTGCTGCTGACGATGGCCTATGCCACCTGCCGCGAAACCTGCAGCTATGCACTGCGCCGCCTGGATCAGTTGCAGCAAGAGGCCGCGCGTGCCGGGCAGGCGCTACAGATCATCGTCGTCAGCTACGACCCGGCCAACGATGGCGCCAAGAGCTGGATGAGCTATCGGCAACATCACAGCTACGTGCATCCCAACTGGCATTTCCTGACCGGAACTGACGCGGCCACGCGTGAGCTGGCCGGTGCCCTGGACTTCAGGTACTGGGCCTACGACGAGCACGTCGTACACGATTTCAAGATTTTGCTGCTCGATGCCGATGGCAGGGTAGCGCGCGAGCTCACCTGGCCCAACCGCGATGAGTCCCTGTTCGTAACCACCCGGCCCTAGTGCGGGCCCGATATACCAAAGGAAGCAAGTCATGAGCTCTTTGAACTGGAAGGATTGGGGGCGCCTCAGTCGCCACGCTGCCCTCGGGGCATTCCTGGGTCTGAACCTCTCTGCCGGCGTCGCACAGGCCGACATCAGCTCGGGCCTGCCCATCCATGGCTTTTTGGATACCTACTACGGCTACACCAATGAGGTGAATGATCCGCGCGGTGATTCGGGCTTCCACCTGGGTACGCTCGATCTGTACCTGAACCCGCAGCTCACGGATCGCATCCGCTCGCTGGCCGAGATGGTGGTTGAGTTCGATGACTGGTACGGCAACGGACAACCCTCGATCGATGTCGAGCGCCTGCAGATCGGCTACCAGTTCACCGACGGGCTGACGCTCTGGATGGGCCGCTTCCACACGCCCTACGGCTGGTGGAATACCGCCTATCACCACGGCGCCGAGATCCAGCCGACCGTGCTGCGGCCACAGTTCATCGCTTTCGAAGACCACGGCGGCATCCTGCCCTCGCACACCGATGGGCTGTGGGCCAACGGCCATCAGGACGCCGGCGGCCTCGGGCGCATCACCTATGACCTGTTCATCGGCAACGGCAGTCGCAATCTGATTAACGATGCGATCGCCGGCACTCCGCAGTATTCGGGTCAGCTGGACATGAACAACGGCGGCGATGACAACTGGCAGACCGCGGTAGGCTTCCGGGCCGGCTACGAGTTCCGCGGCGGCACCCTCGATACGCTCTGGGTGGGCATTCACGGCCTGCGCGAAGAGGTCGTGACCTACGATCCGGCGGTGGCCACCAGCCCGATTTCTGATTCCTACAACGGCGGCATTGCCGAGAGCATGCTGCAGATGGTGGGCGGCTTCGCGCACTGGACCCCGGGTGACTGGGAGTGGATGGCCGAGTACTACGGCTTCAACAACCACGCCTACCTGCATCCGGGAGTAGAGTCCTCCGTCGGCCACACGAGCTCAGCCTGGTATGCGCAGGGCGGCTACACCTTGGTCGGTCGCTTCACGCCGTACGCCCGCTACGAGAAGACCTCGTTCAATCAGCAGGATGACTACTTCCGCTATCTGCAGGGTGGCCAATCATATTCGCGCAGCCTGATCGGCCTGCGCTACGATCTGAACCCGCAGACCGCCCTGAAGCTCGATGGCGGACACACCAACGCGACGACCAACGGGGGGCAGAGCTACAATGAAGCTCACTTCCAGTTGGCCGTGCGCTTCTAGGGGGGTCGTGTCATGAGAATCCACATCACACCCCTGATCGGCGTGATCCTGCTGTGCGCAGGAATCGCGACGGCGCTGCCGGCTACCAGCATCGCCGATGTCTATGTCATCGCCAATCCGACGGCGACGGTCAGCGCTGGCGATATCAAGGACATCTTCCTGGGCGAGAAGCAGCTGAGCGGCTCGACCAAACTGGCGCCGATCGATAACAGCGCCGCGCAGAGCGAATTCCTCGCCAAGGTCATGCAGCTGGATTCGATCAAGTATGACTCGCTGTGGACCAAGAAGAGTTTCCGCGACGGCGTGAACCCGCCGGCCCTAAAGGCTTCGGACGCCGATGTGATCAACGCGGTGAAGGCAAGCCCCGGCGGCGTCGGCTACATCACGAGCGCGCCACCGCCCAGCGTGACGCTTATCAAGAAGTTCTAGTCGGCAGCGCTACATCCGCGGCAGCGCTTAGCTGCGGATGTAGTGTTCCAGCTGCTCGATGGTGTGCTGCTGCTCTTCGAGCACGTCGCGTACCAGATCCCCGATCGAGAGCATCCCGATCACGCGCTCGCCCTCGAGCACCGGCAGGTGGCGGAAGTGCCCGTTGGTCATCAGGCTCATGCACTCCTGCGCGCTCTGAGCCGGCCGCACCGTGGTCACCGAGGCGGTCATGATCTGCGATACCGGGGTGTCGCTCGAGGAGCGCCCCTTGAGGATGACCTTGCGGGCGTAATCGCGCTCCGAGACGATCCCGGCAAGCTTGCTACCCTGCATCACCAGCAGCGCACCGATCCCATGCTCGGCCATCAGCCGGATGGCATCGAGGACCGGCGATTCTGGATCAATCGACAGCACCTGCAGGCCCTTGGGCTTGCGGGCTAACAATTGTGCAACGGTGCTCATGCTGGCCTCCTGTTCTCGATCAGGTTATGGCGGCGCTTACTCGCACATTTTTCCCCGAGCGGCAACATATCACGGGCGCGCCACGGTGGCGTAGCCGGCCCCGGCTCAGGCCCGTTGGGCGTGGCGACGCAGGTGCACCAGCAGGATCGAGACCGCGGCGGGGGTCACGCCGGGCACGCGCGCGGCCTGCCCCAGCGTGGCCGGGCGGATCTCGATCAGCTTCTGGCGGACTTCATTCGACAGTCCCGCAAGCTCCCGATAGTCAAAGTCCTGCGGCAATGCGGTGAGCGCGTGGCGCTCGCTGCGCTCGATCTCGGCGCGTTGGCGCTCGATGTAGCCGTTGTAGCAGGCGTGCACCTCCAGATCGCGGCGGATCTGTGCCGGCAGCCGCTCATCGAGCGCGCTCCAGTTGGCCGGGCCGATCAGCTCGCAGACATCCTCGTAGCTGACCTCGGGCCGGCGCAACAACTCCATGGCGGTGGCATCGCGCACCGCCGCTTCCGCACCGGTCACGCGCGCCAGCCACGCGAATGGGATTTGCGCGCCGCGCACGCGTGTACTGTCCAGGCGCGCCACTTCACTCTCGATCGCAGCCTGCTTGTGCCCGAAGAGCGCCCAGCGCTCCTCCTCGATCAGCCCCAGCTCGCGCCCGAGCGGCGTCAGACGCTGGTCGGCATTATCCTCGCGCAGCAGCAGTCGATGCTCGGCACGGCTGGTGAACATGCGGTAGGGCTCGAGCGTGCCCTGGGTCACCAGATCATCGATCATCACGCCGAGGTAGGCCTGCGAGCGCTCGAGCTGCCAAGGTCCACGGCCGCGCACCTGCAGCGCTGCGTTGATGCCGGCCGCCAGGCCCTGCGCCGCCGCTTCCTCGTAGCCGGTCGTGCCGTTGATCTGGCCGGCGAAGAACAATCCGGCTACTGCCTTGGTTTCGAGCGAGCCCTTCAGATCACGCGGATCAAAGTAGTCGTACTCGATCGCGTAGCCCGGGCGCGTCAGATGCGCGTGCTCGAATCCGGCAATGCTGCGCACGAATTCGTACTGCACATCGAAGGGCAGACTGGTCGAAATACCGTTGGGATAGATCTCATGCGTGTTCAGGCCTTCTGGCTCGATGAAGATCTGATGCGCAGTGCGCTCGGCAAAGCGGTGCACCTTGTCTTCGACCGACGGGCAGTAGCGCGGTCCAACCCCTTCTATGCGTCCGGTGAACATCGGCGAGCGGTCGAAGGCGGCGCGGATGATCGCGTGCGTGCGCTCGTTGGTGTGGGTGATATGGCAGGGGAGCTGGCGCGGGTGCTCCTCGGCGCGGCCCAGAAATGAGAATACCGGCAGCGGCTGATCCGAATGCTGTATGTCCAGGCGTGAATAATCGATGCTCCGCCCGTCGATCCGCGGCGGCGTGCCGGTCTTGAGCCTGCCGGTGCGTGGCATGCGCTCGCGCAAGCGCTCGGCCAGACGGTTCGAGGGGGGCTCCCCGGCGCGCCCACCCGGGTAGTTCTCCAGGCCGACGTGAATGCGCCCCGCCAGGAACGTGCCCACCGTCAGCACCACGGCCGGCGCCTCAAATACGATGCCGCTGGCCGTGACCACACCCGTGACCCGATCACCGGCCCAGCACAGGTCGGCCGCTTCCTGCTGAAACAGAGCCAGATTCGGCTGGTTTTCCAGCTCGCAGCGGATCGCCTGGCGATACAACTGGCGATCCGCCTGCGCGCGCGTGGCGCGAACCGCAGGTCCTTTGCTCGCATTGAGCGTGCGCCATTGGATGCCGGCGCAATCGGCTGCGCGCGCCATCGCGCCGCCCAGCGCGTCGATCTCGCGCACGAGGTGGCCCTTGCCGATGCCGCCGATCGCCGGATTGCAGCTCATGGCACCGAGCTGCTCGAGGCTATGCGTCAGCAACAGCGTCGCGGCACCCATGCGCGCCGCCGCGAGGGCCGCTTCGGTCCCCGCGTGGCCACCACCGATGACAATGACGTCGTACGTTTGGGCAAATCGCATCGCTGTATCGACCGAGCTGCTACCCATGGGCCGCAGGTTTACAAGGGGCGCCGATTGTAGAGGGTCCAGCCACCAAACGGAAAAAAGGCGCGCGCGTTGCGGGGCGTGAGGGTCGGTCTGTCGCCGGCGAGGCACACACGCTGAGACCGACCACACAGATTTCACAGACGCCCGCAGCGCTGAGAAATCACGCCCGATCAGCGCCTTCTGTCTCGCCGGCAAGCGCTCTGGACTCGCAGCATGGCGTGGGCACTAACGCATTGATTATTAACTAACAAATCACCACTTTCAATTCATTCCTGGGATGCGAACCCCGAGCCAGTCGGTGACTCGAGAGCGCTCGCGAATCGCACCCAAAAGCGCCGTCGCGGCTCAAGTTAAGTCAAGACGGGCCGTTAGAGCCACATACGGCAAGGCGCGCTTCCGGAGCGGGTTCCTGAAGCCACCGCGGTTCACTGGCGCACAGCGCGAGGACGTGGCAGATGTTTTCATTCAACGCATTGAGTGGCTTCGGCTGGAATCAGCACTCACCGCTGGCCAGCGGCTACACCGCCGCCAGCACCGGCACGAGCTCAAGCTCAAACGCTTCCAGCGGCTCGAGCAGCAGCAACCAGACGGCTGATGGCAGCGGCGCGAGCAGCAGCGCGGGCATCGGCGGCGGTCTGGCCGCACTATTCGCAAGCCTGCTGCAGACTCTGGTTGGCTTGCTCAGTAACGGCCAGAGCAGCTCTGGCACTGGCAACACCAGCGCCAGCACGACAGCCCCCGCAAGTTCCGCCAGCACCACCGCCGCCAGCAATACCCTGGCCCCGGTCAGCACGGTCAGCGTGCCCTCAGCGGCTTCCGGCACCAGCACCAGCACCACATCGACCCCGGCCTCGGCCTCCACGGCAGCTAGTACCAGCACCGCGGCCTCGAGTGCTTCGACGACGACGTCAGCCAGCACCGCGAGCGGAGATCTTCCGCAGGACGCGGGTCGTTTTCTTCTGGCCTTGTTCGAGGCCCTGCAGCAGCTGAGCCGCTATGACCAACATCAGCCGCTGAGCGCCAACTCCGGGACCGGCGCCGCCACCGGCAGCACCTCCTCCAGCAGCACCGCCTTCAGCGGTGGTCTGGCAGGTTTGCTCCAGCAGCTGGTCCAGGAGCTCAATTCAGTGGGTCCGAGCAGCAGTATGGAGACCGGTCCCCAGGCCACGGCCACGAGTGCCACCAGCACTGCGGCAACTCCGACCGCCGCCACGAGCGCCGTGGCTGCTGCGAGCTCTGGCACCAGCCCGAGCACCGATGCCCAGGGCGGCCAGCAATCGCGGCATCTGGATCGGGCGCTGCATCGGCTCGAGGGTGCCTTCTCGCAACTGGTCAGCGATCTGGGCAGCGGCTCCACAGCGAGCAGCTCGAGCAGCACCGCGGGCACGGCTGCGGGCTCCGCGAGCAGCAGCGCACCGAGCCTGGTGAGCTTCCTGCAAAGCTGGCTGACGAATCTGCAAAGCGACCTGGGCACTGTCAACAGCACCAGCGGGACGCTCGTTAATACCTCGGCCTGAACGCAGCAGACGGCACAGCGCACGCGGCCCGCGGAGTTCGCGCACTCCGCGCGGCGACCGCAGCCGCCCCGCTGGCAGCAAACCGCTGGAACCCTCGATTTGAAAACGGCCCACAGCACCGGCCCTTGCACGCTTCGTAGCAACGCTCTGTTTGGAGCGCTGTGGTCGCTCCTGCTGTTGGCCGGCGCGCCGCTGCGCGCTGCGGAGCTCGACTTCGCGCAGCTACAGAGTCAGATCAACCAGCAGCAGGTTCACAACGTCGAAGGCCTGCTAGCCCTGTTGCCCGCCGCGCTGCGCTCGCACTATGTGCTGCTGTTCGCGAGCCGGAGCCTACAGTCGGCCAGCTTCGAGAATCCGCGCGCGATCCTCTATGGCAACGATGCCCAGTTCATCGTGACCTTCAATGGTCATCCGCGCCAGCGTGGCTTCGAAGCCGTTGAGATCGCTGAATTCAAGGCCGCGACACAGTCCTTTGAGCTACGCGAGATTCGCTTCGCCGCTGAGGCCGGCGCACCGATCGTGTTTTCGCCGCCGAACCCACCCCAGTGCTTAAGCTGCCACGGCTCACCAGCCCGCACGCTCTGGGACAGTGCGCCGCTGTGGCCAGGGGCCTACGGAGAGCGCTATCTGCAGCCGCTCAGCGCCCCGGAGAAACTCGGGATTGCCAAATTTCTCCAGCAGCAGCCCAACAATCCGCGCTATCGCGCGCTGCTCGGCGCCGAGCGCTTCGGGCTGCGCGATCTCTACGTCCCGGGAGCGCACAGCCGCTACGATGGCAACGCCCAGGAGCCGCCCAATGCGGACTTTTCCAGGCTCCTCGCCGATCTGAATGCGCGCCGTATCATAGCGAAGCTGGCGGCTCAGCCGGCATTCCCGGCCTTCCAGTACGCGCTGCTCGGCGCTGCCGAAGCCGACTGCGGGCCGTTGACCAATTTCTTGCCGGTGGATGCCCGCGCAGGCGCACGTGCCGGGCTCGAGCAGTTCAGTGCGCTGACCGAGAGCGCCAATGCGCGCGCGGCATTGATCCGGCGTCAGCGCCTCAGCACCTTCGCTGATCTGCCGGCCACGGCCGGGGGTAGTCACGGCGCATCGCTCAGCGAGCTGCGTTATCTGGCCGAAGCGGGGCTCGGCCTCGCAACCGGCGCGTGGACGCTGGCGATTGAACAGGGCAGCTACGACTTCTCGAGCCCGGGGCCTGGCGTGAATTCGCTCGCCGAGTTGCTGCGCGAGCGCGTGCTGGCCGCCGACCCCGAGCTCGGCGTGCTCGTGGCCTACCGCACGCACAGTCCGGAGGACGCCTACTGCAGCCACCTGCAGCGCATGAGCCTGCGCGCGCTCGGGGCATCGGCAATGAGCAGTAGCCAATGGAGCGCACTTGCCACGCCGGTGCCGCCCGCAAGCGCACTGCTGCAAACCTGCGCCACATGCCACGAGGGTCACACCGCGCCGGCGTTGCCGTTCGGCGATAGCCAGGCGCTGGCGCTACGCCTGCACGAGCGCGGCTACCCGCGCGGTGAGCTGCTCGATGAGATTGAATTTCGCCTCGCGCCACAGTCAGGCGCAGCGCACATGCCGCTCAATCAGAATCTGGATGAGGCGAGCCGCCAGGCACTGGCCCAGTATCTGGAATCGCTCGCCGCGCCCGCGCGCACGCTGTGAGCCTCAAGCCGCCATCAGCTGAGCGCTATTTGCCGATACAGAAGGAGGCAAAGATGCGTCCGAGCAGCTCCTCGCTGCTGACCTGCCCGGTGATCTCGCCCAGCGCCTGCTGCGCGAGTCGCAGTTCCTCGGCAACCAGTTCGCCGGCGCGCCGCGCGCGCAGCTGTCGCTCGGCTTCATCAAGATGAGTGTGGGCGAGCCGCAGCGCGCGCACGTGGCGCGCGCGCGCGGACAGTGCCCCACCCTCTGCAGCCTGAAATCCCATGCTGCGCGCCAGCGCCTCGCGCAGCGGCTCAAGGCCCGCGCCCGTCAGCGCGGACAGGTGCAGGCAGGGGACGCCGATCTCGGGCAGCTCTGGGCGCGCCAGATCCGATTTATTCAGGATGACGGTCACCGGGACCTGCGCCGGAAGGCTCGCACGCGCGGCCTGAAAGGACTGGGCGGCCGGATCGGTGGCGCCATCGACCAGAAACAGGATGTGATCGGCGCGCTGCATCTCGGCGTGCGCGCGCCGCACGCCCTCGGCCTCGATGACATCCGCCGTCGCGCGCAGCCCCGCCGTGTCGAGCAGGTGCAACGGCATGCCGGCGATGTGGATGCGCTCGCGCAGCACATCGCGCGTCGTGCCCGGCACCTCGGTCACAATCGCCGCCTCGTAACCGGCCAGCGCGTTGAGCAGCGTGGACTTGCCGGCATTGGGCGCGCCCGCAATCACTACCGTCATGCCTTCGGTCAGGAGCCTGCCCTGCTGCGCCCTCGCCTCCAGAGCCACGAAGCCCTGCTGCGCGCGCGTGAGCCGCGCAGCGAGCGCCGCATCGGCAAGAAAATCAATTTCCTCTTCCGCAAAATCGATCGCCGCCTCGACGTAGGCCCTCAAGTCCGCCAGCTGTTCGGCCAGTTCAAGAACGTGCCGGGAGAATTCGCCCTGCAGCGAGCGCAGCGCTGCACGCGCTGCGGCCTGCGAGCCGGCATCGATCAGATCAGCAACCGCTTCGGCCTGCGCCAGATCGAGCTTGCCGTTGAGATAGGCACGCTGCGTGAATTCCCCGGGCAGTGCCGCGCGGGCCCCGAGCTCCAGCGCACGCGCCTGCAGTGCCTGCAGTACCAGTGGGCCACCATGGGCGTGCAGCTCGAGCACGCTCTCGCCGGTGAACGAATGGGGCGTGGGAAAATAAAGGGCGAGGCCCTCATCCAGTACGCTGCCGTCTGCGGCGCGAAAGCTCGCGCGCTGCGCGTGACGTGGCGAGGGCAGTTCACCCAGCAGCAAGCGCGCGATCGCTGGCACCTGCGGGCCCGAGAGCCGCACGATGCCGATGCCACCCCGCCCTGCCGGTGTTGCGGCCGCGACGATCGTGTCGGCGGCCACGACGCTCAGTTGCGCGCCAGGGCCTGTGCCTGGATGCGGCGGTTGATATTCCACTGCTGCAGGATCGAGAGCAACGTGTTGGTCACCCAGTAGAGCACCAGACCCGCCGGGAAGAAGGCAAACATCACCGACATCGCCAGCGGCATGATCATGAACAGGCGCTGCTGCATCGGGTCGGTGCCCATCTGCGGGTTGATCTTGTACTGCACGAACATCGCACCGGCCATCAGCGCGGGCAGGATGTAATAGGGATCGCGCGATGACAGATCGGTGATCCAGCCAAAGAATGGCGCCTGGCGCATCTCGGGACTTTCAAGGAGTGCCCAGTAAAAGGCCAGGAACACCGGCATCTGGATCAGCATCGGCAGGCAGCCGGCGACCGGGTTGACCTTCTCGGTCTGGTACAGCTTCATCATCGCTGTGCCGAGCTTCTCGCGCTCATCCTTGTAGGTTTCCTGCAGCTGCTTGATGCGCGGCTGCAGCGCCTTCATCTTTGCCATCGAGCGACCGCTGGCTTCCGAGAGCGGATAGAACAGGAGCTTGAGCAGGAAGGTGACGACAATGATCGCCACACCCCAGTTGCCGGTGAACTGATAGACCGCATTGAGCAGCTTGAACAGCGGCATGGCCAGGATGTAGAGCCGGTTGTAGTCGACCACGCGGGTCAGATCCGGGCTGGTCGCCGCCAGCTGCGCCTGGAGCTTGGGTCCGACAAACAGCTGCACCGAGCTGGCCGCGCTGGTGCCCGGCGCAACGGTCTGGCTCGGGCCCTGCGCGGAGAGCAGGAACCGATTGCCATCGACTTTGAGCTGGTAGCGGTAGGCCACCCCGACCGGCGGCACGATCGCGGCGACGAAGTGGTGTTGAAGTGCGGCCAGCCAGCCATTGCTGATCTGCCGATCCATCACACGATCATCTTTGTTCGTCAGGACCAGCTTCTGGTACTTGCTGCCATCCCAGATCGCCGGTCCCTTGAACGAGTAGCTGTCGACATTGAAGTAACTGCGCTGCACTGGCGGGTTGTTGCGCAACAGCTGCGCGTACGGCTCGAAAGACCACGGCGCTGCCGAGGCGTTGGTGATGTGGTAATCGAGGCCAATCGTGTACTTGCTGCGCCGGAATGTCAGGGTCTTCGTGACCGTCACGCCGTGACCGTCGCTCCAGCTCAGCGGCAGTTCGAGCTGATCTTCGCCCGGCTTTAACTCCAGCGCTGTGACCGGCGAACTGAATAAGGCCAGATGGCCCGGCGCGCTGGAGCCATCGACGCCTACCAGGCCGGTCTGCATCAGGTAGAGCGTCTCGGGGCTATCGCGGTTGAGCAGCTCGACCTTCTGATCAGGCTGTTTCTTGTTGATCGGATACAGCGGCAGCACCGCATGCACAAGCTCGCCACCGGCCAGACTCACATCCACATCGAGCACGTCGGTGTGGACGTGAACGATTGGCGCCGCAGGCGCAGCGGTGCTGTCACTGCTCGGTGCCGTTACCGCAGCGGCGGGCCCGGCGCCGGCCGCGGCCGGTGCTGCCGTGGCTTGCGGCGATGGCACCGTGGTACCCAGTGTCGTGCTGCTCGGAGCGCTGCCCGAGGCGGCAACTGTCGTCGCCGCAGGCTCTGGCGGATAGTCGTGCTGCCACACCTGGTAGCCCAGGTAGAGCGTGACGGCGAGCACCGCCCACAGCGCGATGCGAAGATTAAAGGTCGTGGGCATGAGGAGCCTTCAGGCAATGGGTATGTGGCACCGGATCGAATCCGCCCGGATGCCAGGGGTGACAGCGCAGCAGCCGACGTACGCCCAGATACAGGCCGCGCACTACACCGTGGCTCTGCACCGCCTCGAGCGTGTACTGCGAGCAGGAGGGGTAGAAGCGGCAACGCGGACCCAGCAGCGGACTTACCGTCAGCTGGTAGGCGCGTATCAGATAGCGGATCAGCGTGCGCATTCGGCGAGGATCTTCTTCCAGAGTCGTTCGAGGCCCACCCGAAGTTCCGGCGCGCCCGCAGTGCGCGCCGGTGGGCGCGCGCCGATCAGGATATCGGCATTCGGCAGGCGATGCTGGCTGAGTCGGAAGCTCTCGCGTACCAGGCGCTTGAGCCGGTTGCGCGCGACCGCATTGCCAATCGTGCGTGCCGCAACGGACAGGCCCAGTCGGGCCATGCCGTGCTCATTCATGCGGATCGTGGCGGCAAACAATTCGTTGCCGCAACGGCGCCCGGTGCGATAAGCCTGCTGGAAATCGCCGGGTCGCAGGACGCGTTGCTGGGGACGGAAGCGGCAGCGAGGATCGGCTGGCGGCCGCTTAAGCTCGTCAGCCACCCAGGTTCCCTTAAGGAATCAGGCGCTTGCGACCCTTGGCGCGGCGACGCGCGAGGACCTTACGGCCGTTCTTGGTCGCCATGCGGGCCCGAAACCCGTGCGTGCGTGCGCGCCGCACTTTGCTTGGCTGGTAGGTGCGTTTCATGATTCAAGGCCCTGAAAATGGAACGAAAAATGGGCGGGCAGGGTACGAGGGGGCCGGGTGGGTGTCAATACCAGTCCGCTTTCAGCTGGCGGAGCGTTAGGGTTAGACTCTCTGCCCTTTTTTCCGGGCGCGGCCGCGGGCCCCCGGGAAAGGCCCTTTAGGGGGAATTGGGCAGTCTGTCCGGCAGGATCTGGGTTGGGGGAGCGCACGTTGGAGGTTTCGCTGTGGTCACGTTGCTTAGGCACGCTGGAAAGCGAGCTTCCGGAGCAGCAATTTAACACCTGGGTCCGGCCGCTTCAGGCCGTCGAGCAGAACGGGGGCCTGCGCCTGCTGGCGCCCAATCGCTTTGTGGTCGACTGGGTGCGCACCAACCTGCTGGGCCGCATCGAGCATCTGGTGCGCGCCGATAGCCAACTGGGGAGCGCCTCAGTCACGCTGGAGGTGGGTTCGCGCCCTGCTCCGCCCCCTGCGGCTGAGACCCGTCGTCCGGAGGCTTCCGCCAAAGGGCCCGGGGCCGTGGTCGGCGTACCGCTGAACCGCGACTTTAGCTTTGGCAGCTTCGTTGAGGGCAAGAGCAACCATTTTGCCAAGGCCGCCGCCGTCCAGGTGGCTGAGAACCCCGGGGCCGCCTACAACCCGCTGTTCATCTACGGCGGCGTGGGCCTGGGCAAGACCCACCTGATGCACGCCGTCGGGCACCTGATCCGCGAGCGCAACCCCGGAGCACGCATCGGCTATCTGCACTCGGAGCGTTTTGTCAGCGAGATGGTGCGCGCGCTCCAGCACAACACGATTAATGAGTTCAAGAACACCTACCGATCGCTCCACGCGCTGCTGATCGATGACATCCAGTTCTTTGCCGGCAAGGACCGCTCGCAGGAGGAGTTCTTCCATACCTTCAATGCGCTGATCGAGGGGCAGCACCAGGTGGTACTGACCTGCGATCGCTATCCGAAGGAAGTCGAGGGTCTGGAAGAGCGGCTCAAGTCACGCTTCGGCTGGGGCCTGACGGTGGCGATCGAACCGCCGGATCTTGAGACCTGCGTCGCGATCCTGATCGGCAAGGCGCAGGCCGCGAATGTCGAATTACCAGAGGAAGTGGCGTTCTTCATCGCCAAGCTCAACCGCTCCAACGTGCGCGAACTCGAAGGCGCCCTGCACCGCGTGATCGCCAACGCCGGCTTCACGGGTCGTCCGATTTCGCTGGAATTTACGAGAGAAACGCTCAAGGACCTGCTCACGATGCAGGCCCGCCTGGTCACAATGGAGAACATCCAGAAGACCGTCGCGGACTACTACAAGCTCAGGATCGCGGATCTTCTGTCCAAGCGCCGCTCGCGCTCGGTGGCACGACCGCGCCAGGTCGCGATGGCGCTCGCCAAGGAACTGACCACGCACAGCCTGCCGGAAATCGGCGATGGCTTCGGTGGGCGCGATCACACCACGGTCATGCACGCCTGCAAGCGCGTGCGCGAATTGCGCGACAGCGAGCAGCGCTTGCAGGAAGATTATTCAAACCTGTTGAGAATACTGGCTGGATGATGTGTATCGCCTGTAGACAACTTTAGGCGCGAAGTTACACACATTTCGCGCACAGCTTTGCGGCCCACATACCCGGAAAACCGGAGCGAGCGAATGTTGCTTTGGCGCCGCGATAAGTACCCTGCCCCGAACGGTTGTCCCCATGACTCACAGGACTAATAATTACATCTGTCTTATCTAAGCTAAGAAAGAATTAAGATAGATCTGTCCTGCCCTCTTCTTCCCTGCAAGGATCCAAAGCGTCATGAAAGTCTCGGCGATTCGCGAAAACCTGCTGGCTCCACTGCAAAGCGTGATGGGCGTTGTTGAACGGCGCCAGACCATGCCGATCCTGGCCAACGTCTTGCTCAGTGCCCGCAACGACAAGCTGAGCGTCACGGGCACGGATCTGGAGGTCGAGCTGGTCGCAGCGCACGCGGTTTCGGTGCAGCAGGCCGGTGATGTGACGGTCCCTGGGCGCAAGCTGCTCGAGATCATCCGCACGCTGCCTGAAAAGGTGAACGTCACGCTGACGCGCGATGGCGAGAAGGTCGTTATCAAGGCCGGTCGCAGCCGCTTTACCCTCTCGAGCCTGCCAGCGACCGAGTTTCCGGTTATCGAGGACATCAATGCGCGCCAGGCGCTACGGATCACGCGAGCCGCGGCTCGCCGCCTGATCGACAAGACGCATTTCGCGATGGCGCAGCAGGATGTGCGCTACTACCTCAACGGCACCCTGTTCGAAACCGACGGCAAGAAGCTGCGCGCAGTGGCCACTGACGGTCATCGGCTCTCGCTGGCAGAGGCCGAGCTGCTGGAACCAGTTAGTGCATCGCAACAAGTCATCGTACCCCGCAAGGGCGTCCTGGAGCTGCAACGGATCGTGGCCGGCGACGGGGATCTGGAGCTGACGATCGGCACTAATCACATTCGCGCCCAGATCGGCGACATTCGCTTCACTTCGAAGCTAATTGACGGCAAGTTCCCTGAATATGGCCGCGTTATCCCGGCCAACCCTCCCCGCATCATGTCAGGCGCCCGCGATCTGATCCGCCAGGCGCTCCAGCGGACCTCGATTCTCTCGAACGAAAAGTACCGCGGCGTACGGCTGACGTTCGGCGCGAATCTGCTGACGGTGCAGGCCCATAACCCCGAGCAGGAGGAGGCCGAGGATCAGGTTGAGACCAGCTTCGAGGGCGATGATGTCGAGATCGGCTTCAATGTCACCTACCTGCTCGATGCGCTCGCGGCCGTCGATGCCGACACGGTTGAGATCGGTGTGACGGATGCCAACAGCAGTTGCCTGATTCGGGCTCCGGGAGACGGCGCCACAAAGTTTGTGGTCATGCCGATGCGGCTCTGAAGCGGCCCCTGCTATGAGCCTCGTCGAGCTGGAGGTGCAGGATCTACGCTGCCTCCAGACGGCCGGGTTATCCCTCCATCCTGACGTCAATCTCATCCTGGGTCCGAACGGTTCCGGCAAGACGTCGCTATTGGAGGCTATCTACCTGCTGGGCCGCGGACGTTCGTTCCGGACCCGGCATACAGAGCGCCTGATCCGCCACGGCGCCCAGTCGGTGCACGTGGTCGGCCACACGGACGGCCCGAGCCCACGAACGCTGGGATTAGGCTTCGATCGGCTCACCGGCACTTCGGCACGTCTGGATCGACGCCCGGTCCAGTCCCTGGCCGATCTCTCGGAGGCATTCCCGGTGCAGGTCGTCGATCCCGGGATTCATCGGCTGGTGGAGGAGGGACCAACTTACCGTCGCCGGTGGCTCGACTGGGGTGTGTTCCACGTGGAACCGGGCTTCGTGGGCCACTGGGTCGCTTTCAGCCGCGCGCTGCGCCAGCGCAACGCGGCCCTGAAGCTCGGCCAGGATCCCAGCCCCTGGGACGCTGAGGTGATCCGCCTGGGCGAATTGATCACCGCCGCGCGCGACCGCACGCTGCAAGCCGCAGCGCCTTACTGGCGCCATAGCATCGAAGCACTACTACAGCGACCTATTTCGCTGAGTTTTTTCAGGGGCTGGAGCCAGGAGCAGTCGCTGGCCGAGGCCTTGGCTGCAGCCGCCGGTCGCGATCGACTCCGCGGCAGCACCACCACTGGTCCGCAGCGGTTTGATGTCCACCTGCGCGCCGACGGCGTCGCTGCCCGCGAAGTGCTCTCGCGCGGGCAGCAGAAGCTCCTGGGTGCGGCGCTGGCCCTCGCTATGGCGCGGCTGGTCGCCGAGGGCGGACGGCAGGTGCCGACGCTGCTGCTAGACGATCCCGCCGCCGAACTTGACCAGGCGCACACCGAGTCTTTGGTTCAGGAATTACGCTCGGTAAAGGGTCAGATGATCGTCACCGCGCTGAGGGAACAGGACTTTCACTTCGGGGTACCGGACAGACGGTTTCACGTGGAACAAGGGCAGGTCAAACAGCTATAATGTGCGGATGAAAAATCGAGTCCGCGCATGACGCAGTCTGACGTCTACGATTCCAGTAAAATCAAGGTGTTAAAGGGTCTTGATGCGGTGCGCAAAAGACCCGGGATGTACATCGGCGATACCGACGACGGCACCGGTCTGCACCACATGGTTTTCGAGGTCGTCGATAACGCCATCGACGAGGCTCTGGCGGGTCATTGCGACCGCATCCAGGTGATCATCCACGCCGATGAATCCGTCACGGTCACGGACAACGGCCGCGGCATCCCGGTGGATATCCACCCGGAGGAGGGCCGCTCGGCTGCCGAAGTGATTATGACCGTGCTGCACTCGGGCGGTAAGTTCGATGACAGCTCCTACAAGGTCTCAGGTGGCCTGCATGGCGTGGGCGTGTCGGTGGTCAACGCGCTCTCCGACGTGTTGCAGCTGACGGTCAGCCGCGATGGCTTTGTCTATCGCCAGGAATATCACCTGGGCGAACCGGTAGCACCGCTCGCACCCACGGGGCCGACTAAGGAGCGCGGTACGACAGTGCGCTTCAAGCCCTCGGCGCAAATTTTCTCCCACATCCAGTTCGTCTACGACACGCTCGCCAAGCGGCTGCGCGAACTCTCGTTCCTAAATTCCGGCGTGCGCATCGAACTGGTCGATGAACGCGAGGATCGGCAGGAAGTCTTCCAGCACGAGGGTGGACTCAAAGCCTTCGTGCAGCACCTAAATCGAACCCGCACGCCGATCCATGAATCCGTGTTCTGGTTTCGCGAGCAGGAAGGCACGACGAATGTGGAGGTGGCCCTGCAGTGGAATGACTCCTATCAGGAGAGCATGTACTGCTACACCAACAATATTCCGCAGAAGGACGGCGGCACTCACCTATCCGGATTCCGTGCGGCGCTGACGCGCACGCTCAATGACTACATTGAGAAGGAAGGCGTGGCCAAGAAGGAGAAGATCGGCACCACCGGTGACGATGCGCGCGAGGGACTGACCGCGATCCTTTCGGTCAAGCTGCCCGATCCGAAATTCTCATCGCAGACCAAGGACAAGCTTGTGTCCTCCGAAGTCAAAGGTCTCGTGGAAACCGCGGTCACGGCGAAGTTGAGCGAGTTTCTGCTCGAGCATCCGGCCGAGGCGCGCGCCATCGTCGCCAAGACAATCGAAGCGGCCCGCGCACGCGAAGCCGCACGCAAGGCGCGCGAGATGACGCGACGTAAGGGTGCGCTTGATATCGCCGGGCTTCCTGGAAAACTCGCCGACTGTCAGGAAAAGGATCCGGCGCTGTCCGAGATCTTCATCGTCGAGGGTGACTCGGCCGGCGGTTCAGCCAAGCAGGGCAGGGATCGGCGCACACAGGCAATCCTGCCACTCAAGGGCAAGATCCTGAACGTCGAGAAAGCTCGCTTCGACAAGATGCTCTCTTCAGCCGAAGTCGGCACGCTGATCACGGCGTTGGGCTGCGGCATCGGACGCGATGACTTCGACATCGACAAGCTGCGCTACCACCGCATCATCATCATGAGCGTCGACGGCGACGAGCACGTGTTCGTCCGAGATCCGGGGACCGGCGTCCGCATGGTACGCATCGGCCAGTTCATCGACAGCGCGCTTGAGTCCCATGCAGAGGCTTGCCGATCCGAGAACGGCGCCGACAAGTTGAGTGGTGCTCCGCTTGGCGAGGTGCTGTGCTTCGGGCTGAACGATAGGGAAGTGCGGTTCCGCCGGATCAAGAGCGTGATTCGCCACCCCCTGGACGAAAAGCTCTTCAACGTCCGCACGGCCTATGGGCGTTCAGTGCGCGTGACCTCGAGCCACAGCGTGTTCGTCTGCGAGCAGGGGGAGTTGAAGCTCAAGCGCGGTGATGAGCTGCGTCTCGGCGATCGTGTCGCGGCGCCGCGGCAGATTCGCTTCCCATCCGAAGCACCAGCGCGGATCGATCTGATGCAGGCGATGCATGCTCTACCCAAGGCTGCGAGCCAGATCTGGGTTCGCGGGAGCGGCGTCGAGGCCTGGTTCAAGGAGCGGGTACTCAAAAAGCACGAGGGCAACGCACAACTGATAGAGCCCCGCGTGGAAATCCCAGATGAGCTTGGCAGGGAGCTGGCTGAGCGGCGTCGCGCCAGCGGCGTCAGCAACGCTGCGCTCTGCGCGCAAGTCGGGATCCGGCAACCGGTGACCTTCTATGCCTGGGAGAGCGGACGCACGCGTCCGACCCAGGGACACTTTACGGCCTATCTGCGCGCGATCGGGGCTGATGCCGCGGCCATCGCGGCGCGCACCGCCATCGCGCCCAGTCGCCTCGATCGCGTCTGGAACGAGCAATATCGCAACTCCGGCGCGAATCAAGTGCGGAACTACGTGCGACTCAGCGATCTCGCTCCGGAAGACCTCGAGTGGTTCGCCGAGCGCGAAGACGTGGAGCTGACGCCGGAACATTATCGACGCAACGGCATTCCCCGATTCATTGCCGTTGATGTGGATTTGATGGGTCTGCTCGGCTTCTATCTGGCCGAGGGTTCCTGCTCGGATCGCAACGGCATACGGGTGGCGATCGGCGAAGGCAACCGGCGCTTCGCCGAGGAAATGGCCGGCTACTTTGCCGGAGTCTTTGGCATACCCGCATTGGCCTACAGCGACACAGACCGCAATTGCAGCGACTTGAAGCTCGTCAATCGCGTTGCCGCGCTGGTTTGGCAACAGGTCTTCGGCTTCTCCGCAGCCGACTCGACGACCAAGCGCATCCCAGACCTGGTGTTCAATGTCTCCGAGGAGCTGCGTAGCGCGTTTCTTCGCGGCTACCTGCTTGGGGACGGCACGGTCAGTTCCAATCGCGTCGCGTTCAGCACCTCATCCTACGATCTCGCGAGCGGCATTCTCTACTGTCTGAGTTCCCTGGGGGTCGTCGCGGGTATTTCCCGGATCGAGCCAGACGGCGTCGTGCGCATGATCCGCGGACAGCCATGCCTGACCAAACATCCGCACTGGATGGTGGTGGTCGGGGCCCGTGAGGACCTGCGCCGCCTGCAACCGATCTGGGAGGACCACGCCGGGGCGGCAGCTTTGGCGGCCTGGCTGGGCTCTTCGGACCGTGCCGTTGCGCGCGACTTCCAAATCCTCGATGGGGACCTGATGTCGCTCCCGATCGTCGCGATCGAGGAAACGACAGCAAGCAACGGCAACGTCTATGACTTCTCCGTCGAAGGGGATGAGAATTTCATCGCCGGCATGGGCGGTCTTTGCTGCCACAACACGGACGCAGACGTCGACGGTTCACATATCCGCACACTGCTGCTCACCTTCTTCTATCGGCAGATTCCGCTCCTGATCGAACGCGGCCACATCTACATCGCGCAGCCGCCGCTCTACAAGGTCAAGCGGGGCAAGCAGGAAGTCTATGTCAAGGACGAGAGTGAGCTCGATGCACTGCTGCTGAGCAGCGCACTCGATAACTCGCTGCTGCAGGTCGGCGCCGACTCACCGCCGCTGACCGGCTCGTCGCTTGAGTTGCTGGCGCGGCGCTACATGGAGGTCCAGGCGATCATCCACCGCTGGGCGCGGCGCTACGATGAGCAGCTGCTCGATCAACTGATCTACCAGCCGGAAGTGACCCTGGAGAACTTCGATCGCCCCGCATTCATGGACAGTTGGTGCGCTGGACTGCAGGCGAGCCTGCGTGCGTTGCGCGATGGAGAGCGGACCTACGCTATCGAGATGCGACCGGCGACCGACGGGCACTCGGCCCGAGTCATGGTCCATCGCAGCGAACACGGCAGCGTGACCGACAAGCAGCTGCCACGCGAGTTCTTCGATTCGGCCGAATATCGGCGCATCGTGGATCTGGGCAAGACACTCAACGGACTGATCGGCACCGGGGCCTGGATTGGGCGTGGCGATGAGAAGCAGGAAGTGAGCACCTTCAAGGGCGCGATCCGCTGGCTGTTCGATCAGGCCCGCAAGGGGCAGTCGATCCAGCGTTACAAGGGTCTGGGCGAGATGAACCCCGAACAGCTCTGGGACACGACCATCAACCCGGCAACGCGTCGGCTGACGCAGGTGCGCATCGATGATGCGGTCACGGCCGATGAAATCTTCACGACGCTGATGGGCGATCAGGTCGAGCCGCGGCGCGAGTTCATCGAAAAGCACGCGCTCGACGTTGCCAACCTAGATATCTGAGCGGACAAAGCGATGCGCGCTAGGTGCGGGTCAGGGGCGCCAGCTGCGCAGAGAATGTCTCCCTCCACGCGCGCGCCAGTAATCTGAGATGAGCACCTTTGTTGCCCTGCTGCGCTCGGTCAATGTCGGGGGCACCGGGAAACTGCTGATGAGCGATCTGAAAGCCCAGTGCGAAGCCGCGGGTTTCCAGAACGTGCGTACCTTCAGTGCCAGCGGTAACGTACTACTGGAATCCAAGGCCGCCGAGCCGCACGTGAAACGCACACTGGAACGGCAGCTCAGTGCCTTCGTTGGCAAACCGGTCATCGTTCTGGTGCGCAGCGCGGCCGAGATGCAGGCCATACACAAGGCCAATCCGTTTCCAAAATCCAACCAATCGGGGGCCGTCGCCATCTTCCTCGATGGGCCACCGCCTCGTGACCTGCTCAAGTCGATTGCCGGGCGCACAGTGGAGCAAATCAAACTGGGAAAGCGCGAGATCTATGTCGACTACTGCGGCACGCTCGCAGACTCAAAACTCAAGATCCGCTTGGCCCGCGCGGGCACCGCCCGCAACCTCAACACGGTAGCTCGCCTGGCGGCGCTCATGGCGCCCGGCAAAGACGAGTAACGCCGGCGGCTGGATCAGTGGCAGCAAATGCCGCTTCGGTCACGCGTGTTCCGCGGGAAATTGGATTTTCGACACATTCGCCGAGCCGGCAGTGGCGCAGGCTCGCCCGATGAATGTTCGGCAAGGCCTGTTGCTGGTGTTACTCATTGCCGCGCTCTGGCAAGGCTGGAGCGTGTGGCACCTGCGCGCCGTGTACCCGCCGGATGGCACGCTGGCGCCCGAGGACCCGGTGCAGATCAATCTCGATGCCCAGCAACCGGTGGCGCATGGTCGCTGGCTCCTTACGCCGCGAGCGCACTATGACATCACAGCCCGGATCCTGAGCCGCGAGGATTATCGCTTTGATTCCGCGGCCGATCTCATCCCGGAGGATCTCGCCCTCGGCTGGGGGCCCATGTCGGACAACCGTATCCTCAAAGACTTCCAGATCACGCAGGGCTACCGCTTTTATAACTGGCGTGCTCCGCACGGACTGCCCATCCCGCGTCAGGTGGTCATCGAACACAGCGCCAACACCCACGTGATACCCGCGGATCGCTTCATACGCTCCCAACTGGGCCAACTGAGGGTGGGGCAGGTAGTGCATCTGAGCGGGCTGCTGGTCGATGGCGTGCGCAACGATGGGCATTGGCTTCACACCTCGATGACCCGCAGTGACAGCGGTCCCGGGGCCTGCGAGATCATGCTGGTCGAGGACGTCGAGACCCTCTGAATTCCGGTGCCCCTCGCCGCATGCCCGCGCCGTGCCGGGCCCGACAGTATCCCGCACCTCTTCAAGCCCGCGCGCCGACCTGCCGCGTCGCAACAAGAGCGCAGCCGCGCGCGGAGGTTTTGGGGCTCTTGAATTTGGGCGTAAACTTGCGCGCACAGCCAGTCCGAGATTTATAGCTATAGGCGGACTGGCCTGCCGAAAAAATCTAAATTAAGTCAGGAGAAGTCACATGAAGAGGCTACTCGCGCTGGCCCTGTTCACTCCGGTGATTGCATTGGCCAGTACAGCGTTCGACGGTAATTGGCTGCTCAAACTCGACTCGATCAAGGTGTCGGGCAAGCCCGATGTCTTCGCCGTTAGTGACGGCACATACACCTGCTCAAGCTGCGACCCAGCCGTGACGGTCAAGGCCGATGGCACCGACCAGCCAGTGTCCGGTCGGAGCTACTCGGACCACATGGCGGTCAAGGTCATTGACAAGTCCAGCATTGAAGTCACGAGTAAGTTGGCTGGCAAGACAATGAACGACTTCGTAGACACTGTGTCGGCCGATGGCTCCAAGCTCACCGGGAAATTTACCGACAATACAGGCGAGAAAACCGTAACCGGCACCTTCACCGAAAAGCGGGTGGCCGCGGGGCCAGCCGGCTCGCATGCAGTTTCGGGTTCTTGGATCCAGGACACGGTATCTGACATGTCCGACGCCGATAGATTGAATGTCATCAAGGGCACCGACAACGGCATCCAGATCACCTGGAATGGGCAGATGATCGATGCCAAGTTCGACGGCAAACGCTATGCCTGGTCCAACGATCCGGGCAAAACGATGTCCTCGTTTAAGAAAATCAGCGATACGCAGATCAAGGAAATTGATCACCGCCTGGGCAAGATTACCGATGAGATCACTTGGACTGTGTCCGCTGACGGCAAGTCCATTACCGAGACCGATAGAGACTTGGGACGGGGTACCAAGACGACAATGACGCTGGAGAAACAGTCCTGAGAGGCTGAGCCGACAGCGACGCGGGCGGCGGGCCTGTTCAGCCCGCCTGCCGGCGGTTCGAATACACGGCTTCGACGGGCCGGGATAACATGCCGGCCCGTACTGGAGGCGCTCGTCGCCCCCCGAGGCCGCTTTGCCTGAGCAGATTTTCACCGCGACCAGTGACGCTGACTATCTGGCCTTTGCCGACCTGGTCACCGAATACGTTCAATGGTGTCGCGTACGTTACGAGTCAGATCCTTGGTTTGTCGAGCAGGTCTTCGGCTACCAGTCGCTCGACGCGGAACTCAAGACACTGGCCCAGGCCTACGGGCCGCCCAACGGTACAACGTTGTTAGCGCGCCGCGACGATGTGATCAGCGGCGGGGGCGCCTTTCGGCGATTTGCGACTGGCGTTTGCGAAATGAAGCGTCTGTTCGTGCCGCAGCGATTTGCAGGCCAGGGCACCGGCCGTCTGCTGTGCCGCGAACTGATGCGTACCGCAGCCGTCGAAGGCTATCAGCGCATGTATCTTGATACCGCCAATCTCCTGAAGGAGGCCATTGGCCTGTATCACTCGATGGGGTTCCGCGAGTGCGCGCCGTACCGCGAATATCCGGCGGAGTTGATGCCTTTCCTCGTGTTCATGGAGGCACCCCTTCCCGGCCCTTAGGGCCCAAGCCCACGCGCGACTACTGGCTGCCCGGAGCAGCGGGTAACGTCTGCAGGTAGGCGGCAGCGGCCGCCGCCAGTGCCAGCTTCTCGCTGCGCCGAAACTGCACGGTTTCCAGCGCGCGTGTGACGCTGTCAGCCAGCCCCGCGGCGACATGAGCACTCAGCCAGGTCTGCATTTCCTCCGGTGGGACGGCTTCCCACATCGCGGCGGGGATATAGCGTGTCAGGAACAGCGGCGCATATCGGCCCTGTGGATCCATGATCTGGTCAAAGTGCGCCTTCAGTACCCTCCAAGCCAGCGCCGGGTGCGCACCGGCAAGGCCGAGCAGCAATTGCAGGCGCAGCGCGCCAGCCTGCGGCGGAATCTCGCTCGACATCGCAATCGAGGCGGCCTGCTCGGCCAGTGCCGGATCCTTGACCGCTGTCAGGGCCAGATAGAGGCGGCGCAATTCAGTTTCGTTCTTTGACGCTTTCGCCAGCGCATGCAGTTGCTCGAACGTTGCCGCATCGGCGTGCCCGGCAACGATGTTGAGGATCATCGACTGGTCATCAGGGCGCATCGCGCTGTGATCGATCAGATAAGCCGCATAGCGCTGCCGGGCGCCGGCAAGAATCTCCTCGTCATCAAGATTGCCAAGTGCGGCGATGATCGCGTGTCGCAACTCCTGCCGATCCGGAAGTTCCTGCGCGCCGCCCTCCCAGCCGAGCTCATCTGCAATCGGTCGCAACAACTTGCGCCCATAGGCTTCAAAGGCTGGCTCATCGAGCGTCCCGCGCAGCGATTTCTCGACCTGGCCCAGTGCCCCAATGATCTGCATCCAGGCCCGCGCATTCAGATCCGAGCCCATGCGCTCCGCCAGCCGCAGGTAAGCCGCGAGCTGCTGCTGATCGGCTTCAACCAGCGCCCACTGGTCATCCAGCAGTGCGATCCGATCGGCATCGGCCAGTGCGCCAAAATCATGCACATTGACCTTAAGCGTCTGATCATCGTAAGCAATGCGGAAGAAGCCGACATGCCCGGCATCGAGCGTCAGCGGCTCATCGCAGTGCCCGGCGGGCACGCTCTGGGCTGCATCTGTCATCAGCAGCGACTGCACCGATTCCAGGACGCCCGAGCGAATCCGCAACGGAACATTCCAGAGGGCGCCGCTGCTATCGGCGCCGCGCAGCAGAAAGCGCTTCTGCGTCAGGTTCAGCGTCCGATTGCCCTCCGCATCACAGCTGGCCGCTACTGACACCAGTGGGAAACCGGCCTGAGTGACCCAGGTACCCGCAATGCTGGCCACATCCCGGCCACTGGCCGCGCTGAGCGCACTCCACAGATCGGTGGTTGTGGCATTTGAGAAGGCATGCGCCTTCATAAAACGGCGGACGCCGTCGCGAAACACATCCGGCCCCAGGTATGCCTCGAGCATGCGCACGAGTGCCTGTCCCTTGTCATACGCGATTTCACCATCAAACCCGTTGATGACCTGCAGTTCATCAGCGATATGCATTGCGATCGGATGCGAGCTGGCGCGCGCATCGGCGGCCATCGCGCCTTCCTTCTTCTCATCCTGCTTGTCCCACCAGCGCCACTGCGGATGACGCTCGTCCGTCTCCTTGGCTGAACGCCAGGAGGCAAAGCTCTCATTCAGCCAGATATCGTCCCACCAGCCCATCGTGACCAGATCGCCATTCCACTGGTGCGCCATTTCGTGTGCTTGCTTGCTGAAAACGTCCTGGTAATTGCCCATCGTGCTCGAGGCATTCAGCAGCAAGTCGCTATCGGTATAGGTGATCGCGCCCCAATTCTCCATGGCGCCGTTGAAACCTCCGGGGATGGCGATCGAGTCGAGTTTCGGCAGCGGAAAGCCGTAGTCAAAGTAAGTGTCATAGTCGCCCAGGATCTGCTGAGCGTTGGCAAGCGCCGTGGCACCGTCCTGCTCCTGCCCACGTACCGCCCAGACATTGAGCGTCACGCCGTTGCGTTCGGCGCTGATCTTGGCCAGATCGCCGAGCGTGAGCTCCAGCAGATAGGTAGGCATCTTTGGCGTGCGATCAAAGCTCGTGTTGGTCAAGTCGCGGTGCGTGGTATGCCCGGTGATCGGCATGTTCGAAACCGCCGCCCAGCGCGCTGGCGCCGTGACGGAAAGCCGGAAGCGGGCGCGAAACGCCGGTTCGTCCCAGCACGGAAACACTCGTCGGGCATCGGTGGATTCCAGCTTGGTCGAGAGCAGCAGTCCCTTAATGCCATCTGGGCGGATATAGGGCTGGGCGAACATGCCGCGCCCAAGGGTCTCGATCTTGGCGGTGTAGCTGAAGGTCAGGGTGTGCTGGCCACGCAGGGCCGCCTCCTTGAGCACGATGGTCGTCAGCTGCTGCTCGTCGCTGCTCTTGACGCTCTCGACCGAGCGGCCATCGAAACGCACCTCGCTCAAGCCCTCATTTAAAGAGTTGAAGACGATCGTGTCGGTGATCGCGCGAAAGTGCAGCACGATGGATTCGTGGCCGCTCAAGGTGCGGGAATCCGCATCAGGGGTCAGCGCGATGTCGTAGTCGAGCGGCACGACATTCTTGGGCAGCCGGCCGAAGGTCGTATCAAAGCTGAATGGTGCGGGCACAGTGCTCGGAGCCTGCTCAGCCGCGCCCAATAATGGCAGCGGCAGGCACAGCATCAGCAACGCCGCTTGGCGGAGCACAGTGAGTCGCATGTCGTGTTCCTCTGGGCGCGCAGTACCGCGAGCGCCAGCAGCGATTATTAACCAAAATCAGGCTGCAGGCGTGAGCCGAAGCGCTTGCAGTGCTTGCCATGAGCCCCGATTACTGTGGATCATCGGGCATGAGCATCGCAGCGACTGAAACGCAGCCGGGCGCCCCCGACCGCAGTTTTCTCGGCCATCCGCGCGGCCTCGCTTACCTGGCCTTCACTGAAGGGTGGGAGCGCTTTTCGTACTACGGCATGCAGACACTGCTGGTGCTGTACATGGTCCGCCAGCTGCTGCTGCCGGGACACATCGAGCACATCGCCGGCTTCAACGCATTCCGCGCTGCAATTGAGCATGTTTACGGCCGCACGCTGACGACGGTCGCGCTGGCTTCAGCGATCTTTGGGCTTTATACAAGCCTGGTGTATCTCACGCCGATTGCCGGCGGCCTGATTGCGGATCGCTGGCTCGGGCGCACGCGCACCATCACCCTGGGTGCGCTGCTGATGGCGGCCGGGCATTTCCTGATGGCTTTCGACATCTCCTTCCTGCTGGCGCTGGCGTGTCTGTTGGCCGGCACCGGCTGCTTCAAGGGCAATCTCGCCAGCCAGATCGGCGCGCTCTACGCGCCTGAGGATCTGCGGCGCGCCGATGCCTATCAGATCTATTACCTGTTCATCAGCGGTGCAGTGATCATCGCGCCCCTTGTCACCGGGACGCTGGGCGAGGATCTGGGCTGGCACTATGGCTTCGGCGCTGCCGGCGTCGGCATGATCATTGGTCTGATCGTCTACCGGGCCGGTCGCAAGTGGCTGCCGCCCGATGCGCTGCCCGTGCAAGCGGAGCACGTTGCCCGAGCGCCGCTCACGGCCCACGAGCGCGTCACGGTCCTGATCCTGGTACTGCTGCTACCGGTACAGGCGATCGGCATTGTCGGCAACCAGCAAATCTTCAACGCCTACATGCTGTGGGTGCCAGCCCATGTGAATCTGATGTTCTTCGGGCATCCCTTGCTCACCACCTGGCTGATCAGTATCGATGCCACCGCCAGCATCATCTTTCTGGTGGGCTCCTTGGCGTTCTGGCGCCTCTGGTCCCGGCGCTTCAAGGAACCCAGCGAGATCACGAAGATGGGCTTGGGGCTGATTCTGTGCACGGTGGCCGTGCTGTGTCTGATTGGCGCCGCCTTGAACTCGGGGGGCGGAAGCAAGGCCAGCTTCGGTTGGGTGCTCGGCTTCGAGGTCTGCAATTGCATCGGCTTTTCCAACGTGTTGCCGGTCGGGCTGGCCTTGTACGCGCGTGCGGCACCCCGCGGGCTTGCGGGCACGATGATCGGGATCTATTTCCTGCACCTGTTCGCGGCCAATAATCTGGTCGGATGGCTCGGCGGGCTGCTCGAGCGACTCTCAGGCGTCCAGTTCTGGTCGCTCCACGCGCTGCTGGTGGGGATTGCCGCGCTGCTGACGCTGCTCGCGGCGCTGACCTGTCGCCGCTGGCTGGTACCCAAGGCGCTGGACCCGGCCGCGGCAACGCCGGCCTGAGCGTTGAACTAGCCCGGATTGGCCCCCAAGCGGCGCGGCAGGGATTGCCGGCCATCGGCGTCACGCCAGCAGCGCCGGTTCGGATTCGCGCCTGGCGATATTGCCAATCGAACATCCGTGCGAGATATTGAGCGGCTGGCGCTGAACCCATGCCTTAGCCTGGGGATCGGACCCAAAAGCACGCGATCACCTTCGCGACACATAGATTTAAGGAGACACCACGATGCAGCCGGAAGAGGTGCGCACGCCCGCGCAGGCCCGTGCCATTGTCGAGGAGCGCAACCTCCAGCACGTGAAGGTCGGGGTCTTCGACAACGACGGGATCCTGCGCGGCAAGTACATCGATCGGGACAAGTTCTTCTCCGCGCTCGACAAAGGCATGGGCTTTTGCGATGTGGTGCTGGGCTGGGATTCGAACGACAAGCAGTACGACAACATCACCTTCACAGGCTGGCATACGGCGTTTCCGGATGCGCCGGTGCGCCTGCTACCCGGCACCTGCCGGGCGCTGCCGATGGAAGGCAACATGCTGCTGTTCCTCGGCGAGTTCGCCGGCCACGCCGAGCAAGTGTGTCCGCGTGCGACGCTGCGCCGGGTGCTCGAGCGCGGCGAGAAGATGGGCCTCAGTGCCTCGGCCGCCGCGGAATTCGAATTCTTTGTTTTCAGCGAAACACCCGACAGCGTGCGCGAGAAGGGCTATCAGAACCTCAAGAACCTGACGCCCGGGTATTTCGGCTATTCCATCCTGCGCAGCGCCGTGCACACCGAGATCTACCAGGAGCTGCTCAAACTCGCGATCGACATGCGCATGCCCATCGAGGGCCTGCATACCGAGACCGGACCCGGCGTGATGGAAGCAGCGCTGCATTATTGCGAAGCGCTCGAAGCGGCCGACCGCGCCGCGCTCTTCAAGACCTTCACCAAGGTACTGATGCAGCGTCGCGGCCTGATGGCAACCTTCATGGCCAAGTGGTCAGCGTCGCTGCCTGGCCAGAGCGGTCACCTGCACGTCTCGATGGCGCGGCCCGATGGCAGCTCGGCGTTCTACGATAAGAGCAAGCCCGGTGACATGTCGGATCAGATGCGCTGGTTCGTCGGTGGCCAGCAGGCACTGATGCCAGAGCTTTTGGCGATGGTGGCCTCGACCGTCAACAGTTACTCGCGCCTGGTGCCCGGATTCTGGGCGCCGACCGCCGCGACCTGGGGCATCGAGAATCGCACCTGTGCACTGCGCGTCATTCAGGGCGGCCCGAAGGCGCAGCGCGTTGAATATCGTATTGCCGCGGCCGACATCAATCCGTATCTGGCGATCGCGGTCGCAATCGGCTCGGGCCTGTGGGGCATCGAGAATCAGATCGAACCAGACAAGTCGATCAGCGGTAACGCCTACGATCTGAAGCTTCCGGCCAAACGTCAGCTGCCGCGCACCTTGACCGAGGCGGCTGAGCGACTGGCCAATTCCAAAGCCGCCAAGGAACTGTTTGGCGAACCCTTTGTCGCGCACTACGCGGCGAGTCGCGAATGGGAAGAGCGCGAGTTCCGTCGCGCGGTCACTGATTGGGAATTATCCCGCTACTTCGAGATCATATGATGATGAAGACCATCAGCCCCGTGGATGGACGCGTCTATGTCGAGCGCACCGCGGCGACACCGGCCCACATCGAGTTTACGATCGAGCGCGCCCATGCAGCGCAACCGCTGTGGCGCACGCTATCATTGGCGGAGCGGGCCGCGATCCTGGAGCGCTTCTGCGCCGCTTTCGAGGCACGCGGCGCCGAATTTGCGCACGAGCTGTGCTGGCAGATGGGCCGGCCGATCCGCTACGCACCGAGTGAAATCCGCGGCACACTTGAGCGCGCGCGCTACATGATCAGCGTTGCGGCGAGCGCGCTGGCCGACGTGGATCCGGGCGCGAAAGCAGGCTTCAACCGCTTCATACGCCGCGAACCCCTGGGCGTCGTGTTCACGGTCGCTGCCTGGAATTATCCCTACCTGATCGCGATCAACAGTGTGGTGCCGGCGCTGATGGCTGGCAACGCCGTTATCCTCAAGCACTCGGCGCAGACACCGCTGTGCGCCGATCGCTTAGCCGAGTGCTTCAAGAGCGCCGGGCTTCCGGATGGTCTGTTCCAGGTGCTACACCTGGAACACGCTGACACCGAGCGCGTGATCCGCGATCGGCGGATCGACTTCGTGGCCTTCACCGGCTCGGTGGCCGGTGGCCATGCGGTACAGCGCGTGGCGGCGGAGCGTTTCATCGGCGTGGGCCTGGAGCTCGGCGGCTGCGATCCGGTCTATGTGCGCCATGATGCCAATGTCGAACATGCCATCGAGAACATTGTCGATGGGGCGTACTTCAATTCCGGCCAGTCATGCTGCGGACTGCAGCGGATCTACGTGCACGAGAGCGTTTACGATCGTTTCTCCAAAGGCTGCGTGGAGCTGATCCGCAAGTACAGCTTAGGCGATCCGCTCGATCCCGAGACCTCGCTCGGGCCCCTGGTGCGCACTGCAGCGGCCGAAGGTGTCCGTGCGCAGGTGCACTCGGCGGTGGCCGCTGGTGCACGGCGGATGATCGATGAACGTGAATTTCCAAAAAGCGCTGCCGGTACACCCTACCTCGCCCCACAGCTGCTGCTCGATGCACCGCCGGACTCTGCGGTGATGCGCGAGGAAATCTTCGGACCGGTCGCGGGCATCGCCAAGGTGTATTCGGATGCGGAAGCCGTGGAGCGCATGAATGACAGTGCCTTTGGGCTCACGGCGGCGATCTGGACCGCGGATGAGGCCGCGGCACTGGCGCTGGGTGATCAGGTGCACACCGGCACCTGGTTCATGAACCGCTGCGACTATCTGGATCCGGCCCTCGCCTGGGTCGGCGTCAAGGACTCCGGGCGTGGCTGCACGCTCTCGGTCGTTGGCTATGAACACCTGACCCGACCCAAATCCTTTCACTTGCGGGTGACGACGTGAGCGCGATCCTCAAAGCCAACTGGAACTACCCGACCCGCGTCTGGCACGGCCCCGGCCGCATTGCTGAACTGCCGGCGGCCTGCGAAACCCTTGGCATCAAGCGACCGCTCCTGGTCACTGATGAAGGACTGCGCGAGACGCCGATGATCCGCCAGGCGCTCGCACTGGTGCCAGGCACCGGGCTGTTCGCCGGCGTGCGCGGCAATCCGGTGGCTGCGAACATCGATGCCGGACTCGCCGTGTACCGCAGCGGCAACCACGATGGCGTGATCGCCTTCGGTGGCGGCTCAGCGCTCGATGCCGGCAAAGTCATCGCCTTCATGTCGGGCCAGACGCGGCCGCTGTGGGATTTCGAAGATATCGGCGACTGGTGGACACGTGCCGATCCCAAAGGGATCGCGCCGATCATCGCCGTACCGACCACCGCGGGTACCGGCTCGGAGGTCGGACGTGCCGGCGTCGTGATCAACGAAGCCACGCACCAGAAGAAGATCATCTTCCATCCGCTGATGATGCCAGGTGTGGTCATCAGCGATCCGGAGCTGACGGTTGGCCTGCCACCGTCAATTACCGCAGCGACGGGTATCGATGCCTTCGTGCATTGCTTTGAAGCTTACTGCGCACCGGGTTTCCATCCGCTGGCCGATGGCATCGCGCTCGAGGGTATGCGCCTGATCCAGACCTACCTGCCGCGCGCCTGCGAGAACGGCCAGGACATCGAGGCGCGCTCGCGCATGCTGGCAGCCGCCAGCATGGGCGCGACCGCATTCCAGAAGGGCTTAGGGGGCGTGCATGCGATCGCGCACCCGGTCGGCGCATTCTTCAATACACACCATGGGCTCACGAATGCGATCCTGATGCCGTACGTGATCGCACACAACCGGCCGGCGATCGGGCCGCAGCTGGCGGTAATTGCACGCACATTGAATCTTCACGGCGAGCCCTACCAGGCCTTCCTCGATTGGATACTCGCCTTCCGCAAGCAGCTCAAGATCCAGCACACACTGGCTGACATCGGTGTGCCGCTGACAAACTCCGAGACGATCGGTCATGAGGCCTCGCTCGATCCGTCAGCTGGCGGCAATCCGTTGCCCACGGATGCGAGCACCTACGCGCGGCTGTTCCGCTCGGCCGTCAAGGGAGATCTGACACTGGCCGGCTAGGGTTTGACCGGAGCTGCGCCACGCCCCAACATGTCGGCCGCTCCGCTGTGGGAGCGCGTGGCCCGGTTGGGCCCAGCAGGCGAGTTGTGAAGATCGGCCGAAACGATCCCTGTCCTTGCGGCAGCCAGAAGAAATACAAGAACTGTCACGGTGCAGCAGCGGCCGCGGCGACGCCAGCGCGTGCACGAGCGAAACCTCAAGCCCGCAAGCCCTCCCGCGCCGAAGCCATTGCGGCGGCGGCGCGGCTCAATCAGCTGGCGCGGATGATGAACACGGGCCAGTTCGCGCAGGCCGAGGCAGCCGCCCGCACGCTGCTCGGCCTGTACCCGAACCAGGGCCAGTTGTGGAAGACGCTCGGGACTTCACTCGCCCTGCAAGGCAAGGATGCGTTGCGCGAGCTGCAGCAGGCCTGCCAGCTGTTGCCCCGGGATGCCGAAGCGTTCTACTACTTTGGCAATGCGCTGTATGACCGGGGACAGCTCGC